>Ga0207995_100124_pt1 | contig 32668 bp, 36 predicted proteins | sample AntDeeMetag022AM_FD_184759 | JGI IMG/M metagenome (GOLD analysis project Ga0207995, IMG submission 184759) | Saline lake microbial communities from Deep Lake, Antarctica - Antarctic Deep Lake Metagenome 022AM (SPAdes) (version 2) | ecosystem: Environmental > Aquatic > Non-marine Saline and... | reverse complement strand
AACTTCAGGTTCTTCTTCCCAGTCTAGATTTAATTTGATCTCACCATTCCTAATATCTATGATCATGTTGTTTTCTCCTATGTCATTAAAAGGAGCACAGTCAATTATATGCTGAAAAGCCTCTTCTCTAGATTTAAACTCTTGATCTATTTCATATCGGTTTAAATGTTTATGTATAAAGTGACGTACAGATCTACGAATAGAAGGAGAAATTATAAACCCTACCCATTCTCTAATAGTGTAATATTCCATAACTCTAATGTTTTTAGGATTTAAAATAAAAACCCACAAGGATATTATCCCTGCGGGCTTTGGAGCACAACGAATAACTTAGATTAAGAGCATGTCATCCATGCTATTGCTCAGCTTACTCCCACTCTCAACATTCTTTATTTCTGGTTGAGTAGCAGGAGTTGCAGGCGGGTTTAATCCGAAGTTACTAAATACTTCAGCTAAAGTGTGCATAGTCATTGGCTTAAACTGAGGAGTGGTATAGTGCTTCCAGTCTTTTTCATCTACTGAATGGAATCCTGTAACCAGATAAATACCCTGATCGGCACCTATAGGGCAAACGGCTATTACTGGAATACCTTTAGTACGGGCATACTTTATTTCTATGTAAGATCCCTTACCTATAGAGTCGCCTTTAGTTCCTATAAATATAGATAAAATATCAGGCTTACCTACTTCAGCATCAGCGCCTTCATATCTACCCCCTTGAAAGGAGTTAAAAAGCAAAGAATCATAGCCCATCGCATTTAGGCATTCAATCAGATACTTTTCAGCCTCTGATTGAATATACCTATGCTGCTTACTAATAGAACAGTAAACTTCGAGTGACATTATTCGTCCTCAGTCTCTTCGACCTCTCCAAGTAAGCCGTCTTTAGACCCCAGTGCGATATTCAGATGTCGCTTTTTAAGCTCAATATTAGTATCAATGCTGACAAGTTCTTGCACAAACCCATCAGAGTTAAGGTCATCAACAGCATTACGAGTAGTAGTGACGTTACTGGCAGACATATCGAGCATTTTATCTCTCTGATCTTCCAGCTGGTCAATCTCACCCTTAAGGTTAAGAATAAACTTCTGAAAAGAAGTGTCCACACTACTAGTAATTCTAGTAGCCCGGTCTTGCGTGATTTGCTTGTTGGATCGTGTAAGTAACTGAGTAATCTTCTTCATGGTATTGTCCTATGTTTTATGTATGTGTGTTATTGTTATTGAGTGAATACTTCAGACGGTTCTCCGGGTATGATAAGCATCATACCGTCAAACTCTTCATCTGGTTGATACATGTCTGGCCAAAGTTCTTCTAGTTGTTGTTCGTCCATAATAGTGCCTCATTATTAGTTATTGGTTTTTGATAAATTGGACAAATTGCCCAAAGTCTTTTTGTATTTCTTTAGCACACTGCTTAAGAGTTCCTTCAATAAAATCAAGTTCACTCTCACAGTATCCTCTTACTAAAGATACAGCTTCTTGGTCACTATTCACATAATTAGCCAAGAATTTAGCTATACCATTAAGCTCTTTACAATTTTTGTAAGTCTTAAACAACCTCTTATTGCTCTTCTTAATAGTATTATAATGCCCAGGTTCATTTGTTCTAGGAAAACCACAAGACTCTCCTATATATTCACCTGTTACTGAGTCAAGTGTTCCATCTAACATCATTTCTGCTATTTCGCCCATTGTGCTCCTTATTAGTTTTCTATAGTTATAAAGTGAGAGTTTTCAAAGTAACCAGGTCTATTGTTATAATTCATTTCCATGGTCATAACGAGATCAAAATCAAACCACTTAGCTCCTTTAGAATTAGACTCATCCATATCTATAGGCTTATTAGTATCCTTATAAATGTTGATCATTTCTAAAGTCCTCTCTAGTGTATGTCCTGAACATATTAAATCATCAACAAATACATGATATATATTTGGATCATTGAAATGATCAAAGGACTCATAGCGGCTTATTCTTTTATATCCTTCTAAAAACCTTCTATGACTAGATGCTCTTACCCTACAGTTAATTAGAAGTATATTAAAGTCTGGATATATTTGCTTAATTATACTAAGCATCATAGCTCCAGAAGTACCTACTCCATAAAAAACCCATTCTTTGCCCATAGGTAATACCGTTAAAGCACTGTGTAAAAGTATCCTAGTCCTATGTATTGCTGCTTCATAAGAAGAGCAGATAGGGTACTTAAATTCTAAACCGCTGTTGTCTTTTAATATTTTAAATTGTCTAGACATTGACTTATTGTTTTTGAGTTAGTATTTTGCCTCCGTTGCAGAGTTAATAGCTCTATCACCTCCGAGGCTGAAATATGTAGTACGAGGTCAGAAGTCGGGTTGGCTTTTCTCACATGTTGGTCATAGAGAACTGATTTGTCCCCGATAGCTTCACAAACTGCTACATTATATAGCACAGATATGGGTTCCCACATTGAGGTGGATATGCTGGTCTGGTGTAAAAATGTAGTTAAATACTCATTAGAGGACGCTTTTAGAAAGTTTCCTCAGAAAGGCCCATTGTTGTATCACAACAACAGGCTTTCTCAATATGAGTGTTTAAAGGTGAAGGGAAAACCCTAAGTAGTCGCTACTCTATTTAGATTGCTCACACTTAAGTGAGTGAAACTGGTCTGATACTGCTGTGTTGGATTATCCAACCTCTTGTGCAATTATCAGTATAGCTAGTACAATGACTACACTAAACCACATTATAAAAGAAAACTTCTCTTTCTCGTAAAAAGGACCAATGTAAGGGTCTTCTTTATATATTTTCAACTTTCTAATGTTATTTAGTGAGTTTATACACTGTCCTATGATAAGGGCTATAAATACATAAGTTAAAGTAAGTAACATGTGCCTCCACTAGTTATTAGTTGTTATGTTTGTTAGTCTGGCTATCTACACCACCTGCACCAGGCTCTTCTGACTGAAATAGTACAATCAGAAGTAAGATTATAAATGCCAGTGTAAAGAAGTGTATTGTGTACTCTGCTAAGGTTTCCATTTTTCCGGGCTATATTGTTTCATGTATCTGTCTTCTCGCTCTTGATGTATCAAGTCGAGTTCTGCTCTCACCTCTTCAACACCATCTTGGTCACCTATCTTATGTAAGGTTCTAAAAGTGTTATTTAAAGACTTAGCACGTTCTCTAAGTTCATGATCAGTAAGTTTATTTAGGTTAATCATAGTCCAAATGCTGAGAGTATGAGTATAAGTATGGGAATAACAAACATTGCTATTACTATACCGGACGCAAATAGTACTATAATTTGCTTTCTTGTTAAATCATCTTTTGGCACTGTTCCTCCGTTGTTCAATTTGACCTTCCCATTCTCTTTGTAAGTACTCAAAGTATACACCATCATCAGTACTAAGAGTATAAGGAATAACAAATCCGTGCTCGTAAGCATAGCCAGATACGCCTAGCATGATGGTGCCATCCGTATAATTACCAAACAATTGGCCTAATATACATTGCTGACAACTAGATATATAAAAAGCTTCCATGTCTATTTCTTTATACCAATCAGGTCTTGCTTTATCTAAAAGCTCTACACCTTTCTCTACAAACTCTACTATGTCCTCTTTAGTAAACCTGTTTTCTGAATTCATAATATTCTATTGTGTTATATTAGTTTTAATTTAAAAAGAGGTAAATCGTAGGCTGCTAAGCCTGCGATTTACTGCTCCCCACTTTCATCTATTATCATCTTCACGTGTTCCTCTATAACCGGAAGATCTCTGATTTGCTTAAGCAGTTTGAAAACCTGCCACTCGTTAAGTTATTTGGTAAGTAATTCTTTTGGAATTAATGTAGATTCTGTTTTAACAAATCTACCATCTTTGGTTACCCAACACATGTAGTACTTGTTATCAATTACTTTTGTTTGTCCTAGAAAGTTAGGATCATCAAGTTTGTTGTATTCTTCGTGAGTTATAAGCTCAAAATCTGTTAGTTTATTCATGATAGTGTTCCTAAGTTGTATGTTAAGTGGTGTGAATAAGGAGTGTAATGTGGGTACTGTTGTAAGAGTATCGTGTGCAATAATGTAATACTAGTACAATAAAGGAAAATAGGTAGTGTGGGAATTAGGTGAATAACCCCTGTGTGAGTCCTGGTCAACGAGTAGATTAACTAAAGTTTAACTAGAATTAGGCCTCTAGTGACCTGATTAGCAATCTCTAGCCCAATTATAGGAGCGATCTCTAGCGAACAGGCTGGAAAAAAGAATAAATCTAGGAATATGATCTCTAGTGACTACCCCTGCAAATAAAATAGCACGAGAGCCTATCAGACTCCCGTACCGTACTCAATTTATGCTGTGGCTTCTGGCTATGCAGTAAGCTCTTTCTCCTTACTCTGCGCTTTCTCGGCGCTTTGTTCGGTTGCTTCTGAGCTCACCTGATCACCGGTGGTGTAATCAAGCTCATACACATCTTTGGTCATCCCTGTGTGAGGAATGAACGTGTGTCGAGGATCACCGATTACCACATCAGCATTGGTGAAGATCGCCATACCATTCGAGTGCAGGTAATTACCCTGACCGTCTTGCTTGGCGCTCTTCTCGAGATTGGCTTCTTCCCAAGAACTAGGCTTGTGAGTTTCCGTGATCTCGAGTCGAAGACGTGCTTCACCAAGCATAGGATTGCGTATGTCCAAGGACACATAATCCTGATCTTCCACACACTGACGTGCTTGTGGTAGTGCTTGTGGCAAGAGCTTCTCAAGGTCGGCAAACGTGGCGCTCAACCATACAGGCTGTGCACTGTTACCGCCAAAGCTCTTGGCTGATGCCATGAAGTTACCTACAGCACGCCTACTACTTGGGCGTTGGATGTGCTCGGCAAGCACAAGCTGTACATCAGCCTCACCATTGGCTGGTCGAACTGCTATCACCTTGGTATCACCAATGTTAACTGTTACATTGGCTAGGCGTTCTTTTACGAATTCAGTATTCATATCTATCTCCGTTTTAATTAGGGGATTAAATTTATTCAAAGCACCTTTTGACCCGTGTGACGTAACTTTTACGCCCCGGGGTACTTTGAAGCTCGTAAATGAGTAGGGGTCATCTATAGAGGTGGTCTCTGTGTGTACAAACTCACCATTTTTTATAAAAAGATCCCCCCGCAGATTGAGCAGTCATACGGGGGGTGTTTAGCTAACGGAGCTAGAACATAGCCTTAAAAGTGGGACTCCTAAAAAATTTTTATATTTTTTCTTGACACACATAGTCTATAACATTATCTTGACGGAGCGCATTACAATCAAAGGTAGATGGTCGGGCTCATAACTCGACGGCTGTGGGTTCAAATCCCATGTGCGCCACTAACTGATACTTAATGATAACCTATGATAACCTATATTACATATAAACGTTTTGCCGGCATAGTAGGAGTTGATCCGACCGGGGAGCTTTGTATGTAGTTATGCTTTTGACGACAGCATGATGATACAAAGCCCCTCTGATTGACTTCAGGCGGGCTTTCTTATTTTAAACTAGTAGCATTGCAGACGGTTGAACTCGCTACCTTTGGAAGGTAGATAATCCGCTGGTTCGAATCCAGCCTACTAGACACAGGGTTCCACATGAAATAACCCCTCTTGAAAGATAGAGTACGGTAAGAACCGGTAAGAACCGGTAAGACAATAAAAGGTGGCTTTGTAGGAGCTAGGTATGTTGGGGGAAACACCGCTGACTGTAAATCAGCTGCCGAGAGGATAAGTGGTTCGAGTCCACCCTCCTGCACAAGATTGGCCACAAGCTTTAACGGTGAAGCACCGGTCTTTTAAACCGGGGAACGGGGATCGTTACCCCGGTGGCTGACAATATTGGAAGGATAGCTCAGTAGGTAGAGCGCTTGGTTGAAGCCCAGGGTCTTGCAGTGGTTCAACTCCACTTCTTTCCACTAACTTAATCCGGATAACATGTATACTATTATAACACTACTGCAAATACTGGTAATTACGATCTATGTAGCCTTTATTTATAAGAGGTATGGTAAGCTGACGAGTATTTCAGCATCTACGTATTACTTAGAAGGCAATGATAGATGGTACTTTTTGGCCTTTTTGTGGTCTGTAGCTTTTCTTAATCTCTTTCAGGGTATGGAAGTATATGGATTTCTCGGAGCTGCAGGTCTAATGTTTACAGGAATCACTATTGATCATGAAAGTTCTGCAGCACACACAGATAGAGTGCACCAAGTCGGTACAGTAGGAGCTATTATTGCTATGTTTATAGGCTTATGGGTGATACACGGCATGTGGATACCCACAGCAGTCTTAGCAATATCAACTGCACTACTATATAAAAACAGGTACTTTATATGGTGGATTGAAATAATAGCTTTTGCCTTAGTGATGATTAGTTATTTATTACGATAATGTCGAACGGTCTAGTAGCTTAATGTAGAGCACACCACTGTCACTGGTGTAGATACGGGTTCAAGTCCCGTCTAGACTGCTATTAACCCTTTAATGGACGCTAAATGATTTATGTAAGTGCATCTAACTATGATAGAATAGGGAGGATAGTTCAATTGGCAAGAACGTCTGCCTTGCAAGCAGAAGATCAGGGTTCGATTCCCTGTCCATCCACATATGCCTTCAAAGCCTTTACTGGATGAGGTTCAGTTTTGTAAACTGAGGAAGCCGGATCGTTACCGGATGGGGGCTCTATCAACCTATATAGTTGAAAAGATACAAAATCAACTGATAAGGTTGAACACGCAGGATTGGTGTTAATTGGCAACATTCCTTCCTTCCAAGTAGGAGCTATCGGATCGTACCCGGTATCCTGCACTTTATTAAGGATAAGATTAGATCTTAATGATGCTTATGCTTATGATTATACTAGATACTATAGCACTCACAAAACGTAACAAACCTAGCCGCACCTTAATACCACCCTAATGGACTCTAATGATAGCAATACTAGAACACAAGAAGAACTTCAAGAAGCCTCAGATAAAGTAGTCCAGGATTCTTTTAGATAAGGGCTTGTAGCTCAGTTGGTAGAGCAGCGTTCTCATAAAGCGTAATGCGTTGGTTCAAATCCAGCCAGGCCCACAATGACTTCATGGCTGAGAGGTCTTAGGCGCAGGGCTGCAACCCCTGTTACGTGGGTTCGAATCCCTCTGAAGTCTCATATGCTCAGGTATACCCTCCGTCTGATACACGGTAGAAAGGTTAGTAGGTACACGTTGGTTCAACTCCAACCCTGAGTACTATACCCGGTAAGGTATAAAATGCTGATTATAGCCAATATTATATCGGATCGGGTATAATATACTCTCTTACTTCAACTGGATAGAAACAGAGATTACGAATCTTTGAGTGCAGGTTCAAGTCCTGCAGAGAGTACATTGTATTTTAATTTTAATACTCATATCTATGTGAATATAAATATTGCCTCTATATGTTAATGGTAGACGGTCTCCCTTACATGGAGAAAGCGGAAGTTCGAATCTTTCTAGAGGTACTTTTAATAAATATGCACAATCTGTTTGATTTTGTATACAGAACTACTTATTATCGAGACATGATAATTCAACACCTACATAGTAATCAGTCTTTATGGTCGCTCAGACAGCGAGGAGGCCGAGCTATGTAGTTAGTATATGAACTTTACTGACCAACAAGCCCCTATAAAGGCCTCTTTCCTAACAGATTGAGGCCTTTTTTAGTTATTGGAGAATAGTCTAAGGGTAGGACACGGGACTTTGGCCCCCGTATTGTAGGTTCGAATCCTACTTCTCCAGCACACGCAGGAATAAGATAATGGTAGTCACATGGATTCCAAACCCATGAGTGCTAGTTCGAATCTAGCTTCCTGTGCAAATGCCTAGGTGGGTTCAAAGCGAATTGGAAGAGCATGGTGCCTTAGAAGCACTGACCTTTGTGAGTTCGAGTCTCACCCTGGGTACATATAATGGAAGGTAATCTCCGGTCGGTCTGGAGCACTGTTTGCTAAACAGTCGGAAGTGAAAGCTTTCTGGTTCGAATCCAGTGTCTTCCTCAACACCCAAGTAAGCTAACTGGCAACGCTATCGGACTTAAAATCCGGTGTTTATGAGTTCGACTCTCATCTTGGGTACGATGATTAAGGAAGTCCGTAAGGTTGGCGTACTTATTGGTCTTGAAAACCATGATGTGTCTTATTTGGGCATGTAAGGGTTCGATCCCCTTGACTTCCTCTTATACCCTGTTAGTACAACTGGACAGTGCGCCGGGTTTCTACCCCGGTAATAGGAGTTCGAATCTTCTACAGGGTACTGTGACTATGGTGTAAAGGTAGCATGACAGGTTGTGTCCCTGTTGGCGGGAGTTCAAATCTCCTTAGTCACCCCAATTATAGGGTGTATAAACGATATAAGTAACTTATCGTCTTTAAACCCAATACTGATAGGTAGCTTAAAGGTAAAGCGACCGGCTGTTAACTGGTTAGATGTGGGTTCGATTCCCTCCCTATCAGCTATTAACAATTACTACTCTATTTACTAACTAACCTTTAATATTTGTATTATAAAGGACTTTGTTATATCTTCGTGGTGAAGAAGACAATAACTTTATAATCAATATGGAAGACAACAATAAATTCACTCATGACGTAGCAAGTGTTCCTAAAAAGGATAGTTCATTTGCTCAGAATGTTTACGGATATGCTAACCGTATCATTAACCCCATCATACAAGGAGCTAGCGGTGATCAAGAAGTAAACCACCAAGTCCTATTTAACAAAGCCAAAAAGAAAGAACGGCATATGTTTACTCTAGCTAAAAACAATAAGCCTATATGTGCAATGGAATACACTGACGGCACTAATCCAACACTTTTACTATGGTAACTGTAGATGATAATTTAGAAATACAAGGTGAAGTATCTCTTGACCTGAAGACCTACGAGCAGATAAAAGGCCGGCTATCTATATTAAACAAGCAGAATGCTAAAATGGAAAAGAGGGTAGCTGAGATAAGAAAAGCATCTAAAGAATTAGCTACGTTTCTTAACCATCTAGCAAGAGCTGTTAATAATTTTGATGATTACCTGGGCGCTTTTAATGAGTCCGCTAAAGAATGTGAGATACTTAAAACCGAGGATAACAAGTACATAATCAACTTAAATATGGACAGATGAAAGGTAAAGAGACCAATGTTAAAATAAGTAGTACTTTTCAGTATATACAGTTGCTAAATGGCATATTTGGGCTTACTGATACTGAAATAGAAGTACTAGCTGCTTTCATAGATCAGCATAAGCTAGTTAGAAAGGCCGGGCTAAAGCTAAATCCTTTTTCTACAGAAATGAAGAAGAAGGTAGCAGAAAAGCTAGGTAGAGATGACTTCAATACTCTTAATAACTACATAAAGAGAATGCATGATAAGAGAGCTATTAAGAAGATAGATGATGGTTATGTTATCCATCCTATACTAGTTCCTAATAATGATAAAAGTATCATATTTCATTTAAAATGGATAAAAAAGACATAATAGAGTTTATAGCAAGGAAGCATAATAAAACTCTTAAAGAAGTACGTCAAGCAGTTAATAGTCAACCAGAGTGTACGGCTCATGTATTTAGACGAGGAAAAGCAGAATCAATACGGTGGCCTTACTTTGGTAAGTTTGACGTTCATCCTTATAGGCTTAAAAAGCTTAAAGAAAACAGTAATGGTAAAACTTTAAGACAACTTGAAGATGAATAAGAATTACAACAGCTTTGAAATACCTAAAGATGAGGTCATCTTAGATCGTCTACAAGAACAGCTTATGGACGTGTACAAAGATATTGAATTAAACTATAGAAGAGTTTATTTTAAAAACCCAGTAATTAATGTGTTACTTAAGACGATGAGTGTCTCTATAAAAGCATTTGCTGAATCTCTGGACTTTCCTGAGAAGATCGAGCACTCTGACACTCCTTATACTAAAAAGGATAAGTTCACATTTGGAATCTCAAGAAAAGATCTTACATGATAGAGCTGCTGAAGGTAGAAGACAACTATGCCGTACCAAACCCGGAAGTACGAGCATTGCCAGAGTTCCGGGACTTAATAGCCAGAGATAGGGGAAGCAATGGGGACTCCCAAGGCAGGAAGAAGTTACAGGCTTGTAAAGAACTTGCCTGGATATACTTCATGTATGACCCGCTTTCTCCCTATCAGGCTTTAGAAGAAGAAGAAAGATACCCTAAGGTAGGATCAGCAGTATTTGATGATAAGAAATATACTCCTGACAAAACCGTAAAGAAAGCAGCAAAAAGGTATCAGGAAATGGTAACAACGCTTCCGGTAAGGCTTCTTCAAAGTGCTAGAGAGGGAAGCTATACCATCATTAAATACCTAAAGAGTGTAGATCTCACAGATGAGGATGAGAAGGGAAAGCCTAAACATAAGGTTAATGATGTGATTAGAGCTCTAGAGCGCATGGGTGAAATTACTGATTCTCTAGAGAAGCTTGAAGAGAGAGTTAAAAAGCAGAGAGATAAAGAAGTAGAAGTGCGTGGCGGTTACAAAATAAATAAGTACAATGAATAATATCACCAAGAGTCTAGATGACATTATTGAAATAGATGAACTTAATCGTATTCATATAGACTACGATAATATGTTCTTTAAGGATACTCATCTACTCTCTCCTGCAGCTAACTTTTTTAAAGAGCATGAATGCTACACCCATCTAGATCCTTATCTGGAACAAAAAGACTTTGAAGCTCACTGGGATAGAGAAGTAGACAGGTGTCTTCATGGGTATACAGCCCCTAACGGTGTATACATAACAGGTTACCACTATTTCTATTTAAACTATTGCCCAATTGACCGGGCAGTAGATGTAGAAAACAATGAAGGTGAGACAGTATCTAAACGAGAGAATACCTTTCCGGCCTTCTACGACGGAGACTTTTTATACTTTGGAATTATAGATCTGGCTCGTAAGATGAACAAGCATCTTAATCTTCTGAAAGCCAGGCGTAAAGGGTACTCTTATAAAAATGCTTCTCTGTGTGCAAGAAATTACTATCACGTGAAAAGAAGTAAGAATTTCGTACTGGCCGGGGATAGTAAATACCTAGAGGGTAAAGATGCTATCTTGAATAAAGCATGGGAATTTATGTCTCATGTAGACGAATATACTCCTTGGGGACAGCCTAAGCTTAAAGATCAATCTGATTATAAAAAGTCCGGATATAAGAAAAAAGTAGATGGTAAGGAGATTGAGAAAGGAAGGCAAAGTGTTATAGGTGGCCTATCACTACACAATAACCCTGATGCTGTGCGTGGTGCCGCTGGAGAGCTTATCTTATGGGAAGAGAGCGGTAAGTTTCCTGAACTACTTGACGCCTGGGAAATCGCTATGCCTCTGGTAAAGCAAGGTGCTAAGACTCTTGGTATAATGATCGCTTTTGGTACTGGTGGTACAGAAGGAGCTGACTTTACATCTGCAGAAGCGTTACACGAACGGCCTTCTGTGTACGACTGTCTGGTATTTGATAATATATGGGATGATGGTGCTGAAGGTACAGACGCTGGATTCTTTCATCCTAATAATCTTAACCTTGATGGATACATTGATGACGATGGTAATTCAGATAGAGAAGGTGCTATAGAGTATGAAAAGAAAGAACGTGCTAATAAAAAGAAAGGTGATTCTGCAAGGGCATTTCAACAGTATGTAGCAGAGCACGCTGAAAAGCCTTCTGAAGCTGTACTTTCTTCTGATGCTAACTTGTTCCCAACACAGGAACTTAATGCTCAGTATAATAAGGTGAAAGCACAAGGACGTACGTCTATGCTGACTCCGGGCAATATATTCCATGCTGCTGATCATACGATTAAGTTCAAGCCTAGCGCTACGGCTAAGCCTATACTAACATACCCTCATAGCAAGAAAGATGATCTTACTGGAGCTGTATGTATTAAAGAATCCCCATATAAAACGAAAGAGGGAAAGATACCTCAGGGATTATATATAGTCTGCCATGACCCGTACGCACATGATAGCTCTACAGATAAGGAGTCTTTAGGTGCAGCTTATGTAATAAAGCGTACAAACAACTTTTCTCATACATTCAGTGGATCCATTGTAGCATCTTACGTAGGCCGACCCGCTAGTCAGGATGAGTACAATAAGAATCTATTTATGTTAGCAGAGTATTACGGTGCTAAGATTGGGTTTGAGAATGATCGGGGAGATGTGATAGGATACGCTAAGAGATTTAAAAAGCTTGCGTATCTGGAAGAAGAGTTCGAAATGCTTGATAAGAAAGAACTTCAGTCTAAGAAAGTAAGCAGACAATACGGTATGCATATGACAACTCCTAGAATTGATCAAGGAGAATTGTATGTACGAGACTGGCTTAATACAGTAATTGGAAAAGACAGAGAAGGTAACGATATTAAGATACTACATACCATCTATGATACCGGCCTTCTTAAAGAGTTGATTAAATACAACAAAAAAGGTAACTTTGACAGGGTACGTGCGCTTATGGTTGGTATGTATTATGACAAAGAGCTTTATAATTACGAAATAGCACCTAGTAAGCCCAAACGAACTGACGATCCCTTTTTTAACCGAATGACTCAATAATGGCTGTAGACAAATCAGTATTAACTAAGATACCTAAACAAAAGCTTCCACTCTCTGGAAAGGATGATGAGTGGAGAGAAGAGACAGTTGATGCCTTTATTGAACTCTCTACGTTCAGTAGACATTCTGGCCGTGCTCATAGCATTAAATCTCTGTACGATTACTATAACGGGCACAAACATGAAGAGGATTATAGATATGTGCTACAGCCCTACGGTGGAGGTAAAAGAAAGAATGTACCTGCAGACCTAAAAAGGTACAATATTATAAAACCTATCGTAGATGTGCTTATTGGAGAAAAAGCTCGTAGACCGGATAACTCAATGGTTATTGCTACTAATGCTGATACGGTCACTTTGAGAGAAGAGAGTGAACAGTCTGCATTGATGGAAGCTCTTACCGATGAATTTTACGCTACTCTACAGCGTACATCCGGGCTGAACGCTAAGCAAGAAGAGCTTCAGGCTACAGTAGAAGAAAAGATTGACTTTTTCAGACGTAACTATAAAGATGTACGATCTGAGCTCGGCCAACATGCTTTAAACTATATTAAGCAATACTGTGAAGTATATGATAAGCATCAGAAATTATGGAAGGATTTTTTAGTATCTGGTGAAGAGTACGCTTTTATAGGCACGAATAACAATGAGCCTGAATACAGGGTAATTAATCCCCTGGACATTGATTATGATAAAGATCCGGATTTAGAGTTTGTAGAAGATGGCGATTGGTGTGTAGTCAGACGACTGATGGCAGCTACATCTATTGTAAACCGATGGAGTAAACATCTTGACGAAGAAGACATTGACTACCTCGAAGACCCTCAGTTTAACAGAGAAAGCTATTTAACGTTTAGTTCTACTGAGCTTGATGAAGAAATTGATGATAATGATACTCTTATAGAGGTAATGGAAGTATACTGGAAGTCCTACAAGAAAGTAGGGTTTCTTACGTACATAGACGAAGATACAGGCTTACCAGAAGATCGTATAGTAAGTGAAGAGTATAAGCCGGCCGAGAATGAATCAGTAGATTGGTTCTGGGTTAATGAAGTATGGGAAGGTGTTCGTATAGATAATAAAATCTATAAGGAGATCAAGCCTATGGACAATCAGCGCCGATCTATGGATAACCCATCGTCCTGTAAGCTTCCGGTAAATGGTAGAAAGTACTCTAACCGTAACTCTGCTAATATCTCATTAGTAATGATGGGCATACCCTATCAGCTTATTTATGATATTTACAAGTACCGGTTAGAACTATCTATTGCTAAGTCTAAAGATATCATTGCAGAATTTGACCTATCTAGTATACCTGCAGATTGGGATATCACTAAGTTTATGACGTTCCTTGAGACTACAGGTATAGCTTGGATGGATTATAACCAAGAAGGTAAGAAGTGGAATCCTCAAGCTAAAAAGGCCCTGGATCTGTCTGTTCGTACAATTGAGCAGTACATAACCCTTCTTGATTCTGTAAAACTTGAGTGGGAAGCCGCTTCCGGTGTGCCTAGACAAAGGCAGGGGCAAGTAGATACATACGATGGTAAAGGTGTTAATGAGCAAAGTATCATTCAAAGCTCTTATATCACAGAAGACTACTTTAGAAAACACAATAGGTTTGAACAACGTAATCTTCAAGGGTTGGTAGACAACTCTAAAGAGGTCTGGCTGAAAGGTAAAAAAGGTACATACCTGATGCCTGATGGTACGCAGAACTTCTTTAGTCTAGATGGAGATACATATTCAGAAGGAGAGTATGGAGTCTTTGTATCCGGTGCCAGAAAGAATATAGAAAACCTAGATCGTATGAAAGGCCTGGCTCAGGCGTATATCCAAAACGACGGAGGAATGTCTGTTGTAGCTGATATACTGGACTCTGATAACTTTGCTGAGATCAAACGTAAGATTAAAGCAGCAGAAGATGCACAGGCTAAACAAGATCAGGCTATAGCTGAAATGCAACAACAAGAAGCTCAGGCTGAACGTGAGACTAAGCTTATGGAGATGCAGCAAAATAAAGAAATTGAACTCCGTAAGAATGCAACATCTCTTGAGGAGGCATTAATAAGAGTAGAAGGACAAAAAGAAGTAGAAGCTATAAAGCTTGCAGCTAATGCAGCTGACACATCTGCTGATACTGCTCTCGAACAGCAACGTATAGACGAAGAAAAACGTGCTAATAGAGTAGAAGAAGCGCTTAAACGAGTTGATTTAGAGATCAAACGTAAGCAAGCTAATAAGCCCTCTAAAAATTAATGCTATATAATTAAGGTCAACAAGACTATAAAAAATAATTTTACAACTAACACTTAAACTACATATATTCAGATATGGCAAAAGAAGAAGACAAACTAGCAGTCGAAGATCTAGACTTTGAAGCTCTTGATTTCAGTATGGAAGAAGAGGAAGAAGAAGTAGATCCTGTTATTGATAATGAACTTGATGATCCGGAAATAGAGGAAGAGGAAGAAGAACCAACTCCTGATCCAGATGAAAAAGACGATGCATCTGACGATGACCTTGAAGAAGAGGACCTTGAAGAAGAGGAAGAAGAGGATAAAGATGATCCTGAGAAGCCTAAAGGTGAAGAAGATGATGAACCTAGAGTAGTTGATAACATCATGAATACTCTGGGTTATGAACTAAGTGAAGAAGACCTCGAAGGTATTGATGATACTGAAGATGGCTTAATAAACTTGACAAAAAAGATTGTTGAGAAAGCTTCACAAGAAGAATTTGATAACCTGGTGAACTCCACCCCTAATGTCAAAGCTCTATATGACTTTGAACGACAGGGAGGAGATCCTCAAGAGTTTATGAACGCCTTCTACCCTTCTACTGATTTCAATCAAGTAGAGATTAATGAAGACGATGCAGACACTCAAAAAGAAGTAATTAGACTTTCTTTAAAGTCTAAAGGACTCAGTGATAATAGAATCAGCCGTAACCTTCAAGCAATTGAAGACTCCGGTAATCTATTGGAAGAGTCGAAAGACTCTCTTCAGGACTTGCGTGTTATGCAAGAAAACGAACGAGAGCGTATTAAAGAGCAGACTGTTGAGAAACAAGACCAAGCTAAGAAACAAGCTGAAGAAGAGTGGGATAGAGTAAACCAGATTGTTGATAGCAATAAGGTTAAAAACTTACCACTCCCAGAGAAGCGTAAATCAGAGTTTAAGGAGTTTATTACTCCAGACCCTAAAACCGGGCAGTCTCCTAGAGACAAACGGGCCGCTGAAATGGAGCTTGAAGACCACCTTGCTATGGATCTCATCCTGTTCTACGGATTTGATGGACTTAATAAGCTTATTGATAAGAAAGCGTCTAGCCAGGCTAGTCGTAGCTTAAAAGATACTCTTAAGTCTAACAAAGATCGTGGTAAAAGTAACAGTCAAGACCCTGATCTAGATAAGTCTGCCAGCGGTAACGTTGCAGACCTAGAGTTTAGAATTGGCGAGTAAACTGTGCCCAACCTAACCTTTAAATAATCATAACTATGAAAGTAAAAAAGACATACTACAATAGTGATCAGATGACAGACATGAACAGTCTGTCGAATGCACTAGTGTCAAGTCCTGAGCAGATCTCGCCTATGATTACCCATCTGGGTGGTCGTGAGGATAAGAAGTTTCCTCTCAGTTTTCTGACCGAGGGTCTTGGCAACACCAAATCTATTGAAAAGCTGGAATATGAATACGATGTGAATTACCATTTCCGTAAAACACGCCCTATTGCACAATCTCCAGCAAGCACTGCAGACTTAGGCCGAGGCGGACAGCCATTCGTGCTGACGTTTCCGGACAAATGGTTCATTAACCAATACATCCTAGTATCTGAATCTCAGGTACAAGTACGTATTATGGGAGAGCCTGTTCCAAACGGTAGCAACTGGGACTATACTGTGCAAATCGCTAGCCCGGATACTCCGGTAATGCCTTCAGAGGACGTTCAAGCAGGTAAAAAGTTTGGACAAATGTTCGCACCGGTTGGTGTTGACTTCTCACGTGGGAATGCTAGTAACTGGCAAGCACCTGCTAAGGTTCGTCACCGTCTGACTACAATCCGTAAGTCTTATCAGTTCTCTGGTAATGCTAAAGATTATGTAGCATCATTCGATCTACCTGTAAAAGGTGGAAAAACATCTAAGTTTTGGATGGACTATGAGGAGTGGCAACACTTCCTGAAATGGAAAGAAGAATCTGAACTGTACCTATGGTACGGTAAGCGCTCTTACGACAGTGAAGGCGTTGTACAGATGAAAGATGAGAACGGACAGCCAGTTGTTATTGGCCCTGGACTCCTTGACCAGATCATTAACAAAGATACTTACAGTCGTCTTACAGCTACCAAGCTGAGAGAATTGATTGGAGATGTGTTCTTTGGAATGACAGATGCACAGAATGTAAACGTAACACTGTACACAGGTACAGGTGGAGCCCGTGAGTTTGACCGAGCTATGAAAGAAGAGCTTGGAAGTACAAACTTCACTATCTACTCTGACGGTAAATTCCTTCAGGGATCAGGTCGTGAACTTACACTTACCGGATACTTCAAGCGCTATGAGCACATTGATGGCCACACTATTAACGTAGTGAAGACGCCTATCTTTGATCACTCAGCTCTTGCCCAGGCAAGTAGAAGTCACCCTGAAAGTAACCTTCCTATTGAGTCTTACAGGATGGTATTCGTTGACCAATCACGCTATGATGGAGAGCCAAATCTCCAGATGGTGAACAAGAAAGGTCGTGAAATGCTTAAGTGGGGAGTAGCAGGTTCCGTAATTCCTCGTGGAATGGGTAACACACCTCTTCGTGCGAGTGACATTGACGGTGCTTCCGTGCACTTCCTGAAAACATGTGGAGTTTGTCTGAAGAGATTCGACACCTCTATTGACCTTCAGTGTGTAGCTGCGTAAGTTAGCACAATGAATTAGTGGTGGTGTGAAGGTTGGAACATTTGTCTTCTTCCTTCGCATCACCACATTTTTAAAGAAGAAGATAAACCAAATAAATACTTATGAGTAAGAAAAAATCAACTACTGAAACTGGGCTAGAACCCCAGACTAAAGAAGTACAAGTAATACGTAAGGAAAAGGCCAGCAGTCATGTGCCTATTGAAATTAGACAGAATGCTATCCATAGACTTGGTAGCGTGTATTATAAAGGCGGAACTCATAAGGGGGTACCAGCAGATCTAGAAAAGAAACTGCTACCTCTGGTTAATGATATCCCTGCTGATTCAGCTGAATTCAGAAAGGCTTCTAAAGATTTCTGGAGAAGTATTACAGTAAAAGTGCCTTCTGAAGGTGCTGTACTTAATATTAGTATTGATGAAGAGGGATACCCAACGGTTCCTAAAGACTACCTTACCTACCTATGGGCTGAAACACACCCGGAAGTAGCCAAGACTCGTTCAGAGATGGAAAGGTTTGGTAAGAAGAAGTTTTACATTCATGATCCGGAACGTGAAAGTTCTCAGGAAAATGATAAAGTCAAGGCTAAAGCAAAAGCTTATAAAGTCTTTGTTAAAGTACTTGATGATGAAGAAGCTATTGACCGGGTACTACGAGTACTAGGTACAGGCAATCCTAATAAGCTGAGTAGTCAGCAAAAAGAAAATGCTCTCCATAAACAGATGGAAGCTAGCCCTGCTCGGTTCTATGAAGTAGCTACTGATGAGTCGCTTAAAACCAAAGACTTTATTGCAGAATTGATTGAGAATGAAGTATTGCGTAAAGCTGGTAACAGTTACTTTTATATTGACGAACTGATTGGTGAAAACCTTGAAGAAGCTGTTGGGTTTGTAAATAACCCTAAACACAGCAAAGAAGTCAATGATATGAAAGCTAAGCTGGAAGATCGTAAACAAATTACACCTGCGTAAATGACCATACAAGAGGTACATACTCAACTTAATCTAAGAATAGACAAGATAGATTCTGCTGCATACGATGACGTATTGCCAGAAGAGTTAGATGTGTACCTCAATGTGGCTACACGCCGGTTTATTAAACAACGATTTGAAGCTAAGTCTAACCTATTTCAGCTAGGGTTCGAGCAGTCTATTAAGAGAATAGAAGACTTACGACATTTAATAAAGGAACAAGAGCTTGATGCTGAATACGAGCCTCTTGTTACCATAGAGGGCACTTTTGTAGATAAAGTAGCCTTCCCTAATGATTACTTTTTACCCATTAAAGGGTCTGCTATCGTTCAGTATAATGACGATGGAGTAACGTACGCAATAACGTCCGGTAAAAGAGTAATAGACGGAACTGAAGGAGTAGACTATGCGACTAGAGTTTCTGGCCTTAAACCTACTCAACAGCAGCAAATACTTGTAACTGCTACATCACCTTTTCATGGTACTAGAATAAAGTCACCTTTATATGTAATTCAAGGAGACTCTTTAAACGTATTTACAAATGATAAGTTTGTAGTGGACAAAGTAAATCTTACGTATATAAAAACTCCAGCAACAGTATCCCTGTCTGGAGGACAAACGATTGATTTACCTAGCCCTATGCATGATGAAGTTATAGATATAGCTGCTAGAATGATCTTATCAGATATCAATAGCCTGACACCGGCTGGACAGCAAACGCTTAGTAAAGTTGAATAGGTGTAAGTTTATAGATATCTTAAAGAATAAAGCAACAATGAAGTTGCTACGTGTCTGATAAGGGCACACCCAACCATAACCCATAAGTCATATTATTATGAGACATTTATTAATTAATAACACCGCAGTCGCTGATGACGCTTCTGTATCTTATCAAGGGCCAGAGTTCCTTCCTAAGGCACAGATTGGCATCTTCGATGTTGCTTCAGGTAGTAACCTGAACCTTACCGGTGCTAATGCTACTGATAAGATGATCATTGCTCAGGGTGTTGCAAGCGGGAAAACGCCCGTTAAGACACATATTCTTGAGCTTGATCGAATTAAAAAAGTAGTTCAAACAAACTACAGTGCTCCTGAGAAGCAAATTACCTATGTAGGATACGACGGATCTACCGGCGATATCGACGATGGTGCAGGTGACTATAACCTGAAAGTTACTGATGTAACTAACGGTTATCAGCCAGAGCCTACATATAACGCTAACTACTTTACAAAAGAAGCAGCTATCTCTTACAAGATTGCTAGTGAAATTGCTAAAGTAGCCACAAAGAACAGACGTTTCTTTGTTCAAGTTGATGTAGTTACTGCTCTTGCAACGACTCAGCTGCAAGATGCCGGCCCTGCTAATGCTACAGCTGCAGCTGTTCACGGAAGTGACCAAGTAGTTGTATCTGATGATGCAAGTGAGCTTACAGCCGGGGATTATCTCCGTATCGGTAGCGCTACTGACACCTCTTTCCCTGTTTACATGGTTAAGAGCATTAGTGGTAATGTGGTAACACTTGACCGACCTTATGCTGGAGACACAGCTTCCGCACTTGCTCTTGGGTCTACATCTACTGCACCAAGCAGTAGTGATGCTGCAGGATTGAAACTGACAGGTGCTACACCTGCTCCAGACAATGATGAAGGAATTGCTATTGATCTTGATGATCAAGTAACTGCGTTTAATACAGGTCTTTCTGAAGATTTTGGGGACACTCCTCGAACATCTGCTCAGACTCCTAAACCAGGGACAGGTAGCTACCTTCAAATCAGAAGTATGGAGAGAAACACTCAAGCGTCAGAAGGTTTCTTCTATCGCATGACTCCGTTTCAAGCTGACAAGCCTGAATTCTTTGCAGATTCTAATCTTAACTACGATGTAGTTACTATTCAGTATAAGACAAACACTACACCAAATATTGCCAAGAGCAATACGTATGTAGAAATTGTTCTGGCTTTCCAAGCAGGAGTTCTTGACACTGAAGCGGTAGACTTTAATACATTCTTCGGAGTGTAGTACTGGCCGCCTAATTATTTACAAGGAGAGGGTCTAATAACTCTCTCCTTTTTTTTGTTATACAAGTAACTATTAAAGGTATAATGAAAAGTCCAAATTTTTTGTTACATTGATTCAACCTACAATACCTAATAATCATCTATGACTCTCCTCTACCAGATATCAGAGCTAGCTAATGGAGACGCTTTAAACACCCTTGAACGATTGTCACCTTGGGCGTATGTTATTGTTATATTGACTTTAGCTATATCTGGAGTATTTTTAAGACTATATATTACTGAAAAGAACGAAAAAGCAGAGTTAGAAAAGGAGTTTAGAACCTTTATGGCTCACAGCTTAAGCAAGCAAATTGACGTCTCTAAAGACGTTATACAGCTAGTAACTCGTAACAAAGACGAAGTTAAACATGCCCTTAGTACATTTACCACATCCGATGCTAAGATAGAAGCTCTAATCGCTGAAGTTAAGTCACAGCTTGAACGTGTAGAGAGCGCTATAATTAGGATGAAATCTTAACACAACATTATGGCACTTTTAGTATTCATAACAGATGTTTGGATAAAAGTCCTTAGTAAAGTACAAAATGGACTGTCTGATAGAAATAAATATAAAGATGAGCTAAAAAGACAAATAGAAGAGCTCACTTGTAATATGAACCAGATAAAAACCATGCTAAATGACGAAAAGCATTAAACTAATAGGAGCCGTTGTATTAGCTCTTGTCCTTTACACTGTAATATTAAGAATTTTTACCCCGGATTACCTCATAGAAAAAGTAGAGGTTGAAGTAGAACGAACTGTAGAGATAGACAGTGCTGCAGTATATAGAGAGTATTCAGAAAGAATCCCACCAGAAGAAATAGATACGGTATATGCAGATACCCTTACTATATCTGACCCTGTAGCTATAAACGAAGACACAAACGAATATAAAACCTCTTACAGTGATTCTACTTTAGCTGCCAGTTGGGTAACCAGGGTTCTAGGAACACTAGAAGATCAATCTTTTGAGTATTACCTTAAACGTCGATTAGTTCAAGAGAGAGAATTGACCATTACTCAAAATATAACTACCTTGACAACGAAGACTATTACAAAGGTCAGATCTCCCAGGCCTTACTTCATTGTGGGAGCAGAATTAACCAATCTTAAAAGTCTATCTGTAGAAGCCGGGTTTGTGACAAGCAGTAGATACCAGATTAAGTATCGTTATGACACTCTCCTAAAAACGCACTCAGTAGGCGTATCTATTCCAATAAGATTTAATCTAAAGACCTTTCTATGACAATACCTGAAATTCAGCAGTTCCTCGACTCTAAACCGGGATATAAAAAGTGGGGGGTCGAAAGACTTGCCGAGTATCTTGGTGTATCAGAAGCCAAAGTAGCAGAAGCTAAAGGTACAGCTAAAGCTAATAAAGACAATTATGATTCTTATGATACCAAAGAGAATCATGGTAACGAGCATTCTAACCGCCCTAATACTGGAGATACATTCACAGCTGCCCAAGATCAGACTCTTGAAGAATACTGTGAATCTATAGGCATAGACCCCGATAAAGTAGATAGGTATAATGACGTTAAGTACTGGACAGATGCACCTGGCAGAAGACGCTACTCTATTGTGCCCAAGAACTTTGAAGAAGCTAATATTGCAGAGTCCGTTTTAGATGCTATTAAAGATGCAATCATACCGGTAAAAGCTAGTCCTATTACTAAAACAGCTGCCAGGGGAGAGAATGCCGGCCTCCTTAATCCTTATGATGCTCATATTGATAAGCTTTCAGAAGTAGGCGAAGGCTTTACTATGAAAGATAATATTGAGCTTATGATCAGTATGGTGAGAGCTGTATTATCAAACATGATGCCTTTTGGTATAAAACACCTTTACATACCTATCGGAAACGATATGTTTAATACTAACAGTTCTGATAGTGTAACTAAGGCCGGAACTCCCCAAGAACTAAGTGTTCATTGGAAGAGATCTTTCCAAGCAGGGATAGAAGCTGTTGGATGCATGGTAGCTTCTGGTCTAGAAGTTACTGAGACGGTCGAATTGGTACCTGTCGAGGGCAATCATGATGAAGATAAGGTCTTCTATCTTAATGAAGTAGTTAAGGCCTTATACGGCAAAAATGACAGAGTTATTACTCACAATGAATCAAAACCTCTCTTCCACTCTAAGTTTGGACTAAACCTTATCTCTTTTGGACATGGTAAGCATGAGAAGAAAGGTATTAGATACCTACCTCTGCGTGTAGCAGAAGAAGAGCCGGAACTCTGGGGAGCGACTAAGTTTAGAGAAATGTTTCTTGGAGATGTCCACCATAAAGAAGAACACCGTTTTCTAAGAAAGCAGGATCTCCGGGGATATACAGTTAACTTCTTACGTGATATTAGCTTTAATCACAGCACCTGGGATAGAAATAACGGCTACCATCTGGGCCTTAAAAGTCTGGAAGGTCACGTATTCTCACCTACTAAAGGGATGTTTGCTAACTTCCGGGAGACATTTTGACCTATAACTCACCTGAAATATACACATTTTACCAAGCTAAGGGAGGAGAACTATCTTATAGTGAATGGTCATCTATAGTTCAAGAGTTTAACGAAATGGCTATGAATGAAATTATTCTTAAAGGAGGTAAGCTTAATTTAGGAGCTAACCTCTCCACTCTATCTATAGGTAGAATTAAACGAAACTATCATAACCAGCAGGTAAATTGGGCTGAAAGTAATAAGCTTAAAGAGCAGTTACTTGAAGAAGGTAAACAGCTGTATGATAAAGAGACCGGTAAAGGTGAAAAATGGATAGTCTACTTTACTAATGATTGGTATTGCAGGTTCTATTGGAATAAGGGTAATTGTAAGATACCTAATAAGTCTGTGTACAGATTTGTAGCTACCAGAGGTAAAATGGGTAATAAGACTAAGCTTAAAAACCTACTCAGATCAGATGACCTGGCCTATTTAAGCTTTAGGAAGTTGGAAGAATAATTATTATTTTTTAGTTAAACTACTATTGATATGAATATTAGCATCTTTGAAAACCAATTACATAAGAAACTACCCCTATTCTCAGCTGATGATAGAGGTTATATAAAAGATATCATAACGAATACAGGTAACTTTAACCGGACTGAGCTGTACATTCTTCTAAAGATTGTAAGGCATCTTAATGAAGATACTTTAGATAGTACTAAAGAGTCATTCATAGACCTGATAGAGGATTTGTATCTTAAAGAAGAGAACCCTCCTCTGCATATGGCAGATAAAGGTGAGAATATCAATATTGATATAAAACTACGTGCTAACGACAACTTTACAAATTCTTTTCTAGTAGCTCGTAAAGCAACCGATAAAACTGCATTGTCTACATTGACACTTGAAGGTTCTGATGCAGCTATACAGCGTATTGTATTAACAGATATAGACCTTCCTGTTAAAACGTTTATTAAAGTGTTTGTACTAGCTGAAAAAGGAGAAAATGTAGAAGGCACAGACCAGGCTTCTGGAAACGTAGAATCCGTTATTTCTAAAATGTACTTATATATTGATGAAGATTCTGAAGCATAATGGCTATTACAACTACTGGTACTATATTTATAGATCTGGATGGAGATCGTTATTATTCTGATAGCGGTATCATCTCCTTAGGAGATCCGATAGAGATCATTCCTCTTGAGAATACTCTGCCTCTTGCAGTAAACAGTAGATTTTTAGGAATAGAAATTGATTCCGACCCCCTCTTTCTTTATGTAGACCGTGAATACCCCAACATCTTACCTCCTTTCCGGGTTATTCAGGGTGTTTGTAGTGAAGTACAAACAACGTTAGTAGGTAGCGTAGATGACCTATACTCTAAACTGGTGTTAAGAACTACTATTGATGGTCTGATAGCATCCGCTTCTGCTGAACTAACTACTTATATAGATACTGAAATAAGTAGTGCTACAGCCGGGCTAGCTTTGACTAGCTATGTAGATTCTGAAATAACAGCTGCTACAGCCAGTATATTCACTCAGGTAGAGCAGGATATTAATAATGCTATATCTGCTTTAAACCTTGAAAGCTTTGTTACAGATGAAATAGCAAGTGCTATAGCTACCCTGAGAACAGAAGTAACTAATGAGATAAATGCAGCTACTGCTGGATTGGCTCTAACTAGCTACGTAGATGATGAAATTTCTGCAGCTACTGCTACTATTTATGCTAGCGTAGCTAATCAGATATCTACTGCTACTGCAGGGCTAGCTCTTGAAAGTTACGTAGATGAAGAGATATCTTTAGCAACAGCTGATTTAGTAACCAATGCTTCTTTAGCTACTACATTAGCAGACTATGCTACTACATCTGCTTTTACTACACTAGAAAGCCGTGTAGAGGCAAATGAAGATGGACTAGTTGCTCAGTCAAGCCTTATAACAGGTGTACAAACGTCTATAGATGTTAATCTAAAAACTATCATAAAATCTGATACCCCCCCTACTCTCAGAGATGATGGAGAGGCTTTAAGAAATGGGGATATTTGGGTTGATACAGACGATGATAATACTTCTTACATTTGGGATTTGGCAACTACTACATGGCAGCCTTACGAAGGAGGCCTAAAGACAGATGTAAGTGGAAATGCAACTTCCATTAGTACTTTGAGTGGCACTGTTAGCTCTCTAGGAGATGATATAACAGCCAATGCCCAGGCTATTACAGCAGTCAACTCTACTATTGATATAAATTTAAAAACAGTAATTAGATCTACAGCTGCCCCTACTCAACGAGACGATGGAGAAGCCCTTGTACCAGGTGATATTTGGCTAGATACAGATGATAATAACGCTGCTTACGTTTGGGACGGTACTTCTTGGGTAGACTACGATGGTGCTATTAAAGATGTTGTCACTGCTAATGCAGGTGCCATTAGTGTACTCGAAACTAGTGTAAGTAATCAAGGAGATGCTATTACTGCAAATGCAACATCTATTAGTGGTGTAGAATCTACTATAGGCAGTGATTTAAAAACTATTATTAGGAGTGCTACAGAGCCTACTACAAGGTTATCCGGAGATCCTCTTGAAGAGGGTGACATATGGGTAGACTCTGGTGATGATGACGCTTCTTATGTGTGGAACGGGACTAGCTTTGTACCTTATGACGGTAAGCTAAAAGATGCTTATGCAACTACTGCAAGTGCCTTATTATCTCTTGAAACTACAGTAACCGGGACAGGAGGGTTGGCAGAATCAGTAGCATCTTTACAAACATCTGTTATTTCTATCGAAGATAATCCTCCAGGAAGTATAGTATTTAGAGATACTTCAGCTCCTACAAAACGAGGTGTAGATACTAATGGAGCAGATGTACCTCTGGTAGTTGGAGACATGTGGGTAAATACATCTGTAAGTAACCTTGAAGAGTTAGGAACACTTTATTCATGGGATGGGACTCAGTGGGTAGAATCAGAAAAAGATTTTAAAGCTGGGTTTTCAGGTCTTCAGACTGAAGTTACCTCATTAAGTGATAATGTTGAAGCTCGTGCAGTTTTATATGTTAAGGCCGGGGGCACTTTAGCATCTATTGATCTAGTAGCCGGAACAGACATTAATTCCTCTATTACTATATCAGCAGATCAATTAAATATTAATGCTACTACTACTTTTTCCGGGGGCTATAAGATACAAGATGGTATTGATACTGCAGTAACTTCTTCTCGTAATAATGTAGCTGAGAACTTAGGGTACACAGATTACGCAGATATGGTAGCTAAGGCTACAGCAGGTGAAACTATTATTAGTGGAGGGCTTATAAGAAGTACATTACTTGATGTAGATTACATATTTGCTCAGAATGCTACTATAAGTGGTCTTTTACAAGTAGGTACAGATAACTTTGTTAAGATAGGAGAGAATGTAGCCATACCTGCAGTTGGAGATATTGAAGAAATTACTGCTGCTTCACAGACTCTAACAAGTATCACTTCTAAGACTATATCTGGAGAACATGAAGAACTTATTACATTTACAACTACTAACACTTCCCGGAGTCTATATGTAACGTTTGACTTTGATGCTACTGACAATGGTACTAACACGGGTGGCCGTCACATATTTGAACTGCAGAGAAGAGAAACAGTAGTAGATGACTGGGAGACAGTTCAATCTATATTGGATCCTAGAGAAAACGTATTAAATACAAGAACTACTCTAAATAGAGGTGTATCATTTAGCGTAGGCTACACCAGATATACAAACTACAGAATAAGATACTACTTATCTTTTCCTACCGGAATCTCTACTGACATATCTATTACTAATATCTCTGTCAAAGAATATAAAGGGTCTGTAGTACTTAATAGTGATGGTCTTTATGCAAGGTATACTCCTGAACTAGTTACTTCTCTTGGTGCAGAAGGTAGTTCAGGCGGTGGATCTGTAGGAGGTACTTCAGCAGATTGGGGAAGTATTACTAGTAAACCTGACACAGAAAGTGAATGGGCTACAGAGACTGGGTTTGATAACAGGTATTTCCAACTAAGTAACAACTTGTCTGAAGGTACAGCTGCTACTATGCGTACTAGCCTGGGACTTGGTAGCCTTGCTATAAAAAGTACTATTAATAATACAAATTGGAGTGGAGCAGACTTAGCAGTTGTAAATGGTGGTACAGGTGCTTCTACAGCATCAGCTGCACGTACTAACTTAGGCCTAGCTATAGGTACAGATGTCCAAGCTTGGGATACGCAGTTAGACACATTAGCTACTCTCACTCCTACTCAGGCTGGGTATTTAACTTCTTTAAATCAAGGAGTTTCTACAACAGACGATGTACTGTTCGATGTTATAACCACTACTGGAGATATTATATCAAGTTCTTTTGATGTAACTAGCGGAGTTATAACAGGGTTTACTGGTACCCAGGCCGGGGACTGGCAAATGGCTTCTATTGAAGCTAATTCTCTAACTGTAAAAAGCTTTACAGCAGAAGTTTCTCAGTTATTCAGAGGTGAAAGAACTCTATCTAAATCATTTGCTGAGTTATCAGCAGACTTTACTATACCTGCAGTATCAAGCACAGGCACTATAACATTTAACGATGTAGATGGTTACACAGGGTTTAATCTTCTGGGAGAAGGAGATATAGTAGAAATACGCCCTATGACTAGATCTGGATCTGGTACAGTCTTAGGAAGTGCTTTTGGAGAAGTTACATCTAAAGTAGATAATTTAGATGGTACTCAAAGTTGGACTTGGGAAACTCTGAGAGTAGAAAACGGGGCTTTAGCGGGCCAAGTTGCTAGAAAAGGATCTGAGGCAAAATCGTATGGCTCAGTATTGAATCCGGTAGGAGTTATTCAAGATTCTGTGTTCAGTAATGTGCCTTATACTCAGGGGTACACATGGGCAACTAACCCCTGGACTAGTGGTAATAGAACTATAAAATACCACCTTGGAGACTTAGATCAGCCTAGTATAACTAATGTGACAGGAGTGGGTATTTACTCTGCTAACGCTTACTTTACTGAATCTTTTATAGTAGGAGACTTAAGTAAGACAAATGATTATCTGGAGTTCACAACTGCTGATGGGATTACTATGAGCTCTCCTCAGTTATCTATAGCAGCTAATGGTAATGCTACTTTTGGAGGGTCTTTAAACGCCCCTAGCGGAACTTTAGGTGGCTGGAGTATAAACCCTACTAGAATATGTCAAGAATATAACACTGGAGAGTTTTTTACTCTGTCTACTTCTAATATTGACCCTGCTTCTACTATAGGCTTGTCCTTATTTAGAGACAGTGGTAGTGTGACAGTCGATAATTTAAGGCTTATCAGGGTAGGAATGATAAGTAACAAAAATACTATAAGCAGTTTTACTAACGGTGAGTATGGTATTCAAATTTCTAGGGGGTCTGTAAGTGGAGCTGATTTTGAGGATATATTTAGAATATCTTCAGGAGGAGACTTTACCCTAATTAGTAATGACCTTACTATAGATGCTGGTAGTGCCACATTTTCAGGAGCTTTATCGGCTGCTTCTGGAACATTCGCCGGGTCTCTAACCGCAGCTACTGGTTCTTTAGGTAATTTAGATGTTGATGGTGTAATCATTTTAGGAGTTTCTGGAAGTTTTAGTAATGCTAATGCTGATTTTCTTATAGATTCAGATGGAATTAATTTCAAAGGAAGTACTTCAGGTGGTGGAGCTTTGTCATCTGTTGCAAGAGCACTAAGAATAGGTAGCGATAATGGTACAGCGAGCCCCGGTAGAATATGGACAGATGGATTTGTTACTGATGTAAACAAACTAATTATTGATGGAGCGACTAATTTAGATGTTAAAATACCTGCTATATTCACAGAACTTAATGCTAAAAATCACTTAGATATAAACTATAGAGGAACTGCTCCTGCTACTCCTCCTACTGGCAAAGTTAGACTATATGCTATAGACAATGGTGCAAGTCCGGATAAGTTGTATGCTAAGTTTGATGATGGTACAGTTGTAGAGCTGGCTGCTAGTACTTAAAATCTAGCTTTATTAATAAATAAATAAACCCTATATTGAATTTGTATCAATACCAATTAATAATGAAGAAGACATGAACACAATTTATCTACGGAATGCAGAGATAGAGCCAATCATTGTATGCCTAATGAATGGAAGACAACGAGGAGAACAGAAAGAAGACGGAGTTAATGGTCTGGTATCTTTGAAGATCTCTAAGATAATCAAAGATTTAAGGACAGAACTAGAAGATTACTCTGAAGAGAAGCAAAAGCTTCTTGATAAGTACGTAAAGGGCGGATCAGCAGATCCGGAGGTTAGTCCTCAAGGAGAATACATATTTAACTCTGAAGAAGACAAACAGAAATTTATAGATGTTTCCGGGGCTTATGTATCTGTACAGGTAAGAGAACTTCTTGACGATGTAGACCTTGATGCTATTTATGTACTATCCAGAGAGATAGAATATATCTCTAAGGTTACCCGTACTGAAGCAAACTTTAAGAATCCTGACCCAACTAAGCCTAAAGAAGAAAAGAAGAAAGCTAGCTAATGAATTCAGTATCTCTAAATCAGATAGCATACAATTTACTTAACTCTTTAAGAGGAGGTAAGAGCACTAACTCAGAGTATCTTTCTCTGGAACAAGTGAAGTATGCTGTTAAAACATACCGGTCTCTTTTTATTAGAAGAGACTTTCAAAGGAACTTCAATCGTTCCAGAATGTTTGAACAAGATTTAGGTATGCTTGAAATAGGGTCAGTAGATTCAGCTGAGTCTGCTTCATATGTAAGTGGTATACAGGTTAAAAGATCTAATAAGAAAATACCTGCACCGGTTAGACTGAAGCAATCTGAAGCTATTACCTGGGTAGGCAGTGCTGATAAGACAGGTAAGCCTATTCCTTTGATAGACGATGTTAGAGGCTATTGGCAAGGGTTTAGTAAGTACACGTCTAGTAGTACATATGCTACATACCGAGATGGGTATATTTATGTGTATGGATACTATAATGGACGTTATATTAACGTTAGAGGAGTATTTGAAGACCCGGAGAAGGTACACAATTTTACACGAGAAAACGGATTAGATTTATATGATGAGGATTCTCCTTTTCCTATAAGCCAAGATATGCTACAGGCCATAACTAAAGGTTTGTTAGACGGAGAGCTAAGTCTAGCTATATCAACCGCTAATGACACTACAACAGACACTTTACAGAATGATTAATGGCCGTACTTAAATTTCAGTCCGTAAAATCAATAATTGGTAAGGTATTTAGAGATCTTAAGATACAAGATGCTCACTGGGTAGGTGATGCCGTAGAATGGTGTGGAGAAGCTCTTCAAGCTATAGGATCCATTACTCAGCTTGAGCGTAAAGTTGAGATTACTAAAGCCTCTTCTCATAAAGCTATTATGCCTACTGATCTCTATCTGATAGATGAGGTAAGGTACGGTCATGGTAATTCTGAAAAAGCAGAAAGTAGCCCTCCTAAGCTAGAAGATTTTTCCCACATAATGCCGTATGCTTCTACTGGCATACACCCGTCTTTAGTAGATCAGTATAATACCAGATCTAGCGCCGGAAGCTATTCAGATGAATCATTTTTTATAAATGGTAATGCTATAAACACATCTTTTGAAAGAGACTGGATAGCAATTGTATATAAGGGAGTAGCTACAGATGAAGAAGGCTATCCTAAAGTTCCTGATCATTATAGCTTTAACCAAGCTTTATACTGGTATGTAGTTATGAAGCTTTTAGAAGGTGGAATGGAACACCCTGCTGGCAATAACCAAATTAACTGGGCTGTTGCTGAAGATAGATGGAAAGAGTATTGTGTACAAGCTAGAACAAAAGCTCTTATGCCTGATGCCTCTCAATATAGAGAGTTCATGAAGTCATGGGTTAGCCTAATCCCTAATATTGAGCAAGGTTCTATAGTAGGTGGAGCAGGAGACTCTAATATACTAACTAGTTCATCAGGAGGAGGCGGAGCTTATATAGTAGATCCTGATGATTACAGCCCTATTGGTGGAGGAACTACTACTCCTGATCCTGTACCAGCAGCTACAGAGACAAGGGTTATTGAATCAGGCCCAGAACTTAGCAGTACTCTACTTACATTCTCTAATATTACAGAAAATCAAGCTGATGTATCCTTTACTAAAGCTACTCCGGGTCTTAGACTTACTCAAGAGAAGAAAGAAGATGAACCGGAATCTGAATGGACGACTATTAGTACTCAGCCTACTGAGCTTTCAGCATCCGATTATGTATATGAATTATACTCCGGTGACATAGCTGATCTTAATGATGAGGACTTTATAAGAGGAGAAGTTGCAGAGTCTAGTGGTATTGATGTAAATACTTTAGTAGCTGATGGTAATCCTGGGGAGACCTTAAATGTAAATATACTTGTAAGAGATTACTTAGGTAATACTAAAGTCTATGCTGCTAATAGCTTATCATTAGATGATACATTTCCTTTTACTGAAGTACCAATTCTTCTTTCTAAAAATGAAAGTACTGACAATGTAGTTCTAAACTTTGCAGATGAGCCTGGTCTTACTATAGAGTATGAACAAGACGGGTCTTGGATAAACGTTGGTGATGTAACTCAAGTAACGATAAGCAGTCTGCCAGAAAGTAGTTCATTTAACTATCTATTTAGATATAGAAACGTTGATGGTTTTGGAGCTTCTATAATTATAAGCTTTAGTACTACACAAGCTGCCCCTAATGTAGCTCCTACTTTAAGTGTAGGGTCAATTACAAATGATGGCGCTACTATAAACAGAACATCAGTTTCTGGGGCTACAGATTATGAATCAGAAATTAATAATTCAGGTGCTTGGGATAGTATAGGTTTAGTAGCTAGTTATAGTATTACAGGACGGACTCAAAATACTGTTTTTACAAATAAGTTACGTGCTAGGAATGGAAGTGGGCCTGGCCCAGAATCTAATGAGCTGACTATACTTACCCGTACAAATGAAGCGCCGGGCATAAGTCTCGTATCTAAAACAGATACTACTATAACTATTAATGTTGCACCTATATCCGGGCAACCAATGGTCTCCTATTTTGCAAGGATTGATTTTGGAGCTTGGATAAATGTGGGTCTTGGAGAACATACATTTACAGGACTCGATCCTTCAGGAAGTTATGCAGTAGAATCTCGTGCAGATAATGCATCTGGGGAAGGTCAGAACATAGGTATTGAATACTATACTACAGACCCGGCTATAGGAACTCCTACATTTGATAATGCTAATTTTGCGAATGGTGTAGATGAACAAACAAACTCATTCTTCATTACTGGAGCTTGGAATGCACTAGCCGGTGCTATAGGATATAGAGTTCAATTAAGTAATGGAACTATTCAAGATGTAGGTAACGTAACTAGTTATCAATTTGTGGACTTAGAGCAAGCAAATGATTATATTTACAAACTTCAAGCCTATAGCGGTACCTCCCAATCTGTCTGGATACAAATACCTGTCCAAACAGACGACTCCGTATTAATAGAAACAACAGACACAGGATATTTCACGCCATGACACAAGGAATAACAAATAACATCATAAACGTAGATGCTAAATTAAAAAGCACTCAGTTAGCTCAATCTATTGATGGTGTTGATAGTG
>Ga0207995_100118_pt1 | contig 33116 bp, 38 predicted proteins | sample AntDeeMetag022AM_FD_184759 | JGI IMG/M metagenome (GOLD analysis project Ga0207995, IMG submission 184759) | Saline lake microbial communities from Deep Lake, Antarctica - Antarctic Deep Lake Metagenome 022AM (SPAdes) (version 2) | ecosystem: Environmental > Aquatic > Non-marine Saline and... | reverse complement strand
GACGCGGGACGGTCTCCCTGCCGGAGACCGTCCCTCGGAGAACACCCTGTCGTCTGCATTGCTCTACTGTTGGGTCAGGAGCAACTTACGAGAGAGTGGCGAAATCGTTCTGGGGGTAAACACGTACAGTTATTCAATGAGGGTCTGTATTAAATACAGCGGTTATTTCTAATCATCTATGATATAATCTCATTAATTTCTCTTTTATCGGAGATTGGACGGTTCACTGACAGGCAGAACCAAACCGCCAGCTCGGTTGTCGTCACACGAGTAACATGCAAGACTGCGAGCGCGTATCTTGCACAGAAAGTTCGAAGAGGATTGACTGTTCGGATCGGTCTGTACAGGTCATCAAATTATCAACTCAGTACTGATACAGCAATCAATACGCTACTTATTGCTGGAATCGCCGACCGGCAGCTGAAATGTTACCACACTTCCCCGAGGTTTGTTATCACTAATTGTTAGCGTGCCACCAAGCGCTGTCATAATCCATTCCATGAACCATATTCCAACCCCGAGGCAGTGACTCAGTGGCGACTCTTTACCTGACTGGACTATTTTCCACTCAGACATTGGAATCCCAGCTCCGTTGTCAGCAGTAGATATTTGTAGCTGTTTGGCATCTAAATTTCGCTGCAGAGAGATTCTCACTTCAGGTGATGACTGGTCTGTGTGCTTAATGGCGTTCGTGACAGCCTCATCAATCGCTTTCTTGAACAACTCTGCGTGCCGAACCTGAATCTCTCCATTATCCTCACAGAAATAATTAATATCCACATCTGGATACTGTCGCTGATAGCCCGCAACAAGTGGCTCTATTTTAAGACGCTCCCACGTCCCGTGAGTTTCAGCTGGGTCCCAAATTGATCGGACTTCTGCTGTCTTTTCAGCGATCTTTTGCATTGATGCAGCTTGCTCCCGAATTACTGCGACCGATGCTTGGCGAGTTTTCGGATCGATATCCTCGTTTTCTAATAGTTCTGCATATCCGTCGATCATAGTGAGGGCGTTCCGCAAATTATGCCTCAAGACTCGATTTAATACATCAAGCGTCTGCGTCGTAAGGATCTTTTCGGTAATGTCTTTGTCAATCCACACGAAATGCGTTATATCACCCTTTTCATCAGTAACAGGGACGATTTTTCGCTTGACATCGAAGATCTCACCATATTTTGTTTGATTCGCCACCTTCCCTTCCCAGATCTCACCTACAGTAATTTGCTCCCACAACCCCGTATCAAATTCATTGTCCTGCTCGGTGGGTTCGAAAAGATTGGGGGTGCGTCCTATCGTCTCAGAAGCTGTGTACCCGGTCAATTGTGTAAACGCGGGATTGATGTATTCGATTATTCCCTCTGAATCAGTAATCAGAATGGCCCTATCGGCTTCATCAGCCTGCTCTCTAAACAATGAGAGATCTTGCTCGTACTGTTTTTCAGCGGTAACCTCCTGTTGGTAGCCAAGCCACGTTGCAACTGCGTTGGAGTTCGACCGTGTTGGGATGAGTGTGACGCGATTCCAGAACATCGAACCGTCCTTTTTGTAGTTCTGTAATTCGACGGTGACAGGCTCTTCAGCATCTATTGCCCCTCGTATCTGTGCCACCGACTCCTCGGAAGTGGCTTCACCTTGGAGAAACCGACAGTTCCGACCGAGAATCTCATCCCGAGAGTAGCCGGTGAGCTCACAGAAGCCATCGTTAGCATAGATCATCGGGTTGTCGGCACGGGACGGGTCCGTGATTGTGATTCCCATGGGCGCGTCATTCATAGCTTGACCGTGGGTCGGTTGGCGACTTCCGTCGCCTGCCCCTGTAATCGGAAACACAGATGTTCGTATGTATTCGCTGTCGTCCCATTTAACCAGCGAACTCAACAGGATTGCTCGTTGTGGCTGGGCAGTGAACGTTTGGAACTCGATTGTTAGTCCGAGGGTGAGTTCGTCGTCATTTTCGATACGGAGTACTTGTTCTTGAAGTGGGGAGCAATATTCCGCTGTGACGATATCCGTAAGTGAGGTACCGGAGAGTTCCCCTCGTGATTTGACTCCGAAGAATGTACAGAATGCTGGATTCGCATAGACGACTTCCAGATCTGAATGAATAAAAAACGACTCTGGAACCGTCTCTGATGACATACTATCCTAACAGAATTGAAAATATAAAAATCTAATGACTGTCGTCCGTTGAATAATCTCTTTGTAATGGGTTATAATAGCATGCAGTATCAGGTGTGAATACGTTATTTTAATTTGATAAATTTGCACTCCACGTAGCACAGATGATTCACTAGATTGGGAGCAGAATACCTATGATCACCGTGCTAACTTCATCCCTTATATTTTTCATGAGATTGATAACTGCTGTTGGAGGGGTAGAGTAGTCTATGCAAGACTGCGAGCGCATATGACGTAACCAGTATCCACTACTTTGGGGGGTTGTCTTCGAGGACTGTGTTGAGAGATGTTGCTTGCAGCAGCGAGAGTTATATTATTCCCGGCATGTTTAGTTCATACAGATATGAGTAAAACGGTCAATCCTATTCGGGTTCTGCATGTTGATGATGAACCCGATCTAAGCGATATGGTTGCGACCTTTCTTGAACGCGAGGACGACCGTCTGACAGTTTGCACAGCTACCAGTGCTAACGAGGGCTTAGAGACCATCGACGAGGCTGATGTCGACTGTATCGTATCTGATTATGACATGCCGAGCACGAACGGAATCGAATTTCTCGAAGCTGTCCGCGAATCGCATCCGGAACTGCCGTTCATCCTCTATACAGGCAAGGGATCAGAGGAAGTTGCCGCCGATGCGATCTCTGCGGGCGTCACTGATTATCTCCAGAAAGATCGTGGTACTGAACAGTATGCGATCTTGGCAAACCGAATTAGAAACGCTGTGTCAGCCCAGTGGTCAGCAATTGAATCCGAACAGAACCGGTATCGTCTCGAACGGATTCTGAAAACCATCCCCTCGTGTGTCGTTCAACTCGATTACGAGGGACGATTCATCTTTGCTAACGACCGGGCTGTTGAGGTACTTGGGCTAGAGGAATCAGAGCTCACGGACTGGGCCTATAACGATCCTGAATGGGAGATCATGGATCTGAACGGTAACCCGATTTCTGACGAAAAACTTCCGTTCCGACAGGTTCGAGATTCAGGTGAACCGCTATACGGATTTCGACACACAATCAAGTGGTCTGATGGAACTCAAAAGAACCTGTTAGTCAACGGTACACCATTGCTTGATAGTAATGGAGAGACCGATAGCGTCATCTTTTCACTTACCGATATTACTGATCAAATAGAGTACCAGCACCAACTCACACAAGCTACGGCCCGACTTGAAGCACTCTTCGAAAACTCTCCAGACATGATTAATATCCATGATATGGAGGGAAACATCACCGATCCGAACCCGCTTCTATGCGAAGAGATGGGATACGACGAGGACGAACTGACTGATATGAAAGTGTGGGAACTCGACCAAGAAATGAATCCTCACAAGGCACACACTCTGTGGGAAGGGATGAATCAAGGAGATCGTAAGCGTATTGAGGGAGTATATCAACGGCGAGATGGCTCTGAACTTCCGGTTGAGGTTCATATTAGATACCTATATGTGGATGGAGAGGATCGATTTATGGTGATCAGCCGGGATATTACTGAGCGTAAAAAACAAGAACAGCAACTCCAACAGGAACGCGATCGTTTTCGGGCAGTCTTCGAAGAAGCCTTCGATACGATGGTTCTTGCTGACGAAGATGGACAGTACATCAAGGTCAATAAAAGTGCAACAGAATTATTCAGGCACCCAGAAGACGAGTTAATAGGCCGATCGATCAGAGAGTTCGCGCCGGAAGACTTCGATTTTGAGATGGCATGGCAGGAGTTCCAACAATCCGAGAAGGAACTCGGGACGTTCCCGCTTGTCCGACCTAACGGGGACGAACGCATTATCGAATACGCTGCAACACGGGACATAATCCCTGATCAGCACTTATCGGTGCTTCGTGACGTGACTGAGCGTAAAAAACAAGAACAGCAACTCCAACAGGAACGCGATCGTTTTCGGGCAGTCTTCGAAGAAGCCTTCGATACGATGGTTCTTGCTGACGAAGATGGACAGTACATCAAGGTCAATAAAAGTGCAACAGAATTATTCAGGCACCCAGAAGACGAGTTAATAGGCCGATCGATCAGAGAGTTCGCGCCGGAAGACTTCGATTTTGAGATGGCATGGCAGGAGTTCCAACAATCCGAGAAGGAACTCGGGACGTTCCCGCTTGTCCGACCTAACGGGGACGAACGCATTATCGAATACGCTGCAACACGGGACATAATCCCTGATCAGCACTTATCGGTGCTTCGTGACGTGACTGAACGGAAACAACGCGAACAGAAACTCAACCGACAAAACGAACAGCTGGATGAATTTGCTAGTCTCGTTAGCCACGATCTTCGGAACCCGCTGAACGTGGCTAGTGGTCATCTAGAAATTGCCAGAAAGGACTGTGACAGCGAGCACTTAGAGCCCGTCAAACGTGCTCTGGATAGGATGAACACTCTAACCGAGGACCTCCTGATGCTAGCTCGTCAAGGCGAGACTATTGACGATCTTGAACCGGTCGATATCGCGGTACTAGTTGAGGGCTGTTGGCAGAACGTTGAGACAGCGGATGCCACGCTTGTTATTGACGTTAATCGAACGATCTATACTGATAAGAGCCGCCTGAAGCAGTTAGTTGAGAATCTCGTCCGTAACGCAGTTGAACATGGTGGCGATGCTGTAACTGTGACTGTCGGTGAACTGGATGACGGCTTCTATATTGAGGACAACGGGCCGGGTATCCCAGAACATGAACATGATGATGTGTTCGATGCTGGCTACTCAACAAACAAGGAAGGAACTGGATTCGGGTTGAGTATCGTCAAGCAGATCGTCAATGCACACGACTGGGAGATCCATGTTGCCGAGGGTTCAGAAGGTGGTGCACGGTTTGAGATCTCCAGTGTCAAGTTCAATCCTGAATAGGTACTCTGAATAAAATAGTAAACTTGGTTGGTTCTGTTTGAATCCTCAGCAGTTGATGGTTTTACACTCTACATCTTGCACGGCAGTCGGTAGCAATGTTAGCAGAATTTCTGTTGTTTCACTGGATCAGCCATGATTCGGGTGAAATTTGAATTCTTTTTGTAAAGTCCAAAGTTTGACTTAGCAGGTAGCATGTCTCGAGCATGGGCGTGACCAACTAACCCATCTGGATTCCATCAGAATGTCCTATGCAAGATGCAGGGCGCAGGTCCACTGGTCAGGGTGGGAGATGGTGGTCGTAGACATTCCGGCGGTGACCGACTGCTTCAACAATCAACCGGTCGGCTTCCTGATTCCAGGTGATGATGGCTCGGTAGTCGCCAGCGCGAAGCTTGTAGTATGGATACCCTGAGAGGCGTTCTAACCGATGGTCGGTCCACTCGGTTGCCTCGTCGACTTTGTTCAGTACACGATCGGCGATGTGGTCTTCAAGATCTGTGAGGTGTTCGAGAGCCTGTTCGGTGTATTCGACGCTCGTCATTCGTCACTGTCATTGAGCCCGAGCCGTTCTCGGGCTTCAGCGGCCGACACCGTCTCACCGGTCTCACGCTGCTTGCGACTCTCTTGGAGGTCAGCCAAGATCTCCTCTGATAACTCGGGCGAGGGATTCAGCCAGTCTCGGAGAGCATCGCGGACAGCCTCCGAGCGAGAGGAATAGCCTCGACGCACATATTCGGACTCGATGGCATCAAGGACCGTCGAGGGAACCCGAACATCGATTTTTTCCCATCCGTTCAGTGTTGGGGGTGTCGTCAGCATCAGTGCTCATATTCTGTGAGACGCTTGTCTCACAGATAAATCATTGGACTCTGTTCGAAACACGCTCAGATATCCACCATCCCTAACGTGGTGGGACATACTGCGGCAGACTCCCGTCGACTGGCGTAATCAAGACGATATTGAGGGTTTTGTTGTCAACTTCTATGACAAGTCGGTAAGAGGTAGAATATGAACTACTTTTTCTAACACAAAACGTGTGTGCAAGACTGCGAGCGTGTATCTCCGGTTGGTTGGAGGTTCAGTCTGAGCCTATCCGATCGGACAGTACGATGAACACACCGTCTATTCGCCGAGAGGGCAGAAGCAGCTGGTAGTATTCTTCAGCTTATTATTCTTCTTTGAGGTTGTTCGAAGGGGTCACGAAGAACCACGAGGCCGCAGCAAAGAATGCAATCGTCACCCCAACCACAGTTGCCAGATTGAAAATAATCTCATCTACATATCCTGAGATTATGTATCCAGCGCGGGCAATTGTCGCAAGAGTTACTCCCAATAGGAACGTTAAAGCTAAGAGCCATTTTCGAATCGAATGCAGCAAGACGGTCGTTTCAGAGGACATTAACCAGATTTCAATATCTTGGCGAAAAAGTCCACCGAACTGATTTATTGGTACATCAGACACAAGCTCGGTTTAGCGGCTAATTCAGCGAGACTCGCTTGGAAGAAAGTGCGTTGGTTTGCTGAATCCAAGCTCTAAGTAGAGCACCAGTATATCTGCCAATAACTCAGTAGTCTTCAACGGCTGTGTTGGATTCATTGGCAGCCATCGACAGCACGCTACGATTCGACGATCCCGTCGACGAGTGTCACCGAAACCGCGGCGTAACCTTCGTAAAACGGCTGCAAACTTCCGTCGTTGCCGCCCGCTGCGATGGGTCCATCGGGGGTGTCAAACACGAGGCTGTTTTCGATGGGGAACTCGTTGGTCGGCTCGCCGACGAGATGCTGGCGGACGTCGACGACAGCCACATCCTCGTACGTCGACGTCTCCTCGGAGCCCACCTGTCGGATCGTCACGTCCGCACGAAGAGACCGGCCCGCCGCACGGTGGAGTGCCGCGTTTGTCACCGCGGTTCTGATGTGGTCGTAGGTCGCGGGCAGTGGGTCGGGCGTTGCGACGTGTCGAAGCTCGCCCATCGGCCAGAAGTTGCTAACGGTATTGCCAAAAAACGCTCCCGCGATGTCGGGCTGCGAGAAGACGAGCGCGTACGCCGAGTCGTGTCGGCCCGAAAGAATACTGTGAGCTCCCATCACCCCGGCCCGCTCGTCGGCGACGACAGTCACCGGCGGTGTCGCATCCCACGTCTTGACGACCGTCCCGTGGGAGTCCCAGTCGATATCCGCCGGGAGTTTCTCCAGCGGGGAGACCAGTTGGAGATAGATCGTCACCCCGCGGTCGCGGGCCTCCGCCAACGCCGTCCGAAGGTGGGTGAACTCGCTGGCCGGGAGCGTCGCCACCACCTCATCTTGGGCCCGGTCGACCGTTCGAGCGATCCGCTTGCGAACCGTCGACCGCGAGTGGACGAGTTCGATGGCTGGGTCGCCGGGCTCGGCACGCCGATAGAGCTGATCGAGTTCGTCGCTCAGTTGGTCGAGTCGCTCACTGAACGTCCCCAGTGCCTCCTCGGGCGACCGTGCTCGCAACCGGGTCGGCGTCGTCGACTCGTCGAGGGTGATGAGTCCCCGTTCCACCAACTCGCTGGCGAGTTCGTAGACGTACCCCTGCGAGATGTCGGCAGCCTGTGCAACCTCGCTCGTGGTCGACTGCCCCGACCGGAGGACGACGAGATAGGCGTCGGCCTCCTTCTCCGAGAGGCCGAACGCCACGAGATGATCGCGGAGCGTCTGTTCGGGCATGGTCGAGAATTGTGTTACTATCTACAAAATACTTTTCCACCGGTGTGCAGTGGTGGGTGTATGGAAACAGTCTCGGAAGCCGAAACGAGGCGGCACGTCGACAGCCGTCGCTGGTGGACGCTGACGATCTTCGCCTTCATCGCGCTCGAAGGGGCCGCCCTGCAGATGCAAGGGGCGATTATCCCCGTTCTCCGTGAAACCTTTAGCACACCGCAGTGGCAGTTAGGATTGGTTGCCCCTGCGGGGACCGTCGGTTTTCTCGTCTTCGCCGCTGCCGTCGGTGTCATCGCTGGCCGATTCGATACGCGTCGACTTCTCCTGTTCGGTATCGTCGGCACGGGTTTGAGTGTCTTTCTCATGGGGGCCGTACCGACCTTCGGGGTCTTTCTGGTCGCCCTCGTCGTCCGCGGCTCGTTCGCCGGGATCGCCCGCGGGAGCGACAGGCCGCTACTGAGTCACCTCTACCCACATCGGCGCGGTCGACTGTTCGGCTACTACGACATGATGTGGGCTGTCGGCGCGACACTCGGGCCGCTTGCCGTGACCGCTGCGCTCTGGGCTGGGAACTGGCGACTCGCCTACTACGCCCTCGGGATCTCGTTTCTGCCGGTGATCGCGCTGGTCTGGTACCTCCCGAAGCCGTCCGTCGATGGCGGCGATAAGCCACTGACACTGGCGGGCGTGCGACGGATCGCCCGCAATCCCGCCGTGGTGGTCATGGCTACTGGAATTCTGTTTTCGTCGGGTATCGAGGGTGGCCTGTTCACGTGGTTGACGACGTACGCCGACGGTCGACTGCCTGCCTCGCTCGCGACCGCCTCGCTAAGCGTCCTGTTGGTCGCCTACATCCCCGGCCGCTTCGTCGCGGGGCGGCTGTCCGAACGGTTCGGTTATGTCCCGTTGGCGGCCGGTCTCGGGACACTCTCGTTGCTGTCGGCCGTCTACACGTTCGTTTTCGCATCGGGCAACGGGCTCCTTGTCGGTGTGTTCGGTACCGGGCTCGGACTCTCGGGACTCTATCCGACGTTCCTCGCCTACGCGACCGAAAGCACACCCGAACACAGCGCCCCGATCAACGCGCTGGCGCTCGTTATCTCCTCGTGTGGCATTGCGGGCGTCCCGACAGTAATGGGATTCGTCATCGGTGGAGCTGGCGTCGACGCGGCGATGCGACTGTTGTTCATCCCACTTGTCGGCCTCCTTATTGTGACAGTGCTGGCGTGGGTCCGTCTACCTTCCCCAAGCCTCTCCTCTCAGCGCTGAAGCGTTTCAGTGCACTTGGATTAACTAGTATGTAAGACTTGGAATGCATCTCTCGTAGATGGCATGACGCAACTTGAGGTTACCAGCCAGTCGGGACCGAAATACATACGTCATTATACTAATCTGTTTTTGTATGCTCTCCAGACGAGGATTAATAGCTGTCGTCAGCAGCGTGACTGTCACCGGGATCGCTGGCTGTAGCGGGTCGGAAACTGGTGGGTCCGACACGACCGATTGTCAAACAAGGGCTATCAACCACGGCGAGGGGACCGTTCTTGATTCTGGTGCGATGGCAAGAGTCGAAGACGGTGATGTGAGACTCGCAGTTCCATTATCTACCGACGATGTCGGAAAAAACGATGTCAACAGACTCGAGCTGTACGACCCAGTAGACACACTGGCGTATGCGATTCCAGTGTCGACAGATGACGCCGAGCTAATGGAGAATAAAAGAGGTGTCTCCGAGGGACAACTGCTATATGAACAATCTCTCGGCCACCGGCCATTCCACGGTCAGTACCGAATTGTTGCAGTGAACACAACTGGTGAACCCGTCGACTTTGTCACCGTTGAGTTCAATTGCTTCCCGGATGTTAGTGACTAATCGCTTGGAGCCGTAGACTGGCATAGCATCCCTCGTAGATGACGAGTTTGTCCGTCTGTAATGACTTACCTTGCTATACTCCGCCTCTAAGTCTTGCAGAGTCTCACTCAGAAGAATATCATCACATCGACCAGAGCTACTGACGACGGATCTGTTCGCTAGTCCTGGCATCCCTGTCAACGATATCCACGTCCTGGATGGGCTGGCCGTTCCGGTTCCCGCTCGGCGAGTTCTGCATCGGTCGGCCGCTGAAATGATTCCCGACTTGGGGGCTCGTACTGCTCCCATCGCTGAGCTTCCTGACCCTGATATCGGCAGGCAATCGAGCAGTACTCAGCACGCAGCGACGGCGTCGGTTGCCCGCACTCAGGACAGTGGCCGTTTGGGTGGCCGCAGGCTCGCCGGTCGGTGAGATCGAATGGTCCCATCACAGACCACCCTCGAAGACGGGAAGTTGGTGGATCGCACCAACACCATGGCCGCGGCGGGTGAGTTCCGAGCGAATCTTGTCCCAGTCAGTGACGTTCGCAAAGCCGAGCAGCTGGCGGCCGATCCTGGCTTCACGGGGAAGATGTGAGCGAGGTTCGGTTCGAACATCGTAGACGAGCGTGCCACCGTCCACGTCGTCGTATGCTCGGAACATTAGAACTCCAACTCCCGAAGCGGCTTCACACAGAAGGTATCTGGCTCCTCAACTGGTTTCTGGATGCCTCGTTTCGTTCCCACTGTTTCACGCGATAATCGATTGATCAGTGCGTTTCGAACACGCCACCTACTGAGCAGCGTATTGTGGCTGCCCAGCCGGTCGTCAGAATACCGCTTTTGGAACCGCTCGCTCGACTCGTCGACGGCGAGATCTACGGCAAGATAGCTTGGTAATGCTCGCTCTATCTGAGCATCTTCAAAATCGGCCTAAAGCACACACTCGGACGCGACCTCCAACTGAGTCGACACTCCACTGTCGACCACTCCGCCTCACCCATCACAGTCCCGACGGGTGACCATCACCAAGCGACCGGGTACCCAATCACCACACAGCCATGGCCGCCTACTACTGCCACGCCTGTGACCGACGGTTCGATGGGCCCACTCGCGAGTACGGCACATACAAATTCCAGTACTGTCCGTACTGTGGATCTGCGAAGACGACACTCACTCACCAATCATGACGAGGTCGACGCTACCGACGAATCACCTTGCTACATAAATCCACCCAGTGTAGCACAGTTGCATCTGCTTTACCTAGACTGCAGATCCACTGGTCAGGGTGGGAGATGGCGGTCGTAGACATTCCGGCGGTGACCGACTGCTTCAACAATCAACTGGTCGGCGTCCTGATCCCAGGTGATGATGGCTCGGTAGTCGCCAGCGCGGAGCTTATAGTATGGATACCCCGAGAGGCGTTCTAACCGATGGTCGGTCCACTCGGTTGCCTCGTCGACTTTGTTCAGAACACGATCGGCGATGTGGTCCTCAAGATCTGTGAGGTGTTCGAGAGCCTGTTCAGTGTATTCGACGCTCGTCATTCGTCACTGTCATTGAGCCCGAGCCGTTCTCGGGCTTCAGCAGCCGACACCGTCTCACCGGTCTCACGCTGCTTGCGACTCTCCTGAAGATCAGCCAAGATCTCCTCTGATAACTCGGGCGAGGGATTCAGCCAGTCACGGAGAGCATCGCGGACAGCCTCTGAGCGAGAGGAGTAGCCTCGACGCGGATATTCGGACTCGATGTCATCAAGGACAGTCGAAGGAACCCGAACATCGATCTTTACCATCCGTTCGGTGTTGGAGGTGTCGTCAGCATCAGTGCTCATATTCTGTGAGACGTGTGTCTCACAGATAAATCATCGGACTCTGTTCGAAACATGCTCAGACATCCACCTTCTCTGAGATGGTGGGACATACTGCGGCAGACCCCCGTCGACCGGCGTGATCGAAGCGATATCTAGGGGTTCGTTGTCGACTTGTGTGATAACTCGGTAGGAGGCAAAAGTGAACTACTTTTCTTGACACAGAATGTGTGTGCAAGACTGCGAACGCAAACCAATCACATCAACCAGATGATAAATATGTGTTCGGTTAGCGATTTATTACTCAGTCTTAATGAGAAACATACATCAACCCCTTTCAACCCTATTGTGAGATGCTATTACAATGTCTACCTGTTCTTCAAAATCAAGCGTTACCCCCACCTCATCGGAATGGCCATTATCAAGAAGAACCCGTGCGACAACAGATTGTGGTGTTGAATCCGGTATGGGAATTCCCTTTTCGAGTGTTACTTGTTCGTTCAATTTCACCCAAACCGTTTCAGCAAAGTAGTCTGTATTCCCGTCCTCGTCCGTTACAATAACCGCTATTGTGTGATGATCATCGTCATCATTCCGAACCGTCACGGGGATCGTTGACGGCCCACCAGAACCAATACAACCTACAACTAAAAAAGAAGAAGCTAACCCACTGACTGTAAGAAAATCACGGCGTTTTCTCATAATGGCGGAAATATGTTAAACAGTAATATGTTTTCTGGATGAATTATATCGTTGCAAAAGGCCTCACTACCGAGTGAGAGATGCAGCCTCTGAGTACAGCACAGCTATATCTGCTTGACCCAAGGCGCGAATGCGACACGGGACGATGTACAATGTGGGGAGAGAAATTGGACGACATTGTCTCCTCTACGGGTCGACATGATGAACAGCTTCAGGTGATAACAGACGACCAGTTGGGAGCACGATCCAACTATTTGGAAGCACACGGAGTTTTCCCTCATGGAGGATCTGTTCTTGCTCAAAATCACCATACACAGTCGCGTTCTCGTATTCTATCACCAGTCCATCGGCGATCTCGTCGGCGATTTTATCCCAGACGCCTGTCGTTAAAATGACCATATTCGGGCTACTGGTCAACAAGATAAATATTCTTTCACGAGTCAGCAAGTGATTAACCAACAGTCTCGTGACAAGACTACTTCGGTAAATCAACATCTGATGAACGTGGTGACCGTGCTATACCCCATCCAGAATGTATAGCACAGCTGCATCTGCTAGGCCCAAGACGCGTATCTCACACAGAGACAGGTCAAATTGTAACCGTCCGATAAATATCCATCATCTCTTAGTCACCCAGAATCAAGAATTACTCAACTTTTTACACCTCTTTAGTAGGTAGTTTGAAAGAGTTAAAGCACCGATAGCAACGATATATGGCGTGCGCGTTGTTTGCCTTTGGTGCGAACGTATCCTCGTTTCGTATTTTTAGGACCAGTCTACTCTCACAATAGGTGCAGACCGGACGATTTGAGAACACGTGGCTCAAAAACATCATACTCTAAAATACAAACGTATCGGTAGTATTGTTTGCAATCGTATAAGAGTATGCTAAATCGCACCACTCAGTATAGCAATCCTGCACTGACTCAACTATCTGTCGATAGGGTTCCTTGTACCTAGCTCTGTGAGATTGGACGAGTAGTCGACGTTGTGTCTTAACTAACAGAGTATGGCCTAATCAACAACCGTTGGTTAACACGGATCTGATTAGATCTTCAACTCACCAAGCCTCACACGGAAGCTATCTGGCTCGTCGACTGACTCCTCACGCCTTCGCTTCTTCCCTACTATTTTGCGCGACAGCCGGTCGATCAACGCGTTGCGAACACGTCGACGGACAATTTTCAAGAGCTGAGCGCTTCGGACGCTGTCGACACGACTGACTCACTTTCGCTGGCAACTAACGAGATCCAGCGATACTCGGTATAGGCTCGTGTGATCTCTCTTGTTGTCGGTGACTCTGCCGAAAGGATCGTCTCGGGTTCGTCGAACAGGGGGAGAATCTGGGTCGCAAGCCACCGCTGGAGGGGGTTAGTAGCCTCCGCCAGCCCCACCACCGAGCCGATTGCTTCCCCCCGCGCCGAGTCGACAGTGGCTCCGTCTTCGGGAAAGAGATTCTCGCCATCTTCGATCAGCCCTCCGAGTTCGTCACACGCTGACAATTGGACGAGTGTAAGCATCGTTCGACAGAGTGTGGTCGCAGGATGGGTCGGCTCGTAGTCCTCGACAGCTACGGGATCAAAACGGATGTCTTCATATGTTCGCCTAAGAGCCCGAGAGAGAAGCTTCAAACTGGGAGCATTCTCAGCGACTGGCTGTCTGTCAAAGAATGCCTCGATTCCAGGGTACCTGAATAGTCGATCTTCTTTCTCGTCGTGTAGTTCTTGTATCCACTCTTCGATATCGCGTCCGAGCGTGTCGATTCCCGCACGCAGTGGCCGATCAATCGTCTGTGGCTCCTCAATAGTCTCCAGATACTGAGCCTGAAGATATCCTCCAGCCTCGATCTGTGATTGAATCCGTTCGATCTCACCGACTGTTCGCCCGGTCCGTAGCGGGTCTTCTTGAGCACTGATGCTCGTACTCGAAAACAGCGTTCGTCGCTCTGCGACATCCAACCACCGTTCGATAGAGCCATACACTGCAGTCCCGGCCACAGGATCGGAGGCCCTCCCCGGAAGGGTATCTCCAAGCTGGTCGACACGCGAGCGGACCGTTCCGGCCCCATCGGTCACTGCAGTCGGCTCGCCTTCGGTAGTCACTGCTGCCCACGTTCCGACCGCCGTCGCAGCATGACCTCGTGCCTCCGCAAAGCGCTCGGCGAGCTCGAAGGGAGGATGATCGTCGTAGCGGGTCGGAAGTTGCTCTCGGGCCGCACGGCGTTCGGTCGTAATCTGTGATCGGATTGCACTGTTCGGGAGCCTCGACTCCGGCAGTGGATTGGGAATTGGAGCCAACAGTCGCTCGACGCGGTCGACGAACTGTGCTGCCACTGCTGATTCGAACGAGATCGACGCAAGCTGTGGTCGGTCGGGAACGGGCTCATCAAGGATGGCATCGAGCCCAGCGGTATCGAACGACGGTGGATTCTCCCAGAACTGCGGTGCTCGGGTGATACACCCCGCCACCGCCACCCCACCGACTGCGGCTAGGGCTTGCCGTCGGGTGAGTCGACGGCTCACGACACATCACCTGAGGAATTCGACCGAGTATCGGGTGTTTCGACTGCGGTGGTGTTTCCAACGACGGTTGCATTCGCATCGATTCGATGGTATGTGGTCGACGATCTTTGACACGGTGAGTGACCTCCTCTACCTCCTAGCGAGGCTGACGAGGGAAGGGTTGCAGGGATTCGAAACAGGAGTCCAACCGTTTCCCAGGAATCGGTCACACACGAGGCCTCGGGTGGACGGAGTTCTCGGCAGTATCGATACTCGATATCAGTGCCATCCCACGAGACTGACCGAATCTGGAAACGGTTGCAGGATGTGATCCTGCTGTGGGTGATAAAGATAGATTCGGTAGCGTACTCGGTTTTATCGAGGAACGTCTGTATCGCTTCTCTGTCCTCGTCACTCACGCCAGTTGCGACGCTGAGTTCATCAAGTCGATCCCTGTTAGTCACGAGTTCGTTCCGTACTGCACTGATCGACTCCTCGGTAGTCTCGGAGAGTATGGGCTCATCATCGGTACTGCGGATCTGCAACACGGTTGGATCATCATCCTGTCCTACAGTGTTGGTCGACTGGGTTGGGCGTTCATTAGCCTCACTTCCAGTTTCGGTGCTGAGGCATCCAGAAAGCCCACTAACAGAGAGCAGACCTGCGAGGAGAGCTCTTCGGGCCGGGGACATTCAGAGATATGAATCCATATTTGACAATTCTACTAAAGAACTGTTTCGATATACTCTCAGTCAGGAGGTCAGTATCACACTCCTTCGCTATCTAAGTTCCTAGTGATGTAGTATCTCTCCTCGGAATAGGATTGGACGATGAGAAGGTCCTTGAACATTCGAATCCGAATTAGTTTGTAAAATAGATTGTTAGGACACCTAAAATGTTATCCGCTTGGTCGTTCCTACCCTAGTATATGCGACGGCGAACGGTCGTTACTGGTCTCACAACAGCCATCCTTGGACTGAGTGGATGTCTCGGGGAGACACCACCGCAACCCGATAGTTCAGCGACCGACCCATCTGAAACGTCGACCTCGGCCTCGACTGGTAGTTCCCAATTGTCAATCACCGAGGCCCACACCTATTCGCATGCAATTCGGCTAAATAATCTGGGTCCATCACCGGTAGGAGATATACCCACCATCGATTCATTGCCGGATCGAGAACAGACAGTGACACAAGAAGCGCTGGATGGCACCTACACAACTGAGTCTGTATCTGCGTGGCTTGCAGACTTTATTGCCAATACGACATACATTCGAGATGAATCGGATTACTACCGCCTCGATGCGAACCTGCCGACAACGACCATTACAGCCGAACCGACGGATCGTGATGCTGTCTCAGGACCAATCGCCTCTAATGAGGAATACCGGAGCGCTGTAACATACGATGGACTCATTCGGACCGGGCTCCTCCGGAACACACACCAAGATGGTGAAGAATTAACCTACGTGTGGCCTTCTCTTGAGTCGTTTTTGGACTCGTATGCAGCGGTCGAGTATCGAGGCACGCTGCTCTCATTATCTGTTACATCAGCCGATCCGGGAACACCATACACCGTTACAACCTCACCAGTCTCGCTCAGTGACCTCGCAGACGAGCCAGTCTGGCGGCTTTCGACTGCTTCCCAGTCCGTCCAGGAGTTCGTCCGCGAGGCCGCTACAGAATCGGGACTCTATGCGTTTGACAGCCCACAGGAGAACGTACTTCAACAACTTCGCGAGCATAGATACGTCTACGTCGACGGGGAGTTCCATACAACATATATTGAACAGACAGGGACACCGCCGATCTCGGTGCAAGCAACAGTTGATCCACAAACAGCCGACCCAGAGATTACGATCCGCTTGACACTCCAGAACGACAGCGCCAACGCAGTCCGAATTACGAGTGGTGCGCCAAAGCCGTTCGGTGTCGTCTCGTACCACGAGCAAGGATCCGAATCTCGTGCTGGCACACTCTGGTCGCCCGCATATGAAGACTCACGACATGTCCATACAGACGACAGAAAAATCACAGGAGTCAACGCTATAGGGATTACAACGACGATTCCCGCCGATGGGTCGACGAGTCGCACTTTTATGATCGATCCCGGATCACTCTCGCCCGGTGACTATGTGATTGAAGACTCTGTTGGATACGATATTGACGACGAGAGTGGGACAGTCCCATACACAGTCGATTTTAGCATTTCTGATTACAAGGCCGATTGAGGAATTTGCGGACACAATATTAACCAACAAGCGGTAGAATAACCGTCAAATGTTGGTTAAAGCCACTCCGATTAGAGCTTCAATTTGCGGAAGGACCTGAGACAGAAGGTATCCGACTCGTCGACAGTCTCCTCACGTCCCTGTTTCGCCCCTACAATTTCACGCGACAGTCGATTGATCAACTCAGTACGCACACGTCGACGGCTGAGCAGCGTATTATGCTCACCCAGTCGGTCATCTGAATATCGCTTTGGGAACCGCTCGCCCGAGTCGTCGACGGCGAAAAATCGTGTCCGCTTCTCGCCCCAGATCTCCGATGAAACGTACTCGGCAGCCACTGGTTCGTGGGTAAGCTCGACGAGGACACACTCGACGAATGAAACAATGGAAATCGGGCTCCGATCGTTGGGCACGGTTAGTTCGAGATCGGCCCACGGTGGATCGGTCGTATAGTCGGTCTGTTTCGGATTCAGTTGATACTGCTGTGGGTTGTATTCAGTCGACATAGGTTGTAGAAGGCGGTTTTGTGCGCCCTCACCCCTCAGGGGGCGATAAAATGCGGAGTCGCAACGAACACAAACACGGAAGACTCCGTATGCCGACCGAATTCCCTACGGCAGATTCGGTTGTTGGAGTAATCGAAGGTCACCGGTATCAACCGTATCGCGCCACAGCTGGAGCACACCGAGCGTTACAAGACGAACAGTTTGAACCTCTATGCAGGAGGAGACAGCATCATTATGGGCTGCGTGTGGTGGCTCGTGGAAGTGTATCGGGAAATTGGATGCGAGGATGGCAGTCATAGCGATAATTGAACTTGTCACTCTCTGTGTAGTGGTATCAGTAGACGGTCTCAACCCGGTTGATGAAATCAGGATTGGGTAGCGATCCGACGATACGGCTACCTTTGGGTGAGAAGTGCTTCACTTAGGCGGGAGCGCATCATTGTATTTGTCATCCAGTATCTCGGCACAATCGACGGGAATACTGGCCCAAGCGTTCTTGACGACTTCATACCCAGTCCATCCCTCGGTACGAATCATCCCAACAGTTGCCTCACAGAACTCGGCTTTTGAGATAAGATCGTTGTCTAAGAGAACATAGAGAAGATACGGCGGACCAACAACATCGATATCGTATTGATGATCGTCGATCAGACGCCGGAGTGACTGTCTCGCAGCTGAATCAAGCAGTGAAACGACCTGATATGAATCACCGTGTTCGGACAATTCCTGTTTGAGTGATTGCTCACCCGCATCAGGCCCATGTGGACGGGGGACGACGGTTACACACGACCATGGGGAGGTATCGGCATCGAGATGGTCAAGTACACGCTGACTGCCTCGTTTAAGATACTCTCCACGACTCCCCTCCGAAGGGTACTTGTTCGAGTCAACATGGTGTTGAAACTCATGTTTGCAGACGTTTGTTGTTGTGAGGTGCAATGCATCTTTCAACAGTTCCCACTCATCAGTGTTCGCAATAGCGATCAAGGAACTCGTATCAGCGAGCAACGGATAGCGAGGCTCGCTCACCATTTATTCAGTGAGGAATGACGAGGTGTCTCGGTCCATGGCCGACTCAAATGCTTCCTTTTCTTCTTGCATCTGATCCATCTTTTCGCCAAGAAGAACACGAGCTACGTCTTCATCGATCTCACCACGACTGTATTGTTCGTAGACTGCGATCTCGTCTTGTTCATCCAACGAACGGCGGAGCATCTCGACTAACCCCACTCGGGCAAGTTCGCTCACATTAACGCCTCCAATATGGATCTCATCAAGAACCTCCGCAGCCTCTTTTTCTGCACCGGCCCGAAACTGAATCGTCTTATCGTAGCTTGATCCACTCATATATTGATCTTTGCCGAGGAGGGCATTATATGTTATGACGCATTAGTACATGTCATTACATACTGATCTGTACAAAAGACTACGCGGATGTACAGCGAAATATGAATGAAACCACGAGACCTTATCGGAAAAGAAGGCTTACATGCGAGACTGCGACCGCGAACGCAGCATGGCTGGCTTCAGATTTGAACAGAGAGACAATCGGTTAGTACAATCTGGTGACTAGCGTTGAGGGGGAGAAAATATTTATGAGTATATTTAATATTATATGAGATGAAGCGGAGAGAATTGGTTCTAACCTTATCCACAATAACTGTATTATCAGGGTGTCTTACTGACTCTAATGCAAACCAGACAGAGAGTGACACAGAGAATGACTCAGAGGATGTATCTCAGACAGAGAGTGAAGCAGATCCTAGTGACTATGAAATGGGCGAAGGAACCTCTATTGTAGAAGTAACTGTGGATAGCGAATTCGATGGTGATGTGGTACTGAACCCTGAGTGTAGGGAAGGGGAGATCAATATTGATGCTGGTGAGGAGATTGAGATAACTCGTGAAACAGATGGTGAAGAATGCAAATATAAATTATATATAAATGGTGAAGAAAAATTGAGCCGTGATGATGGTAGTGATGCACGGGCGATTGTAACTGTGACAAAAGATGGTGATATCGAAGATGGTTATGAGGTAATCTAAACTACTTTATTAATGTCCTATTATTGAGGCATAACCAAGTAAAATATTTTTATTAGCCGTTCTGAGTGATAAGCTGACTTTACATTATAAGCAGTTTGCTAATAGGTAGATCAGTCTGAATTAATGTGGAATCAACGATGATTAACTGCAGTACTCCGCCTCTAAGTAAAGCACAGGTGAATCTGTTCGATTCAAGAAGCGAGTCGGTCACAGAAGTCCGGACCCATTGTTCATCTTACCCGGTTCAATCGTCATCCCGAGCCGACGAAAGAGGGGCTTCGTGAACATGCTGGAGGGAAACTGATGTCAGTCGATGCTACCGATATTGACGAGCGGTGTGATCTCGAACCCTATCAGATCCACAGTTCGATCGATAACACATCAGCTGACCGTCAAAGACATCAGGACTCTGTAGAACCATCTTATGCGATGGGAAGACTGTGGTTGTAGTAGGCAGCTCGGGCTGGTAACCGATGTGATCCGACTCAACCTGCCCGATTTCGGTGGACCAGCCATAGTCTCGCTTCGACTGCCTACTTTAGGGGGCGGCAGGCTCGTCCAGTCGCCAGCTGACACCGAGGGCGTCGACTAGTCGACGGTAGTCGTGGACGTGAACAAGCGATAGTGACTTGTTTGCATTGGCGTCGTCACCCTCCAACTCCTCTGGGCCGGGAACCGTAAGTCGGAACGTCGGTGTGTCGTCGTCGACCCCATCCAATCGGACTGTCCGCGTGTCGAACGCCCGGTCGACAGTGTCCACGGTGAGTTCAACGTCAGTCACAGCACTCCGTTCGAGTCGAGCCTGTGGTTCCTCAAGCATTCGGTCGTAGACGACAAGCGTGCCGTCGTACCCCCGGTACTCGATGGTCCCGTACCGGAGGAACCGCGAGACTGCTCTGACACTCGCGAATGTGGCGATGACGGCGACGAAGACGAGGCCAACGGCCATCGCGCCGGATGCGAGTAAGAACGCGGCCACAAGGTAGACGACGAGGACACCACTGGTGAGCGTGTATGTCACACCACGGATCAATGCATCGAGTAGTGCCGCGCCTTGGGGTGGCCGTTCGCGGACCACGGGGTCGCCCGGAGGAACCTTGACAGGGACCGGTTCCGGTTCGGTCTCTGCGCTCCCGTAAAGCCGGTAGAACAACCCCCGAGCGTCGGGATCGCGTGTCACCTGAAGTCGCCGGAGGTCATAAAGAAGCTTTCCGACGACGAGGATTCCGAGGACGATCTCACCGTTCACCGCGGCACCTTGGAGCGGTCCGGCGACGAACAGCAGCGCGCCGACGCCGAATAGGCGTTTGAACGGCACAAGGATGACTGACCGCGGCGAGTGATCTCGGTATCCCCCCCGGGCAAAATACTCACGTGTGGTCTCGATCCCTTCAGCGAGGAACACGGCGACGCCACCGAGCAGTAACTGCAGAACGACAGAGGTCGTGATCGTTGGGTCGGTGAACGAGAAGACGAGGAACGCTGCACCGACCTCAAGAGGTGCGAGGATACATATTGTCACGAGCAAGATCGGGATGTTTCGGGGGTAGAAGGGTGGGAATGGCCCGGGGAGACTGACCGACCCCCGTTTTGTCTGGAGTGGACCGAGGAGCCGGTCGTCCCCGTCGATCATGTTCCGAGGCCGCTTGCTAGCAAAGGGAATCTTCACTGCAGTCCAGCAGACGACCGCCGTGATCTCAAGTACGAACACTCCGAGGACGACTGCGATGGGCCACTCCAGAAGGAGGACACCGACTGGAACGATCAGCGCAGAGAGGAGAGCAGTGAATGGTATCGAACGGAGCATAGCGTGACGCAACACACTCGCCAGTCCAACCCCGGGGACAAACAACCCTGTGGTTGCCATCGATTCGGAGGTAGAGTCCACTTGGAGATGCAGTCGATCCGTGTGCGCAGTGAGTCGCCAATCACCGTCGACTGGAACACCTGTGGCCGTGGTTTTGTTAGAGAATTAGGTGCACCCTCGCGTCGTGCTACACGGAGAACGCGAATACTGCATATATCAGACCGAATTCGGATCAACCAGTATCGGAATCATGGTATTATCCCAACATATTTGACAATTGAAGGAGTTCGTTTTATTATGAAGCGACGAACATTTCTTGCAGCTTCAGGGACCGTTACAACGGTTCTTTTTACAGGCTGTGCCCATAGCCAACAGGCAGATTATTCATTTCGAGTATATAATAGCTCTCCGGAACAGCACTCATTCAGTATTCGAATCGGAAATGATGTTTCAGAGAGTCATTTCTACAAAGAGACTCTCAAAATAGACTCTGGAATGGCTCATGAAGAGATTTCGCTGGATCAAACTCCATCACGTATATTTCTCGATATAGATTCTACTGGAGAACAAGAATTTCCTTGGCCAGCTTCAACTTCTGATTTAGGAAATATCGCGCACAAAACAGAGATTTGGTATGCTCCAACACCGAACCAAGACATCTTTATTTACGAAGAGTGACGGAGCTCAAATAGATCTACTACAATCCATTGGTTTGCATTCTATAGTCTGTATGTGTGTTATGAAAACAACCGTATCTTACTGAGCTTAGCCTCTCAGTATAGCACAGTTGTATCTGCTTTACCTAGACCGCATATCGCTCACGCGGCTAGTGGTCTCGATAATTGAATCGACCGACGGAGTAGACGACAACGGATATACTCAGTTCGTCTTTTCGAGAGCAATCACGGTGAACCTCTACGTAATTGGGACGCCGTGTTCGGCGTGGAGAGCGCTGAAGTCGATGATGTTCACCTCTTCCCAGTTGGTGAAGTCAGCGTTTGCGTCTTCATACACGTCGACAATATGCACACCCGGGTGGTCGAAGACGACTTCAGCGGTGTCACCGAACTGGACGCGGTTGAATTCCGCACGCGTTGCTGTCGGGTTGCGACACTCACCGTCTGGCCAGCAGAATCCGAGGACGTACCGCACATCGTCGAAGCTCGATTCAAGACGGTCGAGTAATTCCTCTGTGACCTGTACGTCTTCAATTGAGTTGGCGAGGCTCTGATACTCTTCTGCGACACGACACCACGGCTGGGTCTCGCCGCCATAAGCGGCATAGAATATGTCGTCGCGATATCGGTCGCGATCGTGCTGCCACGCCACCTCAACGATTTTGAACTGAAGGTACCCTGTCTTCGCAAACCCCGCCTTCGTGAGACAGCCGCTAAGGGCACCGCCGACCCCGACCGCAGACGTCAGAAATGCTCGTCGCGAGGCCATGTTTACACTTGTTGTATTGTTTAGTTGAAATTTCTGAATATATTTCTATCGATTCTGTCGAAATCGCTAGTGTTGTCAGCGACAGTGCTGCATACACGCTCTAAGTCTTGCAGAAGCTCACTCATATGAATATCACTACATCGACATCGACTGGAGCTTCTGTCGACACATCTCTTCGCTAGTCGTGACGATCTCGTCGACAATATCCACGTCTAGGATGCTCCGGCCGCTCCGGTTCTCGCTCGGCGAGTTCTACGTCCGTCGGCCGCTCTGACTTCTTTTGGCTTGGAGGCTCATACTGTTCCCATCTCTGAGCTTTCTGACTCTGATATCGACAGGCAATCGAGCAGTACTCGGCACGCAGTGACGGCGTCGGCTGGCCGCACTCAGGACAGTGGCCGTTCGGGTGACCACAGGCTCGGCGATCAGTGAGATCGAATGGCACCATCACAGACCACCCTCGAAGACAGGGAGCTGGTGGATCGCGCCGACACCGTGGCCGCGGCGGGTGAGTTCCGATCGAATCTTGTCCCAGTCGGTGATGTTCACAAAGCCGAGCAGCTGGCGGCCGATCTTGACTTCGCGGTGAAGGTGAGCACGGGGTTCGGTTTGAACGTCATAGATGAGCGTGCCGCCATCAACGAGATCGTAGTCTCGGAACATTAGAACACCAACTCCCGAAGCGGCCTCATACGGAAGGTATCTGGCTCCTCAACCGGTTCCTGGATGCCTCGCTTCGTTCCCACTGTTTCACGCGATAATCGATTGATCAGCACGCGGCGCACACGTCGACGGCTGAGCAACGTATTGTGGCTGCCCAACCGGTCGTCAGAATACCGCTTTTGAAACCGCTCGCCAGTATCGTCGACGGCGAAAAATCGCGTTCGCTTGTCGCCCCAGATCTGCGGTGAGACGTATTCGGCAGCCACGGGCTCATGAGTGAGTTCGACGAGGACACACTCGACGAAGGAAACAATGGATATCGGGCTCCGATTGTTGGGCACGGTGAGTTCGAGATCGGCCCACGGTGGATCGCTCGTATAGTCGGTCTGGTTCGGATTCAGTTGGTACTGTTGTGGGTTGTATTCAGTCGACATGGTCTGTAGTCCAGAAGGCGGCTTTGTGCGCCCTCACCCCCTCAGGGGGCGATAAAATGCGGAGTCGTATACAAGCACAGACACTGCTTGCTGGATCCTCGTAGACAAATACACACTTCGAATCAGTGTACAAGCGTGCCACTAATTAGAGGATCAGCAATTATAGTTCAAACTATTATAGTTGAGACTCTAACTTCGAAACAGATACCTACACGCAGTCTCAAGTACACCTATGGAGCAGTTTGTCGACCGAACATCCGAACTCGACCGGCTAGAGAGGCTCTATGAGAGCGATACCGCAGAACTCGCAGTCGTCTATGGTCGACGTCAGATCGGAAAGAGCGAACTCGTCCGCCAGTCTATTCGGAAGAGAGACGATGCAGTGTATTATCAGGCCGTCCGAGGGACACCCACAACACAATTAACACGGTTCATCGAAGCCGCAGAATCCCAGTACCCAAGCATTGCAACGATCAAAGAAGACTGGGAGTTGTTGTTGGGACATCTCACTGCACAAGATGCAGTTATTGTAATTGATGAGTTTCCGTATCTTGTCGACTCTGACGAGAGTCTCCCATCGATCATTCAGCATCTGTGGGATACAGGCGTTGAAGACAGTAGCACAACGTTGGTGCTCACCGGGTCTGCGATTGGCATGATGTACACCCATGTACTCGATGGTGGCGCACCCCTCTATGGCCGCGTTTCACAGAGGCCAAACGGCCGAATCGAACTCACAGAACTACCCTTCGGAACTATCCAAGCATTTGTTCCAAGCTATAGTCCCGAAGAGCGGGTCCTCACCTACGGTGTGTTCGGTGGTACTCCACGATATCTCAAACCACTCGATACAACTGTATCGCTCGGCGAGAATATCACCACGCTACTCTGTGATCCAGATGGTGCGCTCCACTCCGAGCCAGAGACTGTCCTCCAGATGGAACTCACGGAAGTCGACACCTACTTTTCGATCCTAGAATCGATTGCAAGTGGGAATCGGAGTCGCAACGAGATTGCCCAGGGAGCAGGAATCGAAGCTACCAATACGTCATATTATTTTGATCGGCTCGAAACGCTCCAAATCATCGAAAAGCACTATCCTGCACTGTCTGATCCGACCCGAAGCAAGCGAACACGGTACCAGATTCGAGATCCTGTCTTCCGATTTTATTTCCGATATCTCTACGGCCGAAGCGGACAATACGAACTCTACGGGGCAAACGCCTACGAGGATCTAATCGAACCAGAACTGCCGCAGTTTGTGAGCGAGACGTTCGAGACGCTGTGCCACGAAGCACTCCCTGACTTCTATCCAGAATATAGACTGACACAGTTGCCTGCACAGTGGTGGTATAAACACCACGAAATCGACGTTGTCGTACCGACTGACCAAGGAACGCTGATCGTTGGAGAAGCAAAATTCACGAATACACCAGTTGGATACGATGTTCTCGCAAAGCTAGAGAACACAGCGGATCGTATTGACTGGAAAACTGAAACAGGTGATAACCCAGACTACGAATACGTCTTGTTCAGTCGATCTGGATTCAAAGCCTCGGTAGAAGAAGCTGCAACCGAGCGTGATGACCTTCGGCTCGTTAGACTCACAGAGATCGTCGAGACACTTGAGTCAAGTATTAAAGAGACAGAAGAGTGATCAAAGTGGAATAGAATCACGCTTGGTAGCCCAATCATACTCGTTGAGTGCTGCTCGAACAATGAGAATGCGATCTTCGAGATGCTCCCCATTCGTTAGTAGCCTCACGTCGGTCCTCGATCTCAGTTGGGTCCTCAACAGTCTGCAACGCTTGCTCGGAGTTCTCCCGGCATCTCAACCCCATACGATGCTTTCCAGTCAGTATTCGGGTACTCATTGACTCAAGGGACGAGGTGAATCGTTCGTGCGGCCGCACGAATCCGTTCTCCACGCGTCATCGAGTTCTGAACATCGTCAGTACCTTGATCAGGGCTATCGGGCATACTCTTGTCTTCAGCCCACTGAAACGTATATTCACTGCACTGGAGATATACTGTCTATAGTTAGACAAAGTCGTCCGTCATACGTCGGCCTCGGCCAGTCGGTGTGCTTCGTCGACCTGAATGGCGGCTTTCGCAATCGCAAGGTTTCGACGTGTCGACTGCCACTGTCCAACGTCACTCCATCCCTCGTCGCCGGGTTCAAGTTTGATCACGAGATCCTCGGGACTCTCGACGTCGTAGGTCTCACGGAACTCCGCGATTGATTCTTTCATATCCTGGATGCCCTCGACCAGTTCTTGGTGTGAACACGTCGTGCGCAGTTCTTCGATACGTCTGTCGACGAGTCGACCTTGATTGCGTTTATACAGGGTAGCACGGCCGTCCTGTTCAGAGGTGCCGATCCCCTCCTCGACGAGTTCGTTGAGGTACTTTCGGGTAGTCGGTTCACTCACGCGAGCGCGGTCTGCAATGGTGCTTACTTTCGAGTAGGTGGTTGTCTCCTCGAGTATCTCTTTGATGCGCTCTCGGGCTGTCGTTGAGGACGTCCACTCGTCGACCACCCGTTCGTTGATATCGGTCATTGCTACTGATTCGGCCCCATAGCAAAAATATCTTTTCTAGGGTCGCATATATTATTCTACATCGCCGAGTCGACTCCGACTTACCGTGAGAACCGCTGCTTAGTCCGTTTCCACATAGAGCCTGTGCTCGATTCCTCTGCGTTCTCTTGGAGAGCTTGTTTTGCTGCCCGATCATCCAGACCTTTAGGTCGACTGCTGCTATCTACCGGACTCAGTAGTCGACTGTTTTTTCGAGTTCCTCAGGAAGCCGGTCAAGACAGATTTCGAAGAAACTCAGTGGTGCTTCGACTTCAATTTCTCCTGGATCGTGGACTGATTCGTCAGTCGTTTCGAGTTGGAAGTGCGTGGTTCCAAGATCCGGGTGATCATCGTCTTTGTGCCAGCCAACACTGACATGATCATCTGCCCAGTGAACACGCTGGACGTCAGTGCCCTCACGTGGCCGCCAGAGTACCTCGAGTTTTGCGTCTGTCCGTGGAAACGAATCACTAAGGAAGATCTCGATGTCGACATCAGCGATAACCTTCCGAGGACGGATTCGAGACGGTGCATATCGAACGCTATTGAATCCAGGAACGTTCTCCATTCGTTCTTTGAGTCGACGAAGACCCTCACGCCGGGTGAATCCCCGACCACCTGCGAGAAAAATCACCATCTAACGGTTAGCCTTCCTGCGGGAGTGTTGTCGACGAGCCACCAGACAGCGAGTCAGTACCGAGTGTCGACAGCGAACTTTTGAGGCTGATTGCAAGCTGAACTGATTCGCGTATCTCGACGTTGTATTCCCACTCTTCGATCACCTCTAAGCGCTCATGGCGATCCTCGACAGTAAGGTCCTCACTGCCGATGCTTTGGCGCAACTCGGCGAGTGAGTCGACCCCGAATCTCTCTTTCCACCCGTCGATTTCCTCCCCGATCGCGTTGAGCTCCTGGGTGAGTTCGTCGAGTGTGTGTTCTTCGGCCAGCTGGCGAACTTCTCGAAGTAGCTGGGTGATGCTGTCTGGCTTGTAGCACGTACCTTCGGCTGTTTCGGTGACTTCGAGATCACCCTGGTCGACCATCCGATTGAGATACTTCACAGCGGTATCGCGTGAGACATCTGCCTCGGTGGCGATCCATCCTGCATTCTGTGGCTCAGTCTGAGTCAATGCAACGTGGCGGACGCGTTCTGCTGCATCCACTCCAGGGGGCCACCTCGGTTCTTTCTCACTCATGAGTAGAATCTTCGTCACCAGTACACTAATAATTTCGTACTAGCATGGAATAGTTGGTATTGGCTTTCAACAGAGTTGAGGGACTGAGTAGTAGTCGACCTCGACTTATCTACGTGAGAACCGCTTCTTGGTCCGTTTCCACATAGAGTCTGTGCTCGATTCCTCTCCGTTCTCCTGGAGAGCTTGTTGTGTCTCCTGATCACAACTGGTCAGCTCGTCTGTGAGTCGTTGAACTTCTGATTCGAGGGCGTCGACGCCCTCGTTTTTCTGTTTGAGCGTGGCTTCGAGTTCGTCGACACGGTCGGCCAAGAGTCGATTTTTCTCGGTGAGATACGCCTGACTGCGTGTTGAATTGTCTCTGTCAGGCCCACCTGATGGGTCACTCGTAATCTGAGATTGCTTGGATCGGTTCCCGCGATCAGGATCGTAGAACTCCGAGGTGGTCGAAATCGCTCGCTCGATAGTCTTCTCACCGTAGGTCGACCCATCCGCAAAGTGGACCTCGTCCCATTTCTCTCGGAGCAACCCTGACCGGCGGAACAACCGATCCATTTGTCTCTGGTTACCGCCACTCCAGAAAGCCAGTAAACAACACAAGGCCATATCGGCCTCTGAATTGCTCTCATACCCACCAGTATTCCCACTCCAGAGTTGCTCGAACTTCGGTCCGTTTGAAGCACGCTGGGCTTTCTCCAGGAGTTTCTCATCGTCGAGATCGACGTTCTCGTTGTCGACCGTAGGGTTAGTACTGCCAATGGATTCTGAGTGGTCCTCAGATCCCCCATGATTCGGTGAGTCGGATTTCTCATCACTGCGGGGGCCTTGGACGTATTCGCGGTGGATCGCCACGAGTGCGTCTTGTCGACGCGCTATGTGGGTCGGAGTCTCTTGGACGTGGTCCCCAGTAACGGTGAAAAACCGAGCCCTATCGTACAGTTCGATGTGTCCCCGGCGGTTCCTACCCTCAGGGAGCTCCCCCTCGATAAGCACGTGATAGCCTGTTCCAGACGGTGAGATTTCTGTATAAGAGTCGAGTCGTTCGATGATGTCCTGGGCCTCAGAGTCGACCTCGCCAGATTGGGAATCACGACAGTCATCGAGGTCGACACCAACGATAGGATCGTCGTCGGTGAAGACGAACCCCACGCCATTGGCCTTCCCTGTTTGGGCATATTCGAGGGCGATCTCGAAGCCAGTCCATGTCTCGGGATCAGTCGACGATGCAAACCCATCGCCTCCAGGAGTCACCGGAATCTTCGTTGCCTTGCCATCTCGTTTCGTCTTTTTCCAGCAGACCCACTGCTCACGCTCGCAGAGAATCTCCGGAATGGTTGTCTGATCAGCCAGTCCTCTGTCACTCATCTTCTGTCTCCATCATCGCTCTCATCGCCATCGAGTGTCGACAAAATTCACCCCGCTCTGCCTTCCGATCCAATCCCTTGGTCCCAACGGGGACCCCCCGTCCTATACTAGTTGGTTTTTGGGTGGAACAACCACCTCGGTCGAATGAAAAACGCAAGACGTGGAGATGTTCCACCCATTGTTCCACCCATTTCAGATGCCGCCCAGTTGTTCCAGCCAACGAGTGTTTGGGTGGAACATGCTGCCTTCTGGTGGTTTTGGCAATCTTGGGAGAGCGGCGTACACTCATAGTTTCACTTGGATGGAATTGGAATACAGGACAGCAGGCACCAATAGATCTCCCATGTGATCCAGACATCATCGGGTGTCCTGTTCGGATCGGATGTCGATCCCAGTGTAATGTCGAACGAGATCTCCCTCAACTCTCATCCGTATAGACCCAACCTCAACGTTGGTGTTGAGTTTACGTGTAAACCAACTCTTGTTCAGTGGATCGTCGACACTCTGTGCATCGGCCCAATTGAGATAGCAGTCGTAGACCCCACTTTTCGGAACGGCCGCATCCTCTTTCTCAACAAGATACGTCTCGACGAATGACTCGAACGATGGTGGAGAGTCCTCGTCTTGAGCATCGGTTTTAACACCACTTGCTGTGTCAGTTTGTTCAGTCTCTCCATCATTTTTTGATGTGTCGAGCGATACGGAATGGAGTGTGCTTTCTACGATTGTGGAGAGTGGCCGTACCTGTCCGTCCTCGTAAATAACAGGCTCAGACTCATCATGAAGAATGACGATACAATAAGAGTCACTTCCAAAGGCGGGTTCGGGAAGACAATCTTCTGGGACAATCGGGATTTTGATCGGAACCCACTCCCTGTCGACCCGGTCTCTCCTCTCGACTTCCCCCATGCAAATCCAAATGGTCGACTACGGGTTTGAGACCGCCATCAAAACACGAATACAGCGGCAAGAAGGGGAGATCGTTTGAGCAGAGTTGGCCGGTACGATGTAACGACACCTGCTTAACCAACAAATCTATGATTCTGAGGATACTGTTGGTTAACACGACCGGAGCTATGTCATACGAGCCACCGACACCACCAACCGATCTCCCCGATGGCGTCGTCGACGCTCTTGACGATTATCCACCAGAACTCCTCCAAGACATCGCTAGTTACGCCGAGGAATTAGCTGAATACCGCGAGCGTGAAGCACGTCTTGACGAGAAAAATAACCAAAGCGAGCTCGAAGAACAACCAGACGACCTCCCGGATGATGTTCCATCGAAGGCGACAATCACAATCAAAGAAATCAACGACAATCGCTACTATTACTGGCAGTGGCGAGACGGCGACCGAGTCAAATCAAAGTACAAAGGGCCGGTCAATTCAGACAAATAACGCCCTCCCTACCGTTTGTGCTGGGAGAGATCACCGCCTACGTTGATTAACGCAGACAGTATTGGTCCCACCCACCGTCACGGGAGGTCTTCTGTCACGTCGACGAGCTCCTCTTCGGTCTGCCAGCGATATAGTCGTCCTTCCTGTTCGAACAGCTCAAAAACGCCGTCCTGCATCCAACCGAAGGGGTGATCTTCGTCCTCGTAGTTCCGTTTGAGGACGTGACTCTTTGCGAAGTACTCGGTCGTGCCGACGAGGAGCCCCTGTTCAACGAGGAAATCGCTCGGTTCTTTCTCAGCAACGCCGACGAGGTAGGTCACGATATCGCCGATCAGGCAGAACTTCTGGATGCTGTTGTCCCACTCCCCCTGGATATCGACCATTCGGAAGGCGTAAGCATCTTCTCGGCGATTGAGACGGTCGACCACTAGATTCAGCCGGCGGATCGGCTCTCGGTCGTAGTTCCCCAGAACGAAGTACGACCGGTCGTTCTCGTAGACCGGCGTCAACTCGCTCAGGGCATGGAAGATCTCTTCGTTGTCCGCCAGCGAGATCTTCTCCTCGTCAAGTTGATTCTTCGCACTCGTGAGGATCTCCTCGGGGACGGGCGACTCTTCGTCAGGCATATGCGGCCCTTCTCAGTGCCGTGAGATATGATTTGTGAAGTAATTTACCGAGTCAACTAAGTCTAGTTTAGTTTGAAGTAATTTACCTAAGAGTAAACTACTTGTCGCCGGGACGTGTACCATGCTGTATGAGCACCGAGCTAGGAACTACTGAGGGGATCAAATCACGTGAACTCGTCCACTTCGTCACCCAACAGACGCGGTTCGCGCTCGTCAACAACATCCTCCAGCACCCTGAGCAGCTCCCCTCGATGTACGAACTCGAGGAACTCAACCCCAGCGTAAGCGATGCCACCGTCTATAAGCATATCCAGAAGCTGATCGACGCTGGCATCGTCGAGGAGGTCGCGCTGAATGATGATCAGCGTCGACAGGGCTATCCCTGGAAGTTCTACGGACTCACGGAGGAAGGCCGTGAGTTCTTGGAAGACCACAATCTGCTTGCTGCTGAGGAGACGCTCCAGCAAATCTACGAAACTATTTCCGACAAACCCGAGAAGATGGTCAAGTACGAGAACACACCCCGCCCTAACGACAGATAGGCTCAGCTGAAAATTTACACATCGATAGAGGGGTGTTCTGATTGACATCCTCCCCGCCCTAAAGCACGAGGCTTTCTCCTTGATTTTCCGTAACCTACACTAGCGGCAACAACGTGACATACAACAAGAATTGTGAGCCGAACCTTTCGGATATCTCAGTGCAGTCTATCGATCCGGTGTTCCTCCCGGAGGTTCGGCAGACGACGCACCTCAAGGAGTACACATATCCCTACGAGTACTACGCCGCAGGCCCCTCCCGGGTTACGATTGAGGACGGTATCCATCGCTGTGTCCACTGCGAGACACGTGGCGTCGACGAAACTTACACGTACTGCACGAACTGCGGGGCTGTTGCGTGTGGGAGCCACATTAAGACCGAACGGCTGACTGATGAGCCAGTCTGTACGGGCTGTGCGGTCACCAACCGGTTCGCGCTCAAGACGAAGTACTTCTACGACGAGGAGAATCTCGAATCCTTCCGCGCTGAGTATGCCGTGATGCCGTTTTATGAGAAGATCATGGAGAACACACTGCTAGCTGGCAGAAATGTAGTTATGGTGCTCTTGATCGTTGTCGGTCTGCTCATGGTGGTCTCATCTAGGACGGCTCCTCTGAAATCTCACTCAATGTGACTAATGCGATGCACCTGACGCATGCAAAATAGTAAAATTGAGATTAGTAAAACTCAAATTTAGATAATCGTCGCTATTATAATGGCCTCCCACTAAGTAATTGTATGCCAACGTCCCCGTTTATCAACCGTCATGACGAACTCGACCTCTTGCAGTCGCGCTTCGAGAGCGAGACTGCTGAGCTGCTCGTTATCTATGGTCGACGGCGGCTCGGAAAGAGTGCCCTCGTCCGCGAAGCAATCCAGAACCGGGATGATGCTGTCTACTGGCAGGCGACTGAGGAAACACCAGCAGCACAGCTCACTAACTTCGTCGACACGGCTAGCGATACGTTTCCCTTACTAGAAGATATCCAGCGTGACTGGGAAGCCCTCTTACGAGCACTGGGTCGTGAGAATGCTATTGTCGTCCTCGATGAGTTCCCGTACTTGATCGAGTCAGATGACGCACTCCCCTCGAAAGTGCAGCGAGTCTGGGATCTGCATCTTCAGGAAACGGAGATGACTCTCGTTCTTGTAGGTTCCTCGATTAGCATCATGGAAGAGAAGGTCCTCAGTGGCGGTAGTCCGCTGTACGGTCGCCGAACTGCAACGATCGACTTACCCCCACTCTCGTTGGCTGATGCACGTGAACTCTATCCAGCTGAGAACGCCGACGAAACGATCCAGTCGTGGGGTGTGTTCGGTGGGACTCCCTACTACCTTCAGGCACTGTCTCCAGAGTCGACGCTTGCTGCAAATATTCAGTCACTCATCCTTTCCGAACACGGTATTCTTCACAACGAACCGGAGTTCCTCCTCCATACAGAGTTCGGGATTCAGGAGCCACAGACCTATTATACGATCTTACGAGCTATTGCGACTGGAAAACGTGCTGCCAACGAGATTGCTGATTTCGCCGGCGTGGAATCCAATGCCCTCGGAGCGTATCTCTCGAAACTCCGTCGACTGAGGCTGATCGAGCGTGATATTCCAGTGACTGCGAACCCACACGCTACTCGAAAGAGCCGATACCGACTGAAAGAACCACTCTTCCGTTTTTGGTTCCGCT
>Ga0207995_100109_pt1 | contig 33940 bp, 50 predicted proteins | sample AntDeeMetag022AM_FD_184759 | JGI IMG/M metagenome (GOLD analysis project Ga0207995, IMG submission 184759) | Saline lake microbial communities from Deep Lake, Antarctica - Antarctic Deep Lake Metagenome 022AM (SPAdes) (version 2) | ecosystem: Environmental > Aquatic > Non-marine Saline and... | reverse complement strand
AATCAGCAAAGGCAAGTCGTACTGCCAAGCACACGGGCATTGCATTAATTCTAGTAATGGCTATTCTCTTCGTCGTGCTGTAATGGCTAGCAAACGAGAAGAAGAGGAAGCAATAAAAAGATTACTCGAACAAGAACAGAATCCGTACTCCTGGGGTACAGGTAAATGGCTTCTACTTACATTAACTGTAATTATTGTCCTGGGATTTTTCTTAGGGTAAGGAACTAAAATGGATCCAGCATTAGCATACTTTCTAACTACATTTGGCATGAGCCTGTTTGGATATATTCTTGGCTACAACACAGGACGTAACAAGGGTTACGTCGAAGGATGCAAAAGGAACAAAAGATGAACGTAATCTCAAAAATCAGGCACGGCAGTCATCTGTATGGCTTGAGTACAGAAAATAGTGATGTTGACTACAAAGGCATCTTTTTGCCCACGTTAGACGAAATGGTAACAATGACTGCTAGTCATGAAATTCGTCATAGTACAGGACCAAAAGACAGTAAGAACTCTGCAGGTGACGTCGACACAGTTTATTTTAGTCTACAAAAATTTATCAAGATGGCTTGTGATGGCGAGACCATTGCACTAGATTATCTCCACTGCAACGACGAAAATCTGTTGGAGACTGGTCCTGTGTGGCAGGCGCTTGTAGCAAATCGCAGCAGGTTCTACACCAAGAATATGAAAGCGTTCTTGGGCTACTGCCGCAAGCAGGCGTCCAAATACGGTGTAAAAGGCACTCGTCTTAAAGCTATGGAAGAAGTTTTAGAGGCGTTAAAGGCAGAGCTGTCTAAAGATCCAGAGGCACGTATGGACGTTGCTGAACCTAGCTTGCGCAAGGTAGAAGCAGCTAACCCAGACAACGTAGCAGTAAAGGACGGTTTCTATAAAGGAAGCAAGCGGGTAGAAAAGAAAATCGTAGAAGTGTGCGACGCCAAGTACGATTTTACGTGCTCCGTGCAATATGTTGTCACAGCTCTGCAGAAGAAATACGACGCTTATGGGCATCGTGCTATTCAAGCCAAGAACAACGAAGGAGTAAATTTTAAGGCCGTTTCTCATGCTCTACGGGCTGGCTATCAGTTGAAGGAAATCTACGAAACAGGCGATTTGAAGTACCCACTTCATTATCGTGTGTTCTTGCTAGCTGTAAAGCAGGGCAAGTTGGATTTCACTACGCAGGTACAGCCTGTGCTTGAAAACTTAGTTGACGAAATCGAAGTGTTAGCAGAGCAGAGTGATCTTCCAGAAAAGGTTGATCGCAAGTACTGGGATCAATTCATCGTCGACGTATATAACGGTGTCTATGGTTGAAAAATTTACGTCAATCTGCTAAAAAGAGGTTGACGTATTTTTAAAAAACTGTATAGTAGTAACTGTAGTAACAAAAACACACCACACTAAAACGAAAAGGTAATACAAATGAGAAAGACAATGCTGAGAATGTTTGCTGTAGCCGTTATGGCATTCGCAATGGTTGGCTGTGGCCAGCTAGTTGAAGTTGGGCCTGCTCAGGTAGCCAAGGTCATGGACCACAAGGGCTATAAAGAAGGCACAATTCCTACCTCCAAGTTCAGACTTGAGTTCTGTATGCGCGAGCCATGCGAGAAGCTAGTTGTACTTGACGCAAGTGACCGCAGCTTCAAAGAAACAATGGACTTGTTCATGCCGCAGGATAAGCTGCTAATGGACTTTGACATCCGAGCAACTCTTTCTATGGACCCAGGTGACTACGAGCAAGTGTTCTCGAAAGTGACTCCGCGTCCACAAGCTGACAGGCTCTATAATATTCCGCTGCGCCAGGTGTACGACACTTATGCCCGAGATATTATCCGAGCAGAAGCGCGAGAGTTCTTGTCAGAGTACACTATCTCTGAAATTGCAAGCTCACGTGAAGCGATTAACGCAAAACTGTCAGAACGCTTGTCAAAGAGTATCTCAGAACGTACACCGTTTAAGGTACGCTACATTGGCATCGCTGACTTGACTTATCCAAAGGTGATCATCGCCGCGCAGGAAAACGCAGCAGAACGTCGTGAGAAAATTGAGCAAGAAAACGCTCAGCTTGAGATCAGCAAGGTACAGTTAGCACGACAGCTCAAAGAAGCACAGCTGAAGCGAAAGGTTGATGTTGAGCAGGCTACAGCTGAAGCGGAAGTGAACCGTATTATGGGTCAGTCAATGACTGAAGAGTACCGTACATACAAGAGCTTCCAGGTTATGGCACAGATGGCGAACAGCAGCAACAAGGTGTTTATGCCAACTGACATGTTGTCAAGTGTAGCAGGTCAAATACAGCTAGGCAAGTAACACAAGAAGAAACCAAGAAGCGCAATTAAGGGTCCATTAGGGCCCTTAATTTACTAACGAAAAAGAGGTGTAAAATGGAATACTTAATTAACGTAGCACTTGGATTTGTTCCTTCAGCTATAATCATCCTACTTGTGTATGTCGTACTTTGTGAGATCATGAAGCGACAGGAATACTTCAAGGGACGTAAAATGTACAAGGAATATCGTCCTTACCTTTTCGCTGGCCTGGCTTTGTCACTGGTAATTCACGCAATGAATCCAGCGATTACTTACAAGCACCAAACGTTTGATCAGGTGCGTGAAGAGCAGAAAGTCGAGCAGCTGAACACTGCTAAGCACAGCAAAGGTGACGAACTTGTTATCAAAGACGACGCTAAACCCATTGTAGGCGTGCCTGACGGCGAGTTTGATAACCTGGTTGAATTCAATAACGACGGACGTGACGAATAATGAGAAACTCAAAAGGCTTTACACTAATCGAATTAATGACTGTTATTGCTATTATTGCTATTATTGGCATTCTGGCAGCAGTAGCAATACCAGCAATCACCGGCGATGATACTGTACATCCAGCTACGCAATGCATCGGCGGAATGCTGTTTACTAACCCGCGCTACGACGTCGACGACGCTGAACAGATCGTGGGCGAAGGCGGCAGCGGCATTCTGTGCGACGAAGTTGATCGCGGCAGCTATAACGACGACTACAACAAAACCTGGGAATAAAGAAGTTATGAACATGCTTAAACTACAATTAGAAGACTTTGACGGTTCGGGCGTACCAGAGCATACTGTAGGATCGCTTATGCGATATGTTAATGACGGCATCTCGCCAGGTGGGTTCCTTACAGCAGCTCTGTGCAACGATTTAATTGGAACCGTTACACGCGCAGATCATTGGAACACACAAGCACTGCCTGCTATTGTAATGTTTATGCTAAACAGCATGCCGGCAGCATCAATTGGTTCAACAGAAAACATGAACTGGTGGATGGAGCGAGTACGCGAAGAACGCAAAAAAGAAGTATAAACCAGTTGACAAGGACGTCACCTAAGCGTACACTGAAATAACAGAGAAGGGCAACACAATGAGTATCATTAATCCGATAGTAGCAGGAATCAGCGCCGTAGCAATCTTAATGTTGTTTTTCTTTAGTGGTGCTTGGATAGGGGAACGACACGGAAATCCAAGTGTACATTGTGTAGACGGCATCACGTACTATGCTTTTAATAAAGGCAGCCAAATTCATGTAGGTATTGCAATCGACCAAACCATCGATACCATTAACTGTAAGGAAGCATAGTATGACCGTAACTCCTTTAATGCTACTTCTTGTTTTAGCCAATTTATTTTTCCTTGTACTGAACTGCTTCAGAGCAGGTGAGCAGTACACAAATTCAACAAGAGAACTAAGCGGATTATTAGTTGCTGCTATAATCTTTAACTTCCTTGTTTTAGGTAGTTTTATAATGGCAGTTTCTTTGCCTTAACGCTTGACAGACTCAAATTCAGAGCTTATACTGTATAGACACTAACAAACTTAAAGGCAGATTAAATGACTATTCGACTCACTATAGGAACAAGTGTACCTGAACCTGTTGTAAACCTCAACTCGTTTACATTCAACGGCGGGGAGGAAAGTGTACGCTTAGATTTTCCGTATCGTAGAGGCGAAGAGCACTTTACTATTACTGCCGCGCTCACCACCTCAGCTGAAATCATGCAGCTGGCTTTGATCACAGACGCTATCCGCCGCAAGTGTGATAAACCCAACATCACACTTAACATGCCATACATTCCGTATGCACGACAAGACCGTGTGTGCAATCCAGGCGAAGCACTGGGCATTCGCGTGTTCTGCGACATGATCAACGCAATGCAGTTTGACACAGTTCGCGTTCTTATGCCGCACAGTGACGTGGCTTCCGCACTTCTCAACAATTGTGACGAACTCAGGTACGAAGTAAACTGGGAGGCGTTTGTTGAAAGTAAAATTTCGAACACAGATCGGCGGAGCCTTACTATTGTGTCACCCGACGCCGGCGCGATGAAGCGTACACTCAAGTTTGCGCAGAACTATAACAACAAACTAACACCGTTTGAGCCAGCACACGTAATTATGGCTGACAAAGTGCGTGACGTAATGACCGGGCAGATTACATCAACTGTGGTTCACGCAACACGCGAACAGGTCGAAGGCGAAACGTGCCTCATTTACGATGACATCTGTGACGGTGGCATGACGTTTATCAAGCTAGCAGAAGCACTGCGCAACCTGGGCGCAAAGAAGATAATTCTTGCTGTACCCCACGGCATCTTCAGCAAAGGGCTTATAGAGATCGCTAAGGTAATCGACCAAATTATCACTACAAACGTATTTGAAGATAATATGCCTGAATACCGCAGCATTGATGTCAATATCATGAACATAGGAAACATTTAATATGAAGTACACAAACGGCAATTTATTGGATCTGGCAGAACAGGGTAAATTTGACATCATCGTACAAGGTTGCAACTGTCAGAACACAATGAACAGCGGAATCGCAAAGCAAATCCGCGAACGCTATCCAAAAGCGTATCTTGCAGACCAAGTAACGCAGAAAGGCGACCTTGGCAAGCTAGGCTGCTTTACGCAGGCATACATCAACGGTACTCGACTTGATAGTGCCCAGCATCCTGTACATTACTCGTTTACAGTCCTCAACGCTTACACCCAGGCTCAATACGGGTACGACCAGAAGCAGTACGTCGATTACGATGCTGTTGGAAGAGTGTTTAAGCAGATTAAACTGCTATACGACATGAACCCGATGTCTGCGATTAAAATCGGCATTCCGATGATTGGAACAACCCGCGGGGGCGGTGACTGGACTGTGATCGAAAGCATCATCGAAGGACTAAACTTCAGCGATCTTACTGTTGTGTGCTACAATGAGGATGAACAGTGATTCCGGAGAGTTTCGGAGACTATAAATCAATAACAGACGAAAAATAACTAGGAGAAATATATGAGATTAGACGCGCTATCAGCAATTGATTTTTACAAAGCAGACCACAGACGTCAGTATCCAGAAGGCACTGAACTAGTGTACAGTAACTTTACGCCGCGCAGTATGCGACTCTACAAAGGCGATGCTACAGAAGTTGTAGTATACGGACTACAAGGGTTCTGTAAATGGTTCCTAGTAGATATGTGGAACGAAACGTTCTTCAACAAGCCGAAAGAAGAAGTTGTTGCCAAGTACCAAAGACGACTAGACTCTAGTTTAGGTGACGGCGCAGTGCCGATGGATCATGTCGAAGCATTACACGACCTAGGCTACTTGCCACTAGAGATCAAGGGCCTACCAGAAGGAGTAAGCGTAAAGGAAAAAGTCGCAACTCTTACAGTTAAGAACACAGTGCCAGAGTTTTACTGGCTAGTAAATTACATCGAAAGCGCAATGAGCTCAGAGCTATGGAAGCCTAGTGTCGTTGCTACTATCGCAAAAGAGTATCGCGAGATCCTTATTATTTACGCAAATCTAACTGGCGCATCGCTAGAAGGCGTTCCTATTCAGTGTCACGACTTTAGCTTCCGTGGAATGAGTGGTCTACACGACTCTGCGACTTCCGGTTCGGGACACTTGCTATCCTTTATAGGCACAGATGGCGTTCCATCGATCGATTACCTAGAAGAGTACTACGGCGGAGACCCAACAAAAGAAATAATCGGGTGTAGCATACCTGCTACTGAACATAGTGTTATGGCAATGGCCGGCACAACAGGAGAACAGGAACTGTTCCGGCACTTGATTGAAGACTTGTACCCAACAGGACTTGTATCTATCGTCAGTGACACTTGGGACTTTTGGACTGTAGTTACTGAATACATTCCTGCGCTAAAAGACACTATTATGGCGCGTCAACCAAACGCAATCGGTCTAAACAAGGTAGTGTTACGTCCAGACAGCGGAGACCCTGTTAAGATCCTCACAGGCTACACTGAAGACGAATATTACATTGAAGAAGACGGTGAGATTATTAGTTACGCAGACGGTACTACGCTATCACCTGCTGAGGTTAGGGGCGCAGTAGAATGCCTATGGGACACGTTTGGCGGCACACTGACCGACTGTGGTTATAGAGAACTGGACGAGCACATCGGCTTAATCTACGGCGATAGCATTACGCTAGAACGCGCACACGCAATTCTACGCAGGCTGGCGAATAAGAGCTTCGCCAGCAGCAACGTTGTTCTTGGAGTTGGTTCCTACACATATCAGTACAACACACGCGACAGCATGGGCTATGCTATGAAGGCAACCTACGGTGAGGTCAACGGTGTAGGACGTGAGATCTTCAAAGACCCAGCAACAGACGACGGCACTAAGAAGAGCGCAAAAGGATTATTGCGAGTCGACCTAGTAGACGGCGAGTACGTAATGCGCGATCAAGTTACCTGGGACGAAGAAGCAGGTGGTGAGCTCAAGACTGTGTTTAAAGATAGCAAGCTGTACAACCAAACTACCTTGGCAGAGATTAGGAAGCGTATACAGAAATAACAAATAGAGGTTGACAGGAAGCGTGTTGTAGTATATACTTAATGTATAATACACAACACGCTTTTTTTTAGGAGAACGAAATGATTACAGCAGCAGACGTTTACAAGAGAATGGAAGCCGCAGGGGAAGTCGACCAAGCAGCGTTAGACACGTACATAGACCAAGTCATCTCACCTAAATTCGAAGCAGCACAAACGAACATGATTGTACTAACTACTGCAATGTTTAACACCAATCCGTTGTTCGCAGGGAAGACGCCATCTGAGATTTCTAAACTATTTAACAGTCGAGGATTTAGCATGGAGTTCAAAAGTGAGGACAGGCCTTGTGGTGACTGTTATTTTGAATTAGAAATTCCACCACAAGGTGAAAATAGTAGCGGCTCCGGAAAGGGGCATAGCTGGAATACATAATGAACTACTACGCAGGCATAGGGTCAAGAAAGACCCCTAACGACGTATGCGAGCAAATGACAGAGTACGCCGAGGTACTAATGAACTGCGGCATGTACTTACGCAGCGGGGGAGCCGAAGGCGCAGATAGAGCGTTCGAGGAAGGTGCTAGCTTTAACAAAGAAATAGTCCTGCCCAGGCCTAATCTGCCATTATGGACTGAGGTGTTTACAATGCACTTCCATCCTAACCCAGGTGCGTTAAAACCAAAGGGTTGGCAGCTAATGTGCCGCAACGCTATACAGATATTAGGGTACGACGGTAACACACCTGTTGATTTTGTAGTGTGCTGGACCAAAGACGGAAAGGCTAGTGGTGGTACTGGACAGGCTATACGCATTGCAGAGGCATTTGGTATTCCTGTATACAATCTCAAGAACAAGGTGGACGAGGATAAATTTAAGCCACTTCTTTACGAACTTTATAAAAAGGCATACAGTGATGAAAATTAAATTCATAGATCGCGGAACAGCAAAACGCTACATTGAAGACGGTGCCTTTGTCTTGAACGACCTTGATCTCATCAGCATCTCAGACACCCACTCTGAAGCACAGCAGATGAGAGAGCGTTGGCTGGACAACAAGATTGACACCAACGCTGCACTGTTCCTCAAGTTCGCAGACATCGATGACAACAGCAGCGGATTCACTGACAAGGATGCCGAGCGTGTTATAAACTTTGTTCAGGAGAGCTATGTAAAGCGCAAGGACGTAGTCGTACACTGCTTTGCGGGCATCTCCCGCAGTGGAGCAGTAGCAAAGTTCATCAACGAGTATTGGGGATTGGGCAACGAGTATTTGGAAACTTATGCTGGGCATAATCGTCACATATACTACAAGCTGCTTGAGCAGGCTGGTGTTCCTACACTGCGTCAGTACTACAGCAATTTAGAGAACCAGCAAAATGATGAATGATCACGAGCGTATAAACGAGTATGTGCTGCTTATGCGTGGCGTGCGCACTGGTCAAGCATGTAAAGATTGCTCAGGCCTAGGCACACAAATGTACGGCAGTACTGCTACATGGCGCAAGAACGCAATCGCAGGGCAGGCGTTTACTGTAGGGCCCTGCGATAAATGTTGGGGCAGCGGAATACAAGGACAACCGTGGCCCTCACACAAAGAATTTGAAACTATGCGACATCGTCTTAAACAATTAAGAGGCCACAATGACAGCACGTAGAATCAAACCACCCCACGACCCAGAAGCTGATGAACGCGTCCGTCAGCTTAATAAAAGGCAGATAACCAGCTGGTTCTTCCCTGACGGGTCACGGACATACTTCCGTTTTTCAGACGGTCGTCTAGGTTCTATGCCAAACGACGGTATGGGTATGCGTGTGGAACTAGACGACCCTTATACTGCAAAAACGTACCTCGACAAGATGCGAGACTGGTCAGAGCGTTATCAGCTTGTCAACGGTGTACCTGTACTCACTAAGCGTGGTCAAGAACTCGAAGAACAGGAAAGGCTAGAACGTGAGTTTAAAAAGACACAGCCTCCAGAATGGTTCGACGCTAGTTACTTTGAACCTTCCAACACCGGAGTGTACCTCTGCGAAGTAAAGGTAGGTCTGTTTAGAAAGCGAATAGAAGAACAGAAAATCTACTTTAAAAGCGGCATCTTCCGCGGTAAGTGGCTAACTCCGTTTACAGCAAGAGTTGTGAAATGGCAGGACAAGCGTCTAAAATAACAGTTGACACTCTAGAATTCTGACTGTATACTGTACTTACACATTAAGAAATTCACTCAAAAAGAGTAAACGTAATGAGCCTAGAAGTTGCTGTAATCATCACTGCTATTGTATTCACATGCGTAGGCGCTTGGTTTGGTTTCAATGCTAACAGCCGCGCAGCCATCGATAAAACAATCGAAGTACTCGAAGCAGAAGGTTATATCAAGTTCCACGAGGACGAAAACGGCGAGAAGCATTTCGTAAAACACAAGTAATCTATGAAGCTAATCAACTCAATAAAAACCAAGTGGCAAGAACGACAAAACAGACTGCTTTTCAAAAAGCATAACGTGTCAAGCTGGCGTGAGTATAATTTGCTCTTCGACCCAGCTTACTCTGCTAGGGCCAATTCAATACGCAGAATGTTTCACGGTTACCCGTATATTGCTGAGATCAACGACAGCTCTAAATTGGTGTCGCCCAAAGGACGCGACTGGATTGAAGGATACCGATATCTTAAGACGTGGCTAGAAGAGGAATGCAGAGGCAAAGCCAGAGCAACAATAGAACGAACGCTGAGAGAGTACTCGCCCGGAAAAGACGGCGAACCATGTGTTGATTGGCAGCTAAACGCGTTTGGCAGCGACAGTGCATTTATTGCGTTCCAGGACGAGCGTGATTATATGATATTTTTACTAAAGTGGGAGACCGACTGATGGACAAATACCAAAGATTTTATGAAAGGTATCAGGCCGAATCATGTACTGGTCATCTTCGCTATCCCCGTTATCGGGGAAATCTGTCGTGGGACGCAGAACCGTGGGAGTCATCATATCACACTGTGCCCAGCGTACAGATTACCATGCCCGAGGATCGTTTTGAAATGCTGCTGAACATTGAACAGCGATTGCAAGGATTACTCGATCAATCAAGGGCGATTAATCGGAATCCAATAGACCAACTGTGGGACGAATTTGTTAAAGAAGAAAGAATCAGGAACGAGGTCGGAGCAGTAAAGATAGCGTATGACAAATATCTAACTCTCCTAAATCTAGCAAGGCACTAGTATGGTTAAAGCTATTAGAATGACAAGAAGAGAATGGTGGAACCTAAAAGATCAATTACTAAAAGAGTATCCTCCTAGTGTCATTTTGAGTCGCGACAAAATGAAGCGAGTGTTAGGATTTACGCATCGTAGCTACAACGACTGGAACACTGAAGCCAGGCACTTTGTTCATCTTGACTTTTTCAGCGAAAAGAAGCACACGTTGTTCCTGCTTAAATATTCAGATTTTATTAATGAGATAAACAATGGCTGATTACGAACTAAAATCTAGGTTTAGCCCTTGGGATGCGTTCAAGTGGTGGCTTCTGCGACACAACAGCATCATAGTCAAAATGCCAGAGACCAAAGAAGCTACTGTAGACCATACCAACGCTGCTTGGATCGATTTTGGCGGGTCTGCTACACTTACTATAATTACAGATTGTCCGAACTGGCATTACCGACCATTCCTTGACCAGCATGTGGGCGCCATCGGCAAGGACTGGATGTGGAAGGTTATTCCGGGTAATCCTTTTCTTTTTCACAACAATCGTCTAGCCAAGGCCGTGCTCGAGATTAGGTTCCGCAAAGACAAAGCCAAGTGGGCATCGCTATTATATTTGAAATGGGGTGAGCAATGAGCAAAGAAATAAAAATTTTAGCATCTTGGGACTGCGAAGGGTTCGAGTGCCTGCGTGATATTTCCAGCTTCGAACGGCAAGCACTGCTTAACGACATCAAAGGTGTGGAAACCAGAGACGAGCTCAGTTTGAACGCTATGATGCTGAGAGCTCGTTACAACCCACAGCGTTCTCCCGAAATTTGGGTGTTTACAAGCACCGTAGACTTTCAAACAATACAAGACCTTTCAAAGGAGCAGCCGCAGATCCTGGTAGATTTAATACGCAAGCACGGAAACTGCGTGTGGAAACAAACTCCTCAAAAACGGGTGATAGAATGAAAAAGAAAGCAAAGTTTGATCCAAGCTTCGATCAGCGTGTGCGGCAGAGCAGAGAGGATATGTTCACGCAGTTACAGGCGCTCGTAGGACGGAAATTGTACGCTGTGAGATCTCCGGCAAAAAAGCCCGACTATGACTACGTAGCCGGAGTGAATCAATTTGGCAAAACGTATTTCTTAGACGAGTTCTCATGGGCGTATGGTAAACTCGACGAAGCTGATCGTTGGCTCAAAGGCAAAGAGGTTACAATGCTGTTAATGAAAGGCTACACTGTAATAGAACTTGATCACACTCGCACAGAAAAGACGTTTAGAACGGGCATCAAAGATTTAGATTGACAGAGCTGTGATCTGACAGTAAACTGTACTTACACTAATTTAATGAAGGTAGCAATATGAAAATCAAGCATACTCCGGTATTCGACACAGCTCACGCTGAAGAAGTGTATTCACGCGAAGACGGCGTTCCTGTCAAGTATGTATGTACTACTGAGATTGACGGTGCGAATCTGCCAATCGACATCTTCTATCGCGACACTCCGCACCCCAAGTTTGGCAACTACTACTTTGGACTGTTGAAACAGCAAGGCAAGCAATTCATCATCGGAGCAGACAAGGTAGAAGATTACGATTTTGCGATGGTGGAGAGCAAGGATGGCCTTGTGTACTCCAGCTACCGGCACGACTGCCAGATTGTTGAAACCGCTGACGGTAAACAAGCTATGATTGACGGCGGTCGTGCGTATGTACGCGCAATGGGTCCAACACGTTTGTTCAAGGTACGCAACGGTGATTTTGAAGAGGTTGCAGAATGAAAGTCGGACTAAGTCTAAGCCAGTGTGTCGCTGACATTATGAACGACGTCGTTAGCGAAGCAGAAGTGCTGGTTATTATTACACGGACAGACTTCGATCCGTACAACGACGCACACTGGACTAACGTTTGGTGCGGATATATCGGAAATCCTGGATTCAATTCTAGCATCTGGCAAGACTTCATAGATCAAGAGTACGACCTACGAGAATTAGTACAACGTCTTTACGATCACGGTAAGATTCATCAACCTCGGCAGTTCGGCAGTCATCCGCGAGCATCAAAGTTTCCCTGGTACGAAGTGTTTATACCAGAAACAGAATTACAAGATAAACCGGCTGTTAAAAAGGCCTGGAACAATTACAAACTAATAGCAGGATTAAGCTAGTGGACGACGAGCTAGCTAACTCACTACAAGAAATCGCACAAGGCTGTCAAGATGCAACAGACGAACATCGCGAGCAAGTAGATCTTTGGTGGAACGAATTAAGCGAGGAAGAGCGACAAAAGGCGTTTTACGCAGTCACACAGCGCATACATCAAGGCGATCTGAAAGAAGAACGCAGCTACCGTGGCGTACTCTACGGCACTTTTGGATTCGGTGCAGACATGTACGGCGCTGCAATGGACAGTGGATACTTATCAATACACAATGCAATTGTAGACGGCACTGACCTAATGGCAATGACAGGTGCAACTACTGTTGAGGTTACAAGAGAAGATGCAGTAACCAGGTGGAAGAACATAGACTCTGTGTCTTTGCAGATAAACGAAGGGATCCTATCTATTAAAATTGATCAAGGAAATGATTATGTTTAAGAACAAACCAACACTGAGAGGTTTTGCGCACTCTAGCTTCAAAGACAGGTACGGTGCTAGGTGCAGCGTTCAAAAGAGCAGCATAGCGTTCGAAGAGTGTATCTGGTTTGGCGTCGATGACCCTAAGCCTCAGATTTTGTGTTCACATGCAGAACGCAACGGTGTTGCTAGACAGAACAGCACAGGATGGCAGCCTTATGAAATTCCAGAAGACGTATTGCTCACCACTCGTATGCACCTTACACAAGAGCAAGTGCGAGAACTTATTCCTGTGCTTCAGCACTTTGTAGACACAGGCGAACTTCCGGAATAACTCATGGGTGTAGACAGTAAAGTATTTGTTGTGGCTCCTTACGAGCAAAGCATGACGATAGGAAAAGCAGTACTCGACAGTATTGACCAGTGGCTTCGTGCTCACATAGATCGAGAAGTCGAAACGCTGGGATTTCCTGATCGCATGGCTTTTATGGTGTCGGGCTATAACAAAGACGATAAAGGCAGATCTCGCTGGTCGATCTCAACGTCTGTAAACACCAATAACTTTCAGGCTTTTCAGTACAATTTTAACATAGCAGGTGATGCGCGAACTCTTTGGTACTTTACTGAGTGTTCGTGCGAGACTGATAAAATAACTCCTGAGTATACGCTGCTTTTCAGCATCGGCGCATGGGGGACGAATGAAGAGATAATGCAGACTGTAATTCAGGCTCTGAAACCGTTCGGCCGTGTCTATTACGACTACAACGACTGTGACAGTGTAGACTACGAACTGCAAAGAGATTACATACCACAGAAATAAGGTACTACTAAGCAGAACTTAAAGGTTGACACGCCGAATATAATTGTGTCGTGTAATGTTGCCGCTTGAGCGATCGATGCACTAATCTGGCTGTTTGCTGTCAGACTACCAACACTAACCCGCAAGGGCTGCTGATTAGGGTAATGCCTAGTTTGTTGTTAGTATAAAGATCAATAGCGTTTGAGTCCTATGTAAATGCACAGTCACCTGAAAGCATTTCTTAAAATTCGTAGCGGCAGGGTAAGGTACAGAGCCCAAGGACGATGCTATTAAGACCGCTGTCAAACCGTGTGCGAAGTCAACTCACATGAAAAATTTTGTCACCTTGTTGTACAGGGTGACCCATGGCTCTACAATCTACATGAATATACTCATCCGTTAAGGCTAATATCATACGAAGTAAAGCACGAGTGGCGATAGTCACGAGTAGGTTGACGTTAGTCAACATCAGAGAGTAAGTGTGTATAGCTGCATAATTACTATAAGTGTTAAAAACATATAAGGTGAATGTTATGAGTTACGAAGGATTCAAGTTAGTACGTGATAAGATACCTGAGATTATTAGGGAGTCAGGCGGCTCTGGAGAAATTGATCGTGTGTTAGGTCAACCTGAATACAGGACGCTGTTATGGCGCAAGATGCTAGAAGAAGTGGATGAACTGCAAGCTGCTCTAGTCGATGGAAAACAGCATGAAATCGAAGATGAGCTTGCAGACGTCTTCGAAGTGCTGATGGCCATAGGTGACAGTTATAGATGCCGTCACGTTGTAGATGTAGCACAGGAAAAGCTGTCTAGGCGTGGTGGGTTTTATCAAGGATATGTTTTAAAGGTTGACAACGAAGACAAGTGACTATACACTGTATGTATAACTTAATGCAGAGATAAAAAATGAAAGCACAAGAGCCAGCACGAGGCATATTAGAGACCAGTCATGACGAGTACGGTCACGCATATCACGTAGAGTGTGAATGCAGCAGCGAAGACCACGCTGTCTGCACGTATATTGAGGTAGAACCAGACCTAGAGATTGACGCAATTGAAGTTGGCTTCTACATCGAGACTTGGACTCCGTTCTTTGAAAACTTTTGGAGCCGTGTTAAATGTGCTTACGACGTGTTATTCAAAGGTGTGCACAAACAACAGCATCACATTATCCTTAACGAGCAAGCAGCAACTAACTGGATCACAGCAGTTAGTAACTCTATTACTGAGTTGAAGGACAATAAGTGAAGCAGTATAAATTGGCAATTGTAAAGTTCAATAACGGCAACGGTGCACTGCTTTGTAACAAATGTAGTCACATCTTAGCTATAGGTACGAATCACGAAGACCGTGAGCACTACTGTACAATGTGTATGAGCGGCAATTGCAAAGCAAAATTCAAAAAAGGAAAATAGACATGCGTGTAAACATTGGAAAGTACCCAAGCAGACTAACCTGCAATCTTCACCGTAACCATATGGAAAAGAAGTACGGGTTTGATTGGCCTGCAGAGCGCGACTTGACAAAATTTGATAAGTTGGTCGAACAGGTCGAAGACTTTATACAACAAGTGTATCATCCGTTTAATGTCTTTTACTTTGACAAGCGCAAGCAGAAGGTAGACGTGCGGATCGATCGCTGGGATACTTGGAGCATGGATCACACTTTAGCTCCTATTATTTTGCCCATGCTCCGCCAGCTAAAGGAAACCAAGCACGGCGCGCCAATAGCAGACGCAGAAGACGTTCCAGAGCACCTACGTCCGTCCGACGACGAAGTTGAAGCTTGCCGCACAAACGGCGAAACAGACGAAAAGTTCTTCGATCGTTGGGACTGGATAATGGATGAAATGATTTTTGCATTTGAAAGCATTGACAACGACTGGGAAGAACAGTTTATGTCAGGAGATGTAGACTTTCACAGTGTGCCTGTAGACGCCAACGGCAATGAAATAGCAAAAGAAGACGCTAAGATGTTTCGAATGGAAACTGGTCCTAACGACACCTTTGAGATAGACTGGAAAGGTCACAAGGCCTACGCAGATCGCGTTCAAAACGGATTCCGACTGTTCGGAAAATATTTCAACTCTTTGTGGGATTAAAATGATACATCGACACAACGATAACAGAACAATCAACATGGTAAACTACTTGGCTAATTCATCCAGCGGAACGTTTGCTTTCTATTCATTTGTTGAAGCTGTGGGCAACAACTACTGGTGCTGGCTGCACGACGAAACGTATTTGTGTGCTGTTCTAGTAAGTAAAGAGCCAGTAGAACGTTGTGTAAGCGATCACGGATCGCTCGAGCTTGAGCAAATCAACAAAGGGCTTCTGTTTCCTGTCTTGCTACGCGGTAGTGACAACACGTCATACGTTAAGCGTTTTCGTAGCAGAAATAGTATGTTAGATTGGGCGTTTGATGTTAAAAAGATCAACGTCGACGCAGACGATTCTTTGCTGTATTATAACAGCTAAACTTGGGATTAATTTATGAAACTTACCGCAGACGACCTCTGGGACTGGGCCAGTGGCGAAGAACAGCCAAAAGACATTATGATAGAGTTTAACGTTCACCCTTTGTATTACGTTGCGGTTATGCGCAACCGAGGAGTTCCTTGTTATACAATTTACGAAAGATTAACTCTTAACGAAAAATGTAACAAGGATTACCTTTTAGAAATAGAAGTTGACGAAGACTTCGAGGAAGGTGTAGAACTTGCAAAACGAGTTATGAAGTACTTCGACAGTAAGATTGTACTGCGAATTCTCAGGGAACACCCTTTGACAGAGTTCCTGCAGAAAGTTGGTAAGATTTCTAATTCTGAGAACAGCGTGATGCTCAGTCAAATGACCGTTCTTGTCAAGTTAGTTGACTTGTACCTTGAAAATGTCGAGTCTGAAAAAATGCTGGCTCCGGCAGTTAGTTTTGCCGAGGAAGAGCACAGTTACTTGTATCACAATGATGTAATCACTTATCAAGGGTCAACTAAAACTACTAGATTAAAGGACTCAGGATATACCCTATACTGGCGGGACAAGAAAGGACATTTTATTAAAAAACATATCAACAAATCGAACTTTGATTCACCAGCCTGGGCCCTTTTGGCAAAACAACCAACACTGAAAATCAGTGGACAAGTTGTCATAATTAAAGCAGTTGGCAACGATTGCAGAGTCGCGACGTTAAATGGACGTTGTTACGAACTAGATTTTAATCAAGAGGAGTAAAAAATGTACAGACCGCCGCTTTACAACGAAGAAGTTAGACTGTATAATGTAGACAAGGACAAGCATGTTGACGCAGAAGTGGTGCGTTTCGACCCAGAGAAATCACTGCTGTGCACAGTCAATAAGGTAATCGAAATCCGTTTGAACTACAATGCACAGCACAAAGAATACGTCGGCTCTAAAGCTGGCATGGAATTTAAAAGCCAAGGTCCAAAACTCTTAAACTAAGGAACATATATGAACTTAATCCCCACAGTAATTGAAAAAACAAGTAACGGTGAACGCGCATACGACATATATTCGAGATTGCTCAAGGACCGGATCATCATGCTAAATGGCCCTGTTGACGACAACTCGGCAAACATTGTCGTTGCGCAGATGCTGTTCCTAGAGTCAGAAAATCCTGACAAAGCAATCAACTTCTATATCAATTCCCCAGGTGGCTCAGTTACTGCTGGCTTGTCAATTTACGATACAATGCAGTTTATCAAATGCCCAGTGAGCACTATTGTGCTAGGGCAAGCATGTTCAATGGGCAGCTTCTTAGCACAAGCAGGCACAGCAGGCAAGCGTATTGTACTGCCAGAGTCACGCACTATGATCCACCGCGTAAGCTCCGGCACCCCAGGCACAAGCGGTTCGATTCATGTACAGGAACTTGAGTTCGAAGACGCTCGTCGCCACTACGAAGAATCACGCAAAATCAACAAGCGGTTGACAGAACTGTATGTGCGTCATAATTCAGCAGGCAAAGAGTATGATGAACTGTTCGTAACTATGAGATTCGACACGTTCCTTACTGCTCAAGAAGCAGTAGACTCAGGGTTTGCCGACAAAGTAATGGAGCGAAGAGATGTTTAAGAATGCACCGAGCTTGTACAAGCTCGAACACCTAGTACACATCGGTACAAATCCAGAAACAGAAACCGAACATCCCACGGGTGCTTGGATACCTGCTCGCTATATGGGCTTGTACAATTTGAAGAACAGACTGCGTCTAGCTATCGGTGTATTCACCGGCAAGTACGACGCAGTAGTTTGGCCTGGAGGTCAATGATGGAAGTTAGTGATAAAGTAGCAGATATGAAGGGCTTGCCTACAGAGACTGACCTTATTAAACAGCTACAGAACGAAGTTCTTGTGGTCACGTTTAACAAGAAGGACGGCGACAAGCGTGTGATGACTTGCACAAAAAGTTTCGACGTTATCCCCGAAGCAGATCAACCCAAAAGTGACAAAAAGCCCAAAGATGGTGTTGTCACAGTCTGGGACGTAGATGCCAAAGGCTGGCGAAGCTTCGTCTACGAGCGTGTTACGTTAGTCGAGCAGGTAAATACTGACGGCCAATAGGAGGTTATTATGGACCCAAAAGACAACGGTTTTAGTTGGACGTGGAAGCCTGGCGAAGAACAGCATCCTTACACGTTTAGCTGGTTCAACGTTGTAGGCGAACAGCTGAACAACGTCAACAAGCACCAAACAGAACTAGAGTGCGAGCTTGCCCAAATGGACTTGATTGATTGGGTAATGGAATCAATGGAGACATATCCTGACGCAGAAGAGATGATCCAGAAAGTTCGCGAAAATTTATCAAAATGATAAATAAACGTATAACACAAAAAGGAAGACGACTTTCAATGAACACTACAGTACTAACGACATCACTGACACTTACTTGGAGCAATTCGAGTAATAATAGTGTGTCTGTGGGGCCGAGAGTGTATTAGTTTTCTTAAAAACACTTTTAAAAGCCCACTGCACACGCACTGGGCTTTTTTTTTGCCAAAGAATTTAAGAAAGTGGTTGACAAGATAGTAGAAGTGCAGTATTATTAGTACATAGGTTAGCAAAACAGCTAACACGCTCTTTAACAATAGAAAGTAAAATGAAGTTTAATGGAAGACTAATCCGAAAGACTCTGGGTACCGGATGCGATCTTGAAAATCGTTAGTTCGTAAGGGCGTCGGGGTTCGAATCCCCGGTCTTCCTCCAAATTTATTCCTCAGTAGCTCAATAGGTGGAGCAGCTCGCTGTTAACGAGAAGGTTGTTGGATCGTACCCAACCTGAGGAGCCAAACTTTACACTAAAGCACACTGAGATGTGGAGATCACTCCTGACGAGGGGAAGACAGGTTCGAATCCTGTACTGGTAAATCCTGGTTCGAATCCGGGCAGTGTGCTTTACTATAAAGTTTATGGAAGTATGCCAGAGTGGACAAATGGGCCTCACTGCTAATGAGTGCGTTCTGAAATATGGGCACGAAGGTTCGAATCCTTCTACTTCCGCCAAATTATGCCTCGTTGTTCTGGGAACATAGCGGTCTCCAAAACCGCTAAGCAGGGATCGTAACCTTGGCGAGGTGCCAAACATTTGCCCTAGTAGCTCAGTTAGGTAGAGCAACGGCTTGGTAAGTCGTAGGTCGTGGGTTCAATTCCCACCTTTGGCACCAAACAGAGTTGTAAATAGTTTACGGGGTGTCTAGAATTAGGCTAGCGTAGACTGGACATAGTCTACTATGGGCAGTTCGAATCTGCTGCGCTCCACCAGAAAAAGTAAAAGTTGTTGACAGAGTGATGTATAGAGCATATACTGTATAGACAATAAAGAAATAACGAGTTAAGGTATGATACGCCTTAACGCGAGTACAGGAGCTAGGACTTGAAGCCACCCTCCTCCTGCTAGTTTTAAAATGTATCCGATTCGCTGCTCGTAAGGCAGCCACTAATTCGCCCGAGTAGCACAATTGATAGTGCAGTGCTCTTGTAAAGCAAAGGTTGTAGGTTTGAGTCCTACCTTGGGCACCAAATTATTGCGGGTTAGAGTAAGAAGTATAGTAGGACGTTCTTTGCAGATGTCTTTCTACTGAGGGAGAAGTCCTTTTACATATACTAGACCTAGTTGTTTATTACTAGGCACTAATTGATGCGGGTAAGTGGACAGGTGCCATACGAGGTTCATACCCTTGTGAGCCGGATCGTTACCGGAACCCGCTACCAAATAACGCAGATGTGTACGATGAGAACCAAAGACTTGAATTAGAAGCACAATCAGAGTTCAACAATCAGTGTCCTGATAACATTTAAAGGAAATACTATGAGCACTATTAACGATTACGAAGCAGCAGAGTAAGAAGCATTTGATCGTATCGAGCGCAAGTTTTCTAGCAGCAATAGCATAGATGTGACTCGAGCAACAATTACGAAAGAAGAGTGGGAGCTAGCAAAGGCGTTTATTGCTAAACGCGAGTATAATAAGTACTTTTAAGATACGCGGATGTGGTGGAATGGTAGACACGATGCACTTAGAATGCATTGCTGCAAGGCGTGGGGGTTCAAGTCCCTCCATCCGCACCATACATTTAAAAGAGTAAACGTTATGACAATAGGAACAGGAATTGCTGTAGCAGGCGTTTGGATATCATCAGCGCTGGCCATTATTTTTCAACCAGCGACGATGATGATACTTCCAATTTGTGCTTTAGGAGCAACGTTCTTTATAGTTGATAAAAGTTAAACCCTAAACGGGCGTTAAAGCAAACTCCGGGTTCGATTCCCGGCTGATCGTAATGGTCAGAAAGAATTAAGTTAGGTTGTGAATACGTCAAGTCTGCAACTGCACGATTTCGCGATAGTGCAGTTACAGGCGGCGCTAATTTAGAAGTCGACGAGACTAAACATGCTGATAAAAAATGAAAAGCCTATAAAAATCATCGGCTATCCTGAGTCGAGTATGACTCAAGAAGGTTATGAATTTTTGCACTGCGACGGTGCACTTAATCTCGAAATTATCCTTCCCGAAGAGTTTATTCGACTCAACAATAAAGAAGACTTTCAGTATCAAGTTGTTTTTTCTGTAGACATGCCGTTAAGAGAAGAAATTTGCGATATAATCGACAGCAAACATTTAGATTGTGTAACCTTTATTCACGACTCATGTGTAGTCTCTCCAAATGCTAGGATAGGAAAAGGAGTATTCATTGGTCCTTTCTCATCAGTGTTGCAGCAGTCGGAAATAAAAGACTTCTGTTGCATAGAAGCTTATTGCCTAGTTTCTCATTATGTGATAATGCAAAAGAATTGCATTATGCATTCAGGTGTACTGATAGGAGGACGAACAACTATCGGAGAAAGATGCGTGTTCGGATTCAAGTCTTCAGTATCTAACAAAGTTAGTGTTGCTGACGACGTTGAAGTATGCGGGTTTAGTAACTTGACCAAGGATGCGATTGTGTCAGGAAAATATATCGGCTCTGTTGCTCGTTTGGTAAAGACATAAACAATGCCTCTAAGTAAAAGTGTTACCCTTTCTTCAGCTTCAAACTTCCCACATGCATACGCAGTTGAAAATTTCTTTAACAAGCACCTAGTAACAGATTTAGTTGAGTATTATCAATTTTTTTCTTGTCCGAGCAACAGTGGCACAGACGTTTCGGAACTAGAACAGATCAATTACCAAGGAAAAATTGTTATATGGGATGCTAGAGATGCGTTAATCAGTAAGAGCAAATACAACTATTATTACCACAAAAACAGTATTGATTTCTTAGAACGGTTAGAACAGATATGCAAGAGCCATCCAGACAAGATGTTCATTCTTTTTTCAGATCAGTTTTTTTTAGATAAGCTGATTTCAGTTAACAATCTGTTTTGTACTTGTTTTCACAATATAGTAAAAGGTCCCCGATACCAGAGATGCCAAGTAAAGAACTTCGGCACAAAGCCTTGGATTACACTAAACTCGGGTAAGGAGCCGCACCGAATTGCTTTACTCAGTTATCTTTTATCTAACAAATTAGACCAGTACGGAAAAATTGCAGCATCTAATGAGTTTTCTTTGCTGAGCAGCCGTTTTACAGTCATTGATAAATTCTTTAGGTTTACTAACCTAGAGAGTAATAAGTTGCGGGCTGGGTTTCGTTTGTTAAAAAGGAGAGAATTTAACAGACTTGACATTAAGCCTTATAATGGCAACAATATCAAAAATTATAATCAGGTGCTTCTGCCAGAATACGAAACTACTGCCCTTGAAATTATCTCAGGTTCTTTATTCTTTGAGCCGACTCCTTTTTACAGTGAGAAAGAAATACAATCTGTTTATGGAAAAAACTTTCCTATCTATATTAATACAGCAGGCGCAGCAACTAATTTCAAAGAATCATTTGGCATGGATATATTCGAAGACATTGTAGACCACGACTATGACGCTATCGAAGATCCAACCGAACGACTTAAATCAGCAATTGACTTAAACATGCACTTATTAGACGGTTCAACTGACTTAGGAAGTATTTGGCGCAAAAATCAATCCAGGTTCGATAAAAATTGTCAACGGATGGACGAATTCTTATACAATGACCAGTTTCAAGAACATTACTCTGAACAAAAGATAAAATCTGCATTAGATTTTTTTGATATAAAATACCAGAATAAATAGATACAGAACTAAAATAAGGACAACGTTTTGAAAGAAGTGCTTTGCGATGACCAGTTATTATTCGACGACGGAGGCACGTTTCCGTTAGTTGATTGTGTCATAAACAGTGACGATTACTTTGACAAGTTGCTTTATACATCAGATCGCGAAAAGCAGCTAGTTAATAAGTTTTATAAAGGAGTCGTCGATTCCTCGTTCTTAGCTAATATCACGTCTCCTTGCTGGTTTTTGAACAGCACAGTTTTTGAACAGAAATACGAATGGTTGACTTCGTGTATTTTAAGTCACGAACATGTCGAAAAGATAAACAAGTTAGGGTTAAATATTTTTCTAAGCGAACCTTTAAATTTTGTAAAAGGTGACTTCTATACTAATAAGCTATTAACCTATCTAGAAACCTTTGCTGAAAATAACCAGCTAACCAAAATGAATATCTTTACTTGTGAACATAACGTAGATCTTCTAAATCAAAAATACTCTAGGCTAAACTTTTCTTGTAAAGATATATTCTTAACTATGATCTCTTTGGAAATTAAAAAGAACGATTTAGATTTCGGCAAATTAGAACAAGAGATACAGAAGAAGTTTATTTGTCCTAACCTAACCTACAATGAGCATAGGCACTACGTACTTTTATACCTAGTAACCCGATCTGGAAATTTTTCTTGGAAGTTTAAGCATGATATACGAGCAACTGATAGACGAAGTCCATCATACGTAAACAGCTTTAATCACGGCCACCAGAATTTTTTATCGTTACTGCATGAATCTCCGTCGATGCACAGGACAATTATGAAAAATAACAAAAAGGTTAAAAAACAGGCTCCTTTTGTATTAGACAACAAAAGCAGTTCTAAAGAAAGTTCTATTGTTAAATACTATAACGAGTGTTTTTGTGCAGTCGTAACAGAAACTTACTTCAACAGCATCTACGCTAACATTAGTGAAAAAACGTTATATGCAATGGCCTATGGAAAGCCTTTCGTTTTAGTCGCAGCGCCGCATTCATTGCGCTACTTGAAGTTGCTAGGATTTAAGACGTTTGATACTATCTGGGACGAAAGCTACGACAAAGAAGAAGATCCACAATTAAGGATGATAAAAATCTTTCGGCTGATTGATTATATCGATAGTATGAGCATAACAGAATTAAAAAGACTGTTTAAAGAGGTAGTTCCAATTTTAGAACATAACGCCATGGTACTAAAAACTTTCCCAATTAACGATGTGGTTCTGCTATGACCGGTATACATTTAGTAATTTTCTGTAGCCAAGAATATAGAGAATTGTTTTTAGATCATTGTGTATTTTCAATCGAACAGTTTGTCCAGGACAAAATCGCTTCAAAACTTATAGTGTCAGATATTTCATTTGACTATAAAGATTTTGACGTTATTAACGATCGCGAGCTTTGGTCGAAATTTGATCCTGATTTTAATCATAAGACTTTGTTTGATGACACATGGACTAAGCAACAGATACTAAAGTTAAGTGTAGATAAAATTAAGCAAGGAAATGTCCTGATTGTAGACGCCGATTTAATTTTTCTAAAACCTGTTAGATTTGTAAAAGGTGGTAAATTTAACTTTTATACCGGAAACGAATTCGACCCTCGGTATTTTCATCTTATCAAAGACACCTTAGGTATAGAAAAGCAACTTGAAAATTCGTTTATTACTGATTTTGAGTTATTTAATACTGATATCTTAGACGATCTTAAATCAGAGATCAAAGAAAGGAAACACACAGAATGGCTCTTGGCTCTAAGTTCGTTGTTAACCCCATCGGCGGAAGTATTTGCATCTAACAAAGATTCAGAATGCTTGTTGTCAGAGTACGAACTTTATGGTAGCTACGTTCTTTCGTTTCATCGAGACAGAGTAAATAAAGTTATCAAGCCTATTAGGTACCGAGACTGGGCATATTTCAAGGCAGACTACATAAAAGAAACTTCGTCGGCAAAACTTATAGAGCAGCTTCATAGAAGATACAAGAATTATTATCAGTCGATTAGAGTTGGCAGCCGCATAGAAACTATGCTATCTTTAATTTAGAGGTTGACATCTCTTGTTTTCGAGTGTAAACTGTATTTAGAGAGTTAAGAAACTAAACTTATAAAAGGCAAACAAGATGACACCGGGATTTGAAAACGGCGTAATGGTAGCACCACTAGCAGACGGCGAAACTATTGCAGGCTTTTACGTTGAAGGCGGCAATGATGGTATACTGGACAAGTATATCAGCGAGAACTTCGAGCGAGAAGTTTCCCAGCTTACGTACGAGCAAGCAGCTGAACACCTAACGCCAGTTAAGGATGCTATCGAAGCCAAAGGCTACGTTGTAGGACCGTTTGAAACAAAGACGCACAAAGAATGGTGTGTAGACGTACTAGGCGCTGACCCCGATGAATACGACCGGAACGAACAGCAAGAATTAGAAGCTCAGTCTGCTTTTGACGAAGAGTACAACGATAAGATTAAGCCCAAGTGATGGAACGGTAGACATGGGAGGTTCAAGTCCCTCTACTCGCACCAAATTAAAAGGAAAGACAATGTAGCTGGGTCGACACTGTAGACCAAGTCGTAACATGGTGAAAGGCGACGAACGAGCACACGTTCAAGAATATATACAGAAGAAATTAAATTACAGAAAGTAGTTGACAAATACATCTAACAGATACTATAATATACTTACTTTATTAAATAAAAGAGAGAACACCATGGATACTAAATCTGAAGTAATTGTTGAAACAGGCACAAGCATCGGCGATCTGAGTGTAGAAGAAGTTACAGTCTACACGTCAGAAGGTGACTTATTTCAGGATTATTTTGTCATTAAGATCGACGGTGAAGTTAAGCATCCAAAGTTAACGTACCGAGAGCTCTTACAGCGGCTCGGGCATTACATGGGTGGAATGTAAACCAAACGGAGAATACCATGAACTAGAACAGCAAAAAACAGAAACCGTCACTGCGCCTATGGCGCTGGGGTAATGATATCCACAACACAGGATATCGTATTTTTACAATCGGGTATATCAAGAAGTTACGTTCGGATATTTACTTGTTTCATTATCCGGAAGGCAGTTGGATACCCAAGCACAAAGACCCAGCAAAGTATGGACCGCATTACAGATTTAACATCACGCTAAAGAAGCCGAAGAAAGGTGGAGAGTTTAAATGTCAAAACGTAGTGTTCAGATGGTGGAGATTTTGCTTGTTCAGAGCTGATGCAAATTACCATTGCGTTACTCGAGTAGAAAAAGGTAGCAGATGGGTGCTCAGCTTTGGTTTTACTTTTAAGAATAAAGGACTGCAACGGCCTCACTAGGGCCTCTAAAACCCACAGTGCGGGGTTCGAGTCCCCGGCAGTCTACCATTTAAAATGGCCATGTAGTCTATGAGTTAAGACGCCCGAACGTTTATCTGTGCTGTTCTAGGCGCACAGGGCACAATACTAGTCAACGTGTTTATTCGGAAGAAGGTGGTTCGCACCCATCCATGGCCTCCATATTGTGCGACAAGTGTACTAAAGCAATGTTCAGAAAAGCAATGACGTCTCAGCTGCCAGTGCAACGTTGTGGGACTCGTACACTCAAGGCTGAGACTCTGTCGCCAATTTATTATCCACAAATATAGCAATCTTGTCTCTCAAGTATAAGTATAAGTATAAATATAAGTAGATAGGGATAATACTTATGTACACTGTCGTATTAAAACACAGAACAAACAGTATAAACTTATTCACTCAAGGGGAACAGTTTTATTTTAATCCAGCTAGCGGTGACATAGTTATTACTGACGCAGACTTAAAATGCGAAGAACAAGACCTAATCATAGACGGTCTTCAAAGAACCTATGATTATTTCCCTGTCGGACATGTACTTACTCCAGAAGAATACGAAAAAACACCAATAAGCAAGTCTAGTTTCACTAAAGAAATAACCAGCCAGTGGTGCCTTTCAAAAGAATTTCCGTTTCTAACCAAGTCTACAAATATTATTTACACTATTCCTAAAGGTTGGGCTAGTCACGAAAAAAGTCAGCGAGTTGTAATAACAGTTAACAAAGCTGACTTCTGCATACACGATTTTTCTGCCGAAGCAATTAATAAACTCTGCAAAGAAAAAACCGGTTGACTCCTCTGTTCTCTGACAGTATAATTACTATAAGGCAAAGTTTACAATTGTTATTCACGAGCCGCAAGAAAACAGTTAAAAACCAGCAAGGAATAAAACAAAATGAGCAAAACAATTCTTATCACCGGCGGAGCAGGTTTCGTTGCTCATCATCTAATCAGGCAGGTGCTGTTACAAACAGATTGGAAGGTAATTACTCTGGACCGTCTAGATTGGAGCGGGAACTTAAATAGAATACAAGACCTTGCCAAAGATCTAACCCAAGACCAAAAAAGAAGAGTTAGAACAGTTTTTCATGACCTCAAAGCAGAGATTAACAATAAGCTGGTTAAGGACATTGGGCCAGTCGATATCATTGCACATCTCGCGGCAGGATCACATGTTACCAGGTCTATAACAAATCCTATGGAATTTGTTTTAGATAATGTAGTAGGCACTTGCAACATATTAGAGTTTGCAAAGGCCCAGCCGAATCTTGAAAGGTTTTTGTATTTTTCTACAGACGAAGTATTCGGCCCAGCCAAAGGCGACACGAAGCACACAGAACACGATAGTTATAATTGCACAAACCCATATAGTGCTACCAAGGCCGGCGGTGAAGAGCTTGCTGTGGCTTTTCAGAACACGTACAACTTGCCAGTGTACATTACCCATACAATGAATGTATTCGGTGAACGGCAACATCCGGAAAAGTTCATTCCTATGACCATACGAAAAATTCGGGATGGCGAGACTGTAAGTGTACACACAGACAGCACCAAGACTGTTCCCGGGTCTCGTCATTATGTTCATGCCGACGACGTTGCAGATGCTATGCTATTCTTGTTACAAGACGAACGTGTAGAACAGTACAAGCAAGAAACTGGAATTAAGTGCCCTAAGTTTAATATATGCAGCAGCATTGAAATAGATAATCTAGAAATGGCACAGATAATAGCAGACGCGCAGGGTGTTGTGCTAAAGTACGACTTAGTAGATGCACAAGCTGTTAGGCCAGGCCACGATCTGCGATATGCACTCAGCGGAGAATTAATGAAAAAACTTGGTTGGGAAGCTGGACCGGTCCGGGAACAGTTAGCAGAAACAGTTAAATGGTCACTCGACAACAGTCACTGGCTAGATATCTAGTAACTAAGTTGACAGAAAATGTTTGACAGAATACGTAACTGAGCTTATACTGTATAGACACTAAACGATTAGAGGCAAACATGTCACAAACAGCAGTTATCAACTTTGAAGAAAAGACCGTGTCACTCTACAGTGACGGTGGCTTTGCATTTCGCCGTCACGACGTAGTAGTAAACATTGACAGCTTTCACGCCCGAGACTCAGGCGAGTATGCCCTAGAAGGTGAGAAGTTGGATATGATCTACATGTCTGGTGGCAAGTATGATCGAGAACAATTTGCGGAGCTTGGCCTCTATCAAGACTTTGAAAGCTTCGAACAAAGCGAACGTGTTATCAAGAGCTTTACGCTCAAGTATCCGTTTGTCAAGCGTGAGACAGTTGAGACAGTGACTATTCCTGAGTATAATTACGCAGGCAAAGATCGCAAAGAAATCTCAGTCAACCTGCCGAAAGATCAATACACGCTGTTTGACTACAGAACTCAAAACGAAGACAAAGAAAACGAACAAGAAGATAAATAAAAAAGTACGCAGATAATAGTTGACAGAAATACAAACCGAAACTATACTAAGTACAGTTAGAAAAAGAAACAACACTAATACAAAAATATGCACCGCATAGCGGATAATAAAAAATAATGAAGTGTTAAAGAAAATCCTCCACTTCGATGTATAAAGTGGTTGACAAAAGATAAATAAACGTGTACTATATTAAAATAGAATGTACACAAACAACTAAACTTAGGATTAAGAGTAAACAAAATGACTAACGTAATCGCAAACATTCATCAACAGCATAAACAGGTGAAGCCAGTGGCCGCTCCTGCGATGCCTGGACGCTTTGCGGATTATGGTCGTGAGATTGGCTTTGATCCTATGGAGACTTTACAAACACACTGCACCCGGTGTACGTAAAGGGAAAATTGAAAAGTAGAAGTTAAAGGGTGCAATTAGCACCCTTTTTTTATGCCTGTAATAATGGCACGTTCTTTAAAAATTAGATTATTAATGTTGTGGTATAGCTCAGTAGGCTAGAGCATCGGGTTCATATTCCGAAGGTCACTGGTTCGATTCCAGTTACCACAACCAATTTAGCCGGGTAACTCAGAGGCAGAGTGCCATCCTTACACGGTGGAGGTCGAGATTTCGAAATTCTCCCCGGCTACCAATTTTTGGCTCCGTAGCTTAGCGGTTTAAAGCGCCGGCCTGTCACGTCGGAGAGCGTGGGTTCAAATCCCATCGGGGTCGCCCTTGGGGTGTAAGTGTTTCGAACTTACACCCGTTACTTGACATATTGTATAAGTACTGTATGACATACTATACAATATACAAGATAACGAATAAGATGAACGGCAAGATCTATATTGGATCTCATAAGACCTGCAATCTTAATGACGAGTATATGGGCTCAGGCAAGTATCTTAATTACGCAATAAAGAAACACGGAATTGATAATTTTGTGAAAGAAATATTGTTTGTTTTTGGTACACCTGAGCTAATGTACGCAAAAGAAGCAGAACTAGTAACTGAAGACTTTTTGTCAGAAGCCAACACTTACAACTTGAAAGTAGGCGGGTTTGGTGGCTGGGATTACGTAAATCGTAACGGTATTAATAATCAAGGAAAAGACACAGTTGCTATTGCAAATAAAATAAGTAAAAAGTTAAAAGGAAGAAAAGGAAGAAAAGCAACACATTCTCAAGTTCAAGCACTAAAAGAAAGACACAAATCCGGAAAATTAAAACATTGTTATTTTGGAAACAGAGCAAATGATATCAAGTTTGGACAGTTAGCCTGGAGTCCGGAAGCAACAGCAAAACGCAACGAGACCAGAGATAAACTCAAGTTCCAGAAAGGCAAAAATAACTCGCAGTACGGAACTTGCTGGATATGCCATAAAGAACACGGAAGGAAGAAGATAAAGAAAGAAGCACTTCCTGAATTTATAGCTAAAGGCTGGATTAAAGGAGGCAGTGACAAAGTGTTTAAACAAGAGGAACGCCGCCGTGTTGCTAATGAAAAGAAAAAAGAATACGTTGACAAACGTATCAAATTAGCACACGATACAAGAAGTTTATATAAAGAATTAGGATATGCTTCGGTTAGAAAGTTTGTCAGAGACGGACACTATAACGGAACTAATAACAGTTTATTGAATCTTTGGAGGAAGTATATTAAAGATTTTAAACTGTGATAGAAAAGTTTATTGGGGGAATAGTATAACGGGATTACAGTGGGCTTGCACCTCGCTGATCGGGGTTCGATTCCCCGTTCCTCCACCAAATTGTAATTGTAGCAGAATAACAGTTGAGAGACACTGCTACAGTTTAAAGTTAGAAAGTTAATTGGGGGATGGGACTGCTAGGGGTGGTCACTTCGCTTGCACCGAGGACGTCAGAACGGTTCGAATCCGTTATCCTCCACCAAATTGCACTGTACAAGAACAACAGCTACAAAGGCACTTGTAGAGACAAAGAGTAACGTGGGCTCGAAACATTAATAGTGATGTAGGAGGCTTTTAACCTTCAAAAGACGGGGCAGTACCGTCCGGGCCCACCACAAGTTTTATGGCGTATGTAGTTTAACTGGTAGATCCCCTGAATGTGACTCAGGTAGGTGCGGGTTCGAATCCCGTCGTGCGCCCCATTTTAGAAAGTTTAAGGAGCAGCGGCGACGATGGCGGTGTCGCACCGGACTGTAAATCCGGCCCGAAAGGTAAACAAGTTGGTTCGAATCCAACCTGCTCCACCAATTAATCCGAAGGAACTGTTATTGTAAAGGCCTTACTAACAGATGTTCCAGGGTAAAATGTAGGTTCGATTCCAACCTTACCCACCATTTTAGAAAGTTTAACGGAGTATAGCTCAGCTTGTTAGAGCACCTGGTTTGGGACCAGGGGGTCGTAGGTTAGAATCCTGCTACTCCGACCAATTTATAGGGAGACAGTGTTATGTCAGATCGCGAACAGAAAAAGAAGCGTCCCCATTACAAAACCTTGAGGGAGGCGCTAAAGGACAATCCAAATTCTGGTCAACGGGTGGTCGGAGCCGGAACGGTGTGCGTCGATCCTGAGAAAATCCGTCAATCCAAAAACTATCGGGATTTGATTGCGAAGGTGCGAGAGTTTGCCGAATCCAGGAAGAAATAACTCCTAGTAGCGCAGCCTGGCTAGCGCACTCCGTTTGGGGCGGAGGGGTCGTAAATTCAAATTTTACCTAGGAGACCATTTTAATGCGGATATAGCTCAGCTGGTAGAGCGGTGGTTTGCCAAATCACAGGTCGTGAGTTCAAGTCTCGTTATCCGCTCCATATTTGTGTTAGCGGTCTAGTTTAAAGTTAGAACACTTGCTCGGAGGGCGAGAGATAGCAAGTTTGATTCTTGCACTGCTAATACGATGTTTATTGGATCTGTAACTCAACTGGAAGAGTACCTGATTCTTAATCAGGAGGTTGGTGGTTCGATCCCACCCAGTTCCACCAATTTTAAAAGAATAACTCCTAGTCGATTAGTGGCTAAATCACTTGGCTTTCACCCAAGAGCAAGGGGATCGATACCCCTCTAGGAGACCAAACAATGGAGCTTTGGTAGATGTGGTCACTACGTCTGCGTGAAGAGCAGAAGAACACGGTTCGATCCCGTGAGGCTCCACCAAACAATAGTAGGTTAGCTCAGTTGGAAGAGCACCGTGCTGATAACGCGGGGGTCGCTGGTTCAAGTCCAGCACTTACTACCATTTTAACGCAGACGTAGCTCAATTGATAGAGTCTCTGGCTTCCAACCAGAATGTTGTGGGTTTGAACCCCACCGTCTGCTCCATTTTAGAACATAGGGGAGTAGCCAAGCGGTCTAAGGCACTGGGCTTTGAACTCAGTAAACGAAGGTTCGAATCCTTCCTCCTCTGCCAATTTATGGGGTGTTAGCAAACGTCTAATGCGCTGGGCTTATATGTGCCCAGAATGAGTAACTACGCAGTCTCATACACTCCACCAAATTAACAGTTGACAGTCCGTTAAAAGGCTGTATACTGTAAGTATAGTAAGAAAACGATTTAACTCCCACTCGATTATTGGTTAAATCACCTGGCTTTCACCCAGGAGCAAGGGGTTCGATCCCCCTGTGGGAGACCAAACAATAGTAGATTAGCTCAGCGGGAGAGCAGAGTCCCTTATAAGGCTTTGGTCGCTGGTTCGATTCCAGCATCTACTACCATTTAATCCAGCAGTAGCTCAGTAGAGAAAGTGGACAGTGTTGTGAAAGCAAGCTAGAACTTTTTGTATGAGGTAAGTGAAAAATCGGGCAACGTCCAGTTATGGGTAATTCCGAGCCGAGCAGAGCTATATCTGCCAGGTCCGATAATAGCGAATCAAACAGCAAGGACGACGAACTTGGGGAAGCAGCACAGAGAAGCGACTAACGCGGTAGAGCACCGGTACCCCATACCTGGACTTTTGAACCGGGTGCGTAGGTTCGAATCCTACCTGCTGGGCCATTTTAGGTTGACACAGTATGCAATGATGCTATACTGTATAAACAGGTTAAAAACACTTAATTGTTGTTTGTTACAAACAATAAAACAAGGTAAAACAATGAAGATGTACGCAATAATGTGTATGGAAGCTGTGCAGAAGATGAAAGGCATTCGCGGCAAGATGACAAGCCAAGCGGGTCACGCATTTTTGCACAGCTTTTGGGACGCAGAACTAAGGTTCCCAGAAGACGCACAGGCATACAAGGACAGTGATCACGCAGTAAAGATCACTGTTCGTGTTAACACAGAAGCAGAGCTAATAGAGCTGTATCGAAAGTACACAACTGTTACAGGAACTACTTTGGTCAAGGACGCAGGATTTACAATATTTGCAGAACCAACGATTACGTGTGCGGGCATCGGTCCTATATCACCAGAGTTAATCGACGAAGACCTTAGTACCCTTAGACTTTTTAATTAAGAGGATAACATGGTACGTTTACCAGAAAAATTTATAGCAACTAAAGCACGTGGTTACTTTTTTAACACAGAGAACGAGATACTGTACTCGCTCAAAATAGACGGCATCCTTAAACCGATGAAGCTGCTTCAGCCAAATCCGTTTAACCATATGCGTGAACCGTTTTTTAAGATCAGCGTAAACGGCAATAGAAGAAGTTATGCACTCAGTCAGTTGAGAACTCTGGCTAAAAAAGAAAAAGCCAATCCCGGGAATGATGTCATTCCTGAGGTGGCAACACAATTTTAATACCCTGGTACACCCTCTCGCTACGAACGAGTTGAAAGGTCAGCTGGAAACACGCAGGTTCGAATCCTGCTCAGGGTGCCAAATTACTTGCTTGGCTAGTAACAGAAAGAATGCTCAATCGGGGCTACGAGCCTTTACTCTGCCCGAGGAGCGGCGTTTATATAATAAGCCCGCCCATGCATTGTGCAGTAACCTACAACGCGGACATAGTGTGAACGATAACACGTCAGGTTTCCACCCTGAAGTTCGGGGTTTGAGTCCCCGTGTCCGCACCACATAATCCCTCTGTAGCTCAGTGGACAAGAGCACCAGGTTTCGACCCTGGGTGTCGTGAGTTCGAATCTCGCCAGGGGGTCCAAATTATTTTCCAAAAGTCAGCCTAAAACGGTTGACTTTTTTATCTTTGAGATATATACTATAAGAAGTAACATTGTGTTACTAAACTTAACTTACAGTAACCATAGAGGACTCAAAGAAATGAAAACGTTAAAAACCAAACTACTGGCGTTTGTTACTATTCTAATGCTAGGCATGACTGCGGCTGCTCCTGCTTTCAGTGCCGATTGTGGCACCGGATGGTTCAGCTCTGGTAAAGAATGCAGAAACGAAGCAATCAGTGACAACACTGACGGCATCAACGACAACGCTGCTCGTATAGAACAGGTCAACAAAGAGGATATGCGTGTTAAGCGAGGTGAACTTAACGACGGTACGCTAACTCTGCGTGTAGAAGACATGGCCAAGACACAGGGCCGCAGCGAAATCTACGGTAAAAATGTTGATATCGACTTGTCAGACCTAGACCAGTCGCAAGAAGTAGGTGACAACAGTTCGGCTATTAGTACTAACACTACTAATATCAACAACAATACTACTAATATCAATAACAATACTACTAACATCGGTAACAATGCCGACGACATTGATCGCAACAGTGATCGTATTAGTAACAACGACGTTGACATCTTTGTTAACAGAGTAGTTTCGGGTGCAGCTCTTGGCAACAGCATCAGAAACAGTGTAAACATTGAAAACAACGAAGATCGCTTAGATCAAAACGATGTTACAAATAATAGACAAGATCGTGACATTGCTACTAATGCGGGCGACATCAATAGTGTGCAGGACCAAGCTAATTTTAACACAGGCGGCGTGATTCTAAACAGTTTGCGTATAAGTGGTAACGATCGTGATATCCGCGACAACCAGCGTGATATTGATCGTAACAGTGCTCGTGCTACTATCAACTCACTTGGTGTAATTGTAAACAGCGCACGTATCAGCGGTAACGATCGTGACATTGCTGAGAACGAAGGTCGCCTTGACGATAATGATGCTACAAATCGTAGACAGAATTA
>Ga0207995_100103_pt1 | contig 34691 bp, 37 predicted proteins | sample AntDeeMetag022AM_FD_184759 | JGI IMG/M metagenome (GOLD analysis project Ga0207995, IMG submission 184759) | Saline lake microbial communities from Deep Lake, Antarctica - Antarctic Deep Lake Metagenome 022AM (SPAdes) (version 2) | ecosystem: Environmental > Aquatic > Non-marine Saline and... | reverse complement strand
TCCTGTTGAAGGATATTCGGCGTTTTTTAATCATCATAACTGGCACGGTTGTTTTGAAAGCAATCCTTATACGTCTATTACTTTAAAAGTAGAAGGCAAGTTCACCGATGAGTTTAGAAAACAAATCGGTGTTGATAACTTAGAATACTACTATAAAGAAGACTAAGAGTTAACCGGTGTTATTTCGCCTTGACTGAGTAAGGCTGTAATTTACGAAATATCGTTATCTAGTACGTACTTTACTTCAGTTACTTCGCTGTTCTGTGGCATTACAAATTTGTATTGCAATGCACGAGCCGTCGGATTCTCAACTAGAGCAAAGATTGTTTCTACTTGTTCGTCGACCCAGGCCTGAGTGTCTATAGCAGTGTGTTCAATTGATCTGTCCGGAACTGCTATAAGCTCCGGTACAAACCCAGCGTCGGCAAAATCTACATCAACACTTCTAACAGGCAGTTCAGGCACCGAGTATTGAAATAATCCGTTGGATAGGTCTAACATATACATTTTTGATCCATCTGGACTAAATTGTACTTTTCGGGTACGATCTCCTTGTAGTCGTACACTGAATCGTTCATTGGCATAGGATGCAGTACTAAGATCGTACGGTGTTGAGAGGTCGAACCTGTATACGCTGTTATTAGTATCGCCGATTACATACATTCTTGAGCCGTCTGAGTTAAACGTTAACCCTTCCGGACTGCCGACAAATTCTACGTTTAAAGATATGCTGTCGTATGTTGTTGATGTTATTTCGAACGCAGTTGACAGGGTATACTGGTAGACAGTATTTGTGTTGTTGCCTACAACATACATCTTAGTTCCGTCGCCGTTAAACGTAAATCCTTGCGGTTCGGTTTCTTCGTTGCCAACACTAAACGTTCCGCTATCGGTCCTTCCGCCGGTAATAGTAAACGCCCCGCCCGGAAGTACCCATTCAGTAATCAATGTAGTACTACGACTTAACCCAAATATTTTTGTGCCGTCGTTGCTAAACTTAAAAGAATAAGCAAAGTCGATGTTAAGTATCAAGACGTCACCGGAGTCTACTGCACCTGTTATATCGTAAGCAGTTGGTAGAGTGTACCTTCTTATAATTTCTGAAGAACCGGCAAGAATAAAGAGCTCAGTACCGTCGTCGTTAAACTGAAAATCCAACGGGTCAGTGCTCGGATCAAAGTTAACATTATCGTAAACTGCTCTAGATATTACTGGCTCGTTACTAACTCCTGACTCTGTGACATTAGAGATAGTTACTGCTGTGCCTGGATTTGCTTCTGTGGAATTAATCGACCCGTTTATAGAATATTGATAAATTGTATCGTCGTTTGCATTTGTGTTATTAGAAAAGTCAGTTACCATGTACATTTTTGTACCGTCAGGTGTAAAAGTAATGCCTCGACTATCAAAGGACTCAGGACCAAAATCATAACGAATACCGCCGTATGTTATTGTAGCTAACTCGTATGGCGTATCTAGACTGTACTGGTACGCATACCGTCCACCTGACCCAGCTGTAAACAGCCTTGAGCCGTCTGCGTTAAATGCTATATCGATAGGGTCGTCTTGAACACCTGCACCGAAAAACGCGCCGTCGTAGGTCAGTGTTGTTATATCATACGGCGTAACCATACTATAAGGATAAAGCCTTCCTGATCTTACGATGATCAACTTTAATCCGTCGTCGCTAAACGCAAGACACTTAGGCGAATTAAATCCTTCAGTTATTTCGAAACTTATGCCACTGTATGACATGGTCGACAAGTCAAATCCAGTACTTAAATTATACTGTGTAACTTGATCGGCGCCTGCTCTGCCCACCATAAACAGCTTTGTACCGTCATCGTTAAATCTGAAACCTCCTTGAATAAACATTACATCATTTACATTGTAGCTTACGCCGCTGTATGACATACTAGAACTTGATATATCGTACGGAGTAGTTAAATCTAATTGATACAGGTTATCGCTACCTATGCCTAGCATAAACAATCTAGTGCCGTTGTTGTTAAACTGTATTTTCCAAGGATCGGAGTCTAACGCAAGGGCATCAAAAGAAACACTGTCCCACGAGGCGTTATCTATACTTGTGCCGAAACCGCTTGGATAAGGTATAACATCGTCACCGGCTTCGAATGCCAATCCGCCTGTATATTCACCTGTTATATTGGTTGTTGATGCAGTGTTTATAGCAATAAATGAGTTTAGGCACAAACACCTCGGCGGCTGTTGTTCAAAGGAAGTAAACATTCTTGGTAGATTGTCTTTGCATACTACACTGGGGACACCACTAAGATTCAAGGAGCTAATATCAGCAGTGTATGTTCCGCTGTTATTGGTAACAGCGCCTACAGTTCCTTTGATCACAGTTGAATCAGTTCCAACTTTAACAATTATGTTTTGTCCCTCTACAGGAATAGCACCGGCTGATGTTACTAGTTCGGTGCTAGTACTAGTACCGTCAATAGTGTATTTTTCACTGGTTCCTTTAAAACTTGGAGTATAAGAAAGCCAGTCTGGATCACCAGTGTCTTGTTCTTTAGTAAGACCGACGAATGTTCCGTTAGTCTGATTTGATCTTAGGATTGTCATATTTGGCTTATTCCTTGGTTGATATCTGTTTCGTTTTCAAAGTTTGTAACAACTATAGTCTCGGAAGCAGAAGGCTCCACAGGCAAAAATCCAGGCCTGAACTTCGTGAGATTGTATTGCACCTGGAATACTTCTGCGTCAGGGTCACCGTCAAACCTAAATTGAAGGTGTCTTGAGCCTAGAGGTGTGAATTGTTGGCGTGATATTCTCTCGATATTATTGCCAGTCCATAATTCACTAGCAGGATTATCTAGACGTGTTGCGGTGTTTGGTATGTCTATTTGAACAGGTGCATATCCTAGGCTGTTGAAGTTAAATGCAATAATTTCAGTCTCTGCTATTGAATACTGATACACAGAGTCAGAGCCAGGCCCTATTATAAAGATTTTAGTTTCGTCTGCGTTAAATACAATTCCCCTAGGTGCACTTTCTTGCGTGCCGACGTCGATCAAGTTTTGTATATAGACAAGACTTGAGATATTATACGGAGAGCTCATTACAAACTGAAAAACTGAGTCTTGATTTCCGTCGAGGATCAGCATCGAATTGCCGTTATCTTTAAAAACAAAGTCTTCCGGGTTAGTAAGTTCTGAAGGTAATATATAACTGTTACCGGTATATGTTGAACCATCAATGTTAGCAAAGGGAGAAGGCAACTCGTATTCATATATAGTGTCGGTGCTAGCGTCTAACACAAAGAACTTTGTACCGTCGCCTGCAAATCGCACAGATCTAGGCGAATTTGCCTGGACACCGACGAATTCTCTGGTTTGGTAAGAGGCTGTTGCTAGATCGTACGGAGTTCCTAGATTATATTGGTTAATTTCGTTGTCGCTTGCTCCTATGAAGTAAAGCCTTCGACCAGAATCGCCAAACTCGATACCATTTGTCTGGAAATCTTCGTTACCGAGTGAAATACTAACACTGTCGTATGCTAGCGTAGTAACATCGTACGCTGTTGACAATGAGTATTGATAGATAGTATCGTTGCCAGTGCCGTGCATATAAAATTTAGTCCCGTCGTCGTTAAACGCAATCGCTGTAGGCGACGAGTTTTGGTCGGAGAGATTAAATGATGCATTGTCATATGTAATGGAATCTACATAAGAACTGTCGATTGTTGACAGCAACGGACTCGAATCCCGTTCTACAATTTCAAATGCGCCGTTTACAGATGTAGGAGTAGAGAATTGGTAGATCTGAGACTGATCAGCTGCAACATAATAAAACGTGGTACCGTTCGAACCGGCACTAAACCCTCTTGAGAAGTTGTCAACTGACGATAAGTCTACAGAGATGTTGTCGAATGTGGCGCTAGTAACATCATAAGGCGTTGACAACGAGTATTGTAGAAGTGTTGCTCCGCTATTAAACACAAGCAGGAACATCCTCGTGCCAGTGCTGTTAAACGAAACGTCGGATAAGCCGCTTGTTTCGCTAGAAACTGAAAGCGTACTTTCATAACTAATGGTAGACAAGTCCCATGCAGTAGACAGCGTAAATTGATCAACCTTTTCTGATCCAGAGTTATCTGATGCTAGGTATAGTTTTGTGCCGTCGTTGTTCACTCCGAGGCCTCTAGTAGCTAGAGAGTTACTGTTGGGATTAAATGCGATACCGCTATAAGTTGCAGTGCTTAGATCCCAGGGCGAAGACATGTTATATTGAGTAAGAAGACTACCTGTGCCGGAATCCTTAATTGAAGTAATAATCCTAGTGCCGTCGTCGCTAACAACAATACCGGTACTGTTTCTAAAACTAGCCTCAGCAAGAGCAAGAGTATTTCCGCTATCGCTCGCGGTTGAAAGATCGAACGGTGTTGAAAGATTGTATTGTTTAGCGACGTCAGCGAAACCGAAAATTACAATGAGCACAGTGCCGTCTGGTTTAATTGCAATGTCCTGAGGCTGCCCTGTTGAAGAAACACTGAAACTTAAATTGTCGTATGCTATACTATCAATATCAGCCGGGCCTGTTTCTTCGTACGGCACAAATTGCTCTCCTGAACTAAACACAGGGTTTCCTGTAGGTTTGGTTACTAGAGAAGCAGTGTTCGAAGTAAATATTATATCGCTGTCTTGGAATGTATAATCCTGCAATCTTAGATCTGCTGAGTCCTTTTCGGCACCTACAGATATAATAGGCAGATTGTCTTTCATAACCTGTTCAGGCACCGATGACAACCCGAATGATGAGATATCTGCGGTTGTGTCAGACGGCGTAGGAGTTGAAGTGCTTACAGGGCCAAGAGTTCCTCTGTAAACAGTATCGTCATTTGGTAGTTTGTAGATAATGTTTAATCCTTCGACTACCTCGCTAACATCAGTTACAGGGCCGCTTGATAACACTAGTTCGGTAGCAGTAGTTGAGTTTTCAACAGTAAACGTACCGCCAGTACAAGTGTATCTCGCAATGTAGCTATTCCAGTCTGTTTCTGTTACTCCTTGAGATCTTATGGTTGAGATAAAAGGACCATCATTAGATGGTCCAGATCGAATACTTGTGATAGGCCCCGTAGGCGTTATGGTAGGCATTTTGTAGTCCTTAAATGTTATTAAATGTCATGATATTAGATCCGTATTAGATCCCAGCCAAATTTGCTGAATATGTCACCGGTCCAGTCGACATCACCGATAATAATCGGGTCGTCTGGAAGTAGATTCTGTTCGATCTCAAACAAGTATGCGGTATTTCCAGACCTTATTACAACTTCGCGGCCAGTGTTTGGATTAATGTAAAACCCGTTCATTAGTCCCGTAGTATTTAACGCATCTTTGTCTTCGTATTGCTGCTTAAACACGGCTGTAGTAATGTCCCACGGCGTAGCTAAGGTATATTGAAAAATATAGTTCTCTGCGTCGTTAAATACCGTCGAAATGTACATTTCGGTACCGTCTGGTTTAAAAGCTAAATGACGCTCATCACCGCCGCTATCGTCTATCGAAAAGTTCTCGTCACTACTAGTGCGACGCGCCACTCCTTCTAGGTCCCATGCTGACTGCGTGTCGTAAGCATACACTGTGCTTGTGCTCAATGAAAATAGTTTGTTTCCTGTAATATCGTAAAAGATAGCCGATCCAAAAATCTCGCCTGTTTCGCCCACCACCGAAGGAATTGAAGAAAGATCAAACGCTACTGGAACTTCTAGTTGATAGACCGTGTCGTTGTTAGTACCAACAAAATAAAGTTGCGTACCGTCGTTGTTAAATCGAATCGCAGTAGTGGTGCGTTCAACCCCTGAAACATCAAAGCTCACACCGTCGTAGGTTACTCCTGCACTAATGTCATATGGTGTTGTAAACGAATATTGATAAATTGTGTCATTGTCGCCTACAACGTAGAGTTTAGAACCGTCGTTGTTAAATGTAAAACCATACGGAGTGCCGTCTTCTGCAAATGCGTAATTACTAAATGTGAATGAAAGAGTGCTGATGTCGTATGGAGTCGACAACGTGTATTCGTTGATATCGTCGCCGCTGAGGCCTATCATAAAGAATTTTGTACCATCGTTGTTAAATTGTATAGAGTACGGATTGAAGTCTTGGTTATCAAGATCAACTGACACATTGTCGTACGATGCTGTGCTAATATCGAAAGGAGTTGACAGTGTATATTGATATAGGAAGTCAGTACCAGAGCCAGTTATGTACATCTTAGAGCCGGTGTCGTTAAACGTTACAGTTCTTGTACTGTATTCTTGTGCCGCCACTGAAAAGGATGTCTCGACACTAGCTGTAGATACATTAAATGGTGTTGACAACGAGTACTGGTATACGACGTCTCCGAGTCCTGTGATATACATTTTTGACCCAGTGTTGTTGAATTCGATACTGTAAGGTCTCAACTCTTGACTACGAATATAAAACTCTCCGGGGCCTGCATAAGAAGCAGTAGTGACGTCCCACGGGGTACTTAAATCATATCGATAAAGTCCTCTCGGGAAATCGCCGTCCTGTATAAACATTCGTGTACCGTCTGTTTTAAACTCAATGTCCGTAGGGTCACCTACCAAAGGAGCCAGATTTAAGAACTTTTCCCCTGTGTTGCTAGTAAAATCGTATTCTGTAGACAACGTTATCTGAGAAACAACAGCCTCAAACGTAGAAGAGTCAAACCCGACGAAGTAAATTTCTGTGCCGTCTGGCTTGAGTGCTATTCCTTTCTGGCCGTCGCCGCCAGTTCCGATTGAAGCAGTGATTTCGTTACCGGCAACTCGACCAATTGACCCAATGTCCCAAAGTTTCGGAAGTACAAAATCTTGCGCAGGTTCTTTTTCAAAATCAAAATTTATAGACCTAACATCTGAATTTGCAGAGAAGTTAACTTGATATTGTACAGCCCTTGCCCACTGATCTTCTATTTTAGCGTAGCTGCGACTTACAACATCGTCGTTGCCATTTTCTGGATCAAGAACCCATTCTTCACTTGTTGGGGTAGTTAGATCTGTTGCTCTACTTGGAACTACTACTCTTGACGGCGAGTAGGCAAGTGCTGGAAACTCTAAAGAGTACAACGGCGGCCCGAGTACATCATATTGTGCAACATAATCGCCGTTGTACCCGACAACAAAAATACGACTTTCGTCCGGACTAATAGCAAACCCTTGAGGCAGGCTTAACTGTCCTAGATTCATATATAGATTATCATTTGACGCAGTAGTTATATCATAAGGAGTTGATAACGATAATCTATAGACAGCGGGTGTATTCTCATCTAATAGATACAAAAGAGTACCGTCGTTGTTGAAGCGCAATGACGTATAATTAGGATCTGGCAATCCTAAGCGAGTAAGATCAACGGTTACATTGTTAAACACAAGAGTAGTGATATCCCAAGGTGTTGACATTGTAGCTTCAGAAATTGTCTGGTCGCCGTCTATAAACAGGATTACAGTACCGTCGTTGCTTGCTGCAATGCCGTTGCCAAAAGGAGCAAAGGATCTTACGTTGACGCTGTCTTGAGGTTGGGTATTACCAGTACTTGTATCGTAGGGTATTGTTAGGCTGTATCGAAGTAGCCTGTCATTGAGGTCGCCGTAACCGAATAGTTCTGTTCCGTTGTTACTAAATTGAAAGCCTTGAGGTCTAGATATACCGGATAAAGTTGTACCGTTTGTTGGACTTCCTGCTGTTGTTATATCGTAAGGTGTAGTTAAGGTGTATTCCCATAGAGAATTAGAGGAGCCGTCGAGGATAATCAGTTTTGTGCCAGTGTCGTCAAAGTTAATGTCTCTTGCAAACTCTGCTGTATTAGTAATATCTAAAATTTCAAGAGAGTCGAAGTCAACACTAGTTATACCTTCTCCAGATGAAACTACTGCATCGGCTGTTAGTCTAATCGGACTGTCAGCCGAGCCATTGTTGTAAGGAATAACTAAATCGCCAGCATTTAATCTAATCAGGTCTGACGGTTCGCCTGCTGCTCGCTGTCCTACAAATTGAGTTGTAGTCGACGAGGTAAGGGCTAAGCTCACATCTTTTGTGAGACATCGATCCGCAAAAGGTTCAAAACTCACCGACATTGTTGGCAGGCTGTCTCGAGCAACTAATGTGGGCGCTTCTGCTAGACCTAGATCAGAGATATCAGCAGTTGTGACAGTTTCGTCAAAGTCTTCTTTAGAAAATTGATATATTCTACTTTTCTGCGAACCTGCAATAAAAAATTTTGTAGCGTCGTTGTTGAAGGTTATATCTTCGGGATTGTACAGTAGGAACTCAGTACCGTTTATATCAAAACTTAGCCCGTTGTACGAAATAGTAGTCACGTCGTAAGGAGTTGATAGATCATATTCGTAGATCGTTTGGTTGTTTTGATCGGTAACGAATAACTTTGATCCGTTATTTGTAAATTCGATCGCTCTCGGATCAGTGGTTTGACTACTGAAATCAAAGCTGTTACCAGTATACGAAAGGGTGGTAATATCAAACGCTGATAGAGTATATTCAAAGATAGTGTCGCTTGTAGATCCAACCATGTAAAATTTAGTGCCGTTGTTGTTAAATGTAATCGAGTAGGGACCAACCTCTTGAGCGTCAAGGTTAAAGAAATTTCCACCGTAAGACACAGTTCCAATATCGTACGGTGTAGAAAGGTCGTACTGGAAAATAGTGTCTTGGCTTCTTCCTATCATGAATAACCTTGTGCCGTCGTTGTTAAACTTTGCAGACTCTACCGTAAATTCTTGTGTACTGAAAGAAAAGAACACATTATCGTAGGAAACAGTGGAAATATCAAAAGGCGTTGTTAAAGTGTATTGATATATTGCGTCAGAACTAGACCCACCGGCGTACATTTTAGAACCTGTGTCATTAAACAAAACAAAGTTTGGACTGTATACCCCTTGTGAAGACGTGCTGAAATTTATGCCGTCGTACACAGAGCCGGTTATATTGTTTTTTGACTGGACGTTAGAGGTAGTAAAGCCAGCTGTGCCTTTATACACTTCAGAATAGCTAGGAGTTTTTGCAATAATAGCATCTCCCTGCTGAAGAACTGCCCCGTCACGGGTTATAGAAGTTAGTTGGGTGCTCGTAGAGCTCGAATCGACGTTAAACTTTTCAGTTATACTAGTGTAACTCGGAGTGCAAGAAACCCAGCTCAACTCCTTAATTCCTTGTGTAGTAGGATTCGATATAAAAACTGCATTGTCTTTTGTTGATCTAAGAATTGTCATATTTAGTTTGCTAGGAATACACCGTCAGTGAAACCAATTTCTCCTCCAAAGTTTATTATGTTTAGTGACTCGTCTGATTGAAAATCGATTGTGCCCGGAACAATTGTAGATCTAATTGTACTACTGTCACCGAACCCAATATTCTGTATTTCAGTTAACGCAGTATTTCCTACTGAGTCGTATATTTGAGTTTCATTTGTTTCATCTAGGTCGCTAGCAACTACAGCTACGTTGCCAAGTCCTTGCGCACTCGTGGTACTGAAACCACTTATACCCGCACTTACTAAAATTTCTTCTGATGTTTCTTCTGATATTGTGTACCGTTGTGCATCACCGGAATCGTTGACCCAGTAAATAGTGTCTGCGTCATATACAGTCCAGTCTTTCACTGTACTGTTGTCCCCTCCGTCGAGTATAATAGAATTTACTGAAGTATTGCGAGCTAGTGTTCCTAGTTTAGTGTTACGACCACTTTCGTCTGTAATATCGTATGAGATATATCCGATATTAACTTCGTCGAGATTAGGATCTAGACTAGGTGTAGGCGAAGACTGATCTTCTAAGCCGGCTCTTGTAAATATTTCTTGGTTCCTTAGATCAACAAATGTAATGCTTTTTTCGCCAGTCTCGACTACAGTTGATAATCCTATAGCAACATCTACATTATGACGATACAGACGATTTGTCCCGAACGTTATATCTGGTAACTCAACTGTACGCAATACAGCACCATTACTGTTTATTTCAGAAACACTTATAGTTTCGCTACTTGCTACACCAAATACTAAAAATGTATTAAATATCTCTGGTTCGTTAAGGGTCGACGAGCCGCTAGTAGCTAAAGTGAAGCTAGTAGCTGATCCTAGTTTAGTAACCAAGTTTTGTGACAATAGTTCAGTACCGTCGGGATTCCAGATAGTAAGCGTACTGCCTGACTGTATTGCTAGATTTCCATTTTTAGCAATGCTAAACGAGATTTCTCCTGAGCCAGCGTCGATAGCCGAGTTAGTCGATCCGTCAAGATTGATGTGAGTAAACTCAGTGGTAGAACTAGCAGTTGAGTACCCAGCCCATACCCCATTGTCGTGTGCAACTATAGATTCTATTGCAACCCCGGGAAGATCAATAACAGTGAATACCGACTCAGAAGTAATGTTCGCAGCGTCTGGACCTGTAAACTTATAGACGTTGCCACCACCGTTTACAAGGTCGTTCTCAGCTACGTAAAACATGTCGCGCGGCGGACCGAGGTCTTGGACTGGAGGCGGTCTCGACGATGCTAATATACCTATTCTTACTAACGGAAGTGCCATTCTTATATTCCTATTGATTTCTAACTGTATTTAGTCAACAATCAAGAGTAATAATTTCCGTCCTGTTCTCTTAAACGATAGAAACAAGTGATAGAGTTTGTTAATCCTAGAGTTTTACCGTCAGCCATCAACATTCTTGCGAGCGCTCTATGTTGATCTCCCATCGGGTTAGAATATTGCCTCCATTCTTTGATTGTAGGGTACAACTCTTTAGTTCTGTATACAGCCACACCATGGAAGCGGTTATGATGTTGGTTAAAGAGCAGTTGTGCAGATTCCTGTATACTGAGATCGGGAACTTCACTTCGAATCGGGTATTGAAGTCCAGCAAATCCGGCTGCTTTCGGTTTTTTATCTAGCAGCTTCATTAGAAAAGTAAAACAACCAGGGACTACTAAGTCGTCGTCGTCTATGTGCCCTACAAACTCGTAGCCGTTCTTAAGAGCGTAGTCGTATCCTTTTGCATAACCTTCTGCTAATTCAGATATAGTTGCAACAGGATCTAGTCTTAAAAGATCAAACTCGACTAGATCCTGTTGAATACTAAGTTCAAGTGCTTGTTGTACTCTTTCTCGCCCCGAAGAGTATAAACTAATTATTAATCCTCGTTTCATACTTTAGACCTGTACCTCTACTAGTGAATTGAGCGGCCATGTCATTAACGCACCGTCTTTGCATAGTCTTAGGTCATGAACACAAACTTCAAGACTGTAAGGCACATCAACTGCAAAAGTGTTAAATGCGCCAGGGTTGTCAAATGTTACAGCGAAGACTTGATAACTTGGCGGATTTACAAAAGTAGTAGATGCATCAGATACTCTATCTAATGTAATAATGTCGGTTGCTACTTGTACAGGAGCTCCACGTGTTGAGAAGTTATCCGGCTGTTGAAAGTAAAGATACCAGTTAAAGTCAGTTGGCTGTGTTCCTGGCTCTCCTCCTGCAAAACTAAGATCCGAGAAAGAAAAGTATATTACAATCTGATCTGGAACAAACGTACTGTCAGTAGTCCAGTACTCATAACCTTGATCATCTGTTAACACGCTAAGAAATAACTCTGCTGCAACTGTCGCTTGAGATGCACTACCGGCACAAGCAATCCACGGCGGGCTGTTATCAGCGTTGACAGCTACAAATTGCCAAGTGTCGCCGCCTATTTCGGGAATACCACGTGGGGCTGAGCTAACAAATCCGTATTGAGAGCTTTCGCCAAAGTCGCCTCCGTTTGCAAATCTAAATATCGGCAAAGTACCTGTAAACATGTCTGCGCCCATTGCAATTGAGACGGATTTATCTGCATATTGGTCGGCACCTAATGTTTCCCAGTCAGCTTGCCGATGTCAGCCAATGGCTGACAAGTCGCCATATAAGTCCCATTCGTTAGCGCCTATCTTGGTTATAGTCATTGCACTGTACACTGTTCGAGTTTGTAGGAAACCTTGTGTACTGTTAACTGTAACACCGTCGCCCGGCTCAATAACAACTCTGCCTGCTCCGGTCTGTATAAATGTAACTGTTGAGCCAACAGGAATATTTGCTGTTATATCCAGTGGCACTGTTACAAGTACGTTACCCTCGCTTGCTACTCGATAGTAAACTCCGGGACTTGTGCTGTTTATGTCAAAGTTAGCAGTTCTAGTCCTAATAGTTAGGCCGGCACCGCCACCTTCGGCACCGCCACCTAGCATGTTCACCCATGTAGAACCGTCAAACCCTTGTAATTCTGCACCGTTACCGCCGGCGTCTGCAACAAACGCTATTTCGCCGCCTGTAGGACTAGGTATAACATCATCTCTTGCAGTATTAGTAGCAAACGCATTAAGATTGACATAATCAGCTACTACTAGTCCGCCATAGACATCGCCGTTTAGACGGTCGTTTACAGCGTCGACTAAGAGCGTACTACTAGAGCCAATAACGCTGCCGTCGAGGTCGCCAGTAAAGATGTTGGTGTTGTGATTGACCATAACTGCGCCAGTGTCGTCAAGTATGTTACCCTTGAACTTAACACCGTCAGTGGTAGCTTCCCAACGATTGAACGTAGGCGGGTCAGCAAACGGATCACCTTCTTTGAAAATTATCAGATCACCCTCTTCGGCACCAGTTGCTTCTACGTCACCTATGTCATTTAAGAAATCAACTTGAGTAAGACCGCCGCTGCCCTGTGACGGTGGCGAGTTAACGTCGAATGTGCCCAAGTGCTTTGCAAAAACAGTCTTGCCGCCGTCGTATGACCAGAATTCAAAGACGTCAACTTTTATATCATCAGGTATAGTACTGTCGACGTAAAGGTCGCTTGACCCTATTCTAGTATAAAGAGTAGTTGGGTTATACTGCTCGTTATTAGCCGGCGGCAGCCAAGCAAAACTAGGCCCTTTCTTGATTTCGTTTTCGCCAGCAGTTGAGAAACTTACATCATAAGGAAGAGGTGCAAATCGAACCCCGCCAGGCTCCCCTGGTCTTAGCTCTACTATGATACTAGCGTAGTTTTGGTTATCAGCAAGGTTATCAGTACTTCCTGGCCAGTTAATAAAGACCAAGTCAACGTCGTCGTTTACAGAATAAGCAAAGTAACGACCTTCTCTACAGTCAACGTAATGGATATCTGGATTCTGATTATAAAGCCTCCAGAAGTTAGTATCTGTAGGCAGGTTGCCTAAAGGAACACTTCTCTTTGCTTTGTAGGTGTTACCAGCGTATTCTACAATGTCGTTGGTATCGTACGGAATGTTTGGATTCCAAGCACCGAGGGTGTTTTCTTCGTCGTCAGTATCTGGTATATTTCTTAGGCCTTCGCCTGTTGCTACTTGGTAAGAGACATTTTTAAGATTTGCCCCTTCGATAGTGTTTCCTGCAAACTTGTTTTCTGAGTCTTTTCGAGCCGAGTTTTCTAATAGATCAGATACTTCTTCGCTCGCAGTGCTCAAGCTCTTTTTGATTATATCGAAATTATCTCTAAAGCCTTGACTATTGTTGTCTTGACCAGCAACCGGATACGATTCGTCAATGGTTATAAATTCTATTCTGCTAGACATTGCTTTTCCTTTAAGTTAAACATATTTATCGTTATTATTCGTTAAACTGATAGTTAGCAAACAGTATGTATTGGTCTTCTTGATTGTTTAAGCTACCGCTAAGAACGTATCGATCAAGATCTAAGTCAAGATTGTTAAAATCGAACTCATCATTTTCCAGGGCATTTTGAACATTAAGCAAGACGTCTTCGCCTCTTCCGGACTTGCAATATACTAATGGGATGGCCATAACATAACCGAGTTCCTTCAACGACCCGCCTTGACCAGTACGCATCCACAGTGGCATATAGTCTCTTTCTATTTTAGCAGAGACTTGTTCTGTGTTACCGTTAACAGTCTCTGGTACAGTAATCTTTTCAATCTCTTTGCGCATGTTAGTAATATTTGAGATATATCTTAAAGAGTCGTTATTCTGATTAATCACAACAGCATCGTTGTCTGCTTTGATAGTATTGTTAGATAACTTATTATGCAGTCTACGAGGTTCGCTGTTAGCAAAGTCCGAATTGTAAGGAACGTCCATCGAATCGTATGCGCTGCTGTCTGCTGTTATCCCTTGTTTGTTTTTAATGCCAAATCTTTGCTGGGTTTCATCTGATTCAGGATTTGCTGGGTCAATAACTTCGACGTAGATCAATTCGTATACAATTTCGTTAGTGCCAGGGCGTTTTGCAACAGCACGTTTAACATCGCCCAGATTGTAGCGTTTCCTCTTGTGATTTTTTGCTGCGGCAGCAACGTACTTGTCGACGTTTGCGCGTTCTATTCCAGCGTAGGCTAGAATCTTAATACTTGTCTGGGTACCAAAGTTTGGGTCATTTAGCCTATAAATATCTTTTGGAGGAAAAACTTCTGGGTTCCCGACAAAATTTCTATACGCACTTCTTTTTTCAGGACGCTGATACGGTTGCAAATACAGATTACTATATACAGCACCTTCGGGTTTAACTACCGTTACTGTAAATTCTCTTCGTGATGCACTGAATCTAAACCTGTCCGCTGCTTCTACAGTAAATGTAAAGTCTCCTGTTATATCAGGACTTGCTTTACCGATAAGTTCCCCTCTATAAGAAAGATGTAACCCCTCAGGTAAAGATCCGCTGATTAAGGTATACAGCATTCTTGAGTCAGGAACTGTTGTATTTGCTTTTACCTGCAACGTTGAAATAAGTCCCGCACTCAACGTGCCTAAATCCTTTGGAGTAACCCAAGTAATGATGCTATCTATTTCACCTAGTGTCTTAATGGTAAACGTTCTAGTAGTACTAGGAAACTCACCAAATTCAAGTCCGCCAGATTGCCTAGTAGCAAGAACCGTAAACTTGTATTCTCTGGTTACCGCAGGTTGCCCAGGAACATAACCTACTACTTCTCCAGAGACTGAATCTAGTTCAGTTCCAGGTGGCAACTCACTTAGACTACCGTCTGGATTAAAGTCTTCTAGACTATATGAAACTACGCCAGATAAGGTATTAGTTCTTAGAGTGTCTAAATAGATTGTTGTGTAATTGTCTGCACGAATAAAACCTAGATTAGGCGGAGTAATCCATATAGGCTTTCTAATAAAAGTAAAGTCAGCAGTAAAAACCCCACCAAGTTGTTCTGCGAGTTCATCAGGATCAATTTCGGCTGTACTATCTTCTTCGAAAGCAGCATCTTCTATATCTTCTTTTAAGTCCTTAATGAAATCGTCACCTACTACGTAGATTTGAAACGTTCTACGCACAGGGTCTGAAACTTTGTCTGCTACGGTTACTGCGAATTCGTAATAACGATTTAGCTTCTTTGGAAGATTATTAGGTAACGCAAAGCCAAACGGTTGACTATCATAAAAGAAACTGCCAAAGCCACTAGTAGTTGGAATCACAAAATCCATTGGATACGTGTCGTAGTCAACAGTGTCATAACCTCCTCTACTAGCAATTTTATCTAGAGCAAGTAACGGTTCAACTACACCTTGTAATCTGCCGTCTTCAGTAAGTGTAATACCAGGCGGCAGAACTCCTCTACCAGGCTCGATATAAAAGATAAGTTCGTCGCCTGCAAATAGATCAGAATCTTCTACTACAAGTTGATAGTCTATTACTTCGTTGTCGAGTATAAAGAGTTGGTCTCTTGGGCCTACAGGGAGTAGACCTGGATCAGTAATCCATTCTGGTTCGTCGGGTCCTGTTACTCTTAATCTAAGCGTTCTGTCTTGTAGTTCACCATTTTTTACAGCTCGCAGTACAAATATGTATTCTTCTTCTTGTAGCACTTCGGCAGGTGTGCCGACTAGATTAGTACCATCTATACTTACACCTTCTGGCAAACGTCCGCTAATTAGTGTTACAGTTACATCCTGTGTAGTTTTTAATGGCAGAGGGAGACCTCCGCTGATTTCTTCTTGTTCAGCAAGAATGTCTATTAGATAATTGTTAGGTTGATTCCAAAGATTCGCCATATAGTTTCCTTATACAGCTATTTATCGGATTTTGTTAAACCAAGCCTTGGTCTAAATTTATATTGATAGGGCTACTGATAGTGCCGAGGTCGACCCCAACCGCTTCTATAAGGTATTCGTAAAAACTAGTAACGTTTTGGTTAAAATCACCAAAGTCAAGATCTGTAAAGAAGTTGTTTATATCAGTAGTGCTAGCGTTCTCAACAGTGCCGATTAACTTGCCTCGGAAAGTGCCACCGATAAAATCAGTTGCAGTTACAGAATTTACTCCGATGATACTATTACCGTCAGCATCTAATTGACCGCCTAGTGTCGGCGAAGTGTCTTCAACTAATTCAGAAACAAAATCGTTAGTTAGAACAATGTCGTTGCCGACAACACTAGTAGTAATGCCATCGCCGCCGAGTAGCCTAACGTTGTTGCCTGTAGTTAATGTGTAAGTGCCTGAGTCGGTTACAAAGTCAGTTGTTGTAAGTGCAGTAGGTGCGCTTATTCTTATTTCGTTATTGCCTGTGGCTGTAAGAGTAACGTTATCGCCTGCAAGTAAACTTTTAAACAATACATCGTTGTTACTTGAGTCACTGTCGCCGTCTTCTATGCGTTCTACAAATAAACCTTCACCTGATCCACCGTTGACAACATCAAAGGTGTCGCCGATACGAAAATCAACATCGTTAAACTTTTGGTTTATTTTTCTAAATGCAACACGGAGCTCATCGCCTGTTCCGTCGTTTGCAATGTTGCCAATGTTAATAAGATCATGTGAAGACATATTATGCAGTATCTCCAGTTACTAACCATTCTGAAGTAGATAGTTTAACAGCTCTTACGCTACCAAATCCTGGTATTGACGGCGCGCCAGCCGCTTTGCTTACTACCTGGCTAGCTGTTCCGTCAATTGTTATAGGATTAGTTCCGTCCATGTTTGCAATTTCAACATATCCGCCTACTGGAATTGCTGTACCAGCAGCGTCTGGCAATGTAACTGTGACAACACCTGCGTCTCTAAAGGTTAGTACTTTACCTAGGTCAGTTGCAGCAACAGTGTACGTAGTACCTGCAACATCATCAACTGTTTTAGTAGTACCACTAACGTTAGTCCAGAACGTACCGTTGTATACTTGGAATTCGTCTGCATCAGCTACAAATACAACTTGTCCTGCTGTAGGAGTAGTAATCGCTGCATCTCTTGCTGCATCGTCTGCGTAAGGCTTTAGGTTAAGCTGACTTGTGCTGACAATATCGTTATCAACTTCGCCGACAATAAGCCCGTTTACACCATCTACTAACAATGCGCTATCGTCGCCGAACACTGAACCAGTAAGATCTCCGTCGACTGTGTTATCTGAACTGAACTCCTTCCATACACCATCAAGATAGATAACAACTTGCTGGACTCCTGTTCCTAATGGATTCCATCCCGTTCCGTCGGCAATTGCAATGGAACCGTTTTGGGGAGAAGTCGGAGCAGTGTCAAGTACTGCTAGCTTAGCATAACCGTTAACGTCAAGCGTTGCAGACGCGTTCTCTTGGTTAACTGCAAGGCGTCCTAAGCTGTCAAATGACATAGAAACAGGATTGTTGCCTTCTTCAGCCGCTTGGTTCAAGAAAATGTACTTTGTCGGAATGTGCGTACTTGTTAAGGTGCCCGCAGGGTCGGCTTGTACGCCCATTGCGTTAGCCACTTCGGTTTGCGTACTAGTCTGTAACCCGCCCCAGCTAATAACACCAAGTACGTCTCCGCTAGCAATATCTCCTCCGTCTCTAATCGATTCAAATACTAGCCTTCCCCAGTTGTCTGCTGCCGACAGGAATTCGCCTGCTGTTGTGCTAGCCGGTTTCATCTCGACGACCATTTGAGACTGACTGTTAGCAAGTAACGAGCGTATGCGTAAAGCGTCAAGTTCGCTTTCAATAACTTCGGTAGTTACTAATGGCGCAGATAGTTCGTTTGCAGATACTGATTTCAATATCGGATCAATGATTACAGTTGAATCGTCAGCAAGCACCTCTCCCTGGAATGTACCTTCAATGCTTGCTGCAATAACACTCCCAACTGTCAAAGTGCTTGTGAATGAGTCGTAAAATACCGAACTATCACCGCCGTATATAATATCGACAAGCAAGTCTGGAATTACAGCGGATCCAGCCAGCATATCAATATCTATAGAGCCGCCGGAGATTGAGTCAGTAAATAGGTTGGTAACAAGGGCGTTATCAAAGTACCCAGCTATCCATTTAAAGTCCTCGGTACCGAGTGTATAAGTGCCGTCTTGACCCGGAGACAGGTTGCTGTTTATTGAGCCTGAAACAGTTAAGTCGTCGATGCTTAGGTTGGCAGAGGAAATTGTTTCAACGTCGATGTCCTGAAAATAACCAGTAGCCCATCTAAAAGACGGCGAACCGATGTTATAAAGAGCATCTGACTGAGGCGTTAGATTACTGTTTATTGCACCTTCTAAACTAACGTTATCTTCTGTGCTATCACCTAGGCTTATATTTCCAGTCGCGGTTATAGTACCGTCGATGTTAATATTACCAATGCCGACTATGTTATTGTTGTTTAAGTTTAAATTATTGTCAAGGGATATAGCTGATACGGTGCTAGATCTTATTGTATCTGTGCTTACAATCGATGATGTAAGTGTACCGCTAGTGTCAATGTCACCGGTAATATCTATATTACCAGTGCCAATTACGTTGTAAGTGTTTAGGTCAAGGTCGCCGCCTAGTGTTGGGTCTGTATCTGTTACGATAGACGTGCCGCCACCAACGCCTCCACCAATAAGAGTGCCGCCAGCACTTACACCGTCGCCGACGTATACTAATTTAGTATCTGTAGTGTATATTAGTTCGCCGACTGCTGGTATAATGTTCTGGCGATCTGGATCTGATCCGCGTCTTAACTGTAAGGCCATTACTTGTAACTCCTAATATGAATGTTACAAGTATTTATCCAAGTTTTAGAATTAGCAGACTACTTCTTACGCTTCATGAAGGTCTTTGTTTTTGAAGTAATGTCCTCTTTTACTTTTTCGACGTCAAGTATAAAGTTAACACCTTCAATAACATCCTCGTACTCTTCAAACAAGTCTTCGAGGCTGTCCTCTAATTCTTGTGCTTCTGCGTCGCTGGTTTCTTCACCAGCTTTTTCGATTTCAATAGACCACGTATTTCCATCGGTAAAAGTTACTTCAACAGAGCTGATATACTCGACGGGAACATATTTGATTTCAATCTCGTCAAGTATACCTGGCCAGGTGTCTTCGCCCTTAGGAGTTTCAGACTCAGCCATTCGTAGTAGCTTTCTTTGATCCCGAAGTAGTTGGTTTCGTGGTCTTAGAAGTCGCTTTTGGTTTCGCAGTTGTAGTCTTTGCCGCTGGTTTTGCCTTAGGCGTTGGTGATAGCTGCTCGGCTTGGTCTCTTAAGGAGTTAGCTTCAGCCTCCATTGCGTCCGCTTGTGTACGATAGTCGTTAGCTAATTTTTCGTCAGTTAACAATCCGGCGTCTTCTGCGTATGCTGCTGCTGGGTCTGTTTGCGGCGGAACCATTTCTGTTGCCGCATCTGGATTTTCGGATAGATGCCTTGCCTTCTCTTCTTGGCTATTAATGCCTAGCGAGAGATCGTGCACAGTAATACCACGCTGTTCAGCAATCATCTCATTAAGTTTGGCCAGGTTAATGCTAGTTTGTTGATTTGGAATCATCTCAATGTCTTTGGTTGCAGTTTTTACTAGCTTGCCTTGTGTGTGGAATGCTTGAAGCATGTTCCGGCCGTCCGGCAACGTAGTGCGCTGCATTGCTTCTGCTAGTTCGTGTGCTGTTTGTCCAGCATTGCTTTCAACAAGGCGCATTAGTGTGTCGTGTTGATCAGCATCTAGTGACTCGCTGTTTACAACCAAGCAATATTCAGGTGCTTGTGGAACTATTCGATATGCAACTACGCATCTTTTTCTGCTGGTTACGTGTCTGCCCACGTGTTTTAGATCTGGCATATTATTCCCCTTTTGGAGTTTCTACTGCGGGCGCATCTGTATTGCCTGCACCGGCTTCTTTCTGCGCTTCTTGCTGACGAGTAATCTCGTTTAAGAAAGCGTCGAGTTTGTTGTATGTCTGCCCAACTGTAGCCATCTCGCCTGGCTTAAAGGCTCCACGCTGACACGCAACGTCAATAATTGACTTTAACGAAGCAAGGTCTTGTACTGAAAGGTCAGGTGCTTGTTCTTGTGTTTGTTCTTCGGCCATTAAATGTGTCTCCTTGTATAATTATATATGCCGTTGTACTTAGCGGTATTTCAAATATGGACAGGCCAAAACGAAATAGCTGACTTCTTTGGGATCCTCGAAGCCAACCTTAACGACACTGTTAACGGAGTTGTGTTGCAGATCAATGCCTATGCCTACGTAAAACTTGCCTTTGCAGTTTTCGTAGATCCACCTGACAATACTGTCGTGAGTATTGTAGACAACGGGCATCGAAACACATTCGAAGCTGGGAGGCAGCAAGTCCACTTGCCGCGTTCCCAGTAAGTTGAGGTAATTTGGTGCTTTCTTTATCATTCTGATAGTTCGTAGTGTGCTGTTTGGCCAAACGGCGCTTCCAGGTTCTTGTCACGGTTCGAGTGAATAACAAACACTGTGTCGCAGTAGTCTTCGTCGCCCCAGCTATTCCATGCGTAACCATCGGTAAACATGATGAATTTCTTGGGCTGTATATCATTTTCTTTCATGTAATCCCAGTTGGCCATAAACTCAGTACCGCCACCACCTTTGATTTCGTAGTCGGTAAGCTCTTCGCCACCGTCTGCACTAAAGTCTTGTTCGCCGTAAACGGCAGTGTCAAAGCACCATACCTTGATACGATAGTCTTTGTACTCGTCCATGATACCTTTAATTTCACTTAAGAAGTCACGTGCTTGACTTTCGCCAATTGACCCAGACATATCAAGTGCAACACAGATATCAATTGTTTCGTCAAAGTCCATGCCTGGCAGTATAGCACCAGTCATCTGGCCTTTTCTGCTTGGTCGAGCAAACGTAAAGTCGCTGCGTATAGTGCTCTGGATCTGCTGACGTAGAAGTTCGCGCCAGTTCATCTTAGGCTCAGTAAGCTCTTTGATCATACGAGCTACGCCCGCCGGCACATTACCAGCGCCTGCGCTCTGTGCAGCACTCAGCATGCTCTCTTTGACTTCGTCTTTAATCTGACGCTGCTCTTCTTCGCTGAGCTTGCCCGGCTTGTTACTAACACGATTACCGTTCTTGTCAGTAGATTCCTCTCCTTCTTCTCCGTTGCCGTTGTCAGAGTCCCAGTCAACGTGTTCGTCTAGCATCTCACCCATCTCTTCAAGCTCGTCTTCGGCTTTCTTGAGCAAGTCGTCGTAAACGTCTTCTGAAGTCCAACCTTCGTATTTGAAGTCCTGGTAGCAGTCAACAATCTTAGGCTTCTCGCCGATGCGATCACGTACCAACGTGTTATTTACAATATAGTCTGCCGCGATGTTGTACAGCATCGGATGACGTTCACCGCGCCGACCCAAGTGATCAAATACGCAGTGCAGAATCTCGTGAGCAATAACAAACTCAATTTCTTTGTTTGACATTGCGTTAAAGAACTGCGAGTTGAAGTATAGATTACGCCCGTCAACAGCCGCAGTCGGCAGCCAGTCGTCCGCAGCCAAGATTCGTAAACGCGTCGCCATGTTGCCGAAGAACGGGTGACGAAGCAACAGACCTACTCGCGCGATAATAATGCGATCGAATACTTCGTGACGCATAGCAGTCAGCGCATCTTCAGTAATGTCCGGATTCGGCTGCCATTTTGACTTGCCCATGCTGCTGTCATTCTTGCTCATAATAAACCTCTTTATCTAATTTGTCTATACAGTATAGCACCTGACTGCTACTCTGTCAACGATTAAACCAACCGCAATGCCCTGTATATGCCGGCTTCGGTTGCTCAACGTATTTAACAGTGCTGTTGTTGATGTCAACAGTACAATGGATGTGAGGACTAAAACCATACGCACCCTTGCTGCCACATTCAGTAATTACAACACCACTTTCGGGCGTGTCGTACAGTTTAGTGTCGGCCGGAAGTTCAAGACTCTTGACGTTCATCTTCGACTTCATAACCTCGATGCTAAGGTCGTTGTCGCGCCATTGAAACCCGTAGTCTTCGCATGAATGATAAACATGAACAGTCTTGTCGGTGTAGTTAACAGCTTGTCCGTTACATCCTTCTGGATCGTAGTCGTCGTCTTGAGTACATTTAAACGCGCCTAGGTATCTGTAGATGCGGTCAAAAGAACCAACGAATGGAACACCGACTTCGATCTGTGTTGACTGCTTGGTCTTGGGCTTTTGTGCTTGATTGAATGCTTTTTCAAATTCAGCAAACGATTTGCCCTCGCGCGGAACAAAGTAGTAGTTCGCTCCTGCAAACCTAAACGCCATAGGTGTTTCGATAACACCGTTAGCAATCTCACCTTCGATTAGGGTTTCGATCAACCCGTCTGTGCGAAAGTCAAACAGTAGGTAACAGTCTCTTTCTGCGTTGTACACAAGCGCCTGCGGAATCTTGGCACTCTGTCCACGACTGTCGACTGAGTTGTGCACCAGGCTGAAGGGGAAATAGTTCTTCATAGTCACTTCGAACCCTACTACTTCTATCACGTCACGCCGGCCTCCTGGCCCTGCTTTGTAAGCAGTTGCCCAACGTCTTGGATTGTCTGCGTCATAGTGAGTAAGTCTAGGCCAGCTTGCATAAACGTTCTTGCCTTTGACTTGATCTGCTTCAGGCTCGCCGCTACAGTAAAAGATGATTTCGTTACAAGATTTAGTCATATTGACCTCTTTCAAAAAAATAGCGCAGTTTTTACGCTGCGCCGTTTACATCATACGCCTTGTGCAGCTTTGATGTACTTACCGTACTTGTCGTTCCACTCATCGAAGCACTCCATTGCGTCTGGATCAATTGGCAGATTGTACTGTGTTAGTGCCAACTTGATGCCCATTACTACCAGCTCAGTTTCGAAGTTGTCCATTGAGAATCGCAAGAAGTTGTTGGCCTTGTCGTCGAACTTCTTATCGTTCTTGTCACTGGCTTCTTTTAGCTCGTAACACAATGCAACAGTCAGCGAGTACATTGCGCTGATTTCTTTTGACTCCATATTCTTAACCTTGCCTTCAAGAATGTCAGCAGGGTTAGGCATGCTTGCAGCAACTCGACGGTGTGCCATAAACTTAACAGCCAGGCCTTCGCCGATTGAACCACTAACCAGGTCGGTAGTAGTAGCGTCGTCAATGTCGTCTTCGATCAGTTCTGACACAAACGTCCATGAACGCGGGGTAGCGAAAGAGCGGCTTGAGCTCTTAGGATCGAAGTCGTACAGGTCTTTCTTCGCGAAGGTCAAGTAACCGACAACGTCTTGGTGGATGCTGTTGTCAACAGCCCACTGGAACCAGTCGTCAAAGCTGACCTGCATTTCCAAGTGAACGAAACGGTTTGCCAACGGCGCCGGCATACGATAAGTTACACCCTTGTCGCTTTCGCGGTTACCAGCAGCAACAATCATCACGTTGTCTGGTAGCTTGTACTCGCCTACGCGGCGATTAAGAATAAGCTGATAAGCAGCCGCTTGCACCGCTGGTGCTGCGCTGTTCATCTCATCCAAGAACAGGATGATGTGTTCGTGTTGATCTGCCATTTCTTGGTCCGGCAGTTCGCTCGGCGCGCCCCACACCATCTTGCCCACGGTTGGGTCAAAGTAAGGAATACCTTTGATGTCGGTTGGGTCCCAAAGGCTTAGACGAATGTCAATTACCTTGGCTCGCATTTTGCCAGCAATCTGCTCAACAATTTCACTCTTGCCAATGCCCGGCGGCCCCCATAGGAAGATAGGACGCTGCTTCTTGATAGCATGAGTAATACTGCGTTTTGCACTGTTCGGGCTGACTGTACGTGCTTGAGTTTCTGTTGCCACTTTGTGTTACCTCTGTCTTGTTGGAATGCTTGTTAGTTTCGTCTACGTTTTATCTAACGTGTCTATATATAATAGCATCATTACAGATTCTGTCAACACTTTTTTTTAGAAAATTAATCTTTTTGTGTAGGACGTTTCATCGCCTTGATATAACCATACTTGCGAACGTCACCTGAGAACAACGTGAGCTCGATTGCCTTCCGTTCGTTTAGCACAAGGATGGACTTTTTTGTTAGGTAGTAAGGACAGTCTATGAATTTGTCTAGATAAACAATGACTTGTGCGGTAATTGGCATTTCTTCAGGGTATGGAATTTCGTATGTCTTGAGATCCAGTTCCTGGACAACTTCTAGACCGCGGTCAGTAAGCCTCATTCCGCACTTGTCTTTGTTCCGAATGTTCATCCACCACGAGTGCATATACTGTTTAACTGTGCTCGGATCTGTGCTCTTACCGAGTTCGTTTAGGAAAACTCTAGTATAGGTTTCTTTCCAGTTCATTCTTTCGTAACCACTTCGCCGTCCGTGAGCTTGCGCACATCAAATTCAGTCGTGTTGAACATCTGGTTTAGTTTTTTAGCGAGGTTGTGTGCATGGCCTTCATTTGAGAAGCTGGTTTTCTTATACTTAGGGCCGGGAAAGTTAGTAAGTGCGTTAGAGCTTTTTAAATTAAAAGGCTGCCCTTGGTAAAAGACAGCCCATATTGCGTTTGCAGCTAGGACCTGTTCGCTTCTATAAGTCTTTTTGTCTATGTTTTCTAATAATATAGTGGGTGCTGGTCTGCTCATTTGCGTAATCCTTAGTTAACTACGCATATATTTATCTCTTTTGCACCGTTACCAGTTGTTGCCGCCGTCTAATCTTACTTCGATCTGTTCTTCACCTGAACTAGCGTTGTCTGTAATCAGCTTTTCAAGGTCGCCTTCGAGTCTGCTCATTACAATCCCTAGGGTAAATGCCAAGTTCTTGGCCTGTTCTACTGTAAGACGGACTTCGCGTTGCTTGCTAGCATCTGCTGTTTTTACCTGCTGTAGAAACTGCTGAATAGGAATTGTGTTTAGTGGTTCATTTTTCGGCACTTGACAGCTCCTGTCTCATAGTTACCGCATCTTTAAACGGGCCTTTGAAGTTGTAACGTTCGAGTGTGATTAGCTTTGGACAAAACGATTTAACCCAACCTTTGTCAAATCGGATGATATAGTACCCGGCGCAGTATAGACTACTGCTCTTTACGCTTTTAGTAAACAAAGGTAATCCTTGTTTTACATTAAGCATTGCATTGTAAGGAGTGGTTGACACAGGGTACCCATGCACAATCTTTTCAACTTCGATTCCGGCATCTTCGTTTCTTTCGAATACGGTCTTGCCCAACTTGCGTTCAAGCTGCTTTTTGTTGTCAAAGTACTTTACGCCGTTTTTGTCGCTGAACATAAATCGATCGTCGTCTACTCTTATTGTTCCGATGTTGTTGCCATCACGCTCGACGATCCAAAACTTGTCTTTAATAATTGGTTTTGCTTTTGTTATCATTAATCTACATACTCCTCGTCTTCTTCTTCATCTTCTATATAGAAGATATCACCATGTAGTCCACTGACTATTTGGTTATTCTTGCCTATTACTACGTAGTGTCCGGGCATGTTGTGGATTTCAGATAAGATCGTACAAATCTTGTACTTCTCGCGCCCGTTAAACCCCAACATTGCTAGGTAGTTCTTCTGGTACTGTGCTTCAAAGTCTTCAACGTTGAGGATCACTGACACAGCAATGCCCTTGCTAGCAGCATCGACTAGTTCTTGTTGGGTCTCAAATGCTAGTAGCTTCATTGTGTGTACCTTGCGTTGAGTGGTTCTGCGTACTGCTGTGCCTGATCTGCAATTCTCTGCATATCCCACTTGGCACAGAACTTCATTAGTCGTAGTCCGACCTGACTTACGGTTTTTGTTTCGATGTTATTTACCGTCTCGTCGATAATTGCACGAATGTCTGCAGGCTGTGCACTCAGGTCGCACAATGTGACGTTACGATTGTAGTCGTCTACTACACGATGTTCTTTGCCTTCGTGATCAGTCCAGCGTTGCAGCATCATATTATTCCAGTTGAAGCCTTTGTTGTTCTTATCGTCAAACGCCTCTGCTAGACCAACCTTGTTTTTAGTGCCTTTCTTGCGCACGCCTGGGTATGCAGAGAATACGTTATCGCTTGTGTCACCGCGCATACACTTTTCAAACAGTTGCCATTCAGGATGCGGAGCAGGCTTTGGAGCCTGTGTCTTCTTTTCGATAACTTCCTTGCCTTTGTCGTCAAAGTAGCCGTCGATAGTGATGGTCATATTAGCAACACCGTTGTATTGCTTGACGTTAGGTGCAATAAGCTGAGCAAAATCGCCGTCTGTTGAGATAATAATGTGATTGTCGTCCGGATGATTTTGAATAAAGCCAGCGATCAGGTCGTCGGCCTCTAACTGCGGGTCGCGTAATACGGTACAGTTGGTCTTTTCTTTGATGAAGTTAGTAAATTCTTCGTAGATTTCCCAAAACGCTTGGTCTTCCTCTTGCTCGCGCTCGGTCATTGCCGCTTTTACTTCTTTGCGATTGCGTTTGTAGGGTGCGTAGAAGTCTTTGCGCCAGCTACGGCCTTCTAGGTTGAAGACAACATGGTCTGCATTAAAGTCAGTCCATGCCTTCTTGATAGAGTTAAGGGTGATGTGCAAGGCCATGCCAACTTTTGTGTCAACATCTCCGCGAACAACATGTCGTGCGCGGAAAAAAACATTTGCGGTGTCGACTAGTATGTAAGTTTTATTCATTGAAAGTCCTATTGATTTGTCAGGTTATACGTAATTATAGCATCTTTTGCTGCAAAGTCAAGAACTTTATACACTACTCCAGCGCATAAGCATTAGAGTACGGTGCTTTTCTTCCTCGAAAACGATATAATCTTCTTCTATACGATATCCTGTATCAAATGTATCTATAAGCCATTTGACGATTTCAATCTGTCGAGCTTGTGTACAATCGTTACAGACAACAAGATACTTAGTGCCTGTAGAAAGCTCAACATCTTCGGCTACAAGTTTATTGTTCAGCAACGGCATCCAGTCATCGTATGATTCTACGGTCCATGTTGCTTTTAGTTTTCTAGTAGGAGCGTTAACTGTTGTCTTTTTTATTTTCATTAGTCTTGCATATTGTCAAGTTCATCTTTCTTCATCCACGGAAACGTTTCTGTAAACAACTCCGGGCGCGTTAGTGCGAACCACCACAGTCGAATGTGATTGATTCTATTACTTGAGTCAGCAGGTGCATTTTTTGTCCTCGCAAATTGAACCAAGGTAATTAGGCCAATTGCTGTTGCAAATATTCCTGCTATTACTAGTAATGCAATTAATACCTTTACTAAAAACAAAATTATCGCTGTCATGATACCTCCGAACGGCTGTTGCCCAGTGATTCGACGTTGATATAGCCTGCTGCTCTGCTCTGCGGATCAACACCTTCTTCTGAAAGCATTTGGCTCACAATATCACGGAACCAACGGTCTACTACTTCTTCTTCAGGGTCGGCTTCCTCGCCGTATCCTGCTTGTTTTAATGATACAATAAACTCGTTGTTCCAGTCAAGCTCAAAAAACCCGTTACGGATATTATCTTCGTTAACGTGGGTTTCGATAACATCTACCCAAGGCTCGCCTTTCTTTGTTGCTCGGTCCTTGGGCGACATTTTAGCAAGCTCGCGGTCTTCTTTAACACGAGCTGCTTCTGCTGCTTCTTTAGCTTCTAGCTCGGCAACTTCCTTGCGTTTCTTTGCTGCTGCTTTTTCATACTCTAGGTGTTCTTTTCTAGCTAGCTCAAGACGAGCCTCTTCTTCTGCTCTTGCTCGTTCGATTTTTTCAATGCCTGTAATCTTTTTCCAAATTCCCATAATAGCTCCTTAATGTGCGTATTTATGTGCCCCAATGTACTATTAAACCGTACCCTGCGTCTTTAATTTTGTTTTCGTAGTAAATCGTTTCATAATTTTCTCCTAGTTGTGTACTTACGTACCCCACCGGTTTCCAAAAAGCGCCACATGAAGTCTTGGAGAGAATCTCCAGCCCTGCTGCATTGCAATTTCTGCAACCTTAGGTTCGTTTATTTCATATTCTTCGCTGCGACCGCCTAGTGGCATCAGGTACACCGGACATTCCACGCCTGCTAATCTGTATTCCGCCACAGCTTTATGTACTTCTTCAACGTCGATCTGGTCTGCTACAACAAACTTTAGATACATATCGCTGTTAGGTAGACTGTACTTGTATGTTGCAACTACTTCTGGCTTGATCGCTTGTGCCCACTCTTCGCCGCTTACTGTTAGTTTAGGCGAACAACTCCATGTTAGTTTAATACGAGGACGACTAGCAAAGAGATCTAAGAAAGACTTCTGTGCCTGTTGCGTACCGTTTGTTTCGATTGTGATATTTTTTAGGTCCTGCATACGCGGGTGATCTAACAGATGTGGCCAAAATCTTTGCCACAGCATAGGTTCGCCGCCGGTTAGAATAAGATGGATGTCTTGTCCGTTGTCCATAGTCCACTTACCTTCTGGTGTAAGACTCAGCAAGTGTTCGACAACTTCGTCAACTTCTTTGTCCATCATGAACTTTTTGAATTCAGGATAGATTGATGCGTATGTGTCACATCCTGTGTGGATGATAGGCAAGTCTTCAAACTTGTTAATGTCGTTTAGTCTGTCACTTGCAAGAAGTTCTTTGACTTCTGGGTTATGCTTTTCTTTAGGACGGTCTCTGTCGAGTCCAAAATTCTGACAGCGAAAATTACAACCAAAGGTACGTAGGAATACACTAGGTACTCCTACGAATTTGCCTTCGCCTTGTACAGAGTAAAACGCTTCTGAATATCGTAGTTTCATGCTAACTAATTCCTTTACTAATTATATTTTATATTTTACTACATTAACACAGTTTTTATTAAGTGTCAATTGCTATTTGATAAATAAAAAGTGCCGGTCGAGATGCGCTAACATCCACCGACTCTAAAAGTTTATAAGGAACTATCAGCATGATATTTATCGACAACAAATACACCTCAGTATATTACAGAATAGTTAATCAAGCAGTAAAAAGAGATCATATTAAGTGCCGATGTGACGGTTATCAAACTCACCACATTATTCCTCGATGTGTAGGCGGATCAAACGACCCAGAAAACCTAGTAGTCCTTACTTACAAGGAACATCGAGTATGTCATTGTTTATTAATTAAAATGCAGCTCACTAAGACGGACGGAATCAAAATGAGACATGCATACGGGTTTTTTAATAAAAGTAGCAGGTTTAACGGACCTAGATATAAATCTGGCAAAGATAATATTTTCTCTACTCCTGAGATAATCGAACTTGTCCGAACACGTATGACTACTAACAACCCAATGAAGAACCCCATTGTAGCAAGGAAATCTAAGTTAACTCGTCAAATAAATAATAAGAAGAGAGGTTATGTCCAAAAAAGAACTCTTAGAGATAAGTTTGTTACTCCTTTTGGTATTTTTAAAACAAAAAAGGAAATACAAAAAACTGCTAGGATTCCTGAATGGACACTTAACACTATCTATAATGATCTAGATGCTCTTCCTGTTAACGACGGAAGAAGTAGTAAAAAGATAGAGCATCTAGCCATTGACTTCTCTAAGACGTGGCGACAAAACGGATTCGGTTACGTCTAATAAACGCCTTTTCCACCTGACGACTGCTGTAGTTTAATGTTGTCAAAAAATTCTTTCTTTGTGCTGGGATCAGACTTAAATGCACCTTTAAGCACTGTAGTCTGTGTTAACGAGCTAGTAGCCATAATTCCCCGATTAGTACAGCATCCGTGTTCAGCTCCTACATGTACACCAACATTGTCAGACTTTGTTGCTTTCATAATCTCACGTGTGATTTCGTTTGCAAGTTCTTCCTGCAAAGTACCACGACGTGCACACCATTGAGCAATGCGTGTATACTTGCTCAATCCGATTAGCTCTTCGGCAGCAAGAATACCAATATATGCTACGCCAGAAACTGGCTGATGGTGATGTGAACACATACTCTTAATTTCAGAACGTACTACCAGCATGCCTTCGTAACGGTCTTCGCCTGTGTTAGGAAATGCAGTTGCACCAGGATGCTGTTCATATCGTCCTGCCATGATTTCAGTGAAGTACATTTTAGCCAATCGCCTGGCTGTATCCATACTGTTAGGATCGTTGATGCGGTCGATAACTAGTGCGTCCAGCACACTTTCAAAGGCGATAGTTGCTTCGTCAATAAGTTCTGCCATATCACCTTGACCAAGGTAATCTGAAATGTTATCACCGGCCCAGTATCGCTTTTCTTCTTGTTCTAGCCTATTTCTAATTTCTTCTGACTTTTTCATTCGTTCTCCGAGTTTTGTTAGGACGAGGATGTCCTTACTTCATTAAGTATACCATATATTTAGGCTTTTGTCAACCTTTTCAACAACTTACTGATATTTTTGTTTGCCGGGTAATACAGCACGGACACCGCCTTGTGGGTCTTCTACATCGCCCTTTCTACGCGGGATTAAATGTACGTGCGGCCAGTCTACCGTCTGTCCTGCTTCTGGACCTACGTTTTGTCCGATGTTGTACGAGTCGCAGTACTCATCGTCTACCCATCCGTGTCCCCAAGCGTAAGCAGCTTTGAAGCAATCTGCTAGACATTCCCAAGTAAGTTCTTTGGGCACGAACAATAGATGGCCTTCTGTTACAGGATGCTGATCTTCAAATACGGTGTATTTGGTGCATCGCATAATAACATCAGTCCACGGAATTTCTTCGTATGTCATTTAGAACTTCCTCGCAACCATGCTCCTCTCTCCCAAGGATAAATGAGCCAAACGTCCTCTTCTGCTTTATTAACTTCATTCCAGGTATATTGTACTCCGTGAAATTCTGACGACATGTTTTCTGTCATAGTAGCAAATCTAACGCTGTGGTTCCAGATAGAGTCCCATGCATACTTTTCGCTGGGCAAGCAACCGTCCTGCCAGTCGTCTTTGATCCAATTAAAAGTCCTGCCCGTGTCGTTAATGTCGTCGACGATTAAGATCTTTTTACGACTGTTAACGTCCCACCGACACCCTGTGGTTGATGTCGTCCGGTCTTCTTCTTGTACGTAACCGAAAGCATCTTCAGCCATCCAGCAGTTGCTCTCTGGACCCATTTCACTGTCGCGGAAACTAACGCCAAGGGCATGCATGGGCACGTCTAGCTGATTGCTGATGATTGTAGCCAGCGGCAGTCCGCCTCTAGTAATGCCGACAATGTAGTCTGGCCGCCAGTTACTTTTGTACATTTGATGAATGATTGCATTTGCGGCAGTTTCAACGTCCTGCCATGTGTAGTATTCTATCTTAGTCATTTTCTACCAATGCCTTAATTGTTTCAAATTTATCCCTGGCGTTTTTGAGACCAGGGTGTTTTTCACAGAGCTTGTTTAGCTTTTTCTCTTCTTGCATCTTTTTACGAGCCCAGTCAATCACTTCTTGTGTTTCAATCGGCAATTGAACGTCTACTGATGTACCAACCTGCATCCAGCATCCTCCAGAATAGACTTCTAGATTTCCGTTGTTCATTCGGACATCGCCGTCTAGTTCTCTACCAGTATAGTTTGGTGCAGTAGAGTACGGAGAGTAACTGTTATTAATTACTATCAACGACCCGTCACTTGAAACTGCATCTATCATATTTTGTCTCCTTTCACTGCTTCAAACGTCTTATACTTTTCTAGGGCACGTTCGTATTCTTCTTTCAGCTCTTTTAACTTGGGATACTTTGCTTCCATGTCTACGTCACGCCTTAGCAATAACAGCACGTCACGCATGTCATCAATCTCTTTCAAGATATCACGACCGTTTACTTTAAGTTCGCCGTCGATAACAACGTCGTTGCTACGGTTTTGAAACGTAAAATCACCTATTCCTGTTGTAGAGACATAGCCGGAGCCGTCGTAGAGTGCTCCAGCTGTGACATTAGACACGTTGTTATTCATGTTTATACTAGTAACGTCACCCCACTCTAATTTTGCCATACATATTGTTCCCACTAAAATAATCGATGCTTAGATTACCGGCTTGCTTTTTAACAAGATCTGAGTAATCATTGTAATTTTCTACATAGTCAACGATTCTGCTTTTTACTAGTTCTTTGTGATGATCATAAGCATCAAATTCAGTTGTCCATTCGCTTGGATACTTGAATTCTTCTAAGGCCATTTCTGTGTAGCTGAGTCTATCGGGCACCATAGGAATGGCGTCCACTAGCGCGCCTTCGTACCAGCTAATGCCCAGCGTCTCTTGCAGATTTGCACTGAATACAACCTTGGCTTGTCCTAGCAATTCGTGATACTCCTGCTTAGACAGTTCTTCTTCTTGACAGATCACAAACTCGTATTGCGGAAGTTCTAGAGCCAAGTCTCTAAATATTTCAACTTGCTTTTCTGGAGCAATTCTGTGAGGAAACAGAATTAAATCACGCTTAGGCAGATCCTTGAAATTACTTAGCTCTTTGGCAAGATACTCCATAGGCCAACCAGACCGCACGATTTTTTCTTCGTCCTCTTGCACAGAGACCCAGACCTCCGGGCTTTGATAGCCAGCAAATGACTTTGCAAACAGGTCGATATGAAAATCAGTTGCAAAAAAGTTTTGATCGTAGGTCTCGAACATGGCTTGCTCAGACAGCCGAACCCAAGGCTTGTCGCCTATCAGTCTTCCTAAGAAGTCTTGCGGATCGTAACTGCCAGCATGCCAAAGTCCGCCTATTGTAATTTTAACGCCCAGCAATTCTGCCATATAGCGTAGCTGAATTACAGTAGGATTCCAAGCGTCAGTGTAGAGGAAGTAATCGCCGTCCTTGATAACACCGTCACAGAACAATTCAGCTATTTTTTCTAGCTGCTTGCTTTTGTAAACATTAGTGCCCCCAAAGTTAAGAAAAGCCCCAGGCGTTGTAGCCTGAGGCGTTTCGCCGCCGGAGATTGTAACAACGTCGTCCACTGTAGCCTTCCGCAGTTGCAGGGGAAGATGTTCTTTCCACTGCCGGGTGTATCTTGTTTCGACACTCTCTAAGTCTACAATGTATACTGTCATTAACTTCTCCGTTGGTTATTTGGCTTTGACTTGCGACGTGCCTTAGCACGTAAGTAGCCTTGATACTTCTGATAGGCCTGCCAAACAGTAGCCTTACCGTTGTACAGGTCAGCTTCGTCGTATGGCTTGCCTTCGTATCGGCAAAAGTCGCGGAACTTATCCAGGTCATCAAAAATTTGATTAACAGGGGGAAAGTTGTTTGTCATAAGTGTTACCTTGATTATGTCGGCCGTTTGTAATGGGCCTTGCAGTAACTAAACGACCAAATGCTGCTGCAAAGCGTGAATTAGTTACTCTGGTATGTATTCAACGATGCCATCACTTTCGCCGTCTTCTGAGACAACAATTTCGTAGTATCGTTCACCGTAGGTTGGAATAAGAAAATCGTCAAGAATGTCTGTTGCAATCATTTCACAGCTCTTGTGATTCATTTCGCCGCTAGTGATAAAATCCTGTAGCGCCCACTTGACAAGAAAGAACTCGAGTTCTCTGTCTAAGTGCGTTACTCCTATTTTGACTTCAACCTTGAACATGTGCCGGTGCGTGTTTTCAAGAAACTTGATACGCTCGTCGATGTTGCTAGCACCAGGGTAGTAATGAAACCCTTCGAACTGGGTGCGAACTTTGATGAATGTATTTTTACTTGATGACATTAAAGTCTCCGTTTCGTGCAGCTTGCATTTCTTCAATCTTAATTGTTCCGTTCATACGGTTAATACCTTCAACACGCTGTTCGAAGTTTTCAAACGGATCGTAGTCGTCGCGTAGTTCGCCTGGCAACCACGGTACAACTTCGGTGTCGAACCCGTTTTCTTTAAGCGTCTTGGCAATCAGCGCACTCATTGTAGTTTTGCCCGAGTTTGCTGTACCTACTACGTAAACTTTAAGCATAATGCTATCCTTTATCTCTATTGTGTAAGTATATGATCACTTTAGGATCTTGTCAAGTGAATATTTACTCCAGTCAGTAAATTTATCACGATTCATTAGGTCGTGTAAACTGTGACACCATACACCTGGGTTGGTTTCTTGAAACCCTCGGTCGTCGATCTTTAGCATAGTGTTGTAGTTCCACAGCTTGATGTAGGGCAGCGGCACACGGATTTGGGGGATGAAGTTATCGTGCTCGATTAGCTCGCCTTCGAGGAATTCCTCAGCAAGAGCAACGTCGATGTCAAGACTGCACAGGTAACCGTTCTTGAGGAAGTATTTGATCATGTCTTCCCAATCGTTCCATTCACTTGGGGTCATGGGATTGAAACTGTGATTTGCTCCGAAGAAGATATGCTTGCAGGCTTCTGCCTCTGCAAAGTTTATAGTTTCAACAGAGTCTTGTAATCCTGTAACAAACAATGTACGCATACCGTAGGCAGGAGTCTTCTCGACTTCCGTGCCTACAAAGTATTTGACATCTTTGCTTTCACCGCTTTCGTAATCACGCTTCATAGTTCTCTTCTGCCCACTGTTTTAGATTTGAAAGTTCGTATTCAACTTGTAGTCG
>Ga0207995_100101_pt1 | contig 34931 bp, 36 predicted proteins | sample AntDeeMetag022AM_FD_184759 | JGI IMG/M metagenome (GOLD analysis project Ga0207995, IMG submission 184759) | Saline lake microbial communities from Deep Lake, Antarctica - Antarctic Deep Lake Metagenome 022AM (SPAdes) (version 2) | ecosystem: Environmental > Aquatic > Non-marine Saline and... | reverse complement strand
TGGATCTGCCTCGAAGCAGGTCTTCAGTTTGAGCGCTCCGGAACAGCTGACACGCCTGGTCGCGCACCGAATCGGAGAGCTCGAGGGCACTCGCCAGCCGCCGGACCTCGCCCAATCCGTGTGCGAGATTTCGTTCGGCTTTCGACTGGAACCGCCCACGAGTCTGTTCACGTCGCATCCGGGCCACCTGCCGCCGCTTCCGGCCGGAGAGTGCGTTCCCATTCGCATCTTTACTGCGCCCAACCTCGGTCGACAGCCCCCGATCGTGCCGCGCCGTTGTGAGCGGGGCGCCCGTCCGCTTGCACTCATCTTCATCAAATGTTCTCCATTCAGGGCCGTGATCGATTCGCTGTTCGTCGATGACGAGGCCACAGTCCTCGCAGACAGTTTCAACCGCATTGGTAGTAACTCGACCGTCGCACTCGGGGCACTGGTTCGCGTTGGAGTCAGCCTGTACGTCTTCGTCGAATGCCGTCGTGTAGGGTTCTCTGGTTGCCATGATACTCACGAGGACATCCACTGAATCGCACATCTCGGAATGCCCCTCACCCATCAGGGGTAAATAAACGGCTGTGTTTAATCACTAGACGGCGTCGGAATAGGCCGTCAGAGCAAGGACGTTGAAGCGGAAGACTGTGAAGTGTGCCAACGCAAATCTTCCGCTTCACCGAGCGATGTGTCTGGATTGCAAAAAGGGTTGCCGACGATACCGACGAACCCGCCGCCCCGGACGGTGGCGGCGGGTTCGCCAACTACGCAATTATTCCCCTCCACTGTCTGCGGATCTACCTCGATGCGTCCTACCGCATGACCATCGACCTGCTGACAGAGATGCCCCAAATAACGCGGGAGATCGGCCTTGAACCGGCCGATCTCCCGCATCCGTCCACGTTATGTCTCGCTTTCGAGAGAATCGAGATGGATGTCTGTCGAGTGCTGCTGCGCTACTCAGCGCAGCTGCACGACACCGGCGATATTGCTGCGATTGACGCGACATACTACGACCGTTCACGTGCAAGCCGCCACTACTGCCAGCGGACGAATTACCGCGTGCAGACGCTTGAAGCCACGAAACTCGTCGATACAGACACGCAAGTGGTTCTCGATCTGCACTGCACGACCACCAGAGCCGGAAGCGATGCGGAAGTCTGTGAGCAACTCGCCCGCCGGCACGCGGGCGAGTTGCGAATCCTCACTGCTGACAAGGGCTACGACTGCAACTGGCTCCGTGAAGATCTCCGTGATCTCGGTGTTCGGCCGCTCATCAAGCACTGCATCAACAAGCCCTACGATCACGCACACAACGCCCGGATTGACGATGATCTCTACGGGCAGCGATCCATGGCAGAAACCGTCAACTCGTCGGTCAAGCGCTCGCTGGGCGTCGCCCTGCGAGCGCGGTCATGGTACCGAGAATTTCGTGAAGTCACTCTGATGTGTGCAGTCTACAACATTAAGAAGGCTGCAAAACAGCAGATTCCACTCCCTTCATGCGATTAAACACGGCCAAATAAACACCCAGCGGTGTGGTGCCGCCGCAGGAGAATGCGGTGGCGAAAGCCCGGCCGCGAAACGGCGCGTAGCGCCGTGAGCAGCCCGGAACGTGGAGGTTGGGTGGGGCGGCGGGAAGCGGGTGAACGGGCATCAGCAAAAAAAGAAGGCTCGCGCTAGCCGCCTACTCCCACCACCGACCGCGCTCGGGGAAATGTATGGTGCTCCACCCAGTGACGGCCAGTGAGACGCGTCCCTCGTACCAGTTCCGCGCTGCCTTGTGAATGCGCACCTGCTCGCCCTCCTCGATCCACGGGGCATCTGATTTCTCCCAGATTGTCACCTTGGTTTTCCCAGTATCGTCCGCGATCAGCCCGACTTGCGCGATGGCCGGCGAGTCACTATCCCAGAGTACCTCGACACGCCCCTCGATGCTCACCTCTTTTCGATTGACGTCCTCAACCTTTCCGATGGGAACCACCTGTCCGGGCGCCGTCTGCAACTCCTCGAACACCCCGACGACCGCGCTCATCATGTCTTTCCCACCGACGACGGCTTCACCCAGCCGCCGGCCAATCGCTGCTCGCGACCAGCCATCCAGCTTCTCCGCCAGCCGCATCGACTGTGTGTTCACCGCCGCCAACTGCTCCTGGGTGAGTTCTGCACGAGGATCGTCCCGCTCTGGGTCCGTCCACGGGTTCACGCTCGCTGCCCGCTTCTGGAACTCTACACGCCGCTCAGCGCTCCGCTTCGCCGCGATATCTCGCGTCCGCTTCTCCCGACCGTCTTGCGTCCCCAGTTCGGCCTGGGCACTGATGCGCTCCAGCTCGGCCTCTCGTGCCTGGATGCGCTCTTCCTGTTCGAGAGTTTTCCCGAACAGGTGATCCGGGCCTTCCTCGACCCGCGCATCTGGGTGGTTGGAATCGACCTTCGCCTGCACCTCCATTTGTACCGTCGCCTGGAACTCCGGCGTCTCATCGACGACCTCGAATCCATCCTCGTCGACCTCGACTTCATCGTGTTTCTCGAATTCCTGTTCATCGACCGAAACTACATCACTGGTGACGTTCTTACTTGACATTGGAACTTTCACTTGTTCCTGAAGGCGCTTAGCGCCCGACACCGCGATGCTACAACATCGCGGATTTCTCAACGACCACAACGACCAATAGAACCATCTGTGCGCTCTCGCTCGCGCCTTCGTGAGCGCCCCCTGGGCGCGAGCGAGAGCGCGCCTCAGGAGGCCACTCAACCAGAACCGCGCGCCGACCCGCCCGGAGTGAGCGTCCAGCGGGATATGCCCGCTCGTGTCCGGCCCGATGTGCGGGATCGTGTCCAGGGCGACTGTCGCCGAGAACGCGCGCCGCGGTGTGGCGCGCGACAGCGCAGGCGGCACCAAGCGCTGGAACGCGAAAGCCCGCAAGGGGCGCAACCGACGGGGATACCCGCTGGCGTCGAGGGCACATCCATTTTAGCCCGGAACGGGCGCGGGCAGTGCGGAGAGCGCCCGCACGCCCGGAATGGTCGGTCGCGAGCGAGCGGAGGGCGGAAGCGGCGAGCGGGGCGTGCCGTAACAAAAGAACCCGTTCAACCGAGCTCGACGCTCAGTGACACAACCGAAATCCTGGTGGACTCAGAAAGGGCGAGGCCGCCTCGGTCACCGGGAGACTGCGTCTCCCGAGCACACGGCGCAAAGCGCCGTGAACGTCTCCCGACCCGGCAAGCACCGGAGGCACGAGGAGCGCAGCGTGGGGCGCGGGATGCCGAGCGGCCGAGGGCTTTCTGGATGACAGTCCCCACTCGGCTTAGATCAGCCGCATCGAGTCGCCGGGATCGTCGCCGATAATGTCCGCTAATCCGTAGACTGTGATCGCGTCCGTGTAGCCCTGCGCTCGAACGGCGTTCTCGATGCCCTTCCTGGCGGGCTGGTCGTCAGTAAGAACGACAACACCCGTTGTCGAGCGGTCTCTCAGATACTGAATGGCCAGCCCCGCGAGAATCGCATCGGTCTTTTCGACCTCGTGTTCGGCTTGGTCGGTTTCGTTGGCGATGGTCCGTCTGGCGATATCACTCGCCGCGACAGCATCACCATCCGTCGGTGATGGGGCATCGATGATTTCGGCCCATCCCTCGTCGAGCGCCGTCCGGACACGATCCGTCTCTGGGCCCCCGAGTTCACCGATCACACGCCGGGGGAGTTTGCAGACGACGCCGGCGTGCTGGATGGCCCGCCGAAACCGTTGGTACTGCGGATTCGAGGGGCGGCCAATCGCGTAGAAGATATTTGCGTCGACGAGGACGTCCTGCTCAGCAGTTAATGGCGTGTCTCGACCCATCCGGCGGACTCACCGATCGGGGTCCGACGACTGCGCAGGAGCGTCAGCTATGTCGTCGAGGTCGGGGAGGTCCATCTCGGTATGCACATCCGGGAAGAGGTACTCGAAGAATGGATCGTGCTCCCGGCCGACGGCGAGCGCCGGTTTGAGTGCGTAGATGATCATCATCGCCTCCGTCTCGCGAACGTCGATGTCGCTGGCGACCATCCGTTGGGTTGTCTTGCCTGCGAAGTGGAGCCCGGCGCCGCGCAACGCGGCGATGAGTTTCCCGAGGCCGTACCGATCCACGAAGTACTCGACGTCCTCGTCGACCTCCTGGAGCGCGAGGGCGTGGAGCACGGTCGGCGTGATGACGATCGGGGCGTACTGCTCGACGATGATGATCGGCTCGGCGGTCAGCTGCTGGGGGCGCGTCGAGTCGTCCCGGTCGACGAGGCCGAGGTCGACCAGCCGATCGACGTATTCGTAGGTGGTCGATTTTGAGAGATCGAGTGTGTCCATGACCTCCGGCGGGGCGACCGGCCCCCAGTAACACACGTAGACGTAGACGCGGGCGAGTGCTGGGCGGTTGAGCAGTTCCACGACTGTTTCGAGTCGGGGCGCGTTCTCGGCAAGCGTCTCCGGCTCGAGCGTTTCTTCGTTTAGTACGTCGATCGGTGGCGGGTCCAGCGTGTCGATTCCACCATCTGGCCGAATGTGATCGTGATCAGGAGTCATGGTAGTTAGTTCGAAGTCCGTGTACTTCACACTATCGGTGCGGCGAGTGATGTACACTACTGGCCTTCTGTGAACGGACGCCGAGAGATGCTCCACCGAGTTGAACGGCTACTCGACAACGTGTGATTCGAGGGTGCGCGTCCAGTACGTCGCGGGCCCGTCAGGACTACACCGCGCACACAGCTGGAGCGGCCCCTCGAGATGTCCGAGTACTACACGGAAGCGCGTGAGCCGGGCGGGACCGAAGGTCCCGCTGGAAGCCGGCGTGACACGCCGGCGACGCCGCGAGCGCGTCGACGACGAGCCCACAGCCGTCGCAGGCGAAGTGATCACGCTCCTCGGGTCCGGTTCCGTCTGGATCGCGCAGTCGACGCAGATGGGGTGCGTGACCCGCTCGTCTTGGCCCCAGGTATGCGCCTCGCCAGCCTCGGCGCCGGGCGGGGTATCACAGAACGCACACCCCGTGAGCGTCTGCTGCATTACTCGGCCTCCGTGTCAGCGTCGTGGGCCGGCGTCCAGCCCTGGTGGAAGACGGCCAACTGCGTCGGCGAGTCGAACGCGGCGCCGCTCGGTTCGTGAACGAGGACGCGGTCCTCGGGAACGGGTGTGACGACGGCCGCGTCGATGAGCTCGTTGACCAGGTGCTGGGCCGTCGCGTCGTCGATGTCCGACGTGTCGGCGCCGGCGACGTCGCGGTCCTGGGCGAGCTGCGCTTTCTCGAACTGTTCGTAGTCGGCACTCGTGTCGTCGTGAGGATCGGGATCAGGCATAATGAGTCACGCCGCGCACGCTGTCGCGCGCTGCACGCCTCCCGGCGTGCACGAGAAACAGCGTTTCTCGTTCGCACACCAGAACGCCTCGCGTTCTGGGGACGCCGACAAACAGCCCCAGCCGGACAGCGTCAGTCCGGTCGCGGGTCGCGATAGCCGATGACGGCGACGTCGTCGATGAACAAGACACCCTTCATGAAGTCGAGTTTCGTCAAACTGTGCTGGTACAGGTTATGCCGGCCAAGGTAGTTCACCGGCACGACGAGGCAGCCGAACTCGATCTTTGACCGGCCGTTCTTCTTGGTTCGGTACCCTTTCTGAAACTTGAGCAGGTCGTCGCTGACGGTCTTCCGTTCGCTCTTTTCGACCTCGATGGCGATGCGGTCCGCGGCGTCGTAGAGGTCGACGCTGTAGTTGAACCCGAGATGCGACCAGAGCTTGCAGTTCGGGTTGTAGCCGCCAGCAGCGTCCCCCTCGTACTCGTACTGGGGGAGGCCGTCGGCGATCGCGGCATCGAACGCCCCAATCTCCGTGTGTTTCGTCGAACCGTCGAAAACGCTGGCCGGGACGGTCTCGACGGCCGACCGAATCGACGCTAATGCTTCGTCCGGAAACGTCTCGGACGAGGTCTGGTTGCGGCGCTCGCTCAATCGGGTGACGTCCTCGACGACGACCATACTGGTCCTCGACGAACAGATGGCCGATAAAACCCGTCGCACGGCCCCTCAGGTCGACTGGTCGGCAGGTATCTCCTTCGAGGAACAAGGCGGCGGGCGGGGGTTGAGAGCATGAATTCTGGCAACGTCGTTAACCAACACTGCTCCGGTGCTGGTCCAGAATGTTGGTTAAGAGAATGGGCTATGGAGTCTGGAGTTCTCGAACCGGCCTCACGGTGAACGTATTCGTCTCGCTGGCCGGTGCCTCTCGCGTGTGCTCCGCCGGTGAGGCCCCCGACCGAGTGATCTGCGTGATGAGCTCGTCGCGAACAGTCTGTCGGGGGACGGTGGTCTCGTGCCAGCCAAGCCGGCCGTCGAAGTGCCGCTTCTGAAACTGATCGCCGACGTCGTCGACGGCGACGTACTGCGTGCGTTTCGTCCCCCACGCCTGGTGGGTGACGACGACACCTCCCACGTGCTCGTGATTCAGCTCGACGAGGGCACACTCCACGAGCGCCACGATCGACGCGTGATCGCGGTCGTTCGGGATCGCCACCTCGAGGTCCGCCCACGGGGCCTCACCGTCGGGTTTGGTTGTCGCTCGATGCTCTGGCCGATTCTCGTTGATCTGTTCCGAAGCCATAGTCTGAAGAGCGCACGTGATACGCCCCTCCACCCCCTCGAGGGGGCGATAGACACCTCTGACGGGACGTACTGTCCCACGTCGATGATGCTGCGTCCAGCCGGCTACTTGACTGCGGGGTGAAAGCACAGTCCCACCCGAACATCCTACTGGGTCGCATCCCTAGCCGTAACAGATGAGAAATTCGAGGACACCGCTCGGGCCGAGTGAACGAGAGATCCTCGAACACCTCGAGGCGTACGTCGACGCGAATTCCGACGACGAGTCGCTCACGCGTGAGACGGCGGTCACGTACCTGATGGAGCGGGACTTCGGGCGTGTCGAAGCCCGCGATCGAATCGAGCAGCTGCTTCTCAAGGAGCGTGTCATAGAATACGTCTCACGCTTTGGTCGGCCTGATTACTGTTTCAAGTCGTAACGGGTTTAGAAGTGCGTGCACCTAGTGCACGGACTGTAGAAACAGTTAGAGAGAATTCTATTTATTACATATATTGACATTTCGTCAGTATCAATGGTGGTTCGGCGTGGAGCGCACAACTGCTGTGAGAACGGAGATGACGGTCTCGGCGCTGCTGACTCCGAATACGCGACAACCATGCGGACTATTCTATGACACGCTGTCTCAAGGGCTATCTGTACAAAGTCGGTGAAGAACTCCGGATTCCGCCACGGTCCTGACGATCTGGCGGATGGTCAAGTAGTAGGATGGCCGCTACCCAAGGGTGGTCATCGAGAGTAACAGATCGAATGCGGTGTGCCCGCGAAGGAGCGTCTCACAGCCGAATTACAATTAACCAACAAACGTTCGTCGAAAAGCGCATCTGTTGGTTAACAAGCACCACCAGAATGCGTTCACAGTTGATGGGTGGGCTTCACGCTAAAGGTATCAGGCGTGTTGACCGGGTCAGAATGGCTTCGATTTCGTGCTAGTGACGCCAGCTGCGAGAGCCGCCAGACCAGTTTGTCCCGGACATCAGCGCGCGAAACCCGGGTTTCGAACCAGCCGAGGCGCTCGTCGAACCGACGTTCGGTGAACTGCTGTCCAGCTGCATCGGCGGCGACATACTGATCGATTGTCGCTCCCCAGACGTTCGAGGATCGGTACTCGGCACTGACGTCTTCGTGAGTAAGTTCGACGAGCACACACTCGACGAACGCCACAATCGACTCGTCACTCCGATCATTGGGGACGTCGAGTCGGAGGTCGGCCCATGGCGATGTCGCTGCATCGGACTCGGCTGGGTGGGCGTCGAGACCACGGTCTGGGTCGCGCTGTCGCTCAGAATGCATGTGTTGGTCCGGGGCAGTTCGACAACCCCGTCACCTCTGGCGGGGGTGAGAGACACTACGCCGAGCCGTCGCGGAATCGCTCGATCGGGACGTCAGAGACGTCGTCGTAGTCATCGTCACCGCCGACCAAGAGCGTCGCGTCGACATCCTCGGCGGTCGCGAGTGCGAACGAATCGCCGAGCGCGGGGTTGTACTTCAGGATGTACTCCGAGGCGTTAATCCAGACTGCGTCGACATCCTGCGTCTCGATCCCGAGTTCGTCGAGCCAGTCGAGGTAGTCGTCGGCGGTGGTCCGGTCATACTTCCGAGCGAGGGTGTACCGAATCTCGGCGAAGTTCACGCAGCTGACGTAGCCGGCTGTGTCCTTGACGGCGACCGCGTCGAGATACTCCTCGACCACGTCGCTCCCGGGTTCGTCGTCGGCGTGCGCGATCAACGGCTCGGCGTCGAAAACGACCCGATCGGGGACCGCCATCACTCGTCCGTCGAGAAGCGGGCGTCGCGTTTGTCCCGGTCCTGCTCGCGCTTCTCGCGGAGGATCTGGGTCGCGGGCTTGTCGGTGGTCGCCTCGCTGCGGGCGGCGAAGCCACGCATCTCGCTCGGGGAGCGAACGTGCTCGACGATCACCTCGCCCTCCTCGGTTTCCCGGAACAGCACCTTCCCGGGGGCATCGATCCCGAGCTTGTCGCGGAAGCGCTTCGGGATGGTGGCCTGTCCGTGCTTCGTCACCGCAACGACTTCCCTTTCAGAGTGTTTTAGCTGTTCTGACTTATTCATTATTCATAGTATTAGATATATTCATAGGTAAGCCTTTCGCACCTCCAAAAACCCGGGAAGCATCGCCCCCTCAATGAAGTTCGTCGTCGACGCGAACATCCACCCTTTCCGGACTCATCTTCGACTCGATGACGCGCTGCCTCCTCGTCGAACCAGAGAACGACCTCCTGACCCCGGCGTATGTCCACGGCAAACTCGAAAAGTGTCAGGAGATGGTCTCCGAGAAGTCCAGTCTCACACTAACGGAGGTCGAGGATCTCATCAAGATTCCCTTCAAGCGGACCGACGTGGTCCCTCGGACAGGGTTCCTCAACTCGCTTCAAGAGGCCATACGGATCATGTGGGACACCGATCCCGATGACGCGCTCTATGTCCCGGTCGCACCGTCACTCGGAACGGCTTCCAAGTAACCGCCCTCACACGGATCGTGTCCTTGACTCGTCTTCGTTCTCCCTCGCAGTACCGGCTTGCTCGTTCTGGGGCTGCGAGTTCGTCGGTGAACCGCTCGATCTCTACTTCGAGGGTGTTGATCCGCCCAGCACGACCATCCGGGCGAGAGTTATAGTCGCGGCCGCCTCGCACGAAACGGCCACCTCCTCAGCAATTTAGCTCGCAGTCTGCGGCGACGTTCGTGTGAGTATGACGTGCCGAACGCGTTCCGCCGTGTTCATCTCCTCCGGCTAAGCCGGGTCGTTCTCATGCATGGAGGCGTGTTTCGAGGGCGTCGAGTAGCTCCCAGAGCACACCAACGGGGGAAGAGGCAGTGAGCGTGAACGCATTGTAGGCGTAGGCTTCCTCGGGAGCGTCTCGTTCCTGATAATGGAGGTGTCCGGTGGCGTGGGGGTTCGGTTCGAGGTGATAGCCGCAATCGAAGCCGGTCGATTCCCTGTAATGGAAGACGAAGTTTGCGGCGAGTGACGTCCGCTGTCGGTCCTCAAGGCCCGTTTCCGGTGGGAAGGCCGGATTAGGGTGCCACGTAATGCGGAGCGAGGACGTGTCGGCATCGCGGCCGAAATACAGTGGGTCGAGGTCCGCCTCGATCTCCGCATAGTTCCCCTCCGGCATTCCTCGAGCACTCACAACCGCAGGATGACGTTCAAGCTGTCCGCGCAACGAGCGGAGGATACGATGACGTCGCTCGCGGTCCTCGCGTGACGTATCCGTGCCGCCGTCAGCCCGGACGATCTGGGTCTGAGAGAGCGACGCGACGCCAGAATCCCCACGGGACTCCTGGCGATCGGACGCCTTCCCCGAGCCGATCATGCAGATGCAGATGGCCGTGCAGTATACGTGTCGTAGTGGTCGATGGTGTCCCGAAGCAGTGAGAGGTGGTATCGGGCGGAGTCCCAATCAGCAGCGATTCGGATGCGCTCCTGTGCCTCCTCGACCGAGATATCCTCCGTTACCGATGCACGGAGCTCTCGCGGTGACTCCACGTCGTACTGGTCTTTCCACGCCGCAATATCCTGCTGGATTGTGGTGGCCTGTTCGGTGAGGTCCGTTTCAGTGTTGCTGCTCACGAGTTCCTGAAGAGCCGTCAGGCGAGTATAGACTGGATCGGGGTAGTACGTTCGGCCCTTTGCGGTGTCTTCAGTCATGAGGACACCGAGGTCAACGAGTCGCGACAGGTGATCGCGTGTCGTCGGTTCGGAGACGTGTGCTTCCGTTGCGATCCATGCCGCAGTTTGGGGCGATTCGAGCGAGGACGCCACAGATCGCACCCGGTCGAAGCCAGTCGTGTGTTCCTTCCAAGTCACCACGTAATCCGGATCGCCACCGGCATTCGATTGTGAGTCTCCCATACGCTACGTATGCCTCCAAATGCAATAATCTTTTCCCAGACAGAATAATTTGTCTGTGGGTGTAGACAGGAAAGCAACTCGGCATCGGTTGAGCAAGAAGCACCTCATCCAAAACCCCCGTCAAACAGCCGCATTGTACGGCTCCACACAGATGATGTCTCAGACTCGTCTTCATTCTCCCTCGCAGTACCAGTTTGCTCGTTCTGGGGCTGCTCAGTTTCTCGGTCACGGGCTGCCAGTTCGTCGGTGAGCCGCTCGACCTCTGCTTCCAGGGTATCGATCCGCTCAGTCTTCTGTTCGAGTGTTGCCTCGAGTTCGTCGACCCGCTTGGTCAACAGTCGGTTTTTCTCCGCCAAATATGCACGACTCCGGTCTGCGTCGTCAGGGGTACCGCCAGCTGTGACCCCGTCCGGTGGGCCGTGGGGATCTGCGGCGTCGTCGCCGGCATCCGGGTCGTAGAACTCCGAAGTGGTCGCAATCGCTCTCTCGATGGTCTTTTCGCCGTACGTCGACCCGTCAGCGTAGTGGACCTCGTCCCATTTCTCCCGAAATAATCCTGACTGGCGGAACAGCTGCTCCATCTGCGTCCGGTCGCCACCGGTCCAGAACGCCAGCAGACAACACAGCGCCATGTCGGCCTCGGACTGACTGTCGTAGCCGACCGTATTCCCGTTCCAGAGCCGCTCGAACTTCTCGCCGTTCGATGCGTTTCGCGCTTTCTCGAGGAGGTTTTCGTCTTCGAGGTCGACGTCAACGTCGGCTGCACCGGTTGTCGGTGACTGGTCGTCAGCGCCACCACGCTGCTCGGACTTGGATACTGTGTCACGCTCGGTGTCCTGGACGTACTCGCGGTGAATCGCTGTGAGTGCGTCCTGCCGACGTGCAACGCGCGTTGGCGTTCGCTCGACGTGGTCGCCAGTGACGGTGAAAAAGCGGGCCGTGTCGTACAGCTCGATGCTCCCTCGACGGTTTCGCCCTTCTGGAAGTTCGCCCTTGATGAGGACGTGGTAGCCGGTGCCGGACGGCGACACCTCCGTATAGGAGTCGAGTCGTTCGATGATGTCCAGCGCCGCGTCGTCGACGTCGCCGGTTTCGGGATCGCGGCAGTCGTCCAGGTCGACGCCGACGATGGGATCGTCGTCGGTAAACACGAAGCCGACGCCATCGGCGTGGTCCGTCTCAGTGTACTCGAGTGCCGTTTCGAAGCTAGCCCACGTCTCGGGATCTGTCGATGACGCGAATCCTCCTGTCGCTGGCGTTATCGGGATCTTCGTCAGTTTGTCGTCCCGTTCCTCTTCTCGCCAGCACACCCACTGGTCCCGTTCGCGTAGCGTCTCCGGAATCGCCTCCGACTCGTCGATACTACTCTCACTCATTTTCACACAGCACCTCGCATGGCTCTTGCTGGCTGTGAGCCAGAACAGAACTCACTCAACTCTGCGTCTCGATCCAATCCCTTGGTCCCAACGGGGACCCCCTGTTCTATACTAGTTGGTTGTTGGGTGGAACACCCGCTATAGCTGGTTGAAAATCGCCGGACTTGAGGGTGTTCTACCCATTTCTGCCGTCTCGGAAGTGTTCCACCCATTGGGGATTTGGGTGGAACATGCCGCTGTCGGGTGATTTCCGACCTACGAGTCTGGTGGGTTGAAGTCATGATTCAGCTTGGGTGGAACAGGTCCCGAGAAATTGCGATGATATCTGGCATTGGACCGTGTACTTCCATTTCATGACGGAGACTCCTCTTCAGACCGGATGTGGACACCAGTATAGTGTCGTACAGGTTCCCCGTCAATTCGTTTCTTCGTGGAGTCCACCTCGATGTGGGTGTTGAGCTTCCGTGTGAACCAGCTCTTATTGAGCGGATCCTCGATGCCATATTCCTCTGCCCAGTCGTTGTAGAGGCCGAATACCTCATCTTTCGGCACAGCTTCATCTGCGTCTTCGATAAGATATTCGTCGACGAACGATTCGAACGACGGTGGCGATTGGTCTTCCTGGTCTTCTTCGACTGTCTTATCTGCCTGGTCGGTCTGACTAGTTGGTTCTTCAGCGGTCGCTGATTCGGGCGATGCTGGACGGACCGACCTGTCGGTGATTGCCGAGAGTGGCCGCTTTTCACCGTCTTCATACACGACCGATTCCGCCTCATCGTGAAGGATAACGATGCCGTACGTCGAACGTGTGTAGTCTGGTACGGGGAGTTCGGATTCAGGGACGAATGGCTTCTTGACACGCACCCAGCCGTCCTCGAACGCCGATTTCGTCTCGTAGATGTGTTGCTCACCGTGCTCGTGTACGATGTACTCCTCGCCTGCATGGTCGTAGCTGTAGATGGCTGGAACACGGTCCTTCGAGAGTTTTTCAAGCGACGGGAGGCGGATGTGTTCCGTCCCCGCGGAATCACAGAGGATGATCTCGTCGCCATCACGCTGCCAGATGTTCTGGGTTCCGTTCTCGTCGTCACGTGCCGGTCGCACGGCCGTCACCCCACCTTCTTCGGTCGCTCCGCCGTTGAACGTGAGATTCGAGTCGGTCGTGTAGAACCGTGTCTCACCATTCTGGAGGTTGCGAACGGGCGGCGTGAGAATGCCGTCGACACGCTCGGCCCACTCCGTTTCGTCGTTTCCTGGTCGAACGACAAACAGCGGGAGGTCTCCTGCCTCTTGGGCTTTCCGGAGGTTTGTGAGTACCTTTGCGGGATTCTCGGGTGTCGTCGTTTCGACTTCGATGGCGAAGCGGTCGTCAACGTCGGGGTGGCTCGCCCTCGCGTCTGGCTTCTCACTCCCATCCTGTGCGAGGATCGAAACGGTGAAGCCGAGTGCGGTGAGCTCTTCTTCGATCTGGAGGAGTGCTGCGTCGTGGGCACTCCCACCAGCGGCCTGCACGCCACCAGTATCGGGTGTCGAGACCTCTTCTCCGGCTTCAGTGAGCCGGATGCGGAGTTCGTCGGCGTCGATATCGACGGTCGTATCGAGGTATCGTGAGCGTTTGCGGATGTCCGCGAGTGCATCATACGATGGCGGTTCGGCGTCGACGTCGTCGAAGAGCCGTCTGAGTTCATCGTCAACTGCTTCGACAGCCACCCAGCCGTTCTCCTCACGGCATCCCTCTCGAAGCTGGAGACTCCGAACCACCTTCGCAATCGCACCGTCCAGGTCGTCGCTTGCGATATCGAGAACCTCGTGTACGTCGGCAGGTGTTCTCGTTGTTGAGGTGTCTGACTCACCCGGCACACCGTGTCTGTCACTGACGTGCTCGTGCATCGAGGAGAGCGTCTCAGTGAACTGCACTTCTTCACGCTCTGTGAGCGGCTGCTCACTCTCGGGGTGGCCCGGTGGAATCGGGAGTGGTTCGAGACTGAACGGATACGGCCCGGTTTCACCGAACGTCGGGCTTGGCAGGCTGGCGATCCACTCTCCTCGCGGCAACGAGCGAATCCGGTTGGCGAAATCCGTGGGGTCCATCTCTTCATGAGCCATCGCTCGCGCCAGTTCTCGGTCGACGTTGATTTTCCCGATGAGCGAACTGCCAATGTTGTTCAGGGCGTTCAGGTAGATTTTCCGCCCGCCTTCGGCCTCCATCTGTTCGGGGAACTGCATCGACAGGCCGACAGAGAGTCGGAAGCCCCGCCCTTTCTCGAGGAGATCGTTCATGATGTTGGAGACTACGACCGACGCTGCCTCGTCAACGAGCAAGTTCACGACGTAGTCGTCTGAGTGTTGGGAGAGCGCCCGTTTGCGATCTTTGAGGGCTGCATCGAGATTGGTCAGGATCACGCCTGTCATGATCCGGGCGGCATCGTCGCGGAGGTCTCCGAGGTCGAAGAGGATGACCGTGTCCTCGTTGAGGAGATCCCGAAAGTCGAACTGGTTCTCGGTGTTGTTGAAGATCTGCCGGAGATGGGTGTCCTGTGAGATGTAGGCGAGGCGATTCCCGACACCACCCATCACGTTCGCGAAGGTGTTCGAATCTAACTGGAGTTGGCGACGAATCGTCCGAGTGACTTCCTCGTCGCTTGACCGAGGGGCATCACCGAGGTTTGCCTTCGGTGGCCCGGCATCCCAGAGCTGATCGACGACGTGCTCCAGTTGTCGGTGGGCGAAGTAGTCCGTCGACTCTCGGTACTGCCCATTTTCTCGACCGTATTCCTCGTCGAACAGTGTCTTGATGAGCGTCTTGATCAGGGTCGGGGCCACAGTCGCCCGCTCGTAGCGGTCGGTTCCCATCACGAGCTTCAAAATCTCTTCGTAGTGGTCGGCCTTCCGTTGGATGGCGTCTTCGCGGCGCCGTCCGCTCTCCATCGACGGTTCGAGATCGAAAAACGAGAAGCCGGGGAGCATGTCCGGCATCGGGAAGTAGACGACGTTCTCTTCGAGGTCGGTCATTCCAAATCGACGCGCGTGAGCCCGCATGTAGTTCTGGGCCATGTTGTCGTTTTTCGGATTGATGAGGACCGTCGGCCCCTCGGTGTTGGCGTACAGCGACAGCATATCGTTGATCAAGGCTTTCGACTTCCCGGAACCAGTCGTTCCGAACCGGCCGTAATGGGTGGGTAGCAGTCCGGGCGGGATGTGTGTCGGCTCGTCTTCTGAGTCGCCGTTGTCGTCGAGAGCATAGCCGATGGCCATCCCGTCACGGAACTCACCCATAAGGTCCTGATGGGGACGTGGCAACGGATTCCGACTCTGCTGTTCGGCGCGGGTGCCCCGTGTCCCTTCGACGGTGAGTTGTTCTGAAGAAGGAACAAGTATGAAGTTCGCAAGCTCTCGGCCACTCACAACGAACTCCGGTCGGGTCTTCCCACGGCCGGTCGTGATATCGCGGGCCAAGAGCCGCTGAAGCGCTGCTCGTGTGTTCCGTTCTTTCGTGGCTTCCCGAAAGCCGCTGTCGCGCAGCCGTTCGGCCGCAACTTCGTAGTACGGCCCGTCGAGTGTATCGAAGACTGACGCGAGTGACTGCATCCGTTCATCGAGATCGTCGCGCCCGTTGTCATCGAGCGGAACTCCGATTGCCCGGGTGTTTGCGGTGAACGATCGCTTCGGATTCTTCGCCTCGATTGCTTCGACACGCTTTGCAACCGAGTCACTCAGCTGGTTTTTGTCCCGGTGCTCTGACTGATCGTCGAATTCGAAGAGCGACCCAATAATCTCCTGGGCGAGTGTGTCCCGACCGTCGATGACGTCCTCCTTGCGAAGTTCGGCATCGGCCTGCCAGCTCTCCCGTCGCTGGAAGACAACCTGGAACGCCACCGGCGCTGTCGCCTCCATCAGGTGGTCGACAAGTGACGCGAGCGCACCACCAGGCTGATCGACAGCCGAGAGCGCCTCTTCTGAGTTGTCGGCAGTGAACGGCGCAAGTGAGGTCATCCAGTCTTGTTTCCGGGCGGCCGACCCCTGCCATCGCACGCCAAGTGGGGGGACGGTATCGGTCGCTGGCCGTGCGAGTACCGTTCCCTCAGCGGTCACGGTTGGCTTTGCAAGCGTCGTGAGCGGCTCATTTGCCGGAATCGCGTCTGGTGGTGCGAGTTCGAGGGCGGTGTCCCCGACCTCGATGATGTAGTCGGCAGACGGATCGGCGGTTGTGCCGCTATCCGCGAGCGAATCGGATTCCGCTGCCGCCGTCCGGTCTTCGTCGTCAGTGACGAGCTCGTATCGCTCGTCGGGACCGAACTCGTACTGAAGCTTCCCCGCTGTATACTGGCCGATGAACTCCTCGCGTGTGAATTCAACTGGCTGCACGAGTCGGGATGCGATGTCGATTTCGACGCGTTCGATGTCGAACGTCGCGGGATAGACCGACCGGAGACGCTTCTCGAAGGTATCGAAGTGCTCGTCGACGCCGTAGTAGAATTCGACAGGATCGTCCGCGCCGTCGCTGAGCGCGAGAAACTCGAATCGTGGCGGGGTTTCGCTATGCAGTGGATTTAGTTTGTCTGCCAGCCCTGTGGATTCTGTTGACGCCAGTTTGTGGAGGCTTTCCAGTACCTGTGGAATGCCCTCTGGATCAAGTCGTTCAGAGGTCGGCGTCACGCGAAGGTACTCACGCATCGTCGTCACCCCCTGAAGAGCCTCCCTCAGTTTCGTCTGGCGTGCGCTCCGGCGGGCGTTCCTCGCCGTCGGCCGCTCTGGTTTCGATAGTCTCGCGGAACTGCTGTACGTCTGTATCGACCGCCTCCTCGCCAGCGCCGGGGAGAGAGGAACGCCGCTGCTCAGTCGGATCGAAGTCGATGACTTGCTTCTCCTTGGGCATCGCCTCGACCTTGATTCCGCGCCACTCGCCGTCGACGCCGACGAGCGCCTCGGAGAACCCTGCATCCTCGTTGCCGGGGACCGCATCCTGCACGTAGCGCATCTGTGCGTAGTTCAGCCCGAACTCGTCGGCCCACTGGTCGTCCATCCCGTCCAGGCGATGGAACTGCTTGACGGCACACTGATCCAGAATCGCCTCGGACTCCGCGTGCTCGAAGAACTCGTCGATAGTCTGGGTGACGAGACGAATCGAGAGATCGTGATGGCGGTGATGTCGGAACACCGTTTCGAGGAACGCCAGACTCGCGGCGTCTTGCATGATGTACCGCGCCTCGTCGATGACGAATACGACCTCCTTGTCCGTCTCTTTCGCCCGCTCGTACACCAGCGAGATGAGCAACTGCATCGTCAGCGCTGTACTGCTGTCGACGCTACCCTCCTGCTGGGCGAGATTGAGGTAGATGACCTTCTCGTCACGGATATCGAACTCCGACGCCTGACCGAGATTGGCGTGGCGACCCTCCTCCTCGAAGGGGCGGAGCTGATCGAGCAACCACGTCGCGTCGTCCTTGATCTTCCCCGCCTCTTCGTCGGACCGGACGACGAACTCCTCGGGGTCGTCGACCATGTCCTCAAAGACGTCCATCATCTCTCGGATGGTCGGACTCGGATTGCCGTGCGTCGAGATATCGTCAGTAATTCCCTGGCGCTTGTAGGCGCGCTTGAGGCCGAGTTCGAGCGTCGTCCGACGGTCCCCGAGCGAGATACCTCGCAGTGCGAAGAAGTTCGTCAGGAAGCTCATCGCGTCGTCAAGCTTCTCGTTGAACGGGCTCGCGTCCTCACCCATCGCCCGCTGGACGTGGTCGGGTGTCTGGCGAATTTCCAAGGGATTCAGACCGAGCGTCCCACCGACTGTGATGCGTTTCGCTCCGAGTGCTTCGGAGACGCCTGCCCAGTTGTTGAGTGGTTCGAGGATGATGCCGATGCGGTCCTTGCTCTGCTCGATCGAACGGATGAAGTTCTGTTTCGAGCCGAACGATTTGCCAGACCCAGTATCGCCGACGGTGAACATCGCGTACCCGTTGTCACGGGCGAACGGGTCGATGACGACGGGACTCTGGTTGTCCTTGTGGATGCCGAACTCGACGCCGCCCTCTTCGAGGATGGTCGCGTTATGCGGCGACGAGAGGAGTGCGCCGACGGCTCCACCGAGGGCGATAGATTTCCGCCCAAACACGTTGTCTCCAATGGGAGCAGCCGACTGCAGCGCGAGGTCCTGGCGACAAATTGCGGTCTTCGGCGTGAGGCTTGCTGGGTCGTCGCGGAGGGCGCTCTTGACCTTCTGGACCGAGTCCCTGAGCTCGTCCTTGTTGTTGGCGCGAACCGTGACGAACATCCCCTGGTCGAAGACGTTCGCACCGCTCTCGACGGCCTTGTACGTCGCAGCGGCTTCGTTTGCTCGCTCCTGAAGGTATGCACTCCGGACACTCTGCTCAAGGTCAGCGTCGACCTGGAGGTCGTCAGCGATGTCCTGCAGTTCGTTCCGCGCTCGCTGCTGGTTCTTCGGCGTGATGTGCGCTGTGAGGTCGAACTCGACGTCGGTCAGTTCGAACAGATCGCTCAGATACCCGTCGTTCGGGTAGTCGGCGTAGTCCGTGATGTACAGCGTCGTCGTCCACTGCTCCCCAACGTGAGCCGCCCGTGTCTCCCACTCGATGGCTGCCGGCGCGGTCACCGTCTTGTGGGACTCGGAGATATCGTCGAGGATTTGGCCCTCTGCGTGACCCTCTTCGAGCGTCTCCTCGTCGAGGAGGTCCGAGAAATCGACTTCGGGTTCGTCGTCGGCGGTGTGCCGGTCCCAGAGGAGTTTACCGACGACTCCAAGGGCCACAACCAACAGGAGGTAAATCGCCGCACCTTCGGCTGACGTTGGGTTCAGGAGCCACTCTGTGAGCTGGGCGAGAGGCCCGCCGCTTGCTTGCAGGATGACGTTATACATTGGTCTCATCCTCCCGGCGCGAGTGCCCGATGATCGGCTGTTCCCGAACGACGCGGTCTGCGTCGTCGTAGTCGTGCTCTCGTCCGTTCCAGAAGTCCATATTCAGGACGAACAGTTCGACCGTACTGAGCCGGCGAGCAGACCAGCCGGACGCCTGCTGGATGAACTCGGCGCGAACGTCGTTGACGCGGCTGTCGAGCTTCTCGAACATCTGAGCCCGCCGCTCGACGTCGGTGAGGTCCTCACGCCGCGTCACGAAGGGGTTGAACAGGAACCCGATGACGGGGAACTTCGTCAGTTTCTCGGCAGGCGTCCCTTCATCTCGGTATCGGTCGTACACTTCTATCGGGCTGACTTCAACGCCGATGTAGTAGCGGACCTGCTGGATCCCCCGGTCACGCATCTCTTTGGGGCGTGTCTCTCGATACTCCTCGAGGAGTTCCCGGAAGATCGGGTTCTCTGTGACGTCTTCGTCAGTGAGTCGATCCTCGATGGTATCGGTGATCTGCTCGACCGGGAACGAACGGGTTGTGGCGTGGAGTTTGAGCTTCGAGTCCAGCTCTTTGTTAGCGAATTCTTCGCCAGCATCCTGAAGCTGCGCCCAGTCGTCGGACATCGCGAAGTCCATGTTTGCTGGGTCGATCTCGATGAACGCCTCCATCGCGCCATCCTCACGCTGGATGGCACCAGCACCCGGCCACGCCCGCCTGACGTTCGTGAGGTCCTGCGTTCGCTCGTCTGGCTTGAACGGCGTGTAGTTGGCCAGCCCACCCTCGTTTCGATCTGTCTCGTCGGTGCTGCTGTCGGCTTCCTCTGGGGCGCTGAACGTCACCCGCGGGCGTTTGACGTACCGATAGACGTCCTTGGTCCACGTCCAGGCGTTCAGGTGGGTTGGTGAGACATAGATGACGGCGACGCCAAAGCCAAGCCCGCCAGCCACGAACGGGAGAGCAAGCGACTCGATCCCGGTGAGGCCCGCGATGAACAACCCGATAATGGGGAAGGCGATGAGCATGCCGACGTCTCCCTCTTCAATGTTGAGGTAGGGAATGCGGCTCTCTTCGCCGAACTGGTTCATGATACGCCGTGCGGCTGCGTCTGGGTCTGTAGCCATTACTGAATACCTCGGTCGTACTCCATTCCGCGTTTGTCACTCGATGCGTCGGCTGTGGCCCCACCTGGGTCATTCTCGGTTCGACGGTACGATGGGGCACCATCCTCAGTTCCGTGCCCGCCTCGATCAGCAGCTTTCTGTGCAACTGCTTGGCCGGCTGCTGCTTTCGGTCCCCAGCGTGCTGCCGTCGTCGCGACACCCGCGCCGCCAACGTAGGCGCCAGCTGCGACACCGCCGATGAGAGCAGCTCCTTTCGTCGCACCTCCGACAACCCTGGCTGTCAGCGGAGTCGCGTACTTGAACGTCTTCCAAGTGATGTAGAGGGCAATCAGCGGGAGTGAGACAGCGACGAGGAATTTGAGGAATGCAGTCTGTGGTGTGAGAGTTCCGCCGCCGTATATCAGATCATATCCCTTGAACACTATCGCGGCTGGCAGCGGCAGGACAGCTAAAGGGACAAACCGTTTGGCAAATCCCATTGAGATATCGGAAATGACGGGCAGGTTCCCATAGGCGAGGGCGAACGCAATCGGCATCCCGTACAAGTATACGTAGAGTAAGATCATGCGAATGTAGAAGAGAGCCTCCAAAGCCCACATCGAGATACCTCCAAAGAAGGCGAACAATAGTCCTAGTCCAGGGTTAGTAATGGAGACACCTATGAACCGTAGCATTGCCGCAGATACCGAGGAGAGGTCAGGCATCAGGGCGATAGTGAATCCATCAACCAGGAACAGCGTGATAGAACCAATCCAGTACCACGTGATTATCAGGAATGCACCGACCCATGCAGTTTTCTTGGTTTTTCGGGCTTCGTAGGCACTACCCACATTGAATATTCGAATTGTGTGGCGTCCCTGTACGCTCATTACGAGCAATAAGAGAGAAATGAGCATGATTTCGCCACCAATCAGTCCATCTCGAATGGCTGGCCAGGGCGCGTTGCTTGGCTCACCGAAAATAAAGGCTCCATTTGTCTGTGGCGTGGGTGTCCCAAACATCCCCTCAGTCAGGGTTTGATATCCTGACCGGAGCCCATCCATGAATAGACCGATAACCCACTCAATGACGTCCTTGAATCCTTCCAGCACGACATCTATTAGATCAACCATCGTCAGGCCTCCGTAATCGTAACCTCACAATCACTCATCTCATCGGATCCAGAATACTCAACATCGAACCCTTTCGCAACCACGTTCCCTCCAACTCTTGTCTCAACGTGGACTGTGAATTGTCCGCTGTTGCCCTGAGGAGAGCACCCCATTCCTTTCTCAGACTCTGAACCGAATGGGAACGAGTTGCTGAAGAGATCTACTGTCTCTCCAGGTGCAACAACTACTTGCTCTGTTTCGTACATCCCGCTCCCTCGGGGATCTTCAATGGGATTGGGGACATCTCCAGAAAACACTAGTTCAACAATCGCATCTGGGCCTGTCCCAGTGTTTGTTACAGTAACGAACGCTTCACCGTTCTTCAATCGGTCTGTCTGAGTGTCACCGTAGACCTCGTCCCACGGCTTGTCAGGATTATTCCGGTAGAGTCCAACGTCCTGAATCTGAACCTTCGGCACGATATCCGCGGTGCTCTCTGTGACTGTCTCCTCGTCTTTGAGTGCGACTACACGGTACTCACCAGGCTCGTATGCGGTCCCAACCTCGAACGAGACCTGTTGAGCACCTGCGGCCACGTCACGCTGTCCGAACAGCTCTCCGTTCGGCTGGATGAGGTTGACCTGATCGACATCGGCATCTGCTACGAGTTCGATGACGAGTATTGTCCCCTCAACAGCAACCCGTTTGAGCGGCCCCTGACTGTCTGAGGAGGGAGTTCCGTCACTGGGTGTTCCAGAGCCTCCATCGTTGTTCAGACAGCCAGCGACGCTCACGAGCGCAGCACCTGCAACTGTTTGGAGGGCGTTTCGCCGAGTAACGTGTGGATGATTCTGTGTCATGGGTCCTGCTGGAAGATGTCTTCTGGACCGAGCATTCGGAGGAGACGGTGTCCTGCGTAGAACATCACAAAGAAGGGGATGAACTGCCAGCCGACCTCGAAGATGAACGCGAACCAGCCGTCGATGGTTCCGAGCGGATGCCACCGAGCAGTAGCCGTAGCACTCACATACGCGGGATTGTGACCGATCCACGATCCCGGATGGTACCGAGCCGTGTAGATACCCGGCTCGTCAACCGTCACGATGGCTACTCCAGAGGCGTTGGTCTCGACCTCTCGATTGGCGATGGTGATGTAGCCGTTGCGAGCGCGTCCACCGATTGGATACCGTCGGCCGGTGTTGCTGAGAACGATTGGTGCGCCCGTCTCGTTGGCCCGAAGTTCGATGCGAAGCGTGGCCTGACTTTCGTTCTGTTGGAGTACCTCAACGGTGAGATTGCTACGACGAAGCTGCCGTTCGGAACCGGCATCAGGCTCGACGATAGATGCGTTCACGCCACGAACGATACCGGCCACGTGTAGTGCCTCTCTGTCGACGTTCTCAGCGCGAACGGCGACACCGTACGTCGTCTCGTAGGACTGGTTTACGACCTCGATATTGATGTTCTCGCCGATAGTGCCCAGTGGAGAGGGCCGTTCCATTCCCCAGGTATCGATGAGCTCCGGGCCGTCCCGGACGGGTTCGGCACGCGGTCCAATTCGGGACGGATACGCGTGCACGTACACGGGAATCGCGTCGGACTCAACTTCGGCGCTGTCGGTTCGGTTTGACCTGACGAGCGTGTCCCAGTTGGTGTTGCGGGCGGTGTAGAACCGCCAGACACCGCGCACGCTCGCGTTCCCCCCGTCGGTGAGAGTGTAGCCCTGCCACGGCCGAGACTGGAAGATGGCCACGCCGGAATCACCGTTCGGATACTCGGCGTAATAGGGGGACGCAGAGAGGTCGTAGATCTCAACGTCGATCGAGTCTGAGACGTTTCGTGTCTCCTCACGATAGACGACGTCGACGTTGGTTCCGTTGACCACGTCGGTCCGGATCGTCTTCTTCAGCCGAACACGGATCTCTGCTTCGAGGGTGAGGGTTGCGCTCCAGTCGTCGTCGATCTGGTAGTCGATAGCTGGCGTGTGCGATCCATCGGTCCTCGCGATGGTCTTCCCGTCTTTCTTCAGCCGAACTTCCTCGATATCGTGGTCCGTGATCGACCATTCGACGGTCCGGTTCTCGGATGAACTCCCGTTGGGAATACGGACGCGGTAATCGACGAACCCACGCATCGTGCCATTCGGGGCGATGTACAGTGGCGTCTCACCTGATTCGAGGTGGCCCCGAGTTGACGGTTGAACCGCGAACACTGTTGTGTGGGCGTCTTCGATGAATACACCATCTTCGAGAGAGGCGTGAGGCGGATGGACGGACGTATCCGGCCCACCGGCTTCGAGATCCGCGAAATCGTTTCGAGTCCACGTCGCGGCAGTCGCGGGCGGCCGCTTGAACGTGATGTCTGTCCCGTTCGCGAGTTGGTGGATCGACGTCCGCTCGTCACCGTAGCGTTGGCGGTACTCATCCTGACTGATGTAGTTGTCCGCATCGTGAGACCAGAGGGTCGCGGATTCGTTCTCAGTGAGTCCATTTTCTTCCGTACCTGGTCGCGGTGGGTTCGCCGAGACGATACCGGTGACTACGCTAGCTATGCAGAGGGCTGCGATGAGTACGGAGAGTTCTTGTTGTCTGAGGGGTCTCACGATGGGGCAGTGAACGACTTACCAGGGGACAAGGTCGACGCATTGCGCCAGTGGAAGGCCCATCATCGCTCCGGCAACCGTGTACAGCGGGCCGAGGATGACGAGAACTACAGTGGACTTCATCGCCGAGCGCTTGTGGCGCTTGAGCCCCTTCTTCTGGTCTGGATTGAGGGTGAACATCTCAATGAGGGAGTCAGCCTGCCAGACGACAGCAAGACCGATGATGCCCAATCCGGTCGTCAGCTGAAAGAATCCCTCAATCATGCTGGGGAGGTTGTCCGCACTACAGACGGCGTTCGTCTGTGCGGCGGCTGGCTCCACAGCGACCAGGCCCAGGAGGACGACAGTGAGCGCGGCCTGCCTGGTGACTCTGTTTGTTGCCGTCGGCTGGCTGTCGACGCGATTCGGAGTCGTCTCGGAAGTGGTACTCTCCTGTGACATAGCGGGTTATTCCTCTGCGTCGTTGACGAGTGCTTTGAGATCGGCGTACCGATTGGTCTCCTCGACGATTTCTTCTTTGCTGTAGCCCTGTTCGCGGGCCCGTTCGAGGAGGGTACGAAGGTCGTCGGGGTCGACATCACGAACGTCCATTTCCTCTCGGACGGCGCGGCGATAGAGGGCCGAGGCGTTGATGTGGTCGTTCCACATCAGGTACAGGTCATCGATGTCTTCGATAGTGACTGCCCGAGTTATCATATGTGCGAGTTTGGGTATGCACCGATTGGATTGTGGTACATATTGTTGAAGTATTTAGACGGAAATAAATATCTTCTGGTCACCAAGAATATTACTAAATCCACACTATTCCGGTAGTTGTTGCTGAGGTAGCTCGAGAACGCCGATGAGCGCGATCAGATCGATCGGGATCAAAGTGTGTGCAGTCTCGGTGTGCCGGCATACTTGTACTGACGGGCGGTAGTGACTGCTATGACGGGCGACGATACGCCGGTGGAGCACTATGCGTTGACCGAGCCGGTGAATATCCGTACGGCGCTTGAGAGGGCCGGAACCGAATATCTCGACGTCGACGACCACCGGACGGTAGTGATCTATCAGCAGACGATTCTCATGATCGTCGCCACGGAGGGGCAAGCAACAGCAACGCAGGCGTTCGACGTCGAGTTCTGGAAAGAACCGCCGACCGGACCATCGATCGACCCTGACGAGTTCCTGACCACGTTTATCGATGAGTTGGTGGCAACGACTGAGACGACCCGTCGCTGAGTCGTCTACGTCCAGTATCGAACGCAAATACACGGTCTCCAGATGACGTGGCGGGCCCACCGAGACTACTGTGTGAGGACACCCTGTCTGTGCGATGCACGGGCTGAGACCGACTCAGCAGACCTTCGGATTCCTCGCGAACAAGAGAGATTTGTAGTCAATTATTCGACGTCGGTCGAACCATATTCATCCGCCGCCCGGTAGAGATCAAATCGGTACGAGTCGTCGAGCTGCCGGAGCCGGGCAGGATGGATCGACTCGCCAATAACGGCACGCAGCCGGTCGATCATCTCGTCGGATATCTCCACCGTGTAGTCGAGTTCGGTCTGTGGTTCCCAGTACTGGGGGAAGGCCGGAAAGTTCTGCTCGAACGGCGGCTCCAGACTTCGAACGAACAGAAGGTCCTCAACGACATCCGGAGACTGGAGGAGTCGTTTCAGAAGATCGACTTCGCCCTCGAAATCGGCGAACGCAACGTGTGTGAGTACGCCCATGACCCACGATTCGTCGCCGTGTTCGGCACGTTCAAGTGCCCGATTGAGGACCGCAACTTCCGAGTGGCCGACTCCCCACCCGAACGCAGCGCTCGATTCCCATGCCCACTCACCGTCATCCTCTATCGTCACGTCGGCAAGGTACTCCAGTACGCACGTCTGGATCGCATCGGCGCCCTCGCGAACGCGTGTACGAATGACGCAGCGGGCGACGACGTTGGCAAGCACCGACGAACAGTGATGATCGCCAACGCCGGGGGATACGCGTCGACACACTCTTGGAGAAATTCCCAGTCGATTCTGCCGTTCGTCGCGGCGGCGTCAACGATATCGATCACCTCCTCGAGGTACTGGTTCATGACCTCCTAAAATCGACTCCCGCCCCCGCGGTCGAGGGCAGTCTCGATGACTGGTTCCATGCCGCGAGTAACCCGTACACGTCGGTCTGATTGCCGAGAGTCGCGTCATCGAGTGCGCGAGTCAGCGGGACAATGTCACGTGGCATGGGTTACTGTTCGTCGTCTAGATAGCGGTACTGAGGCGGTGCGTCCCCCTGTTCGTCGACGACAGTGGGCCCACCACCTAGCGATCCATCGCGAGTGTTCTGCAGGTCGATATCGTGTTCCCAGTTGTCACCCATGTCGAACGTGTACGAGAGCGCGCCTAGCTGTTCGGGGTCGAGGTCCTCAACCCTCGTGTCGGCGGCGTTGCCTTCCGTCAGTGGATTCGACTGGATGTCGCGAAACCGGTCTTTGGCCTCGTCGGTGGCGTCGTCCGGTACGACCTGCTCGATGAAGCGCTCGAGTTCCTCGTCGTCCATTGGTGGCCAGCTCACTCCGCCCTCGTAGAGCTGTGGGTGGACGTAACTCCGGAGTGCGATGCCCTCCTCGTCGCGCGTGATGAACTCGTAGGCGTGGGTATCCCAGCGCTCGAACCCGTCAAAAATCGCCTCGTGGAACTCCTCAAGCGTGTGAGACTCGTCGATTTCGATATCTCGCCAGACCTCCTCGTCGGGCTCGAATCCCAGTGGTGGATTCGGATGGAGCCACACGCGAAACACGTAGAGCGTCATAGGTAGCACTTCCGGAGCAGGGCTTGTAGGCGTTCCTCCACGACAGTGATCTTCATCGTACTGCAACCCGGGTTAGCTCAATCACCCACGACCGCCTATCGAATTAACCAACAATGAACGCCTTTGGCGCATGTACGTTGGTTAAGACTGTTCAGCGACAGAGACGCCACTCAACGGAACTCGGAGAACCCACATATTGAATCCGGTCGGGGACCTCTGTCTCTATACCGAATGCGAATCGAGTTCGACGACGGAACCCTCCTGCTCCGTGATGCCCCCGACGACATCCCCTATGCGGAGTGGGACGACCGCGTCGACGAGTACCGCACCCAAGCGTATCGATATCGAGCGCTCCTCGAATGGGCCGGCGGGTGGACGGACGGAACCGAGCAGGCAACGCTGCAAGACGGCTTTGCTCACGCTCTCGAAGATCTTGAAGACGCCGCTCGGGCCTATCCCGATCTCGATCTCATGCCGGCGCTCCACATCGAACCGCGCGACTACCAGCAGGCCGCCCTCGACGTCTGGATCGCCCACGACCGCCGGGGAAGCGTCGTCCTTCCCACGGGCAGCGGGAAAACGTTCCTCGGCCTCCAGGCCATCGCCGACGCCGGTGTCAGCGCGCTCGTCGTCACGCCGACGATCGATCTGATGAACCAGTGGCACGCCACCCTCACCAACGCCTTCGGCGACCAACTTCCAGAGCCAATCGGCGTCCTCGGTGGCGGGAGCCACAACGTCACCGCAATCACGGTCACCACCTACGACAGCGCGTACCGCTACATCAACGAGTACGGCGACCAGTTCGGCCTGCTCGTCGTCGACGAAGAACACCACCTCCCAGCGCCGACCTACCAGCAGATCCCCGAGATGACCATCGCACCGTATCGACTCGGACTCACCGCGACCTACGAGCGCCCCGACGGCAAGCACGAACTGCTCGAAGACCGCCTCGGCCCGGTTGTCTACCGCGAAGACGTCGACGAACTCGCTGGGGAGTATCTCAGCGAGTACGAGACGATCCACATGTCGGTCGACCTCACCACTGAGGAACGCGAGACCTACGACGAGGAGTACCAGCTCTATCGCGACTACGTCGACAGCCACGAGTTCGACCTCTGGAAAGAGAACGGCTACGCGGAGTTCCTCAAGCGCACGTCCTACGATCCGGAAGGCCGACGGGCGCTCATCGCCAAGCAACGCGCTGAGCGGATCGCTCGCACAGCCGGAAAGAAGCTCGACACGCTCGATACCCTCATCAAGCGCCATCACGACGACCGCGCGATCATCTTCACCGCGAACAACGATTTCGCCTACGACATCTCCCAAGAGTTCATCGTCCCCTGCATCACTCACCAGACTAAAACTGAGGAGCGCACCGAGATTCTGGAGCGATTCCGGATTGGGGAGTACTCGATGCTCGCCACCTCCCAAGTCCTCGACGAGGGGATCGACGTGCCGGCGGCGAACGTCGGAATCATCCTTTCGGGGAGTGCTTCGAAACGCCAGTACGCCCAGCGGCTCGGCCGGATATTGCGGCCCACAGACGACCGCCAGCCAGCGCGGCTCTACGAGATTATCACGGACGACTCAATGGAGACCTACGTCTCTCAACGCCGCCGTGAAGGGGTGACCACGTAGTGTTGACCGCAAATCTCGCGCGGTCACGCACGACTGACAAGGAAGTCAGGCCGTTGTTCATCGATCCGACTGATGGACGCCATCGTGAGACGGCACAAGAACTCATCCAGCTGTTCGATGGTCATCTCAATGAGCCGAAAGGCGACCTCGAAGCCGAGATTGACCAGTTGACTGTCGCGGATACCGACTACAAAATCGTCCAGGGACTCGCAAAACTCCTGAAAGACGAGTGCGAGTTCGAGGTCGTCGCCGCGGTCGACCCCCACGAAATTCGCGAGCGCCTGTTCGAGAAAGCCAACGAGCGGTATCCGATAGTTCGACAACCGACGCTTGGCGAGGATACACAGAAACTGGATGTGTACAGCGCGGTAGCCGACGAGTTGGGGATCTCACTTGAGGAGTGCTATCGGGGAATGTACGCCGACCTGGAGGCCAAGAAGCGACTTGTCCGGATCGGCACGCGGACCGCTGACCAGTACGCGACTGATGGCGATTCGTCGACATCCACTACAGCACTGACCGGCAGCAGCGACGACGAGTACGAGCACACGGCTCTCACCGTGGACTGGCTGTTGACTCGGTACAATCTCGCGCTCGCGCAAGCAGTCCTCTACGACGCCACGGAGATGCGGATTCGCGTCTGGGACCATTTTGGAACGGTGTTCAGCTACGTGAAGCTGTTTGGGCTGATGCACCGCATCTACCCGATCGACGCTGACGGCGAACGTGTTGAGAGCACTGATCAGGCCGCAGGCTACGAAGCCGTGCTGGACGGGCCGGCGTCGCTGTTCTCCCAATCACAAAAGTACGGGATCCGGATGGCGAACGTCCTGCCGGCGCTGCCACTCTGTGACCGGTGGGAGATGACCGCCGACATCCTCACCGACGAAACGACGGGTGAGACGCGAGCGTTCACGCTTGACCACGCTGAGAACCTCGATTCGCATTACAGTGCCGGGAATCAGTTCGATAGCGACGTCGAACGAACGCTCGCGCAGAAATGGGAGCGCTCGAATACGGACTGGGAGCTCGTCCGTGAGGATGACGTCTTCGACTTGGGTGCCGAAGTGATGATCCCCGACTTCGCAATCGAGCATCCGGACGGTCGGCGAGTGATCCTCGAAATCGTTGGCTTCTGGACGCCCGAATATCTGGAGTCAAAACTAGCGAAGATTCGGCAGGTGGAGGCTGACAATTTCGTGTTGGCTGTGTCGGAGCGGCTGGACTGTGCGAGTGAGGAGTTCGGAGGCGCCGCTGATCGAGTATTGTGGTTCAAGACAGGAATTCACGTCTACGACGTGGTCGAGCTGGCTGACACAGTTGCTGTCCCGTCCGGGACGGCACCGACGTCTGAGTGAGCGTGTTTGGTGGCTGAGCGACCGAGGACAGATACCGTGTCCCTCTGTGTGTGCGAATTTTTAGTCGTGACGAGGGGTGTTCACTGGAAACGGTGGTGTGTTGTTACCCAACAAATGACGGAGCACCGGCAATAGCGTTGGTTAACACCATTCAAATGGGGGTGGGCTAAGTAGCCTGATTACGACCGTGACCCGATTTCAGTACCGGGTTTGAACTCGGTCAACTCCTCGATACGCTGTTCAAGCTCCGCAACTTCCTGACGAAGTTCCTCGGCATCGGGAGCGTCACTCAGTGCGAGCTGGTCCTTCAGCCCTTGGAGCCGCGTTTCTTTGCGCTCGTCGTCGACGTCAGCCTTCCGGACGTACTCACTTGCTTCGATTTCGTAGACAGCCGATTCGGAGAGGTCGGTCACGTCCAGGGCGTCGTCGACTTTCTCGCGGTCGACGGCCATGATTCGCTCACGCGGGATACCCACCTCCTCAAGCACACCGATGACCTCCCCATCGTCTTTCAACGAGCGATTGCGCCGACTCGTTCGCTGCACCGATCCGTACTGGCCGTGAACCGGCTGGTCGTGATGGAGCCGCCCAAGGAGTACTTCACGGACGGCCTGTCGGAGGTCGCCGGCGTTGCGCTGCACGTCCGACAACAGCGTATAGAGGTTGATAAGCGCGGGCGTCTCGCACGCTTCGAGATCGGTTGGGTCGTGGCGTTCGAGCGCGTCGATCAGCAACAGCATGTCGGCGTAGACATCAAGATCGGGCTCCGTTCGATCCGCGGCGTCGTCTTGCTCGTCGAGGGAGCGGGTGGACGCTCCAGTGATGAGCCGGGACGTCGTCGGCTCGTCAGTTTCGGTGAGCGTCCCTTCCCGGTCGTCGATTTCGTAGCGGGGATGAAGACTCAGTACCGCCGCGTACGGTTCCGCATCCGGTGGCAGGCGCTGCAGTTCGAAGGTACCGCCAGTGTCAGCGATGCGCTCGGCCAAGGTTTCGAACTGCTCGCGTTGGAGGGGTTGGGAGTCACTTGAGCCGACGAACTCGATGACGATACGGGGGTCCTGAACGTCGGTGATACGGAAGCGTTTGTCAGTGAAAGGGGTGATGAGTGTTGCATCTTCGGCGAGCGCATCACACTCGTCGAGGAGCGTCCGCCAGCTCGCAGTAAAGGACATAGTTGGTCTTGGTCGTATGGAGGGAAAATATGTTGGTCGGTACCATGCGCGAAACAGCTCTCCCACTATCCTGGAGAACCCATCCCAGCGGGGGCACCGCCCGAGGGAGTACCATTACACTTGGTACACGCGTTTCTTAGCTCGTGTTAGAGATGGCGAAACAGAAATTCGGTGTTGCTGTTGACAAAGAGATCGTCGAGGCCATCCTCACAGCATTCGTTCAATCCGAGTCAAATCACGCTGAACAAGTGAGAAAAATCATAATTCGGAAACGAAAAGGTTCTCTTTAAATACATCAAAACACCGTGCACCCGGTGCACGAATTTCTAAGTCAGTAATGCTCTATAACAGTAAGAATCTCGACTATAATGTGTGACAATTTCTATGACACACTCCCTTACTCTTCTTCATCGATGAGCGGTTGCGCTGTTCTGACGAGCTGTCCTCAATCGGCAGTGCCGCTCGTGTTGATTGACGCCTGCTGTATCGTCTCGAAGGCGCGAAGTGCGAAGAGGGGGAGTGGTGGGAACGCACGCCGACGACGAGAAAAGCGCCGCCGACGTGCAATGGGAGTGCGTGGGAGGTTGTGTCGCGAGCGACCCGTCGGCCGCACTCCGTCCTACCGCTCCCGGATAGTTAACTTCCAGCCTGCACCGTGGCGGGAGTGAAAGTGGATCGGCGGCCGTCTCGTTGTCGCCGTCCCTCCCCCACCCCTCGTTCCGACTGTATCCCGGGCGTCGCCGACCCCCCTTCCGCTTCTCGAACCGCATATCAATCCCGCATCTTTATATCGGTGTATGTTGTTTGATACCGTACCACACTTTCGGCACAGTAGTGAGCCGAAGCTGCTTTCGGCGACGGCAATCGCCATAAGTGCCACTCTCACAACCACTCTCGCCTGATAGCGGCTGCTACGGCCGTCTATCTACCGACGACGACACACCCACAGACCCAACAACTTACACTCGGAATGAGGGGTGGGTGGGTCTGACAACTGGTGTCGGAACCCACGAGATACACTCGGAATGAGGGGGGGTCGCCAACCACCCTGTCGCATACAGTCGGAACGAGGGGGGCGTAACCACATTCCGACTGTAATCTCTCCCGGTATACAACCACCGAAGACGAGCATTTCAACCGAATACAGTCGGAACAGGGGTAGATATATGTGGGTGGCCTTGATAGCCACGTCCATGTCTGACGACGAGCGTGACGATCCCGCAGACGGCGAGCGGGAATCGGCGGGCGGCGACCCGCTGTTCGCCGAAGCCGGCGTGCTCAATCGAACGGAGTTGATCCGACGCCCCAAACTGCTCGAAATCTCAACGGTACCAGGAAGCGACCGGATTGCTGGCCGCACCGAACAGATCCAGTACGTCGCCAGTAACATCGGGCCGTTGGTGACAAACTCGGAGCCAACCTCGGTGATGATCTACGGGAAAACTGGCACGGGCAAATCCCTCGTGAGCAAGCACACCTCTCGACGCGTCGTCCGGGAGGCGGAATCCCGAGGAACGGACGTTGAGATGGTGTATGTCGACTGTGCGCAGCACAACACGGAAGCACAGGCAACATCAAAGATCGCCCGCGAGTTGAACGAGCTCGTCGGCGAACCCGAATCGATCCCGATCACCGGGCTCGGGCCGTCCCACTACTACTCGTACATCTGGTCACTACTCGAAGACCACTACGACGGCGGGATCGTCATCCTCGACGAGATTGACCAACTCCAACCGACCGAGGACGCCAACACGCTCTTGATGCAGTTGTCTCGGGCTGGGGAAAGCGAAAAGACGGAAACATACATCGGCGTCATCGGCATCTCGAACAAGGTCGAGTGGGGAGACGAATTAAACTCCCGCGTCCTGTCGTCGCTCGGCAACGAGGAAACGGTGTTCCCACCGTACGACGCAGACCAACTCCAAAACATTCTCTCCGCCCGGGAGGACGCGTTTCACGACGGCGTCCTCTCCCGGGAGATTATCCCGCGGACAGCAGCGCTCGCAGCGCGTGAACACGGCGACGCCCGCAAGGCCGTCCGCATCTTGAAGAACGCCGGGAAGCTCGCTGAACAGGAAGACGCCGAACAGGTGCAGGAACATCACGTCAACGAGGCACAAAAGAAAGCTGAGGTCGACCGACTCCGTGAACTTCTCGCGACCGACACACCTCACGCTCGGTACGTGTTGTTGGCGCTCGCGGAGCTGACGCAGAACACCGACGAAACGGAGTTCCGAACCACCCGCATCTACGACGCCTACGTCGAGGTGTGCGAGCAGGAGGCCGCCGACCACCTCAAGATCGACCGCGTTCGCGACCTGCTTCGAGAACACGCTTTCAACGACACCCTCGAATCAACGCTGGAAAGCGGTGGCCGGGCCGGTGGGACGTACAAGCAACACCGACTCCTGAAAGACCCAGCTGTCGTCAAGGAGTCGGTCATGCGCGAAATGTGACTTCTGAGTCCATGTCCCGGTGTCGACCCCCGCGCGAGAATCCCAACCGGTCACCAGTCCGATATTCTGAGCCGAGATACTGATTCTGCCCCTAAATATACACACCAGCCGAGACGACCGATATATGTATCACACATAGTTCAAAATGTGGTCTTGTCTCACCGAAAATTCATATACGGGCGGGCTATCTCGCGGATCGTATGAAGTACGACGGAGACTTCGGTGACCACGACACGATCGTGACGATATCGAGACGACGCACTACGATCCCGACGACGGCGAAACAGTCGCGATCGGTGTCGGCCAGCACGAGACCGAGTCGTCGGTGAGTGTGATATAGAGGGCGGTACTGTTTTGGTGAAGATCAGTGACCTCCCCCGATACAGCGGACACCGTGGAGGGCAGGCGTCTCCTCGACAACAGATTCGATTCGGTCGTTCAGTTCTGTAACGCTGAGGACCGCTCTCGCGTCGAATTCGGTCGCCTGCCGCTCAGTATCGGGAGTGTCCGTTATGCACGCCTGCTAATTCTGAACAGAAAACTCAAAAAGCTATCCTCGAGTGAAGCGTGAGGTCGCGAAACCCGGAGCTACAGGTCGCGAGGCTGGACCGTCTTCCGGTCGTTCGCTTCGGCACGCTCGGCGGCGTCGTCGAGCAGTTCAGTGACCTCCTCGTTGAGGGCGTCGTAGAAATCGGCCGAAACGTTGTGGTCCGACAGCACATCCTTCACAACTGCTTTGACGATTAGGTCAGACATTCCATCGCGGACTTCTCTTGTCCACCACATAAAGGTTCGAAGTTTCTCACGCCGGGGTTCGACCATAGTGCTGCCGATACGTACTCTGGACACCAGAGAGAACTTATTCAACCCGTGAAAAGTAGGGAAACAGACGGATGCACGATCTAACCGGATTCCAGCGGGACATCTTGTACGTGATTGCCGGGCTCGAGGAACCACACGGGCTCGCAGTCAAGGCTGAGCTCGACAACTACTACGAACAAGAGATTAATCACGGCCGGCTCTATCCGAACCTCGACGACCTCGTCGACAAAGGACTCCTCACAAAGGGCGAACTCGACAAACGGACAAACGTGTACACCGTTACACAGCGTGGACAACGCGAGATTGAGGCGCGGCGTGAATGGGAAAACCAGTATCTGGAAACCGTGGAATCGGTGACTGCCTAGCGACACCAATTGCGAATCACATAGAATTGCCAATTGCTGCCCACTAACCGGATTCAACTAAAAGACGCCCCCTGAAACGGTTCGGAGGGCACAACCTGCAGTTTGAGCGTCAGAACCTCACGACCTGTATCCCAATTCCTGCAAGCGTTGCTCAAGTTGCTCTTGTTCGGGGCCCCTCTGCGAAACACTCTCGGGGGGGCTTCGGCAATGATATCCCTACGCTCCCCGCTGGAATAGGTAAGCCACGGAACTTTTATAAGTTCATCAATTTGACATCCTCCTACGTCTTCAGACGCAGGAATCCTGAGCGTTGGAGATCTCAGGTTTGCAGTCTCACCGAGCATCCAAACGGTGAGAATCCATGGGGATGCTCGTGGTCTGTGGCGGGTGGGACTGCTGGGAGTGCCAAGCCCCCGGTACTCCTATCCTCCGTCGTGTTCGGACTCTCGGTGTTGTTTTTGCCACAGAGAGTCCGGCAGACTTCGACAGACTCGGAGTTACTTTTCTTGCTTGCAACAGTCAACTCCGCGCCGACTCAGCGAAGAATCGGGCGGTCATCAACTGGTTCCGATTATTGTCTCATTGCTTGGGGCGGACAGGCCGCCATCGTAGGACTAGGCGGAATCGCTCTGTCCTAGCCTCAGTCGATCACATCGAGAACTCTCTACCCCCTCCAGTAGAGGTTGAATTTGCGTCTTCGATGCGTGGTCAATTCTCGAAATGACACGGACGGTGAGTTTCGGCGGTGAGGGGTCGCTGTCGGCGGCGGACTGCCGCCGACGCGACAG
>Ga0207995_100100_pt1 | contig 35149 bp, 29 predicted proteins | sample AntDeeMetag022AM_FD_184759 | JGI IMG/M metagenome (GOLD analysis project Ga0207995, IMG submission 184759) | Saline lake microbial communities from Deep Lake, Antarctica - Antarctic Deep Lake Metagenome 022AM (SPAdes) (version 2) | ecosystem: Environmental > Aquatic > Non-marine Saline and... | reverse complement strand
CCTCGTCAAGGCGGTTGACGAGAAAGTTAAGAAGCTGGTCCTCGTGGATCTCACCGTCTGCTTGTTTGGTTTTAGACACACCTTCAGCAAGCAGACGTTCTAACTAAGCGGCTTTGTGAAGTACTGAGGATACCCCAGAGAACCGGAAAACGAAAGGGTGCCTACCGCGGGGCGCTACTCGTGGAACTTCCGGATCGAGCTGTTCTCGAACAGGCTGAACTGAACTTCGTCGCGCGGTTCGTACGTGCGGTCTACGCCGACGAGGTAGTAGCCACAACCCTCGTCAAGCACCAGGTCGTCGTTGAACACGGTGCAGACAACACCTTGCCCAGACGTGGACTCGTCTCCCAGGCGGACTCGCTGACGCGGCATGTGATGGGCGACATCTTCTTCCCAGTTAACGAACCCGCTCGTCACGACCCAGCCGTGCGTTCCGTCCAGTTCGTCCAGCCCAACGTAATCCAGCCCACTCATCAGATACCACCTCGCGAGATCGTCACACGGCCAGGTGTTACTGTTTCTGCTGCAGTCGCCCCGCACCACGGACAGTCGTCTTCGACAGGATCGATGAGATCGCCACAGTCCGAACACTCGATCAGACCCGGTGTCTCCAAGCGGCCATCGTTGTGCAGCACAGTCGTCACAGTTGTGTGTTTGACTACGATCAGGGCATCGCACGGCGGGTACAGGCGCGCAGACGTACAATCTGCCTCAGGTGCTCTGACGCTTAGACCGCGTTCCCACGCGGTTTTGAGGGAGATATCCGCAACCATGCGGGCCTGCCACTGCTCCTGAGCGTGCGTCGAGATCGTGACCGGCAACGGGTTTTTTCCAGTATCCGATTCGTCGAACGATCGCGAGTTTGCTTCGAACATGTCGCACTTAGATATGTGTAGTAGAGGGTTGTTAAACCGCGCAAACCCTACTCTAAGGTCCTCTAACCCAAATCGGGTAAAACAAACAGAATAGATATATAAATTCCTAAACTAAGAAATCCCCAATTCGCGCGCGTTCCAATACGCGCGACTCGCGCGACGCGCCTTTAGGGGGATCTTTCAGACCCATCTCTCTGAGGACCCCCCTCAATTGCGCGCGCATTTAACCCGCGCTCGCGCGAAATAACGCGCGCGTTTCCTAAGGAAACGCCGAATACTTCATAGAGAGCGCCTGAAACGCCGATATTTTTAATACAGTAAAAGTGATATATCGATATTTCGGCGGCCAAATCAGTATATAAACCGCGATCGATCCTACCGACCGATGCCGTCAGAAGACACAGCAAGCCGCCAGTCCAATCTCACATCTGTGGCGGGGAGTACCTCGTACAATCTCAAAGAACGTCACACAGGCACCATCAACCCCGAAGCTGTGCCTCTGTTCCCGTAGAGAAGAGTCTGTATTCCATGGGATCTTGAGCAGTTTCGTAGTCCATATAGTTACTATCAATCATCAGTTTTCGATAGTGGCGCGGTCTCTGGCTCCCCCGAGCTGTGAAGAAGATATCTAACGGATTCCTTTTCGGTTATCACTAGCTCCTTCTCGTCTTGATATTCATCAACGCGGACATTCGTGAGTCGATACCACTCATCTTCTTCCAATGTCGGTGGGTCGGTGCTCTTCCACGAGACGAACCGCGCGGAGCCGCCGAATTTGTCAGCTACGATTCCGCGTTGATGCTGACTCTCCCACGGATCAAGGATTTTCTCAACTTGTACCTCAACCGTCATTCGTTCGCCGACGTCATCAAGCGGCTCTACTTGGCCAGTATCGACTGTTTCGGTATACTCGCTGATTTCTTCGAGAAATTGTGACTCTTGATCTGCCCGAGTCAACAGATCCAGACTTCGTTCCGCTCGCGTCATCGCTACGTAGAACGCGCGGCGTTCCTCTTCGATACCGCCGACACCGAGTGGCTGCACCGGATCTAATAACTCGTTATCCCGATTCTCTGGTGGGAATCCATATTGACCTCCAGCTGCATGCACGAGCAGCACGTGTTTAGCCTCGCGGCCTTTCGACTGATACAACGAGTAGATAGAAACACCGCCGTTAGCCTGTCTGTCTGGACCGCTGTACTGATCAGATTCACCGAGGTACGGAATATTCTGTGACCGGAACCCATTTTTGATTTCATCCAAATAGGGGACAGCGCCGTCGTACCGGCACAGAATCATGATCTCTCCTGGTTCAGCGCCTTCCTCAAGGTATTCTTGCACAAGCCCGACTACATACCGTCGGACTTGACGCACGTAGGCATAGAACGTGTACCCACGTAGCGTATGAACCCGTGGCGTTGTCTCCCAGTCAATCTGAGGATGCACGGTTTTCGCTAATTGATTCGTGTTCTGCGCAATCAAGTGGTTCCCTGCCTTGACAATTGATCGCGGTGACCGGAAGTTGGCAGTCAGGTCGGTCCGAACAGGGTCTCCAAAATACTCCTTGAAATCGGTGAAATACTCGATAGCTGCCCCTTGGAACGAGTAAATACTCTGCCAGTCATCGCCCACGGCAAACAGTTTCGCAGTGTCAGGACCGGTGAGCTGTTGAATAAGCTCTAGTTTCCCTTTCCCGATGTCCTGAAACTCGTCCACCAGCAAATGATTATACCGGTGTTGATATATCTCCGGGTTCTTCTGTATGAGGTCCACAGCGTCCTGAATCATATCGGTGAAATCAATCAACTGATTCTCGGTCAGATAGAGTGCGTACTGCATGAGAAGGGAAATACCGCATTTACCGAAGTGATACTGCCGCGGATTCTGTGGCGACAGGTTCTCCTCGATCTCGTCGGGCATCACGTCGAACCGCTTGGCATTCTCGATGAAATCAACAAATTGGCTTTTGATCCAGCCTTCTCGCTGATCATAGTCAAATACGGTGTCCACTAACTCCTCAAAATCTAGCCAGTTCAGCTCAACCCCATGGAGAGAGAGTCGATGGCCGAGCGCCTGTTGCAACCGGTTAGCGCTGTGTTCAAATTCAAAGGTATCGATCAACTCAGCATCGGCGGTCTCAAACTGACTGCGTGCCCACCGCATTTTCTCGCGATACTGCTCAGAACTCCAGGAGAACCACGGCGCGATCGATCCTGACTCGTCGATCCCCCAATGCTCAATGTAGACGTCATGCTCCGGGAGATAGAAATCAGGAGCATAACCGGCTTTTTCAGGCGCCGTCTCAGCCCACGTAGCTCGGTCTTCGTATCGGTACTCAACTTGGTGTGTGAGGAGAAAGTCTGCGATCACTTTCTCGGCCCTTGATTTTACCTCAGTCCCGCCGAGCGTCGTGTATGTCGCCTTGGTTCGGGCTTGCAGGTACTGCTTTTTCGTCTCGAAATCCGCTTCGGTATGGTACGTCTCGTCGAAGTGAACCAAGAATTCGTAGTAATGGTCTAGAAACGTACCCGCTTCTGCATCTCGGGCCTGCCGGATTTGGCGGTCGATAAAATTCTCTTTCTTATTTGCATCGATCGTCTCAACGAAGGCCTCTTGTGCGTCTTGCAGTATACCGCGCCCAAATGCGTGTACGGTCTCAATCTCAACACCAGTGATCCCGAAATGGTCGGCGAGTCGCTGCCGCATCTCAGCAGCTGCCTCGTTCGTATACGTAACTGCGAGAATCTGACCTGGGTCAACGCCCTGTTTGGTGACTAGGTACGCGATACGCGTGGTGAGCGTTAGTGTCTTCCCGGTACCCGCCGCTGCAATAACTTGATTGTAAATCCCGTTCCGGATCACCGCCCGCTCCTGTTCTGCCGTCAACCCGAGATTCTCAGGCCCAATATCACTGAACAAGGTCGAACAAGCCTCGCGCTGTCGCCTGACGAACTCCGAATTATACTCGTCGAGATGCGATTCAATTGACGCAAGTGTTGTTTGTAGTTCCTCGAGTTCCGCCTGATCAGCCTCACAGAGCAGGTCCAGGCGGTCGTCACTGGCAACCGAATCGAGATAAGTCTGTAACGACGTGATGCAGTCGGTCAACTCAGATTTAGCAGGCCGCGTTAGATACGCATCGTAGCTGAGATACTGACTGGCATCTTCACGGAGTTGTTCACAGCGGGCAGTATCGGCTTCAAGTTTGGCATCGAACCAGACTTTCGTCTCGATGAATTCTTCTTCGCCATTGAGCCATGATTGGTACTGTGTGAGCTCGTCAACATGTGATTCCTCCAGATGCACGATATATACAGCTGTGCTCACTGCTTCGATGTCTTGCCGTAAACTGGCGATCCGGTCAAGCAAGGTTTCTGGCGACTCAATTGAACACCCGCGTTTTCGTGCCGGCCACACATCGCGCCTGAGCGCTTCGATTTCTGCTTTGGCCGCCGCCCGTATCTGTTCGAACTGCTTTGTCGCATACTTTTGCCGTGATACGGCTAACCCTTCGCCTAGTTTTGTAGCCCGGGCTTCTAACCGCTGAAATCGTTCGACGAGTGGATGTGTGACCAACTGAAGTGGATGGTTATCGCGCACATCGTCTAGTTCTTCGCTGATCGAATCGACAGCCGTAAGCAAGTCATCGCTCGCCAAATACTGCTCTAAATCGAGATACGACTCAGCTGCCCCCTCTAACTCGTCAAGCCTCTCACTCCACGTATCCACCCGCTTCTGGAGAAGCCGGAGGACGGTGCCTCGTTTCTGTTCCACCGCTGTTTCCATTTTGTGGCCTTGCTCAACCGAATAGGCGAGTACGGTCTGCGCTTTCCGCAGTTCCTCTCGCTCGTCTTCTCTGAGAAACGCTGCTTCGGGCTTCGATAGCAATACGTCACATCGATCAAGAGCAGTTTGCTCACGTTCTAACGCATCTGATACTGCGTCCAAATACTCTGCGAGCGACGCACAGTCCTCAGGAGACTGTACCGTCGCAGGAAACTGACGTTGAGGGATCGTCTCCAATTCGTCATCTGGGTTGTCTAACTCGGGACCTGTGTACAGATCACTTTGCAATCGGAGCTGGCGCTCTGCATCCTGAAACACTTCGAGAACTGCCTCGTACTGCGACACGTATTCTTGGCGGTGCAGCTGAATTGTCTGCCGGTTCGCCGCTGTCGGCGCCCACAAATACAACCATACCCGCTTAGGGAGGAATGTACGTAGAAAGCCCCCCGCTTCGCCTCTGACGTATGTTTCGATATCCTCGAACGTCTCCCAGTCAGGACCCGCTATTTCAAACTCAGGTAGTTGGGAAAGCGCTCGTCCCTCAGAACTCACTGTAATCATCTCTATCGTGATGGGCACATATAACTTATGCAAAAAAATGCAAGCAGACACAGTGATAATAATTAACTGTAGGTTTATACTTTTCGCAGATAGCACTGTTTAGTTCAGGAAATTATAAATAAAATGATGGCTTAGATGACCCCATTACTACCCGAACCTATATGTTAATGCGACAAATTTATCGAATTGAATGGGGATCACTGTTAACGGGACGCACACAGGCACCGTCTCCGACTTTACAAACTCTGGGAACCCAATCGTGGAGTTATCTCAGGCCTCAAAGAGGATCGTTGTCTCAGTGCGTGATGGGAAGCAAATCGACAAAGGAGACAGCCTGAAATTCAGCATCAGCGAAAATAACCGAACACATTATCTGGCTAACCTGCTCAGCCATGCTCCAGAAGGAACACACCACAATCACAATTCCACCCCGAACATCCCGATCCATCACGACGGCAAATCAGCAACCGCCTCTCGCAGCGAAAAATCTGCCACACAATCGATCGATGACAGGGACTTCGACCCACAAACACATGGCGCACCCAAGACAAGCAAAGAAACAACCAAACGAAAATTCCTCCGCTCAGACGAGTAACCACCACGATTCGTCGATCCCGAACTACTCATTCGACTATTCATTTTAGTAACCATCCCCAGATTTCCTCAGCACGCGACACTTATGTCAAGGATACGCCTAGTCAGGCAAGGAAAGATCGCGGTTGGCTAACCCCTTTAGATACTCCTTATAGATATCTTCGTCAAAGGTTTCGCGGACTGCACCATCGGTGCCAGTGTTCGCATAGCTCTGCGCTAACCCCAGTGTAGCACCTGCGATCGCTCCCCCACGCTTCGTGCCCCGGACGTTATCCCGCATCGCGAATTCAGCACCCAACTCAAACCCTTCAAGCATCGATTCAACGTCAGCTTTGACGAATCACTCCGCGTACTCGTCAGGGGCCATCGTCTGTCCTAAGTACTGTGAGGCCCCTAATAGCGTTCCGACAACCGCACCATTCACATTCTTCAGTTCCCGTCCTTCTTCGGCCATTGCCTGAGCACGGAGCGCTAATTCCTGCGGATCCACCTCATCAAGTGCGGTGTCTTCCCAGGCGCTCTGATATACGCCTGCTGCGCCGCCAGCGGCTAATGAACTCATCATTACAAGAGGCGTCGAGTATGGGGCCGCAACGGATATAGGGAGCATTGTTTTTCCGACGCCAGTACCCCAGCTCCCTATGTCCGCTGGGTCCGCCTCACTGACTTTCCCCCGCGCTTTTGAGAGTTCTTCACCAGCCTTCCGGTGGATCTTCTCTAACGGCGATTCTACATTCCGTCGCAGTTTCCCAATTGAGTTTGCCTCCTCAACGAGGTTATCAACTAATTGTTCTTCCTCATTGTACTCCTCGAACAGGCTGTTAAGCTCAGCTTTGAACGTTAGCGCCGGAGAAATCCGTGGTCGGCATCATTCGTCCTTGCCACCGTCTTTTTCACGCTAACACTTCAACGTCCACAGCCGAGTTCGTAACTTGACCTCAATGGGGTGAATTCAGGATGGGTGAGACAATTCGAACTGCTGTCACCGAACCCCAGTCGCGAGCCTCAGTCTTCGATAGTTCGTTCGAGCCGTATCGTGTCGCCATCCGGCCCTTCAAGTTGCCACGAGAGATCTTCCCTCCCAGGAACGGGTAATCCCTCAGGCGCAGGAGGGGCAGGGACATCATCTGGGTCCAAGCCGAGCCAGACAGCAACAACCGGCGCGGATAGGTCGCTGTATCGAGCGATGAGTTCGGCGAATCGATCGACATCGTCCCACGTCGGCAGGTCGCCCTGGTCCTTGAGCCACATTGCGAAGAGATTCCCCAGCGCGTGCGTACTCTCATATCCGGTGAATAGAGCGCGATAGTCTTCATCGCGCTCAGGGGTTGTGATTTGCCACGCGTACCGACATTGCTGGACTGCTCGGTAAGTCATCGGGTTGCTAACTGGTTGAATCTACCACATAAAAATACTGGTTAAGAGGGTTTATTTCGAGTACTTAAGTGATGCTCAATATATGGGGGCGTTAAAAAGCACAATCCGACTATCAACGGATTTCAGATAGCGAGATAGTAGCACACAGCCTCTACCGATTCGTCTCCTCAACAAATCGTAAGATGGCGTGGACGATACGTGCTGTGAATTCAGCATGGTCTCAAGCAATCATCAATATCCGAGGACTTCAACAGAGTCGGTTAACTGTTTCAGCCTCACAACCCCGAACCAAGTAGACATCCAAGCACGCAACACCGGACTGCAACCGACAAAAAGTCCCCCACCTGAAGAGTCAATTCCTCGCTGTCACCGACGGCTTGAGTCCGTTGAGGCTACTGCTGTCTTCTCCGGGCAGATGCCGTAGATCACGTCTTCGACGCCGTGCTCCTCCCCGCAGACGCCGCATTCGGCGTGCACCGACACGGTCACATCGTCGGGTTCGGAGATGTGGTCGGCGTCCGTAACTCCGTCAGCGTCTTCTTCGTGACTCGCGTCACACGCAACTCAAGTTTCTCGACGCGGTCTTCGGCGGCGGCCACGCCGCGGTCGGCCGTGATCACCGACGCCGTCGGCGCCTCTCGCCCGCGGCAGTCGGTAAGGTGGCGGTGGATCGTCCGGTAGGTCACCAGCTCCGACACGACTGCTTCTGGGTCGAGGCCGTGCCGTTCGACCTGGTGGTGGGCTCGACCGCGTTCGAGGTCTGACACGTCGTCGGTGAGCGGTTCGAACAGCGCTGGGACCTCGCCGTCAACCGGCGTCTCGCCGGCGTCCAGCAGCAGCGAGCGCAGGACGCGCACGCCGACCCGTGCTCGATATCACGAACCGACGGCCCGTTGCGGCGCGGCCACCGCCGTCAGATGCACTCCACGTACTCCTCGTGCCCGTATGTCACCGCGACCTCTCTGCACTTACAGCACGCCCCAGACATCGCTCTCACCTCCAACGGCGCCGAGGCTCTGCTGCGGTTCGTAGTGTCGATTCTGCTCGTCGTTCTGTTGTTCCCTCATAGTATTTGGTGTTTCTGAGAGTTGGTTTGCGGCCCGACACGGTGCGGCGTCAGAGTGGTCTATCGCTTCAAAGCGGCTGCCTGTACCACGCCGCCAACCCGCTACTCTCGTACTCACCGCGCTCCAAGTACTATTCCGGTATCTCGTATCGAACGAACTCGCTTTCTCCACAATCAGGACAATGCTCGGTTCCCGGCGACACGTTCGTCCCACAGTTGCGACATTCAACCATCACTTCTGACCCACCTCCGGGAAGTAACCGAGTGAGGACTGTGCGGACGCTCATAACTTTTCGATGTTCTGGCGGCTCCGGATTAATCCTACTGGTGAGTCGTATCTACCAAAAATTCGGTGTCAACGGGCCGGGAACCCGCCAAAGGCTTACTTTTGAGGGCGACTGATTGTCTTGTGGAAGGAACACTGTCACACGCCTTCCACCCCTTTGTATGAACACCGACGAATCGTCCCTCGGCCGCTGTCCGGAGTGCAGTGAGGAGATACCAGAAGCGTGGTTCCTTGTTGAGTACACCAAGGAGAGCGGCAAAACAGGTATTTGGGCCGAATGTCCGGGGTGCGAAGAGGTTGTCGAGCCGGAGTAGCCAGACAGTAGAACCAAGTGTTTTCCCTTGCATATCTCGGTCAAGAAACTCCTAATGGAGATCTCCGACCAACTCCGCTGTCTGTTCTCCGACTCTGTTGAAGAGCAAGACGAGACGTATGTCATTGAGGTACCGGAGCAAGAGGTTCGACTTGGCGACCTGCAAGCGGGCGAAACCTACCGTGTGGCTGTGCTGTCATCACCGTCCAGCGACGAAGTCACCGACACGAAAATCGAATCACAGCGCACACGTGGCCCACCGAAGCCACCGGTCGAAGAAGGGGAGACTCGTACCGTCGACATAGAAGATATTGGTGACCAAGGCGACGGTATCACACGTGTCGAGCGTGGTTTCGTTGTCATTGTCCCCGAGACCGAACAGGGCCAGCGCGTCACCGTCGAGATCGCAGATGTTCGAGAAAATGTTGCCTTTGCCGAGGTCATCGAACGAGTGAGGTAGACGACTGACTTCGGCTCGGCGGGTTCTCTCTCGTGGTCCCTTGGTACCGGTACATCTTCTGGTACCGTGGTACCGAAGGTATCCCAGAAACAACCCTCGAGAAACTACTGGGTCTTCAGTCGTGATCTGCTATATTTGCGTTACAGGCCGTCTATCGGTCGCATCTAGCAGTTCAGCGTTGAAGTGGCACTAACCGTACTTCCGAGGTTCAGTCGATCACATCGGGTTAGAGGAAGTGTTTGCTTGGAAAGGATGTGGAAGTTCCCGAAGCAGACAACGAGATAGAAGAAGAGCACCTGCTTAATTTTGTCGTCAACAGCCTTGACGACGAGCTTGCGCTGGATTTTGGCGAGGACGTAGAAGTCACGACAGAGACGTTGTACGAGGTCCCGCCGGCGGGACCTCGATCAACCACGTCTGCGAGAAGACTGACGACTCACCGCACGCCAACACCGTCCGTGGACATCTCACTGATCAGTTCGACCTTGACGCCGTAGAAGAGGTCGGGGACACGCTGCTGCAACGAGAGACGCTCGAAACACTGCCGGATCGACCGGTGGAGGTCGTCGCCGACCTCCACCTTGACCCCTACTACGGCGACGAGGAAGAGATAGAGGCGCTGTACTTCTCGAAAGCGAAACGAGGAACCACCGCATTTCACGCCTATGCGACATTGTACGTGCGCGTACGGAACAAGCGCTACACGCTGGCGACACCACGAGCGATGTCCTCGCTGAGTTCCTCGAACTCCTCAACGGCCTTGACCTCGGCGTCAAGGCCGTCTACCTTGACCGCGGCTTCTACAACAGCACTTGTCTCAGCCTGCTGTACGCGTACAATTACGCCTACGTTATGCCGATTGTCAAGTGGGGCGAGACCATTCAAGACGAACTCAACAAGGGCTGGAGCCGCGAGATCGAACACGACCTCGCCGGCAAGGTGACGTTTCCCGTGTTCATCGACTGCGTCTACCAGCAAGGACGATACGACGAACACGGGGTGGCGCGTCACGGCTACGCCGCTGACGCGCCGTTCATCGACACGCCACAAAACGCACGAAAGCACTACGGCGAGCGCTTCGGCATCGAATCAAGCTACCGATTAGCCAAGCAGATCCTCGCGTTCACCAGTTCTCAAGACGCTGGTCTGCGGTTATTGATGTTTGTGGTGAGCCTGCTGCTCCAGAACAGTTGGCGGTATCTCCACTGGATGTACGTGGCGGCGCCCCGCCGCGGGGCGCGCCGCCTCTGGAAGTGGCCGTTCACGGAGTTTTGCGAGATGGTGTTGCGAGCAGCCTGGGCAGCGCTCGGTGTTCGAAGATCTGTTCCAGCGAACCAACCACTCGACGACCGGTTCTTCCGGTAACTACCCCTGTTGGGGCACCGGTCGTGAGTGGTATCGCGTCGGTGGCAGTTCGCCGCCGACAGCGACTTGATTGACACCAGTCACACCGCTCTCATCGAACCAAAGCGTATCCAGACACCACAGACGCTCATTCAGTGCCTACTGGAGGTGATGATGGGCCTCTTGATGTGATCGACTGAGTATGGAGTACAGAGTATACAGTCAGCACTGGCGATAAAAACTCACGAGTGAATCAGCCTCGGGATTTGTCGTAAACTGCGACGCTCGCCGGAGATCGTGGCAACCTCGACGGGTAAAATTCTTTCGGCAATCCATATATCTGACAGAGAACCCGGCGCCCAACCCGTATTCCTCAGTTACCGACTGTTTCATACCGTGTTGTCTTTGCGGAACAGGAGTTCAACAGAGCCCTATGGTTGTATTTCCACGAGTTTCAAAGCCTCTTCCGTTGGTTGAAGCATGCGGTTTTCGTCGCGTTGATAATATCCCTCAAGTCTGGATTCGAGGTAGGCGTGGACTTCAGCTCCAGTCTGTACTCCCCAAGCGTTTGCCAGTTCACCGTTCGATGTCGGTGCCAACTCAACTAAATCGCCGAGACGATCTACAGCTTGCTTAGACAAGTTATGATCGGGCTGTGGGCTTTGATACTCGATGAGCGTGTCGAGTAAGGAAACTTCCTGTTCAAGTTCGTCATCGATATCGGTTGCTGTCTCGTTGAGGTAGGCCCGGATTGTCTGAAACGGTTCTCGATATTGATCCGGGACGCGAAGTGGTTCAGAGTCTCGTTCCCACTGGCCTTGTCGCTGACCGTTCATCGGCGTCCAGTCGTCTTTGTTACGGACAGCGGTGAGCCAGTCTTGAAGTGTACTGGCATACCGAGCGAGACACACTGCTTTTCTGATCCCATTTGTCTCGAAGTGCTCCGGGGATTCAGAACTGGTTGTGATATGAACTCGATCTGATTCGATGGTCCCATCGATCTCCTCCCAACTAGCAACGAGGTCCATCGCCTCGGAGGGCGAGTCAGTGAGACGTACCAATATGACCCCGCCCCGGGTTTTGCCGTCGGTCGTTGGTGATGGGAACAACGTTGAGACGGACATAATGTTGCCAGTCGATCGATCAGCGTTAGGACTCCCGTAGATGGCGTCGATATCGACGTCACCGTCTAGTTCTAGTTGGAGATCAAATACTAGTGGAGTGACCATGTACTCGAACTCATCGTCGAGTCGTTGTTTGAATTCTGCAGCTGAGTGGACGAAGTAGTGGTTTGTACCCCGGATTCCCGAGAGCAATTCCGCCAGATCAGGGTTTTCGTCGAGTCCCATTCCAATAAACGTCGTGTGGATGCCTCGCGTCGCCGCTTCCTCGACCGTGGTAGTGATAGTGTTCCGCCCGGTTGCACCGGTATTTGGCATCATATCCGTGAGGAATACGATCCGATTCTCGACTTGCGTCGCGTCTGCGTCCTCGTGTTCTCCGAGGAGATCGATAGCAGTCTCAAGACCTGCACTCATGTTCGTTCCACCACCGGACGTCACATCACGAATGTGACCACGGATCGCGTCCATATCTGTCTCTCCGACAAGAGAAAGCGGTTTGGCGACGTGGTCCTGTGAGTTATACAGGACGACCCCCAGCTGATCGTCCGCTTTCAAGTGCGTGGTGAGGGCTGCTAGAGATTCCGTCGCAGCGGCCATTTTACTCTCACTCGATGGCGAGTCCACCGACCGACGTTGCCCGGATTCATCGTAGTAGTACTGGTCAAACTGACTGCCCATCGACCCAGATACGTCGAGAACGGCGACAAGGTTGAGTTGACGGCGTTCAAACTCTTCGACGCTGATTGTGGAATTGAGACCGACGGTCAGGTAGTGTTCGGTCCGGTTTGTGACGGGATGATTGGTTACTGCTGTGCTGTACGATGGGTAGAACAGACTATCCTTTGTGTCACGGTTATCGCCTGTGTCGAAGTAATAGTCGTAAAACAGCCCCTCGGTTGTGAGTGCATCTTCGCCGGGCAGATATCCCTCAGAGATGTTTTCCCGGAAGTTATCGACATCCTTGGCACCACCAGTAGCCATCCCGAGCGATTCTGAGGCATCGCTCATCGGCGACCCCACAGCGGCCGACTCGTTTATGTGTTCTACAGCTGGTCTCCCACCATGTTCGAGATACCGATCTATTTCCCCTTCGGGGATTGCAAAAGAGCACTCAGTACACCGGTATTGGTGTGCAGGGGTGCGGGGACTCCGGTCTGACGCTCGAAACGGTCGCCAATCATCCCTGTCTGAGAGCTGACGGAGGTCCGACTCCTCGGTGATCACGAGATGTCGGCCTTCGCGTCCTTGTCGGTTGAATGCTTGACTAACCGCGTTGGGAGGGGACTTGACTCCGGGTACGAAAGTCAGATTCGAATCACACTCGGGACAGTCGTGAGAAGCGGCTTTCTTGAACTGATCTGGGAAAGCGTCTCGGGCGTTGAAATCGAGATCAATGCCGAGTCCGTGTTGTACGCCATATGTCTCCTCGGGTGCGAGTGAGTTCACTCGATCCGCAACACCGGCGACGACGAATTGATTTCCAGCAGTGTCTTCGACGTCGAATAGCGCAACATCCGGGGGCGAATCAGCACGGTTTAGAATGGAAATCTCGATTTCCGCGAGATAGTGGCCGTGGGTGATGTCTGAGTTAGAATTAACCATCTAAGTACGACGTTGCTACAATCGTTTATACTTACTGACGAGCAGATTTTATATTGCTTCGGACGGCGCTACGGAAGTAACAGAATGATTGGCTCAGTCGCTCAAGAACAGAACCGAACCGGTGACATGTCCTATGCCGTCCTGACGATGTGACTGGCAGGTTGGCCTGAGGCACCTTAATCACTCATCGAATCGCCACACGCACTGGTTGCAGCATCTGGCTCATACTCAGTCAGATTATGACGAACCGTAACTGAGTGTCTGGTTTCTGATATCGTCCCAACGGTTATTTCAGCTCGTACACTGAACAGGCCTATATCATACATGCTAGTTACTAATTTCACGCTACTGACTCATGGTCGTGCATTGTTTTGTGAGTTGGAGTTGCAATGAGTTCTGAGTATAAGGAAGAGGGCGGGATTGTTCCTGAACCGTCGGATGTTGCTGAAGTTTTCCAGCATCATCATACGCATTTCTCGGGTTTGAGTGGTGAAGAAGTACTGCAGCAGATGGGCGGGGAGAAAGGCATTGCCAAAGAGTACTCGGGGCGTATCCTCTTTGAGTTGTTGCAGAATGCGTTGGACCGGGCTGAGTCTGAAATTCATGTGAAACTCGTTGAAACACCGTCAAGTGAGCACAGTCACGCGTTTATTGTGTCGAATGACGGGGCGGGGTTTCGTGTTGACCCCGGGTATAATTATGAGAATCCGCCCGAGCGGAGCGGGCGGAAACGGCCGGATTTCAATTCGCTCTGCTCGCTCCACTTATCGAATAAGTCTGCGGATGACAGCGTTGGGAATAAGGGGATTGGCTTCCGGTCCGTGTTCGCAGCCGGGGATTATGTTCGCGTGTGGAGTCGGTATGATGAGTCGCCGGGATTGTGGGGTCTGGAGATGCACCTACCGATCAGTCAAGAAACGTGGGAACGCCGTCTCCGAGATCCCGATGTGAGGCGTGGTGTTGAATCGAAGTTGGAAACACAGGAAATCCCGCTCACTGAGGATGAAGAGCGGCCAAGCTTTCATTTCCCGTTACCGTTGGCCGCGCCGAAGCGACCGGACGTGCTTGATGATTTGGGGGCGTTCACGACAGCTGTTGTTGTGCCAGTTGACGATGCGCATCTGGAAACAGTGCGTAATTCGATTGAGGAGATGCGAGCGCGGCATATGTATTTCGTCGGCCTGTTCAGTGATCGCCGAGATATTTCGGTGCGGTTTAGCATGCCTGGCGATTCGTTTGTCCGGTCGACGTGGCCGGAAGCTGCTAGTAATTCATCACGGGGACGGATTTCTCATTGGTCCTCTGCGTCACTTGAGGATCTCGCAGCGGAGGCAGATCACGAGGTGTCTGAACCGCAAGCTGCGATTGCGTGGCCGTCTCGGAAACACGGCGATACGGCGGGGGATGAGGGTGCTGTGGCTCCTGGTGTGTACGGGTATTTGCCGACGAAAATGCAGAGTCCATTCGGGATTGATTTGCAGGGTGATTTCCAGTTAGGGATTGACCGGACGGGGCTTGATGTTGATGAGGGGATTACGGGGCCGTATAACAAGCGACTGTTGCAGATTTGTGCGGAAATCCACTTGGTAGAGGTGTTGAAGCAGGTTGGTCTGCCACTAGAGATTGTTGAGTGGGAGTTCATCGATCCGGATGAAGTACAAACGATTGCGCCTGACGGTCAAGGGTCGCCTCGAAATGATTTGTGGACACTATTAGATCCGAGTGATGGAGAGTCAGCTGCAGCAGAGGTGGTGATTGAGCACGTTGAATCGCTCCTGTTCGCAGGTGGCGGTAACCGGGAGGTTGAGAAATATTCGCAATGGGCTGCACTCGCTACAAAGTTTTTTGACGGGACGGATCGTCCGGCAGATAGTTACACTGAGTTTTGGAACGCGACGGATGCGTGGATTGATGAGATCAGCCCGCATTCGGATAGTTCGAATTACTGGGCAGATGTCGCGGCTGCGTTGTGTGACGCGGTCCGGGCGACGGAGGCACCGGTCGTTCCTGTTGAAACAGCAAACGAGGACGATGAAGGTGGTGTCGCGGCTGTACCGCTTCCTGAGCGTGGACAGGAAGTGTCTGGCGGACAGCGAGAACGACACTCACGAACGGTCTTTCTTCGAAATCCCGAGCAGACGTCGCTGCCGTTGCCTGAAGCGTTGCGACAGGCAAACCGTGCCGTGACATCGTTTCAGTTCCCGTCATCGATTCTTGGGGCGTCACCACAGCCGCTCGGGACGGATCCGTTCAATCGATGGGAGGTCCTTGCGACGTTGCGGCAACTACCGAATTCGTTACCAGAGAAAAGTGGTGACCCGATTGCAGAGGACGCCGACGAAGCGGCGGCGCTGCAACGTGGGTTGATTCGGTACGCGGCTGAATTGTACGCGTATGAGTCGAAAGGTGGCAGAGCAAATCCGGGGGACTCTGCTGTGTTCGATCCTGGATGGCGAGAACTCGATAACGAGGCGATTGGGGAGAATGCGAAGCGAACTGGTCGGTCAATAGCGACGCTGTACCTCCCAACGATTGAGGGACTGTGGGAACCGGCACGGCAGTTGACCAGAGACCAGGTGAATGATGACGCACTCGGTGAGTTACCAGATGCTGTCGAGGTAGACGCGTTCCTGACGTTTCTCGGTGTGGCACCACCACAAGAGAGCGGCCCGCCAATGACGCTGATTGAAGGCGGTCCAGACGGCCGGGTCCCTGCTCGTGAGCGGCCGCCGGAGCTCGAAGATGCCGGGCGAGGCGTTAGCGCATTGTCGCTCGGGTTGCTTCCGATGTCTGATGACGATGAGTATGATGCTGTGGCGTGGCAATCGTCGATCGAAGCGGCGTGGGATGAGTGGTTGGGAGCGTTGATTCAGGGAGAGAGTGAGGACCGGAGCGAGGGGGAAACGAGTACGAAGAACCTGTTACGCCCGCTCGCGTCCCGGCCATGGTACCCGGTTGATGTTGAATCATCCATGGCGACGTCTCCAAGCGTTGGTACCACTGAGAGAGAATCGGTTGCGCCGCGGGAATTAACGCTTCTCTCTTACCGGCAGCAGGGATTCCCATCGATACTGTGGAGTGTTGATAAGCGGACTACTGATAAGGAACTGCTCACGGCGCTTGGGACAATCACTGGGATCGATACGGATGATCTTGCCCGGGATGCTGCGGAGCCCGCGTTCAGATTGATACGACAGTTACAGCAGTTGGAGTTGCGAGCTATCGAGGAGAATCCGACAGCACGTCAGGCGCTTGTGAATCTGTATGATCGGATTCTCAAGTCGGTTGTCAGTACGGATCACGAGGCACATGATGTGGATGAGCTGGCGTTACTCTGTTATGAACCAGATCCAGCGCAAAATGCACTTGCAAACCGAGAGCTTGCTTGGCAGTCACTGTCAGGAGAAGAGGCCTGGATTGTTGCAGATACGGGTGATCGTGAATCGATGCGTCGATTCTTCCCTGATGAACGACTCGTCGTTGCCCGAATCGGGCCAACAAATCTAGCGGCGTACCCGCCGTTAGCAGATAGAGGAGTGAAGATACGACGTACCGTTGAATTCACGCCGTTTGAGGATGCAGAGACAAGCCTCCCTGAGACTGTTGATAACCTAATTGATCCGCTGCTCCCGACGTTGCTCGCACTCAGTCAATCCTCGCTTCAAGTTGACGTTGACCCGGTAGAACACGCTGATCGGTGGCGGCGGCACGAGTTCAAGCACGTCAAAAATGCGTGGGTGACGTACGAAGCAACATTAGGGGACACGAAGTCGGTAACTGAGCAGTGGCTCAAAGACACCTCGAATAATGCGTTCTATCACGAGGAAGGGGAGGCGTTGACGTTGTTGTTCGATACGTCTCCAGATACTGACGATCCAAAACCACCGCTTGCTGAATTTGGGGAACCACTTGCAGCGTTAGTGTTTGACGAGCGACGGCAAGACGTCGGGTCACTGTTTGCCAGAGCGCTGAGCGAGTATGACGGTGATGCTGGAGAGCGGCGTCTTGATCGGTTTGTTGCGAAGACTGATGCAGGCCCGCTTGTCGAAGAGTTTGAACGACAGTTCCACCCGCTGGGTGATGATGCGGCAACGGACCTGCTGAATAAAAGCCAGCATTCTCTTAACGACCTTGGGCTTGAACTCGTTGAGGATTCGAAAAGCGTTCCACGGCTTCCGAATTTAGCACCGAGTGATATCAGGCTGACCGATGCCGATGATGACGTGACGGAGACAGAGGTCAATGACGCGTTCAAACTGCTTGAACTATCTGAGTCGCAAGCACCGTTTGCGCCGAGATTCAACTGCCAGAACCGGCACGTCGAAGAGTGGGAGAACTGGTTTGATACGAATAATGAACGATTGGTGCCGTATCTCGTTGAGTTGTGCCACTCAAACGGCCGTTCAGATATGGAGCCCGAAGACGTGACGAGGATATTGAACCAGTTCGTCGCCAGCGAAGAATCCGCGAAACTTGGGTTTACTCCCTCAACAGCAGTAATCCGGTGGCTTCGTCAACAGTCGGTCCCGCCCGAGGACGTGCCTGAGCCCGGAGAGTTGCTTGTACAAGTTCGTCAATTCGCACCGCGGTACGAGAGTGTGCAGACGGTAGAGGAATCTGCTGATGCCGGGTGGACAAGGGGGACAGTATCGACACCGGCCCCGTCAGAGATTGAACGAGGGACGGTTGAGGTATCGGATGTCGCTGATACGATGCGAGCGCAAGGAGCTGTGGGGGAAGAAGCAGAGGTGGCGTTCCGTGACAAAGTGGTCAGTACTACGGCAGAGCATCTTCGAAAAGCGAAACAGGACGGTTCGCTTGATGAAGCAATTGAGACGCTGACTCGCCCACTGCCAACGGGCGGAAAAACCGAGTCGAACCTGCAGTCCTCGTTAGAGGATTGGAAAGCAAGCGGTAAGCGGAACGACCTCGCTACTGGACTCCACATTTCCACGGTTTGGGATGGGGCGGGGTATGATTTACTTGGATTAGAGCGATCTGACGGTGAATTACGCGCAACTCGATATGAGGTGAAAGCACTGCCAGAAGAAGGGTCACGAGTACGGGCTTACCTTTCTAGTAACGAGCTTGCTGTGTATCGGGATGTCTGTATTGAACCGGACACGATGGATGAGCCGAAGTACATTGGTGATTGGCAACTTATCGGTGTTGAACCCGATGGACGAGCGTTGAATCTGACGGCTGAACTCGGGGATCTTACAGATTACTTGAATCCGTTGCGTTCGAACGGGTTTGATCACGACGGGATTGTTCTCTACGTGGACCGGTAACGTGGAATCGATCGTATGCTATGAATGAACTGACGCGGGAACCAACCTCACAACAGGACTAGCACGACTTCTAGGGTTTAACGGCGATTTCACCGTCTCAATCGTAATTACGGTAAGTATACTGTAAGCCGACGCTATCGTGCGGTTTACTGGGTTCCTTGATTTTGTAGCCGGTGGTGCAAGAGTCGTGCGAGTTCGGTATTGGTCATCTTCTCTTGCTCCAATGCACAATCCGCGGCGTAAGCAATTGAGAGCGCCATTGATTCCAGATCATGGCGCATCATAACCTGGGAGAGCTTGGCCGCGGTCTCGGTACTGATCGTGACAGTGGCGTAGCCGTCTGGTGGCATATTCGCCCGAAAGCGGCGGTTTACTGTAAGTTTACCGTAATAATGCTATAGAACCGATGATCTCCGATTAAACCCCAGAAGTAGTGCTACCGTAGAGCTATGGGATTTCGCCTCGATACTGTTGTAACGTACGTGTGTATCGAATCGACTCCCCCCTCGAATACCCCCGTATCCCCACCCCAGACTAGTTGGTCTACTCCTCCCGGTGAGCAGTTCCGCTAGCCGTCCCCATCTGATTTACTAGCACGATCGCTACTAAGATTGCCACCGCCAATGCCCTCGACGAGGTCCAGGGGGAACCCGAACGCCTGGGCACGCTTTTCTTTCTGCCGAGTGGTCGAGACGGCGACGTCCATCACCTCCGCGACGGTCTCACGGTCGATCCCTCGCTCGATCGCCTGGCGAACGCGTTCATCTCCGACGCGCTGAATCACCATCAGGGGATCATCCGGGACCCTGCCGTGCCTCCTCCTCGAGATCTGGTCGGGCAGCCCCCATTTCCCGTTCGAGGCATCCTGCACGACGAGTTGCCGTTTCCGGTCCGCAACCTGGGTGTGCAGCCCCATCAACGTCCAGAGGCGAGTCCGCACGGTGCCCACTGCCGGATCCGTCGTGAGTGCGTCTTTGATCTCACCGGTCATCAGCGGCCCCTCTTCGGCAAGAATGTGGAGAATCTCGATGTCTTTTGGGACGAGTTCCTCCATATCGGCATCGGTCAACTCGAAGGGGGAGTCCTCGCGCTCGGGGCGCTGGTGCATCCAGGTATGGCAGTGGTGGCACAGCACGGCGAGGTTGGCCTTCGCGTGCTCGTCGACCGTGTCACAATCGCGGTCTATGTGGTGGATTTCCAGCCGCCCCGACCCATCACGGGACCGGTCCCCGCGACCACAGAACTGACATTTGTGGTGGGCGTCCTGGAGCAGCCGCTTTCGTTTTTTCGGCCCGACCGCGTCGTGGTTATGGCTGTTCGACGTCACTGGAGGCCACCACCGTGATCGCGCGCCGGCATCGGCGCTCGACTGTGCACCTGTTGTCGTTCGATTCCGCTCTGCGTTCTCGCAGCGTGTGTCAATCTCATTGGTTCGGTGTCGTCAATCAGTTGGCGAGCAGTCCCGTGTTGGCTGTGGGATATCGCTTCACTCGGCAGGTACTCGCGACCGCCCGGCCGGCCCTTATGCGTGATCGCTCACCACCGGCGTCAGCGACTTGACCTGGAAATCCGACTTGCTACAGTATCGCTGGGCCAGTCGGCCCAGCGCCCGTGTTCGAAGGACGTCCACGACATTGTGCCGAACGAGGTCGGCGTAGGCACCAGTCTCGAAGGCCTCGACCGCCGCTGCACTGTCGTCGAACGGATCGAGCTCGCCAGCGGTCCCCGTACAGAGCGTCTCGTATGCCGTCACGAGATCGGCGCCGCCCTCTTCGTCACCGACCGTCGTGTTGAACTGATCGCGAATCACCGGAAACACGTCCGCGTAGGGGACGTCGGTGAACGGCCACGCGATGTCGGCCGCGGCCAACCGCGAACGGAGAAAGGGCAAGTCGAACCCGCCGCGCCAGGTCTCCCCGTTGTAGGCCACCAACAGGACGTCTTCGCCGATGAGTCGCTCGGCAGCGTACTCTCTGACCGCTGCCAGCACGTCTCCCTCGGAGGCATGCGTCGAGACGCGCACGTGGGTCTCGACCGACTCCTGGATGGCCGTTTCGATCGGCGCGGCGTCGACACCGTCGGTCTGGCAGAACACGCGCACGCCGAGCGGCACCGCGAAGCCAACGACCGTCAGGGTATCACCAACCGCGAAGCCGGTCGTCTCGATATCGAACGCTACTAACTCCATCATCAGGACTCACCCTCCGCTGCAACGCGCTCGGCGACCCGATCGCCCTCGGTGGGTCGCAGCCGAAACTCGCCGAAGCCAAACTTCGCGTGCGTCCCGACGCCGAGCACGCCGTTGACCGCCGTTACCACAGGGGCGTTGCCGGCGTACCCAAGGACTTGCCCGTGATCGACGACCTGCAGGTCGTACTCCTCATCGCCGCGGACGAGCCGCGTCCGACGGCGGCGCAGGCCCTGCTCGGGGACGTCCCACCACCAGGGAACGTCCTGGTCGTCAGCATCCGGACACTCGCTCGAAAGGACGTACGGCGAGCACAACTCGAGCACGACGTCGTCCGCATCCTGCAACCGATCGTAACTGAGGTCATCGAGCTCGACGAGGTTAGTGTCCGCCAGTGACACCGCGCCAAAGCCGTAGTTGCGCCCGCCACCAAGCTGGAGCGAATTCAGGACGGTCTCCGCAATCGGCAGGATGCCGTCCTCGTCGCCGGCATGGAAGTAGGCGTGGACGTACCACTGCACCGACCGCCTGGCGTTGCGATGGTGGGCTGGCTTGCCGAACCAGCACTCGGGGGCGACCACCTGGCGGCCGCCGTGGTCCTGGACGGCCTGGACGTTGTGTGCGTCCCGCGGTCGGGAGTCCAGCAGCCAGCGGTGGGCTGGGTCGCGCAGAAGGAACAGGTCACTGTAGGTTTCGACCGCGGGGAGGGCGGTTCCGAGCTTGCCCGCGTATCCCGGATCCGAGCACGCCTCAGGGCGGACGCCGTACTCGCCGGGAACGAACACACCGGTACTCACCTGCAACGCCTGCTTGACGGCGGGGCTGACGCGACGGGCGATCGCGCTGTATAACGCGTGACCCGTGATGAAATACGGGTGGCCATAATACGGCGTTTCTAATTGCAACAGCACCTGCTGGAGTTGCGTCACTACACCACCCCTCCGTTTCGTCTCCGGGAAGTGGTATGTGTGTGACTGGCTTGCACACCGCGCGCCACCCACGATCGCGCCAGACCTTCAGATGGCATCGGACCACCCGCCATCGATGGGCGTTCGGTCAGTGTCCGTCTCGACAGTGCCAGCGGACAGGCAGTCCTCCAGATACTGCAGCGCCGTCGACCACGCCCGGATCCGCCGGAGTTGGGCATCCAGGATGCGCCAGCGCCGATCACCGTCCGGGTCGATACCGGCCGGCCGCGCCGGCAGCCGTGTCCAGACATCCGCGAACGACCGCGCCGGCGTGTCGCCCAGTGGCGCCGCTGGCCGGTCCCCAGGATTTGGGGTGAGCCGCAGGGACACCCGATCCGTGTGCAAGACCGTCCGATGCGGCGTCAGGCCGTCCTCGGGGTCGTCGAGAGCCAGCCACAAATCCGAAAAGGCCGCCCCGTCGCGATACGCATCGAGCAGCGCGGCCGTCAGCAGGACGTGGTACTTCAGGGACGTATAGGGGTAGTACAGTGACTCGTTCATCGCCGCTGCCACCGCCGAGTTCAGCCAGGCGCGGTGGGCCGTCGCTGCGTCCTGGATGGTGACGAACTCCTGGACCGCATCTCCGAGGGCATCAATGCCCACCGCATCGATTACTTGCGCGCCAGTTCCCAACGACAGCCGGAACGGCGAGTTGTGGGCGGGCACCGTCTGCTCGGGGTGCCCGCCTGGCCGACTCAACAGCGCCGCATCACGGTCGGCGCCGTGGGGCACCGACTCGTTCACCCGCTGGCCAGCCAGGGTTTCGGTGGCGTCGAGATGTGAGCGCCCGCGGAGTTTGTGTAGATCGTGGCGATACACCGCCAGCATACAGTCCGCTTCAGTCGTGGGCTCGCCATCGCCGTCACAGGCTGCTGGGTCGCCCGTCACGCCTCATCACCCACCGCGGTCGCGAGGGTGGCGTCACGCGCCGCCAGGCGTGTCTGCAGTGCGTGCTCGAAGGCCGGGCGGACCGTGTCCTGCCAGGTCTCGTCTTTGGACTCCATCGTCGTGGTCGGGTTCTGGGCGCGGTTGAACACGCGGCGGATTTCCGCCTCAGTGTAGAGGGGGTTGAGCATCCACGCATCCGGTCGGCCCGCGCCGAAGTTGCGGGCGCCACCGAGCTGGAAGGCGAAGGCATCGCTATGCTCGTCCAGGTAGGTAACGGCCTGGACGAGCAGGCCCACGAACTCGGGTTTGAGCTCGCGCAGCGTGAGTTTCCACGTCCCCTCGACGTTGCCGAGGACGTCTCGGTCGACCTGGCGCAGTGGCTGGCCGCCATCCGCGTCGTTTCGCGAGCGCACCTGCGAGGACAGTTGGCGGTAGTGGGCTTCGGCCTCGCCATCACAGACGTCTACTTCCCGGCGGATCGGTGAAAAGGAGACTGGCCGGCGCATCAGTTTTCCCGGCTGGTCGCCGAACCCGCCAAACAGGTCATAGATGACACAGCCCGCGTCGTGGTCGTCCGTGCACGTGCCCTTCTCGTGGTAGCCATTGCTGAGGTCGCGCTCGTAGACGTCGGCGCGTTTGTAATCCGCATTTGATTCGCCCGGGTGGCACGCGGTGGTGCCGGCTTGTTGGAGGACCGCCTCACAGCCGTGTCGGAGCCAGCCCGAGAGTGTGAACGGCGAGATCTGCCCGCCGATTTGGTTCATCGGGTCGTCCGCTTCGTAGCGGTCGGCCGAGGCGTGGTGGCGATCGGTGACGACGCCGTCGCCTGGGGCTAAAAGGTCGATTTCGAGGCCGATGTAGAGGTCTGGGAGGGTGGTGTCGGCCGGGTCGAGTGGTGGTGCGAAGTCGGTGTCGAGGGCCGACGTGTCGAAGGTCGTCATCGTTCGCCTCCCGCGCACGTTGGGTGGTCAGGAGGGCCGCACACCGGGCACGCGGCTCGTGCTGTTGCTGGTGTTGTGGCTGTTGGTTGGACTGGTGGTGCATTCACGTCTGAAACATCCACGACTCCGTCCGACTGCCGCGGCGACACCGCTTCGACCTCGGGGTCGAGCAGCACTGGCCAGCTCGACTGTCGCGCTTGGTCAACGCAGCGGCCAACGCGCCCGGTGACGATCGTTTCGCGAACGCCGGTCGTCGCTAGCGTGTCAAGGGCTGGTGGGTGGTCCACGCAACGCAGTTGGCCCGTTTGTCAACCCGTGTGTCGGCACGCCCGGAAGGCATACGCGGTCACGCGCCTGTCTTCCCGCAAGGGCGTGCCGCACGCTTGGCAAACCACGGCCCCTGCCCCGAGCGCAAATTGTTGAAATTGTGATATAACTTCAGTTAACTGCCCATCGTTAATCTCTTCATTCAACTGTTCTGATTCTTCCATGGGTTCTCACACATCCTAGAGAACCTCGGTCCGGGTGTCCCAGCACCCGGGTATTTTCCAACCAATATCCGGCTGGTCCGAGGCTCCAACCATTAGTCGAACGTCTAATGGTATAAACCTTTGGCTACTCGTCTAAAGGTGATTCACCCAGCAGCCATTTGTGAGATGGCCCTAAAGTGACCGATATGGGCGGCAGGGACCGTGATGAGGAGAGCGGGAAATTTACTGAGAGTTATCCACCAAAAGATTTCCTTCAAGCACTTGATGAACTTGGGTCTGCGGGGACGACTGATATCGCTGATTTGGTTGGTTGTGATCGCCGGACAGCATATCTGAAGCTACAATCACTTGAAAAAGAAGGAAAAGTCCAGAGTCAAAAAGTTGGGAACGCTCTTCTCTGGGAGTTGTCTGACTAGTCTGTCAACTTTAGGTTTATATCCGGGAGGCGGCATCCTCTTCTCGGTTCACATTCCCGTACGCCATTCCGCTTCGAGAGGTCTCTGAGGTCTCGGCCTAGGCTTGATACGTTTCCTTCACATCCCAGATCCACCTTCCTTAGCAGGGCGTATCGCTCGAATTCGGAATCTGGCTGTGACCGCGTGCGGAGGGGTCGCCCGTGACGGAGTACGTCGAACCAGCCCCGCACGAGTTCGCCGCGGACTACCTCTTCGATAGCGATGGACTCGCCCCGTTCTTCGCCGCCGACTCACAAGTTAAGTCCAGTGGTGGTAGCCAACGCGGCGAGTTTACCGACCAAGGCGAACGCTGGACTGTAACGCTGTACTACCAGGACAGCAACGTCGTTCATCCGGGCTCGAAGCTGCCGACCGGGACAGGGTGGCGACTCGACGAGATGCGCGAGTTCCGCCTGAGTGTCTCCAGCACGGCAAGGAAGATAGCGTCGGGGAGCAAGGATTCAAGGCCCACATCGCGCCGCGCTGGCAGGGCATAGAGATCGAGCAAAGTGACGGGACCGTTTCCGAGTATTCCGTTCCGGATGGCATTCACGAGGCTGTCAACGTCAAAATACAGGGCTCAAACATCAAGTTCAGTCGGTATTTGCATCTTCTCCGGCTGGCAGCCACGAGCGTCGGCATTCGAAGACGCTATTTCGAGGAGCCACACGAGTACAGCAACATCCAGGACGCCGAGCGCTATGTCCGTATCCACAAAGATGCGTCTGGTCTTGTCCACGCCCGGGACGGCCCGATCGCCTCGATGGGGCACCTGCTCGAATCTGACCGCCAGGGCTACCGAAAGGTCGTGCAGAACGACCAGGACGAACACGGCCGAAATCTGCCGGGTTACTACCACACTGTGACGCTCGGCCCGCGCCGGATCCGTGAGGCGTTCCCCGACCACGCGCTGCCGAAAGAGGTCAAGCACTACTATGCCAGAGAAGCCAAGAACCAGCCCGAAGATTCACCGCTCGCTCATCCGAAGGCCGGCGCGTCCTACCAGGTGAGTCGATGGGACGAAAAACTGGGCGTCACCGAGGAAGATCTCGAGCAGTTGGAACGAGAACTCGATCAGACCGTCCTGTCAGTGCTGGTCGATGCTGGCCTTGACGTTGCCCCGAACAGGGGGACGGGTCCGCTCATTTCGGACGCGTATTTCGAGGTCGAGACGCGAGACGACAGCCCCGAGCCGATCGATCTTGATCTCACCGAGGTCAAGTCCCAGCAAGAGAGCGTAGTAATCAAGCACCTCGCAGACGGCCTGAGTCCAGTCCAATGGGAGAGCCTGGAGACGCTCGTTACCGACGGTGGGGAAGTGTCACCGGCTGATATCGCGGAGAATCACGATCGCCACGTCGAGAGTGTTCGTCGAGCACTGCGTGGGATCGAAGATCTCGTCGTTCGCGAGTACGCGGAGGTCCAGCTTCGATCGAGCTACGTGGCTGAACTCGTTCACGAAGCCGTCCAGGAAGCGGAGGAGGCGGTCAAATAAGCTGCCGAAACAGGTGCGAAAGCGATTCGTGCTTCAGACCAGGGAATGGAAGAGACGATGAGCGTGTTCATCGCCTGGGCCAACCGCCACGGCGTCGACGTCGATGACGCTCTCAGTCGGCGTGACGCTCGCATGGAGATGCGGCTTGGTGAGCCTGGGCAGGACGCTGGTCGAACGCTTCGCGAAGGGCTCCGCGTTTGGAAGGAAGCGGGGATGCCGGTCGAGCGCTTCCGGATGGCGAGAGTTCGATTCAGTGACGGCAGTATTGCCGACGCGTGGCGATATCTGAGCCCCGGTTGACGCCGGACTCGGTAGTGGCAACACTATTCTGAACCCCTATTTTCGGCCTATTTTGCCCGCTGTGAGTTACAAGGGCAGGTGTGAACCGATTCTTCGAAGCCGATCTTGGGCTACTCACGATTTCTCGAACAGTGAATAGCAACCCAGGGGGTTTGATTCCCTGTTAGGGGTGTGCCTAAGGGCACAAAATCAAAACACTCGGCTCTGGTGAATCGCTGTAAGACAGCGAGATAGGTCGCCAAATCAAAGGAAGTGAAGCGGGAAATCGGCGATGCTTGATGTCGAAGATCTCCCGCTTCACGAGCAAAGCGGTGTCGTTAGCTAAAAATGCTGTTGGTGGCCGAGGCGAAGCCGCCGCCCCCGAAGAGGGTGGGGGGCTTCGCCGACTACGCCGTCGTTTCGCTCCACTGTCTCCGGATTTACTTAGAGAAATCCTACCGCGACGCGCTTGATCTCCTGAGCGAGATGCCACAAATATTGGCCGAGATCGGCCTCGAAGAGGGCGATCTCCCACATCACTCGACGCTAGTCAAGGCGTTTGATAGGTTAGAGATGAAGATCTGGCGAGTGCTGCTGCGCCTCTCGACGCAGCTGCACGATACCGCTGATCACGCCGCAATGGACGCGACATTCTTCGACCGTGAAACCGCCAGCAAGCACTACTGCCGCCGGACGAACTATCGCGTTCAAACGCTGAAAACGACCGCGCTCGTCGATACAAAAACGCAAGCTGTGCTCGACGTTCACTGTACGACCGAGAAACGTCACGACACGCAGATCGGCTGGCAACTCGCCCGCCACAACACGGGCGAGATTGCCAGCCTCGCCGCCGACAAAGGCTACGATTGGCAGCACTTACGCGAGAAATTACGCGAAGAAGGCGTGAGACCGCTGATCAAGCACCGTGAGTTCCGACCCGTCGATTGCGCGCATAACGCGCGAATCGACGAGCCTCTATATGGCCAAAGAGCGCTGTCTGAGACCGTCTTCTCAACGATCAAGCGGACGCTCGGCCACGCGGTGCGTGCCCGAGCGTGGTACCGAGAATTTCGTGAGATCGTTCTGATGTGTGCGGTCTACAATATCAAGCGAGCCGTGAAACCGTGAAATCAAATGCCTTCTGCCGATTCACCAGAGCCAAACACTCCACTACCACTCAGCAGCGCTCTAGTTGATACAGTTGAAGCGAGGGGTTTCCCATGCCTCTCCAGATTATACTGATAAAATAATCTACGTCTGAGTCAATATCGATCAATTGTGGCCTCACTTCAGAGTCGAGTATCAAACGCACTCCCATAGACTGCGTCGTTACCAATTCGTTTCACCGGTGCAATCCAATCAGCTTTCAGACGTGTTGTCGTCTAATTGTCCGGCAAGTGCAACATCTGCTTCCGTAACGGTTTCTGGATCAACTAGCTCTATCTCCTCTGTGAGTTTGTGGTGTATCCTTCGAATCGTGCCATTAGTCCCGTATCTACGTCGTCTACGGTGGATCGTACGTAATTGGCCTTCCGCCCAGTCACTCATCTCGTGATCATCCAGTAGTTCCAGGATTTCCTCTGCTTCTCCGCTTACGTCCTCGTCGCTGTCCGCAATCTGCCGACATAACTGTTTGATGTCGGTAACGACATCGCTATCGCCGCTCTGCCGGCTCAAAATGTCGTTTTGCCACGTACTTGGTGTACCCAGCTCACTTACGAAGGATCTCAACTCCTCAAAATCACTCTCAGGAATCGTGTGGCGAGTGGTATCGGGGGAGGAAATGGTATCGAATACCCGAACCTCATCAGTCTCCAGGCGTGGGAATTGGGTGAAGACCGTTTGTCCCCCGATTGTGGTGCTTTGTACTCGATCCGAATCGAAGATAGTAGTTCGCCATTCAGTTCGTCCACTACTGTGTTCTAAGTGTGCGAGTGAGACGTATCCTTCTTGTCCAGGGGAGACGAAATACTGCGGTTCAGACCTTTCTGCGACGGCATCGTAGGTTTCCTGAAGCTCCTCGATATCGACATCATTCTCCTCACAGAACGCTCGAACGATGTTTCTGAGATCGTCGTACTTCGACCCGATACCCTCCAACCGTTCGTCCCCAAACTCTGCACCGCCTTCTTCTAGTCGCTCGTAGGTCATGAGCGTCTTGTGGACTTGCTCTTCAGCAGTATCCAAAATGGGGGCGGCATGACCAAAGGTGTTTGAGATATCTTCGATTTTTTCTTGAATTCGCTCAACAAGCCCGAGCTGCTTCCGCAGATCACCAGTCGGAGCAAAGTTGTAAATCAACAGTTCATTATGCCGTGTTGTGATGCGGTCAATACGCCCAATTCTCTGCTCCATCTTCATCGGGTTCCAGTGGAGGTCGTAGTTCACGATAACTCGCGCATCTTGGAGATTCTGTCCGACCCCTAGTACGTCGGTTGCAAACAGAATGTCAATCTCTTCACCGGGAGTAACGTCAGCTTCTTGTGCTTCTGGTGCGAATTGCTCAACAATTCTCTCATCAAACCCACTTCCCCCGTGGACAAATCCGACGGTAGGATTACTCGGATCTTGACCGAGCGTAGCAACGTTGGTGTGCGCTGGATTCTCGCCAGTTAGTTGCTCGAAGAGATGCGTGATTGTGGGCACGTACTGACTGAATATGAGAACCTTCTCGTCCGATAGCTCTCGGTCAATTAATCCACGAAGGCGTTCCGCCTTAGCGTCTTTAGTGCGCCCGTCTTCTTTGGTCTGAAGTGCATTCTGTGCCTGCCGTTTTATACGATCAAGTTCTCGAAGGTCTTCGTCAATGTCTGCTACGATTTCATCCCTTTTCGATGGGCTGACTCTATTGAGGGCTTCTGCGACATCCTCAAAGTCAACATCCTTGGCGAAATCATCCTCGAATGTATCCCGTATCTGTTCGACGGCGTCACTCCGGTTTTGCGCATCATCCAGGTCACCAGTAGCGATGTGACGTGTGATGCGCTCTCGTTCCATAAGCCGTTCAACAGAACTCTCGAACGCGGCTAAGCTGCTCTCAAGACGTTTGAGGAGATTAATGAGCATCAGAATGCTCGCATTCTGGTACTCAATGATTAGTTCCTCTTCTTCGTCTCCGTCAGCGTCATAGCGATCAGCACTAACGTAGGGGATGTTCAATCCAGAGTTCTCGGAGTCATCTGAGCCGATGACTGTATCGACGATATCACTATAGAGTTCGTCGAGACGAGGGTCATCGGGTGTGATAAGACGCGGCTTTCGGTCAGGGACGCTGATGGCCCTGTCTCCGATGGTGATCTCCCCGTAATTTTCGAGGATGTACTTCCGGTCCCTCGAAATGATGACCTCCCGCATAATTGACTCAATGAGTTCTTCGAGGTCTGAAAGCCGACTCTGAGTGCTCGTGGATTTGTCTTCCTCGCTGGAGAGGCGGTCGTACTGTTTGAAAATCTCGCTTGGTGACAGGCCTTTCAGTTCAATGTCGAAGTCATCGTCGTCAGCAAACACCTTGATCAGATTGTCCACGTCTCGAACGGAGTTGTGGATCGGCGTCGCAGTGAGCATCACGAACTTCTTGCCCTTCCGACCGATTGACTGGAGTTTATCGTAGCGCTGTGTTCCAGTATTTCGGAGGTTATGAGATTCGTCGACGAGAATCAGATCGACTCCACGGAGTCGTTGGATCTCCTTTTCAGACAGACGTGAAAGTTTATTGAAACTCATAAACGTCTTCTCAGCAGTTGTCGGGAACTCACCGGTGTCTGCATCAAGGAGATCACGCATCCACATCCGCTTCAGCCGCTTGGGTGCAATGACGAGAACGTCGTCTCGGGAGCTCGTATAGTCCTGTACAAGCGGAGCACCGATGTATGACTTGCCGAGCCCGACGCTGTCTGCTAAAACAACGCCATTGTATTTTTCGAGCGGGCGACGGGCTGCTCTGAATGCGTCCTGCTGGAACGCTGTGAGTTGCTCTTCGTAATCGCCAGTAATGTCCTGGAGTAGGGTGCCCTCTCGAACGTCTCGGGAAAATTGCTCAACAATAAACCGCTTCGTCGCTTCGTACGGTGAAATCGTTTCCACCTCAGCGACCGATGTTTCGCCTTCTCCTGTAGAGATGTCCGGCAGGTCGTCTTCGAACTGCGACTTCTCTATCGCGGCAGTCATAAGGTCCTTGTCGAATTCGCTGGCCTCCTCCCAAATCTCCTCGAACCACTCGCCGAGATACCGGATGGTGTTGTTGTCCTTCTTTTCCACATTCAGTTCGACGTTTCCGCGGAGGCCGCTAGCAGAGAGGTTTGAAGAGCCGATAATCGCCCGACCAAGGTCCGGGGAACCGGCGGGGTGCTCGAAGAGATAGAGTTTTGGATGGAATCGACTATCGTCGTACACCCGGACATCGACCTTGTCCTCCTGTATGAGCGTGTAAAGCCGATTGATCCCCTCTTGGGCTTCTGATCGGTCGTACTCTTCTAGATCGTCAGCGAACCCACGTTCTAGTTCATTGATGGTGCGCTGGTCGGTATCGGTCCCGATGAGGATCTCGATACGTTCGGCCCTTCGGAGATTCTCCTTCAGGAGGTCGAAACCACCCAGATAGAAGTAGCCAACGGCAATTCGGACGGTCTCGGCTTCGGGGGCCAGAGCGTTCGCCCGCTCAGCCACGTCGTACTCGCGGTTGTCAAGTACGTCGGAGTACCCGGACCAGTCTGGGTCACTCATTGCTACCTTCTATGTCCGATAAACTCACGCCGTAAATTTCTGCTGCTGTTTTATCAATTTCATCTTGGATGTCTTCCAGATTTTCTTTCGATTCTGCCTTTTGAACGGAAATTGCTTTTTCAACTAAGCCTGTGATTTTTGATACCTCTCTTTCTGTAGGAATGGGAATGGGTATAATTCGGACGTCACTTGCTTCGATACTAATTCTGTTAATTAGGTTTTCAGTCAGATGAACGACTACCCTCGAATTCAAAATGCCAGTGAGGTATTTGCTTGTGACTAAATCCTCATCTATTGGCGAAAGTATTGTACATTTGTGTTCAATTACACGGTTATTTGTATATCTTGCGAATAAATCTCCAAACTTCCCAATAGAGAGACAAACTCCTTCTGAAAAGTTATAATTCATGTTCCGAAGGTATGCCTTATTGCTATTCCGCAGCTTTCGCAAACTATCTTCACTCCAATTGATATACTCAACATCTGTTTTGAAATATAAATCATCCTTGACAAATCCTTTCTCAAGAGGAACCCACACAGCGTCATCATCATCTCCGCTAATCCCGTCTTGTTTTTCTTTGTCTGTTAGAGAGTTGGTGTCTGCGACTTGATCTGGAGTAATAACGCGGCTCATCCAACTGAATGGATTTTCGTTCTTTTCGATATATTTGAAATCTGAGTTTCTCTCTTTCACCTTCTCTGCTGCTCGCGTCCCGTCAAGATATGCAAGATATTCCTCATTATCTCCAGTTTGAAGACCAACACCACTCGTTGTTAATAATCCTAGAATGGATACACTACCAGGCTCCAGATCAGAATGATGCTGGTGCTGAATCCTGTCCAGGTTCTTCTCTATGTTGGTGGAATCTTGAATAACCCCTTCCCACTCGCGGTGGATCTCGGAAACGTTCTTAACGAACTCCTCGTAAAGTCGCAGATTCGCCTCTGTCGGCTCGAAGAAGTTCTGCCGGATCGAGTTTCGATAGATCCCGAGCTGAACCCGGTAGCCACGGGTATCACCATCATACGATAGCTGTGCAACTTTTTGATCGTTCTCATCGGTAACTTCCGGATCGATGAATGAACGATACTCCGAGATCGCCGTGGATGTCGCATCGACGTACTGGAGGCTGTGACTATCGGGCACATCCGACTGCTTTGAGAATGAGAAGATAGCAGGGTTGACAGTTGCATCGAACGTATCTGGATTTGCCAGTAGCAGACTGTGGAGTTGGTTTGATTGAAGTATCCGCCGTGTCGTCTGCTTCGAACTCAACGTGAGGAAAGTATTACTAGTGATATAGGATACGACTCCGCCATCATGGGCAAGTTCCCACGCTCGTATGATGAATTTCTGGTATAAGTCATGACGCATCCGTGGGATAGTCTTGTAGAAATCGTACTTCTCGTCATAGTGGTGGCTGAGTGCCTTGATGTAATCCTGCTTTGACTGGCCTTCGTAGGGGGGGTTGCCGATGACGATGTCGAATCCGCCGTCGAGGATTACTTCCGGAATATTCGTCGTCCACGCAAACGTTTCCCCGGCCTCGGCAGCGACATCTGTCATCCAGTCTCCCTGCTCGATGGCCAACTGCGTGTCCAGTTCGTCGGTGAGTTCGTTCAGTCGATTGGTGAGACGATTCTTCTCTTCGCCGTGTGCCGTCTGATATTGGGTCCTAACCTCGTGAATCTCTTCGAGCGTACTGTCGAGCCCTCCCGTTAGGGTGGCTTGCTGGGCCTCGACGTTCGTCGGGTCATGTTCACCAACGAGGCTGTTCCCGACGAAGAATTTGAACCCGAGGTTGGGCAGCGCAAACTCTTCGTTTGAATCGAGGAACTCCTCGTGATCCACGTCGAGATCCTGCATTAGGTGGAGCCAGACACGGAACTTACACAGTTCGATGCCACCAGCATCGATGTCGACGCCGTAGAGTGTGTCTGCGATGAACTCCTCCTTGAGCTCGAATCGACTACGGTCATCGCTACGACTATCATCCAGTGCCTCCGAGACTGCGACGAGCTCCTCCAACATGGCGATGATGAACGCGCCACTGCCCACTGCTGGGTCCATTACGGTTGCAGAGCGAAGAGCATCATCGATAGCCTCGATCTGGTCTTCTGAAAGAGACTTGGGAGCAGTGTGGTCACTAACCAGTGACACAGCCTCTTCGTGGGAGATGTCGGTTTGCCCTAGCAGGTGTTGCTTGAGCGCGTTCTTCGTCATATAGGCGGTGATAGGCTTCGGTGTGTAGAACGCGCCCACCTCCGAACGTTCGTCTTCCTGCATGAACATCTCGAAGATACGTCCAATGAACTCCGGATCGACGACAAGTTCCTGTTCGCTGGGGTTCGACTCACGCAGTGATATCTTGTATCTCCGGAGGAACCCTTCCGGTTCGCCATCGTTGCCATCCTCCGGACTGAGGAGCTTGTCGAAGAACGCTTCGTCAATCTCAACGTCCTCCTCGATGTCCTTGCGCTCGAACAGACCACCGTTGAGGAAGGGGATCTGACCAAGGCGGTCCGATACCGTTGTCCCCTCCTCTGAGAGCGCTTCGAAGAACAGTGGCTCGAATAAGTCGTCGTAAACGTGCAGATTGTCCTCTTCGGCCACTTCTTCGTACTTGTTTTCGACGTAGTCGATGTCCCCATCGAGCCAACCCTTTTCCTCGATAAACAGTAGGAACAGGACTCGGTTGACGACAGTTCTCGTGTAGGCGTTGAGGTTCTCTTCCGGATCTTCCAGACCGTGAATTGCGTCCTGAAGGTCTTCACGGAATATTTCTCCGAAATCTTGGTAGAAGCTTCGCGTGACCTCCCGGATCGAGAAGACATCCTCGACGTCGCCTTCGAGGCTCGTTCGGCCTTGACCAGAGCCCACTGTGAGGTCGCCAAGATAGTCGAGATAAGCTGGCTCCACGCCGAAGCGCTTGACTGTAAAGTAGTTTAGATCGAATGTGACCTCCACATCTTCAGACGAAAACTGCTCTTCGATGTAGAGAAAAGTGAGATCATCGTTCAGAGGGCTGGTCAGTGGACCTTCGTCGGATTTCCGGTACGTAATGACAGTGAAGAGTTCGTTAACCGGGCTTCCGTGTCGTTTCAGGTGTCGCTTCAGGTCGCTAAATGCGGGACTATCTCCAGATGCTTCGAGTTCGATATATCGAATGACTCCGTCACCACTCTCATCGACTAAGTGTGCCTCGTACCAATCATTCCTCCCTTGGTTTCGCTTTATCCCGCTCGGCACTTCGATGAAGGAGCTGTAGTTTAACCCCTCTGAATCGAGCAGATAATCGATAACGTCGCCTCCATTTTCGATTGAATCCAGACCTTCGATGGGAGTTCGGACAGACATATTTCGCTTGTCGGGTATTCTCTCTATCATCATATATACTCTTGGCAAACACTCGCGGACTGTCGGTGATTCATACGAAGGGAATTCCCTTCGTTTTCGTATATGAACCTACGCTACCTGCAGACAACTGCGAATCTCCGCGCTCCTGGAGTCAGCGATGATCGGCAACGAGGAGGCACCAGTTACCGCAGTTTATTATTCGACGAGATGAGAGATGTGACATAGAGGATCACAGAATGGTTAGCGTGGAGAATGTCGTCGCCTCGGGATCAACTGGGTGTAGAGCTAGATCTTGAGGCCGTTGCTAGTGAATTGAGTGAAGTCGTTGATTACGATCCGGAGAAATATCCTGGTGCCGTCCCAAAGCGGTCTAGAGTTTAGCGTTGTAATGAGTCCCGTTCAATCGGTTATGATCTTAGAACTGCGTGCACCCAGTGCACGGTGATTTAATCTCGTGACAGATTTTGAATTAACTTGCGTTCTAACTCTACCGAGCAAACTCTAGAAGACTTTGCAACGCGATCAATCCTTTACCCTGCGTGGGTCAACATGGTTTCCCCTCCGACCCCACGAGGGTTGGTCTGAAACCATGCCTAAAGTGGCGGTTTCAACCTCTCTACCAGGGAGTAATAGGTTGACAACTCAGTCGACCATCAATACACCTCAAAGGTGTGGGGGTCGACTA
>Ga0207995_100096_pt1 | contig 35679 bp, 32 predicted proteins | sample AntDeeMetag022AM_FD_184759 | JGI IMG/M metagenome (GOLD analysis project Ga0207995, IMG submission 184759) | Saline lake microbial communities from Deep Lake, Antarctica - Antarctic Deep Lake Metagenome 022AM (SPAdes) (version 2) | ecosystem: Environmental > Aquatic > Non-marine Saline and... | reverse complement strand
AGTCTTTGCATTCGACGACGAGGAAGTCACTAGGGTCGTCGTGGGGGTCTTCTCGGCGGGCGGCAACATCTGCGGTGAGTGCCAACAGTTGGGTTCGTTTGGTAGTACGGAAGCCCCACTCTTCGAGAGTTGTTGCGACGCGGTCTTCGAGCCACGTGCCGTGGCCCGGCCCGCGTCCGGGTGTGGTTTCTCGGGGTGGATCAGTCGGTTGTTCGGAGGTGGTGGTGTCTGTTCGTTGTGGAGCCTCCTCTGGGGTGGTTTCAGTGATGTCTTTGTTGGTGTTGGTGTCGGCTGCGCTGTTGGGATCGTCAGTCATCGGTCTCGAACACCTCCAGGGTGGGGTCTGTCGACGGTGTGGATTCGGTGTGTTGGGGTGGATTCTCAGTGGGAGTCTGTGAGTCGTCTTCGGGGAGTTCAGAGGCCACTATTTTGGTGGCCGTCTCCTGGAGTGTGTCGGCGACCTGGACTGCCTGTTGTGGGGTCAGTTCGATCGTGGTCGACTCTCGGTTGCTGATTAGTCCGAGGGTGAGTGTTGGGCCAGCGGTTGCAGCTCGTGTGATTTCGAGGCTGCCGGTAGTGTGGTCGGCTTCTCGGTGGCGAGCGATGGGTGTGTTGAGTTTGAGTGCTGGGCCTTCGGTTGTGGTGGTACCCGTGTCGGTGTGTTTGTGGGAGGCTGAGTTACGTGTTTGATTGGAACGACAATCGTGGGCTGCGAGCCGTTCTGGGAGGCCAACCACGTCGCAGTTCGGACACGCTTGGAGTTGCGGTTGGTCGCTGTGCTGTTCGACAGATTCATCTGGCGCAGATTCGGAGTCTTTCATGCTTCGTTTGGTCGCGAAGCACGGAGGTCGGTGTTGGTGCACCGGCCTCACTTTCTGAGGCGAGTCCCCGTGCTTCTCAATTAGATGTTCTACGGCCAGAGACATATATTTTACTATTAGTTAAGCTATTTTGCCTGTAGTAATTAGATATAGTATCTAATAACTGTAGTATGGTATCCAAAATAGCTATACATGAGAGCCAAGCATATTTTGAATGTGGACCCAGAAGAGTTGCTCCCAAGCGATCAACAAATCTTAGATGCGCTCGCTGATGGGCGCTGTACCCCTGCGTTTCTTGTCGAGATCACTGGCTTGTCTAAACCAACGATCCATAGTCGGCTGAATGTCCTTGTGGCGGCTGGCCACGTTGAGAAGATCCACACCAGTGGGCTTTACGAGCTGGTTGATGATCCACGCAAAGAATGATATCTGTACTCTCCTGATCTGATGTTGGGATCCTGCGTTAATCCAATTGGCCCAGAATTCTTGTGATCCCACACCCCTCATTTCGTCTGTTCTGGTGTTATGCTGATTCGAACAGAAGTATATGAATACCCAAATAACAGACTCCACTGTGTCGAGTGTTCCTGGCAGAGGGTATCGGTTCGAGTGTATTTCAGTCAGAAACAGATCTGAGGGTCGAGTTAGTGATCTAACCTACTCATTGTCCCAGAAGTCATTGCTAATCGAAACACCCGTTTTATACACTCTATCCCTCAATATCTGGGACTTACACTCGAGATGTGGTGTGCTTGTAAGACTACATTTTACACGTGTGGCTCACAGACCCCACCATGTCGAGTGTTCTCACTAGTAATGAGATGAATTCACCTCCCTCCCAGACCCCACTGTGTCGAATGTTTTTCGCTGATCAGGTGAATACGAGAATCAATCTGTGAGGTTCACACTAACTTCTAACGTAGTCGACGTTATTGAGACACCCCACTGTGTCGAGTGTTAATCGCTGCAGAAGATCGGCACACTATAGAATATCTCTGTTGGAGACCCCACCGTGTCGACTGTTTTCCGTGGTTAAATCTTTTAACAGAGACGATATGACGTGATCCTGATTTCAATCACACCCCACCATGTCGAATGTTCTTATCTCAGCCTATTGTATATAATATCACTCGACGCACTCGACGCGATGGTTTTATTAGACAATAGATTTCAAATAGAAATTACTCTATGACTACCTTTACCCGTGATACGGAGATCTTCTGCGATGAGGAGATGCTCCGGGAAGACTACCAACCGGAATCAATTACCGCACGTGAAGAGGAACTCAGTGCCTACAAGACTGCACTTCAACCAGTCGTTAATGGTGCTCAGCCACGGAATATATTCTTGTACGGAAAAACCGGTGTGGGAAAGACAGCCGTCTCACGGTACCTTCTTAATCAACTGAAACGTGACACAAAACAGTATGACGATGTTGACCTCTCTGTTTACTGGCTTAATTGTACGAATCTCTCGTCTTCCTACCAAGTTGCAGTCAATCTCGTTAACACTATTCGATCTACAAAAAACCGGATCAGTACAACAGGTTACCCACAGCAACGTGTTTTTGATATTCTATATGAGGAACTTGACGCAATCGGTGGGACGATCTTGCTTGTTCTGGATGAGATTGATCACATTGGAAGTAACGATGAGATTCTCTACGAACTGCCACGGGCTCGCTCAAACGGATATCTTGACTCTGCAAAGCCAGGGGTTATCGGTATCAGTAACGACTTCGGGTTCCGTGATAGCCTCTCACCGAAAGTCAAAGACACACTCTGTGAAGAAGATATTCACTTTCCCCCATACGATGGCCCTGAACTTGAAGCAATTTTGCATCGACGTGCAGACGGTGCACTGTACGATGATGCAGCCACACAAGGTGTGATTTCGCTGTGTGCGGCCCTTGCTGCCCAAGACACTGGAAGTGCACGACAGGCATTGAATCTGCTTTACAAAGCAGGCGAGTTGGCACGGGCAACCGATGAATCAATAATTACCGAAGACCGCGTTCATGAAGCTCGTGAGGAACTTGAACAAAGTCAGATTGAACACGGGATGCGTGAATTGACACAACATGGTCATCTGTCACTAGTTGCAACACTTAATCTCGCATTAGCAGAAGAAACACCAGCTCGAGTAAGAGAGATTTATCCACGGTATCGAACCATTGCTGAACAGTCAGATATCGACCCCTTAGTTCGTCGACGGATGCATGACCACCTTGCAGATCTCGCAATGCTTGGTATTCTCAACCGTCAGTCTCGAAATGAGGGCCGTGCTGGCGGTCAGTACTACGAGTACGAATTCAATGTCGGACTCAAACTTGTGTGTGAGGTAGTCGACACACTCGATGGTGTCGCACTTCCAAGGCGTATTGGGGAGCATCTATAAGAGTCCATCCAGTCTTGTAGAGAACACTCGACACGGTGGAGGGGTGTGAATCTCTGTTGATGATGTCAGTGAGAGGTATTTCAGAGTGGTTGATCGATGACTATGTGAGACCCACATTCACTCGGTATCGGGTGTGGGGGCCCTTTTTGTCCAAAAATAGAACCATCTGGCAATGAGGTTTAGTATGAATTCAAAACAAGAATCTGTCTTCAGTAGCACACGAAAGGATACCACACCGTATTCGATATGAAATGCAGAGTGCAATCATCTCTATAAGAACATTCGACATGGTGGGGTGTGACTGTACATTTGTGTTTGATGCCTCCGAGTGAAACATCACACAGTGGTTTGAGAGATAGCTCGAAGATTGCTACAGAACACTCGACACAGTGGGGTGTGGCTATTCGATCCAGTGTGCTGACGTGAGGTGAAACACTTGACACGGTGGGGTATGACTCCACTCCCAATGTGTGTAGAGCACAACAACAGAGACACACCTCATACCGTGTGAAACCTCGCTCTTGATATGCGCTGTGTTTGTAGCCTATAGTGGGTTTCTCACACCATATTCGATATGAAATATAGACTGTAGTCCAAAACAAGGCTCGTCCTCAAGAGCCGTGTGAGCATCTGTTTCGAGAGATTTCCTTGCAAGATAGCATTCAGCATTGGATTCGAATTATTACTACACAGTATCAATCACCATTTCATTTCGATTGTGGTCTGAGAATGCGTAGAAAGGTATCCCATTTCATTTCGACGCCGGTGTCTTAGCTAGCTGATTTTTGGTCCACGAGGTTCGTACAACCCTATTGGAATTTACTTTTCTGGGTATGATACCACTGAACTCATCGAGATTCTTGATCGTCGACTGATTGAGTTCTTACCAAGTTGTTGCAACTGAGTATTCTAATAACTTGGTAAGAACGATTGTGTGGGCCTGTCACGCCAAATGCGGGAGTATATCTTACTTTGGCAGCTTCTAGTGAATCAGTCGAGTCGTATTTATTGAGCGACCATACCCACTTAACTGGATCATTATGATTGTGATCACTAGAAGTAACATTTCGAGTGTATTGACCCTCACATACGGTACCGTTTCGAGTGTATTGGCTATTAGATCGCTATGAGTGTATTTGTTTGAGGCATTCTAACCGCGCGAACACAAACCACTATTTCGAGTGTAAACACCCAGTATTGGTCCAAAGAGTGGCTTACAGACAAATATACACTCGAAGTGGTGGTGTCTAACTAAGGTTTATTGAACCCGACGACAACTACTCCTCATCAGTATTAGAGTTACACTCGAAACACTACCTCCTCTCTGAACAGACAGATATCGGTCTCCTAGTTCTTCGACGGATGCTTGAAACCCTATTTTTCAGATAGATACTCACGTGGAATAACTGGTCGCTGAAGACTGCGAACTGATCAGCAGTTCCAGTGGCACAAGGGTTTTCTATGTCAGCATAGTGGTGGGATACAGATGGTTCAAAATGAGAAAACCGTCATACAAAGCGAGCAACAGGGAAGAGCTCACCCTAACAGTAGATGATCGGGGGCGAGTAACACTCCCAAAAGAGGTCCGGGACCGATTAGGAATCAAATCAAACGATGAGATTCCTGCAACCCTCGTTGGGTCGGTCCTCGAAGTTAACCCTAAACCGAGCTCAAAATTGGAGACCGCAACAGCCGACCGGGATACGTGGGAGAACACGACACCAACTGATGCTGGAGAAACGCTCTTCGGGCCGATAGATCGGTGAGCGACGCTCCGATGACTGATTCACTCCCGCCCGAAGTGACGGTTCTTACGGACGTGAACGTGCTCGCGATCGCGCTTACTGATAATCACCCTGCACATGATGATGTGTATCCCTGGATCCAGGACGCAATTGATGGTCCAAACGTCTTGCTTGTGTTCGATTACTATCCGTTACGAGCACAGTATCTGATGACGAGCAATTTTGACGCAAATGCAGCCCATCTGGTAGAAGTATGTTGATTCGTGTGTTTCGTGTGTTTTGTCTGTAATTCAGATTTTGTGTATCCTTTCGCAGTCCTCTACTTTGAGATTCAGAACAGACGAAATGAGGGGTGTGTATAGTTTCTCAAGCGAATCGTGGTATTGGACTACCAGAGACGGTCTCATTTCAGGTTGAAAATGATCATCAACATCAGTAATGACTTGGTGTGAGGCAGAGTTATACCCGCCTAACCAAGGCCCTATTTGGGTAAGAACCAATGGTCCAAAAACCACCAGAAGACAACAGGTTATACCCATTCGATGGGGCCTGATTATAACAATAATAACAAACGAACGACCACCAGTTGTGACCAATGGCCACCACAGCAAGACTTTGACGACACAGAGCTAGCCCACAGGATAAAACCACTTAGGAAGCCCAGAAACTCCAGGGGACCCCGAGAAGTCGACAGGCTCGGCCCCTCACTGGGGGCTGCCAGCAGAGTAAGAGCCACCGGTTCGTAGCAGCCACCAAAACAGGCCCCAGCAAAAATCAAAGAGTACACTGCGGATCCTGGATGATGTCGACTGCGTAGGGTGGCCCAGATAATTATAGTCTATCTTGACGACTTCATATTGCAATACCACACTGGTATTGATCAGCCATTGAGAACTATCGTTTAATCGTCCCGAAATACATCTATGTTGTTATAGCTAGTCAGGATCATTCTTTGAATACCAGTTGGGACGGTAGATCCCTCGGGTCCCCCCTGGGTGGAGACAGACGTTCTGTGGTAGGGTGTCTCTCATTGAGTAGTCGTTGTTATTATTGTTATAATCAGGGGGTTAGAACCGGGTCTAACCAACTGCCGTCTTTCGATTGTATTGTCGTTGGGTCACACCTATTGTCGGCTATCTATAGCGGTTCGTACTGTGGCTCGTAGTGCTATTGAACTGCTACAATAGACGAATACACCCACGATCAGAACGCCCTCTACCACCAGCAAAAAACAGTAACCAAACAACTAAAAAATATGTCATACACTGCCCGTTTTGATCGGGGTGACGATGCCATCGACAACCTAAGGGAAGATCCAGAAACAGAACGGTACTTGTTGTTGAGACGAAAGCAAGCTACTTTGCCCACTCCAGTATGCGGCCATCCTCGGAGTCGACACCCGGCAGGGCCGGCGAGACGATCCCCTCCGGAAACGCGAATGTATGATCTACATACAGCCGCTGATAGGGGTTGTTGCGCTGCTTCGTGTTGATTTCCGGCATTGCTTCACCGATTTTACCGGAATCAGGTTCTTTCCGGTCGGTCTGCCGTCGGTACAGCCGAAGGATCCGCTTTCGCCACCGTTTCAAATCGAGTTCGGTATCTTCCTGTTCGATGAGATGATTATCGACGACACCCCCAATCATTTTCTCGTAGCGTTCGGTATTGTCACTGACGTTCCAGTCGGGGTCGACGTGGTAGCGTTCGAGTTCGAACTGCTCTGCATCCGGATCAGGATACACAAGCAGCGACCGCTCGATATAGGACCGTTCGACCGGGACATGCGGTTTATAAACATACATCCAGTCACGTTCGAACGCTTCCTTTGTGCTGTAGGTCCGCAGTTCCTCACCGTCGGGTCCGTAAACAACATAGTTGCCGTTTTCGATTCGGAGAAACGGACAGTCAAAGCTAAATTTACTAGGTGCTTTTGTCGCCGGTTCGTCGACGATGATTGCATCGGTCTCCGTCTGTCGCAACCGCAGCCGGCCGTCGTAAGTGAACTCCCATTTTTTCCCGTCGATATCGGCTGGCATCACCGGTTTTGTCCCGTCCTCACAGACGATCTTTTCGGTCCATGTATATATCATGACACCGTCGTCGATCGTATCCTGGAATGGATGAGCCAGCCAGCTAGCAATCGTTTCGGCTTTGTCACGACTGGTTGCGATAAAGACCACGACCCGGCCGTCGATGGCTGCTTGGGCGGCATTCGCAAGCGTGCTCGCTGCGCCGTTTTTGTGTTCGACTTCGAGGGTGACGACTCGACAATCTCCGAGCCGTTCTGGCGGCAGGATATCTGTCTCAAGCAGCTCGTTTTCGATATCGAACCCGAGGCTGGTGATCTCGCCGTCAGTCGGATACAGTTTGAGATCCGGCAGTGACTTGGTTGTCTGGTCGATTATTTCGGCTTGATCGCCCTGCTCTCCGAACCACGGTTTCCCATCGCGGACGGTTTCATCGTGCATACGACTGCCCCTGTTTGCAACCCACGTCGACGTTGACGTCGACCCACGCGAGTCACTCGAGGAGGCAGTTGTCCGCTTGTAGAGCCCCTGTTTTGTGCCGTCGGCATCTCGGATGATCTCACGTGTTTTGACCTCGAGTCCGTCTCGAGATGTGAGTTCGTCCCACGGTGAAGCGAGGTAGCTGAGTTGTGGGAGGTTTGTAAAGAGATTGATGTCCGGTCCTGTGAGGGTAAATCGCGGATATTGGTCGAGTTTCGAATACAGATTGTCGTAGTTGCTGCTTCCACGCAGCAGTCGCTCGTACTCGGCGACTCCGGTAACGAGAGCCTTGAGCTGATCTGCTTGCTGTTTGGTCTGGCGATATCGGTAGTCCGGTTCCGTGACTTTTGTCGAATATGTGGCCGAATACCCTGGAGCAGCCCCGCTGTGAGGGGTATATGATGTCTTCCAGTAGTCGTCGATTTGTAGGTTGTGGTTGTCGGTCAAATTAGTCGGTTTGTAGATGTCAGTGAGGCTGCGTGGATGGCCCCTATCGACGATTTCGGCGAATCCACGATCGCTTCGTTTGATATATTCTGGATTGAACGTCGCCAGACGGGCGGTTCCGACGAAGGGATCGCCCTCGCTAAGGATGAACTGGAAGATAAACGAGTCACGTGCACTCCAGAGTGCCTTCAAGAGCCGTAGAGATGGTTCGAAATCTAGGTTTTCCACCACGAGCTGTTCGTCTCCGTGGACAGCAAGCCGAGAGACATGCGGTGCTGACCGTCCGAGCGGCCCGAGTTCGACCCGTACTTTTTCAAGACCGTAAATATCCGGGAGACATCGTTTTGCCTTGTTTTTTATTGTCTCGAAGACAGATGAATCCACCAACCGCTGTTGGCCGTTTTCGCGGATGGGACGTATATTCGGAGAGCCACTGACGATGATATCGAGTCCTCGGCTATTCGGTGCGACAAGAAACTGTACGTCAGCAATACGATCGGTGCTTGCCGCCAGCGCGAGCAGATCACCGACCTTCGATTCTAACGGCCCGTCGGGTTGGGCACTCTCATCGGTGAGTCCCGGCATAACGATTCCGAGTGCGGGATCGATGGCATAGGGAGCCTCCGGTGCAGCGAAGGGCACTTTTTGTGTGTCTGTTGATTGGGTCCAGTTATCTAACGGTTCGGTGATAGATACTGTCGGTGGTTGTGTCATAGTCTTTTGAGGATGGTGACAGTCGGTGGCTGTCGGGATACGGTGGCAGTTCGTGCGGTACTGTGGGTGTGATTTGGTGGGCGATTCGACGCTGTGTCGTATCGGTGCTGGTGTCGCGATTTGGTACAGTAGGCTCCGTTAGTAGAAGAACTCACAGCCAACTGTGAGATGTTGTAGTTAGCTGGTGTCATTGTGTTTCTCCGTTTCTGTGAGTGTCTCTGCTAACTCGACAAGCGGGCCCGATGGTGTGGTCTTGTTGAGCCGGTCGATAATCGGTGTGGAACACTGTGGTGATCGCCAGATGCGTCCCTGGAGGCTGTCGGTAGTCAGGGTGGCCTCAGTCTGCGAAGTTCGCTCCCGGAGGTTCTCGAGGCTGGCAGAAACGAGCCGATCCAGCATCTCGTCGTCGGGGACAGCAGTCGTAAACTGCGTTCGAGCCCACCACCGAATCTGGCGACGGAGCGCCGACAAGCCAATCGATCCCGTGGCTGGGACCGTATACCGAGCCAGGAAGGCTCCAATGGGTTTCTGCCACTGTCTGGATGTTGTCGGCTGGGCAGTTACGCCAGTGACTGGTCGTACCGGTTTGAGGACCCCTCCGTCGACATACAAGACGGTACTCGTCGGGGCAAAATGGAGTCGAGTCGGGGGGACTGGGAGCTCAACCGGCCGGCCGACACGTGCGAGTTCCGCAGGATCGGTCGTACTGCCATAGTCCGTTCCGTCCGCGCCATAGAACCCATACTGACTGTCCTGAAGGCGACACTCTGCCAGCCCCGTTTCGAACGTCTCCAACGGCTGGTCGAGTTGTCCGACCGCCACCGTTTGGTCGCCGATGCGGTAGCGGAGTCTCCCGTCGGCAGCCAGCTGCCAGGTCCCCGACGGCTCCCATGGCGGGCTGAGATACAGGGTCGATTCATCACGCCAGTAGCGACCGTCGACGGAGTATACTGTCGTCCAGTCTCCGGACGTGCCAGCGACGGGATCCAGAAGGATTTCTCCGACCCAGCGCGCATCGGCTGCAGTCGGCGTCACAACCGTTAGGTCCCGTTGGTCTCTCTCGGCGACGGCGGCTGCAGCAACCAACCGACCGGCAGTAAGGGTCTCCTGTGAACCGAGAACAAGCGGCCCCGCAGACCAGTTGGGCGGCTCACGAGTATATTCGATATCTGGGCCGCCACAAACCAGCAACTCTGTAATGGCATTGCCCTGTTCTTTGAGGTAGGTTACGGCCTGTTCGGCGAATGTGCTTTCATCGGTCATCGGCCGTAGTCACCACTGGTTTTGTTCGCATCGGTTGTTGATCCATGCAGTGTGTCCTCGTCGGCGGTCTCTTCGTAGCTCGTCCCCGCTGCTGTACGGATAATCTCGACTGGCTCGATATGTGGACTCTCGCGGCCGGGATGGTCGTCCCACTGGTTGGGCGTCGAAACGCCGGGGATGAGTCCGAGGACTGCCGATAGGTCGTCTCTATCGAGTCTGATCGTTGGGTCGACGCCGAATTGCTCGTATACTGCATCGTCGACGTTGGGGTGGGACTGCCGGTAGCATCGCTGATACTCTGCCTGCGGAGAACGAACCGTATTGGCGAGTCGCTCGGCTTTCTTGTACTCGATATCCACTTCAGGGCTCCATTCGAGCGTATAGGTCGAGCCATTCTCATGTGGCGACGGCAGTTTGCGGACCGTCCACCCAGCACGGCGAAGCAGCCGAATGTTTGAGGTCAGATGTTCAAGATCATAGACGGTCGCGAGGTCTCCCCGCCAGCCATCGTAGAGGAGTTCTGCGAGATGCTCGTCGGTGAGAAGTTGGGTTTCGAGCCCAAAGATCGCAACACGAAGCCAACACCAATAGCGACCGTCACCGGTTAGTTCAAGATCGGTCTGGAGTAAATACGGCCTGCCGGTCCGATCTAGCCACGTCAGCCAGTCGGTGAGCGGACTCCCTGTCGGGGTCGTATCCACTGAGAGGCCAGCCTGCTCGGTTGTGAGCAGCCGACTCATCGGTGGAGGACTTCCTCCAAGCGGGGTCAGATCGACCGTGGCCACCTCGATCCCAAAGACAGGTGGGAGGTAACTCGCCGCCTTCCGTGCAAGCCCAGTTGTGACTGAATCACCAGGCGCGTCTCGTAGTTCGTCTCGGTCGATGTTATCTGGGGCGAGCAACCAGCCGATGTGTTCGGAGCTGATCTGTGGTGGTGGATTCGTCTCGACCCAGAGATGGTATTCTGTTTCGGCACCGACAGCGACTGTTCGGCAACTGAATCGCTTGAGTAGCTCGTTGTGAGACAACACATCAGCAGCCAGCCCCGACAGGAGCTGCGTCGACGGGTTACGCCGACGCAATCGTGGGACGTCCTGTCCGGGACTGCGGATTCGAACGTAGTAGCGATCGTTCTGTTGGTGGTTGTTATGTTTGTTTGCACACATTGATTCGTGCGGAGGAGATGTGGCCGTAGGGCTGTTCGTTGAGATTGTCGTGTGGCTGTCGTTTTACAGCAACAGTAATTTGAAAACTCACGAGCTCACTCGTGGGAGCGGTCAGATCTGTAGTCGGTCTGCCACCGATATGATGCAGCTGAGTCGACATAGGATTGCATTACATATGTGGGATACAAACCGCTGAGTTACGCTAGATTGACTCGCATTAACGAATCATTTTTAAGTAATAGACTTATAAAGAAGCAAATAACCGTATAGAATTCATATGGGTGAGACTGAATCGACTACAGCTTTGCAGATCGATATCGATGATCGGGACGCGCTTTTTCAGCTTGATCTGATCCCGTCTAAACTATCTACTAAGTCGTTGCCTGCGGTGTACAACGACCTCACCAATGATCTACCCTATCGGACCGTCTTAGTTCTTGTACAACTCGAACTGACCGACAGTAACTGGGGTTTTGTCACATCCCAGGATATTTATAACCGACATGGCCGTCAGTTTACCCAAGAAGAATACCTCCGGCGTCTACAGTCGCTCACCGAGAGGGGCCTATTAGCTGAACGAGGCATTGGTCCAGTATGTGTCTACCGTCTCCCTGATGGCTGTAAACCTGCTGCTGTGTTTTCAGATGACAATGTGGAGTTTGTTACTCCCTCCACAGAGATGGATCGCTCACGGTTTGGCCCTCTGCGTGTACTCACATCGATCGCTCCTCGCTGGTTCGACAATCAGTATGTTTCTGTCGGAGAGATACTCGTTGTTTTCGTTGTTTTCAATCTACTGTTCCTGCTTGGGACTGGATCGTTCGGACCGATTTCGGAGACGGCACCGAGAGTTATTTTCGCGTGGGCCCTGCTTTCGTTTGCTATCTCTGCGCTTGCCGTTGGAAGTGTACTCGCGGTATTCAAATGGCGTCGAACAGATTGAAATCACTGAACCCGCTGAATCCGTTCTTGAGATACTTGCAGAAGACGATCGTTTACTGTAATGAGCTTGGTTAAGAATCGGTGGCAATATATTCGGGAGTCAGCTCGCCAATGAGTTCTCGGGCACTCCGACGAACGGCCTCGTGGCTCGACATCGAGAGTTCCCACCCCAAACTTGCGAGTTTCTCAATTGATAGTCGCATCTTCGGGACGTCGCCGGTCCAGCCGCGGTCGCCACCGGTGTAGCTGTAGTCGGGATCAAGCTCCATTTCCTCGCTGATGATATCCGCAATCGCGGTGACCGAGGTTGTTGTCCGCGTACCGAGATTGTACGTGTTCAGGTCCTTGTCTGCGTGTTCGACGACGTGGCAGATTGCGTCGACGCATTCGTCGACGTGCATATAGGATTTCTCCTGTCGACCATCACCGAGGATTTCGAGTTCTTCGGGGTCCTCAAGGAGTTTCTCGATGAAGTCTGGGACGACGTTCCCGCGCTGGTGGGGTCCAACGATGTTGGCGAATCGGAACACCCACGCCGTGAAATCGTAGGAGTGGGCGTAGGTTGAGATGAGTCCCTCATCAGCGAGCTTCGAGGAGCCATATATCGAGATGGGTTCGAGTGGGGCGTAGTCCTCCGGTGTAGGCATCGGTGCCTCACCGTACACGGTTGAGGATGAGGTGAACGCGATGTTACTGACGTCGACTTCCTGCATACATTCGAGGACATTGTAGGTCATCTCGGTGTTTTCCTCGAACAGCGTTCTGTCGTCGTCGTAGTTGGTATCAGTGTAGGCTGCGAAGTGGAAGACGATATCGAGGTCGTCAGTGATTATTTGGTCGACGTCGTCTTTCTCGGTGAGGTCGGCCTGGATGAATTCGACAGCGTCGGGGATTCGCTGACGATCGCCTTTCGAGAGATCATCAGCGACGCGGACTGTTGCGCCGTCGTCGAGGAGATGCTGGGTGAGATGGCTGCCAACGAGGCCAGCCCCGCCTGTGACGAGAACGTGTGCGTCTGAAAGTTTCATACGAAGAGATATTGTGTCATGTGTAAATATGTTCTGAAATTGATGTATATCTTTGTTTGTCGACCGTGAATTATATGCGTAGATTCCCTTTCAGTTATATTAGTGTTTAAACCAATTGCGGCTGAAGGTCATCTCATGCTCCCATGGGGTCATCTGGCCGTTGGTTACCTAGTGTACTCGCTGGGTGTCCGACTCCGTCATGGCGTTCCACCTGAGGGTCCAGCCGTTATTACGCTCGCAGTCGGGACACAGCTTCCGGATCTCATCGATAAACCACTTGCCTGGACGTTTGAGATTCTGCCATCAGGGAGGAGTTTGGGCCATTCTCTTCTGTTTGTGGTCCTGCTTGGAGTGATTGTCTGGACAGTTGGGAAGCGGTACAATCGTCGATCAGCGGCTGGTGCCTTCTTGGTTGGGTATCTATCACATATGGTTGTCGACGTGCTTCCAGCGGTTCGTGCTGGTCAGTGGGAGATCGTTGGTGCCCTGTTGTGGCCTCTACTGCCGGTTTATGAATATCCGGGAGAGCAGGGTCGTGGAATCGTGGAGTTCTTGCTTGCGTTGGATCTCACTACGCTGCCATTGATGGGCGTTGTGGCCAGTGTGTTTATGATGGGGCTGTGGATGTTTGACGGACTGCCAGGTGTCCGAACTGTTTTTGAGGTGTTCAAGCGCGGCGTCCCGACTACTCCTAAGTAGGTCGACTGGCTGAATTGAGTGTTTGAGTACAGTGACTACCAATCATCATCGATTGCGCGCTGGTACCACTCTTCTGCTTGGCTAGCTACTGTATCCCAGTCGAATTGATTGGCCCGGGTTACTGGATCAGAGTGTGGCCGCTCACCGGATAGCGTGCGGTCAAGCACAGCAGCGAGATCGTCGACAGTCGGAGATGTGAGGAAGCCAGCATCCCCGATCACTTCGTCGGCCGCAGACTCTGGATGATCCGCAGCGATGACAGAGCAGTCTGCGGCCATCGCCTCCGCATAGGTGAGGCCGAAGCCTTCTCTGGTGCTTGGTGAGCAGAAAACGTCCGCGGCGCGCATATGGCCGAGGACGTCTTCGTAGTCGTTGAGGAAGCCAAGGAAGTCGACACGGTCGGTGTGGGTCAGTGTCGCCGCGTGCTGGTGGAGGCGGTTGGACTCCGGACCGTCGCCGATGATCCCGAGCGTCACATCGTGGTCGGCGGCGATTGCATCAAAGGCGTCCAACAGCAGGTCGACGTTCTTGTGTTCGATGAGTCGACCGGCGAAGAGGATGTCGTAGCCCGTCTCGGGGTGTGGGGCATCCCGGATCTGGCCGACATCGATTCCGTTCGGGACGACCGTGATCTCGTCTCGTGAGGGGCCGAGATCGGCGAGTCGGTCGGCTGTGACACCCGAGACGGCGATGGGGTATTGGGGTGTGTATGCGGTGGCATATTCGGTGAGCTTGCCAAAGGGGGCGAGGTGGCCGAGGTATTCGTCCCAGTAGTCACCCCAGACCTCATGCCACGTGGTGACCAGTGGGGTGTCGGTTCCGAGGGAGGTGAGTTTGGATGCTAGGACTGGGAAGTACGGAAAAACGGATGCCACAATGAGGTCGTGCTCATCGAGATTGCGTCTGAGTGGGACGAGGAGTCTGAGAGAGAAATCGATTGCTTCGGTGATTGATCGGCGGTCGTCCGTGTAGAGGTCCTTGCTTGGGGCAACGCCGTGGAGTGTCATCCCCTCGTACTCCATTATTTGGGGGCCGTCCCAGAAGTGTCGACCGTAGATCGTGACTTCGTGGCCGTTGGCTGCGAGACGGGTGCCGATTTCGTAGATTCGTTTTTCAGCACCACCCGTAATAAAGGGATAAACAACGTTACTGATAAAAGCAATGTCCATTGTTTGAGATGATTGATCACTGGCGGAATAGCATCTTGAACACTCCGTTTTACGAATATGGAACAATTATAATTGTTAGCTACAGACAATCACTGTGATCCATTGTTTCGGAAGAATAAAGCAATCTGACTGATTGACTGTTGGTAACTAAAGATGGATCGACCCAAGAATATCATCTTGCTTTCGGCTGATGCTCTTCGCGCAGATCATCTCTCCTGTTATGGCTATCATCGAGAGACCTCGCCAGTCCTGGACGAACTGGTGGAAGAAAGTATTCGGTTCACAAATGCTTACAGTGCGAGTTCGCATACCCGTGAGGCAGTTCCAGCCTTGTTAACGGGAAAGTACCCAGATGTTGCAACGGATGCGAACTACAGGCTCGCAACGGAAACGGTCGCGTCGACGCTCTCTGATGAGGGCTTTGCGACGGCAGGCTTTCACTCGAATCCATTCGTCTCACGCGCGTATGGATTCGATGAGGGGTTCGACAAGTTCGACGACGATCTCCACTTCGGTCAGCACAAGTTCATTGCGCTGGCCCAACGAGCGCTGGACAAACTGCGAAATCGTCACTATGCGCGAGCCGAGGAAATCAATGAGCGGTCACTTTCCTGGATCGACTCGATAGATTCTGATGATTCGTTCTTCCTCTGGAACCACTATATGGATACCCATGGCCCATACGAACCGCCAGGGGAGTACGAAACGCTGTATCACGACGAGGGATTGTCCGGGCGAGATGCACAGTCGCTGTACCAGCGAGCAATCAAGAATCCTGATTCAATCACTGACGATGAGCGTGAGCTGCTGATTGCTCTGTATGATGCTGAGATTCGGTACAACGATGCTCGAATTGGTGAGTTCCTCACAGAACTGCGTGATCGAGGAATTCTTGAGCAGTCACTGCTTGTGATTACAGCAGATCATGGTGATGCCTTCGGTGAACACGGCTACTATGAACACCCTCGATTTCTGCACGACGAAATCACACATGTTCCGCTCATAGTTCGACCGCCTGGAGGTGCTGATGGAGACGATATTTCGACCCCAGCAAGCACACTTGATATTGTGGCAACGGTTGAACAATCAGCTGCAGTCAACAGAGAGACAACAGGATCTTCGCTGTTCAAAATGTCTAACGACAGAACGGTGTTCTCGCAAGCTCGGGGAGAAAACGGCCATAATGACATTCGACGATACGCGCTACGTTCTCAAGACGGTGCGTGTTTTTGTGAACGTAATCAGAAGACGGAGACAATAGAGTTTACAGACTGTTTAAATCGATCACTTCGAGAACAGTTGAGAGCACATGTTGAGACCCGAGTTCGGTACGAAAATAATGAAACAAGGTCCGAAGAGGGCGACGTTGATCAGGAAGTCGAGCGACGGCTGGATGCACTCGGATATAAATAATCAATGAAGGTTGGGATTAACGCTCGAACGTTCACAGTCGACGAGCCTGGAGGAGCCGTACAGACTTCGATAAAACATACGAAAGGGTTAATCGAAAGAGAAGATACTGAAGTAGTGTTGTTTGGCGCGAAACAACTGGAATCTGTCTTTCCTGACACTCCTATTGTCTCCACTGGATACCCTGTCTCATCTCAGGTGTATGGTCTCTTTTGGGAGCGAGTCATACTGCCCACTCTAGCAGATCAGTCAGATATCGATGTACTCTACTGCCCAAACGGCAACGCTCCCGTGACTCAGACCTCCTGTCCCGTCGTAATGTGTATCCATGATGTGAACGCCCTCAAGGGCTGGTCCAGTGGTATCCACCAATTGTACAGGAAAACCGCTGTTCCCCGTGGTGCCAAAATTGCCGATACCATCACGACTGTTTCCGAGTTTTCGAAGGGAGAAATTGTCGAGCATCTCGATGTGCCACACTCCAAAGTCGATGTCGTGTACAACGGCGTGGATAAGGCGTTTTTTACGACCGAGAGTGAATCACTTGATGGCCTTCCCGAGAACTACCTGCTGTTCGTCGGGTCGATGAACCCACGAAAGAATCTGGAAAGGGTCGTCAAATCCTACGTAGCTATCAAAGAACAGACCAATATTCCACACGAACTAGTCATCATCGGGCCTAAGAATAAAAATATTTTCAAGAGCGTCAATCTCGAAAGTCGAGATGATGTCGTCATACTAGGATTTGTGACTGAAGGCGAGCTGAAGTACGCCTACAGGAACGCGGATGTCTTCGTCTTTCCGTCTCTGTACGAAGGGTTCGGACTTCCGCCTCTGGAAGCTCTGGCATGTGGCACGCCGGTCGTTGCATCTAAAACAACGTCTCTCGGAGAGATCCTTCAGGAAGGATGCATCCAGGTCGACCCTGAGGATGTCCAAGATATTATAGATACGACAACACAAATATTGGCGGATCAGAAACTGGCCGACGAACTCGCAACAGAGGGGAAAGAGTATGCTCGACAGTTCACCTGGGAGAACGCAACTGGGCAACTTCGAGATGTGCTATCAAAAACAATCTAATATGCATTTGCTAGTCATATCACGTGAATTCCCCCCGTATGTTGCTGGGGGTATCTCGTACCACGTAAAAAACCTATACAGTAAAATAGCCGATTCTGGACACAGCGTCACGATCCTGGCTGGCAGACCACAAACAATCGATACAACGGACTCCATCGAGATTTCAGACTCGTTTGATATCAACTGGGTAGATTATTATTCACTCTCCGGCTACCATCTTCAGTTCCCTACCGCGCTGTACAACGAACTACGTGAGTTCGATATTCACGACTATGACATTGCCCTAACCCACACTGAGATCCCGTACGACCTTGGTATCCCGACTATCCAGAAAGTCCACGATGCTAAACACATCGAGCGGACATTCAGTCGGAACCAGATGGGACGGCTGACCAAGATTGCCGATTCAGCACTGGCCAAAACTCGTCGTTGGACGACACAGCGCGCGCTCGACTGCGCCGACGGACTGATTTTCAATAGCGAGCTGACAGAGTCCGTGTGGAAAGACGAATACCGGATTTCGAGCCCGACTCACACCGTCTACAATGGGGTCGACCAGGAAATATTCTACCCGCGAGACGTCCCTAACGAGGAGTACGTACTCTTTGTCGGTAACAGCCCTCGAAAGGGACTGCCGAAAGTCCGAGAGTTCGCCCGTGACGTTTCCTATCCCGTGTATGTCGTCGGAGACGTGGCCGAATCAGAGAACTTGCGAGCTATCGGGCGTGTCGATCAGACAGAACTCGCAGAATACTACAGTTCGGCGGTTGCGACCATCCATCCAGCGAACTTCGAGGCGTTCGGGAACGTGATTCTTGAATCGCTCGCCTGTGGAACCCCTGTTGTCGTCAGTGACCAATGTGGTGCGGCTGAAATCGTCGTCGACTCCTGTGGTCGAGTGATCGGTGATTTACACGAGGGCGTCGAATCCGTTCGCGGATTCGACACTAAGGCGTGTATTGAGATAGCAAACAAATACTCATGGCAGAGTGTAGCTGAAAAAACGCTTTTAGCGGTAGGTTCTGCAATCCTATAAGTAACAGACGATAACCCAGTGACTATTTGTGAAAGAGATTATATTCGAATCAATTGTTCTTTTAATATCACTTCATGAGATGTTAGGTACTTTCAAGAAGTGTCTCATAATCAGGCGTGACAGGGCCTGAACTAAGTAGCAACAACAATAGTTAGTCCCATGAATATTTAATGATTGTCTTTGCAAGAAATATCTACATATTATCATTAAAGAAGAGAACAAAATAGGACATATTTGATTAAAAGAATTATTCAAGAGTTTTCTATTTATTATGTGTGTGAAATCATCAATGATTAAGAAATCATTCCTCCGTATTTCTGGAGTCACTCTTGTATTGGGATTTCTTTCTCTAGATCTAGAAATCTATCCAAGTAATTCGAGGATGAGTGCCCTCATCGTGAGAGTTCCTCTCGTTGAAGAGATAGTATTATAATGGTGTGCATCGGAACCATTATATAGTAGACATCAAAGAGGATTGTCGGTTTATTACTAATGAGTGAGCCTATTCGAAAAAATCTGAAGATCTGGATTGTTTTGTACTTCATTGCGTTCACCGCTTTCGCTTCTCTCTCTCTACTCCCGAACACTGCTATTCCTGGCGAATTGAATTACGTAGCATTGCTTGCGTTGTTCGTTCTTCCTGTCCTCATTGCACTAAAATACAACCTGCCAAAGTGGGTTCTATCGATTTTCGTGATAGCAACGCCATTGATTGTCATGCTTGCAGTCATTGGGCCCAACGAAGCAGGCTTCTATGGTTATGATCCCAACATCCATACTCGTGAAGCATTCCGGCTATTTCAGGAAGGATGGGATAGCATTGCATCTTGGTTGGGCCATTGGCCAGCTCTTCCCGCCATGGTGTCCCTCACCGTTGAATTGTTCGCTCTGGATATGCAGAGTGTGGGTAAGTACCTTCCTTTGGTTGTTGCTGCAGTTCCCTTCTTTCTCTTTCTCGGACTGGCTCGTGTAATTGACGATACTGCCGCATTCTTCGTCGGGATGGGTGCTGCATCAGCCCGGACGCTACTCATGTTCCAAGTTAAGTTTATAGAGGAACCATTTGCCATGGTTCTGTTATTTTACTCTATCGCGGCGATCTTTGTTGTCGCTGATCGGAGGAAACAGACGATTTTGGTGGTCATAGCAATGGTCTCGCTCACGCTTATGCACCACTATATTGCTGCAGTCGGGGCGGTGGTTTTCTTTTTCTGGGGTATAATCGCACAACTTTCTCTCCCCTGGCGGTTCAGAACATTTTCGACGAGATATGTGCCGTTGCCAATCTATGTAATCGTTGCAGTCGTTGCGATGACTTTCATCTTCATGTATCCATACGACTCATTCACAGGCTTTGTCTTCGGTAATCTCATCAGTGGCATTGAATCAGCGTCGCCGGCCGGAGGAAGTAGCGGCCTATCTGGCTTCGCCCAGTATCTAATCAGTGCCTCATTTGTTGTCTACTTCGTGATGAGCATCATTACGGCCGCAGGCGTTCTCTCGAAGGACAAAATTGCAGACTGGGAACTTTCCTGGGCGGTTCTGTCGGGCATATTCGCGGTTGGATTTATCGGAACTACTATTGCAGGCAAAATTATCCCGTTATCAGCTGGCCGCTTTTTGGGGATTCTTATTCCTTTATTGGTGTCAATTACCGTCACGATGTTAGTTCTTAAGCGGGTTTCCATCCCACGAGAAAGAATTGTGGCCATGATACTTGTACTCGCGTTGATTATCACGCAGCTCGCCGCGGTCCCAATTTATCGAATCGACACGAACCCGTCGCAGATGGTTCACCCAGAAGCCCACTATACCTCGTCTGAGTATGCGACTACCGACTGGATCAAGGAGCATGGGGAAGGACAGTTGATAGTTGATGAACAACCACATCTATGGCATGCGAACAATTACAGGAACGTCACCACTCATGCTGAATCATCAGATTGTGCGGGATATTCGGTTGAACGCGACAATTATCTTGGGATAGACCAGTGGACCCGCCCACCGGATCATAGTGTCCTGTATTCAGCGGAAGGGATTACGATCAGCCAGTGCCTACAATAGTTGACAAGTCTGCCAAATTATTACGCCTCTTACGACAGTATATTATTGATAAAATAACTTATCAGACATAAATTTTATATAGCATACACTATTGATGATATATATATGGTGTCGGCAGATGATTGGATAGATAAAACAGTGCAACTACAACCTTAATAATTAGAGTATAGATCCTATACAGTTCTCTAAGAGGTCTACTGACAGTGGTGATTTTGGTTAAAATAACCGGCTTTTTTAGTCACTAATGGTATATTGATTGTAACTTGAATCACCATACGCTTAGTAACAAATAAATGTACTCTAAGCGATGAAAATATATGGATATTATCTACGTTGTTGGACAGTTTCCCAAGTTGTCGGAGAGCTTTGTGATTAATGAACTGTACGAACTCGATAATCGGGGGCACAATGTCTCAATATTTTCCATCAATCGACCAACAGACGAAGTAACCCACGAAGAAGTCCAAGAAATGGACCTCTCGGTACATTATGCAGAAGAACCCACGTTCAGTTCGCTCCCCGAGCTCCTGTCTCATCGTGTACTGAATCCTGATGTTCTTCGACAGGCCGCCTTCATTGACGGCCCACTGTTCCACGCCTTCTGTCTCCATTTGGGGAAACAAATCAGCGAAGCAATCGACAGTGAGGGTGGCGTCGACTCGATACACACCCACTTTGCGGGACAGAATCGAGTCGCTGTGGCCTACGCCGCCGCGTATCATGGCATTCCATGTACAGTGACAGCTCATGCTAACGAGATATTCTCCGCACCGCACATTCCACGGCTCCAACGAGTCTGTTCCCGATTCGACCACATTATCGTGCCCTCGAAGTATAATAAACGATATCTCAGGGACGAGATTGACGTTGAGACCGATATATCAGTCGTTCCTGCGACAACGGACGTAAGCAAATTCAAACCCTCCGATGAACATATTCCCGGTCAACTACTGTCTGTGGCCCGTCTGGTAGAAAAGAAGGGATATAAATACGCTATTGATGCCGTGGCCGAGCTCGTTGACCGCGGCTATGATATCGAATATCATATTGTCGGGACAGGAGAACAAGCAGAAAACCTACGAAAGAGGGTGGCTGAGAGAGGGATCGAGGACCACGTTGAATTTCTCAAGAACGTTTCTGATGAACGGCTTGTACAGGAATTTCAGGAGGCTGCCCTGTTCGTACTACCCTGCGTAATCACCGAGAATGGTGATCGGGACGCTATGCCGGTCGTTCTCAAAGAAGCGATGGCGTCAGAAACCGCGTGTGTCTCAACAACTGTTTCTGCTATTCCGGAACTCATTACAGATGGATATGACGGCATCCTCGTCGAGCCGAATGATTCTAAAGCAGTTGCAGAGGCTATCGCTGATTTGATCGATAACCCATCACGTCGGAATAAAATCGCTGAAAACGCACGAGAGACTATCGAGACGGAGTTTGACATTCGCATCGCTGTCGACAAACTAGAAAGTGTATTTCACCAAGTAGCAGATTGAAAGTTCCGAAAATTCTCGATTCTTGAAGATTCGGCACGAAATTGCTTTCGGGGCCGGAAATTAGCGATATCCGAGTGCTCGCAACTGTTCGTTCAACTCTTCGTCTTCACCTGAGTTAGAGTCAACGTACTTTTCATCGTCTTCGGCCCCTAGAACTACTCCAGTCGAGGTCATTATATTCGGAAATTCGATCTTTTGTAGTCTTTCGTTACCCCGGTCGGACACGTCCCCTTCAGTTTCGGTCGACCCGTCTCGACGAAGGATTTTGTGCCCGTTCGTCTCAATTAGTCGTTTAGAACTGTTCGATAGACTCACTATGTGTCTTTTCGACCCCGAGCGGAGGTCCTCAACATAGGAATTATCTATTTTATCTGTCGATTCAAAGATGGTGGCAATTGTCTGAGCAATATCACTGTGGCTGACATTGTAGTCGACAGACGTTCCCCCATTCATGTTATCTGGATACTTTACCCACAACGGTACGTGGACAAGTTCTTCGTGCGGGTCGTAGTTCCACTGATGAAATAGAAGACCATTTTCACCGAAGAGATCTCCGTGGTCAGATGTGACTATTATCAGAGCATCGTCATACCACGGCTGGTCACGAAGCGATTTCAGTAGCCGGCCGAGATGCTCATCCATGTATTGGATATTCTGTTGGTACAATTTAAACGAGAAGTCCAATTCTTCTTTACTGAGATCTTCTGCACCACATGAGGCTGAGACAATCCGATTATCTAAATCTACCAACTCAGAGGAACTTGGCAAATTCGAGACTCCTTCGGTCGCGTAATCTGGATGATACGGAGTATGTGGGTCCATATAGTGCCCCCACAAAAAATCCGGGTTAGAGTCTCGTAACTTCTCCAATAGGAAATCAGTCACGTCTGAGCTGGGTGTATAAGGGACAGGAAGTTCTTCGCTGTTTCCTATAGTTGAAAGATACTGGTACAACATACGCACCGTCTCGGACTCTCGGAGCCACTTAATATCTTTCAGCCTCTCAATGATCGAACTCTTGACTTCACCACTCGGTAGTTTAGCGTAAAACTCATCAAACCCACGAGAATAACCACGCTTTTCGGAAAGGTGTCCGTTGTTGGTGAAGGCTATTGATTTGCCTGGGATAAGTTCAGGGAGATGCGGCTGTTCCTCAGGGAGGTTTCCATTGCCGATAGGGTGGGCAGCCGCTATCAGACCAGGAAATGCAAACGGTGTTGCAACCCCATGAGAATATGCACTAGAATATTCAACGAAATCATCAGCAAATGTTTCAAATGAATCTGGTAAGTTTTCTTTTGTGCAGACATCATACCGTAAGGAATCTATCGTAAGAAGAACACATTTAGTCATGATTTAATCTATTTACTTGTAGTAACTTAACTAATTTGTTATACCGAATACAGGTATTATAACATTAAAACAGCTATCCATTGGTTATAGGCATAACCGGTGGTAAAAATTGAAACAAGAACGCTAAAGTACGTGCCTAAGGGCTTGTATACTACCAAAATGACTATTAATAATATACTCATCACAGACTACTATTCGGCATCAAATCGGGGTGACGCAGCGATTCTTGAGGGAGAACTCGCTGTATTTAAAGAACGATTTCCAGACGCAGATATAACTGTGAAGACAAAGTTCCCCGACGCTGCTGAACTGATTCACGATGTGGACGCAGTTGCCCAGCATATTGTCCCATTTGAGCCTTCCAATTTTCTGAAAACCGGAGCGACAGCTTTCTCACTAATTGACACAACTCTGCAGGAATATGTGGGTACAAAGCTACCGTTCAGCGATTTTGTGTCGGATAAGCTTGAACTACAGCCTTACCGAGAGGCAGATGTTATTGTTTCGACAGGTGGTCAGTTTATCACCGGAGACTATTATCCTGACAAGCTTGGTGTTCACATTGAGTGGTACCTTGCGAAGCTTCTTGGAAAACCGCTTGTCGTATATGGGCAGTCGCTCGGACCTTTTCCAAAACCATACCGGACGATGGTGCGACACGCACTAAATCAATCTGAGGTTATCATTACACGCGATGAACTGTCCAAGGAACACTTAGATGACTTAGGGGTGGCGACGCCTGTTCACGTCGGTGTTGATGCAGCGTGGGCAATGCCACTTGAATCCGGCAAAAGTCGTGTAGAAAGAATGACAAACAGCACTCCGTCACTCCCCGAACCGTCCGATGGGCCACTCGTCACGATATCCGCAAGAAACTGGTCTCATTTCAATGCAGCAGATGGACAAGAGCAGTATTTCAAGGCAGTCGCAAATACGGCGGCGAGCTTAATTGAAGATGAGAACGCCGAGATAGCGTTCCTTTCTACTTGCACAGGACTGTCGGGATATCACACTGATGACCGCGTTGCTGCAGCGAATATTATTGATTATCTCGACGAAGAATATCAAGACCGAGTCACGATTATCTCCGAGGAACTGACTCCACAACAACTTGTTACACTCTACGGTCAGGTTGATCTCCACATTGGGACACGAATGCATTCGTGTATCCTCTCGATTCTCGCGGGGACACCATTTGCCGCAATCGAATATCAATTCAAAACGTCTGGATTGATGTCACAGTTCGGACTTGAAGACTACGTCGTCAGCATCGACGGGCTAAATCACGCTTCACTGCTTGAGCTTGCAAATAAATCCATGGAAGACAGTAAATATATAAAAAATCAGATAGACGAGAACCTCCCCGAGGTACAACAGAAAGCACGCGAAAACGCAGAGATAGCAGCGGAATATATTCGTTTAATTAGCCATTAAATTGTTTGGCGAAACAGTATATACAATTCAGAGAACTCACAGCTTGTTTTACTTTCGATGGCGAGCATTAGTAATGTGTAAACGATACCACCAAGGGCAATAAGCACAATGAGCTGGAGAAGTCCAAACGTATTGAACAAATACATATCGACGGCGAAAACGATTGCACCCATCCCAAAACTGCCGGTGAGCGGATAAAATACGAGCCTAAGTAGTTCCATTGCTTCTGCCTCAATAATCGATAAGACAAAGTAGAGAGCTACTGGTAGGGTGATGAATGAGCTACCAACGATAGTAGCTGCGACACCGACGACACCAAGATTTTCTGCAGCAGGGAATATTGTAATAATTATTACTAATACTTTCAAGGCCTGAATTTTCACTTCTATATCTGGTTTACCGACGGATTTGAAAACGGGGCCAACATTTGCGCCGAATGCTCGCAAGCCGCCCCATATGGCCAGCACTTGCATAAGGGGAACGACTGGATCCCACTGATCTCCGAGTGCGACGTGGACAAATTGCGGTGCTACTACGGCAATTCCTACGGACATTGGGAATGCAACCATTGTCGATAGTTGGACGGCTCGGAAGTACCCTTGGCGAAGGCGTTGTATGTCATTTTGCACCTGCGAGAACGCGGGAAATGCGACGCGTGAAATTATGTGTGTGACCTCTGTAGCGGGAGCGTTTGAGAATCGGTACGCAATCTGATAGAATCCGAGCGACGCGGCAGTAAAGTACCAGCCGACGAACACGTCATCGCCCTGGCTGTAAAGAAATACAAGAATTGCGGATGCGAAAATCCACTTTCCAAAGCCGAACATCTCTTTTCCGTGTTTAAGTTCAAACTCGACACTGGGCCGATATTCATGGATAATATATGATAAAAGAAATTTGATTATGTTCATTGCAATGAGCCCGGCAGCGAGGGCCCAAACGTCCCCGTAGAAAAGAGCTATCACCACCGCAACAACCAGATCTACCAACCGACCGCCAACCAGATACACGAACTCACGATGAAAATTGAGATTCTTTTGGAAATATATCACAGCAGGATTCTGTAGCCCAAGGATTAGTGGGGTAAAACCAATGTAGCGGATGAGTGGCGCAGCTTCCGGTTCGCCAAAGAGGTTTGCAAGTGTAGGTGCTGCAACGACAGCGATAGCTGCAACGATTAGCCCACGAGCGATTTTTATCACCCATGCAGTGTTAAGAAGAGCGTCAACATTCTCTTTCTCGTTCTGAATTAGTGCTTGGTTGAATCCTAGTTCTGAGAACTGCCGTAAAGATGCAATTGCTAGGAGTGCGATACCGAGTAACCCGAACGCTTTTGGCGATAGTAATCTAGCAAGAATGATGATTTTGAGAATCTGAAGAACTCTATCGCCGACGTTGATACCGACCATCCAGATGCCACTTTGGATGGCTTGTTCTTCGGTTGACCCACCAGTAGTGAGTCGCCGATAGAGAGTATACAAGTATTTAAGCATTTTAATGAATTTAATAGTAGAGACTCGTTCCTACCGATTCATAATGGACATATCATAGAATGTATAATATATCTTTTTAATTTGCACAGTATGGTAGTCATCTAAGCACGGATATATTTCTTGCGAAAATGGCACAAATACTTTTATATATTTGATCATATTTGGATATCTCAAGGGGCACCTGTAGACGAATATTTTCAGACGCTCGGAAACTTCGATCTTGCCCTGTTCAACCAATATATTCTATTGTGATGACTCAAGTACCGACACATACTGTCGACAGACCCGCTCGATCCCTTCTTCGAAACTAATCTGTGGTTCCCACCCAGTATCAGCCTCCATTTTTGAGTAGTCCGCACAGGTATCATGCACATATACTGAGTCTGGAATCGGATTCTCGATGTACTCTGCCTCAATGTCGGTCCCGAGCTCGTCGTTCAACATCTCGACAACCGTATTGAAATCGTATGCCTCACTCGTTCCGAGATTGTACACACCATCGAGCTGCTGCTCACCAGCCAACACTAATCCCCGAACGATATCGTCGACGTGCGTAAAGTCCCGTGTCTGGGTTCCATCTCCATACAGAACCGGTGACTCACCGTTGGCCATATCCTCGGCGAACTGGGCGATCACGTTGGCGTACTCGCCCTTGTGTTCCTCCGAGCCACCGTAGCCCTGGTACACCGAAAAGAACCGCATCCCGGCCATCGTCATCTCGTAGTGATTCGAGAAATACTCCGCGTACCGCTCTCGTGCCAGTTTCGAGGCTTCATACCCTGTGTTCACTGCCACATCCATTGATTCGGGCGAGGGGTCGGTCTGGTCACCGTAGATTGAAGACGTAGAGGCATACACGATGGTCTCACAACCATCGTTGCGTGCCTGTTCGACGACATTGACGAACCCCTCCACATTCACACGCGCACCTGTCTGTGGATCGTCTTCGTGCATGGCATACGATGACAGTGCGGCCAGATGAAACACCACATCAACGTCAGTTGGCAGTTCCGAGTCGACGACACTCGCTTTCACGAACTCGATTTCGTCGACGAGATTGTCCTCAGTTCCGAGATAGCAGTCGTCGACGACGACGACATCGTTATCCTCTGCAAGGTGGTTCGCCAGATTGGAACCAATAAACCCAGTACCGCCAGTAACGAGTATACGTTGGTTTTGCATACTTTAGACTTCATGGGAATAGTCAAAAACAATGTGGTTTCAAATTACACAATTCGATCTGTACGAGAGATTTTCTCCTCATAATCAGGGGTTATTCACAGACAACTTCGCGCAGTTCATCAAGCAAATCCGGATGGTGTTCTTTGAGAATCTCTACATCTTCTTGAAGATTGTCCCGAATCCGCGAGCGCACCTCCGAAATCGCTTGATAACGTCGGTTCTCACCGTCTTCATTGGTAATCAATTCACGGTCACGTTCGGTGAGGAGTGCACGTGTGCGTGCCATGGTAATTGTCATATCGGTTTTCGGTTGAATGAGTACTGCGATTCGTCCGCACGCAATAGTTCACACATAAGCAAATGTTTGCCCATATGCAAACCTATAAACTAATGCAGATAGTACGTACTCTTGAGAACCCCGAGGCATCGTCGTAAAATCGACCGGTGGGCCAACACCGGCCTCGTGGTTCTCGGAGTAGCAAGAACCATGTTACAAGCGATTACCGAGGAACTTGAACGTTCCTTTGACAGCCGTGACGAATCGGAAACACAATTATTAAAATGTCCAGACTGTGGTGTGGTTGGGCTCCCAGAACGAATTGAAACCCACGATTGTCAAGGCTCTCTGAACACTCGAAAGGAAGAGTCGACACAACATGATACAAAATGTATCTCAGCCCAACAGCTCCTCTCAATAACGGGATGTCGACCGCTGATACAAACAATGTCTGCGGTCGGCAGTATCACTTTCCGATTGTTCAAACCACGTGAGCTGGCGGTGAACAACTGCTGTACTCAACTCCGATGATCGAAGACATCCCCAACGACGTATTCGTTCGGATCAAGACAGATCTCTTGATCGTCGGAGACAGCATCATGACTGATAGACACCACGCCTCAAATGGGAACTACGAGGATAATCATCCACAAAACCAGATTAGTGGTATCATCCCAGCGTTTAGTCTTTCGGGCTGGCTTCGTCACGGGATGGAGAAGGTCGTCCAAGAGCGTGGCAGTACCGCTTGTCACCCCGGAGAGCCAAACGCGAACTTTCGTAAAGAGGATGTGTACGCCCGCGATCTAGACACTGGCTATCACCCGAAGGGCGACTGCCTCGAAGACAACGACAAAGACGGCTGTGTAATTCACGACCTCTTCGGCGGCTTTGGCAACCAACCCGGCAAAGTGATGCGTCGACCAATCAAGTTCTCTCCTGTCCGTTCCAGCGTCGACTACACACGCGGGCAGGCAGAAGGACATTACCGCCGTCTGAATCGCAACGTAGTCTCTCGAAATCAGGAAGATAATCGTGAACCACTGCGGAACACAGAGGTAGACGCGGTAGCGAATCTTGACGGAGCGTGGCATCTCTCGTTCCGAGAACCCAAATCAGAGTTCATTGCCCTGCTTGCCGAAGCGATTGATTTCCTTGATCTCCACCAAACCGACTTTATGCACCAACTTGGTGGGGCGCGCAACTTCGGCGGTGGGATCGTCGACTGTACGCTCCTGAATCCACTCTACGAAGACTCCGAACTACGACGTGTGTTCAACCGAGGTAAGGACAACACTAACAAGATGGACGACAAGGACGAAGAGTTGCGAGAAGAGCACTTGGGGAAGTTCAAATCCGAACTCACCAAGCGAGTTGAGGAAGGTCCATGAGTGGCGTGATGCTGGCGGTCTTCCGGCATGACGCTCACAAGTTCACTGGAGAAAGTCACAACAACGCCCATGAGGAGCTCGCAGGCGTCCGTGTAAATCAGTCGGTCCCCAAAGGTGCTGACGGTGATGCAGCGGCTCTCTCCCGACCACAACAGGAGCAAAAACAGACCGTTCCGACCCACGACGATCACTACCGACTCTCGCTGATTACTGGCGAGACGGCCTACGATCCTCGGAAGTTTTCGCGTTCGACTATCGAGGGCGAGGTCAGCGAATTAATCGCTACTGATGACCCACAGATGGCTCACGGACGATGGTTAGATTCCGACGTTGCCGCCGCATTCAATGAATCGGTGTATCATCCATATACGAGCCTGAAGTACCATACAGTCCTTGTGGCCGCCTTGTTGGACAACTACCGTGCCGACAACGAATTCGGCAACCTACGGCTGATCGTTGATCCAGCAGATGATATTGTGCCGTTCAGAACCATCTTCAGTGGTGATCGGTTCGCGCTCCGTATCGATGTCGACGACAACGGGCGTCCATCGGCACGACTCGGCAGTCGACCATGGCGGTCGTGGGCCTCGACATGGAACCGACTGACAGCACACCCACTCGATACAGCCAGCAACAAGTACGACAGGAAGCTCGATGCCAACTTACGGCGTATCCAGTCGTGGAGCACCGCACTCCAGTATATCGAGGAGTTTGCCGGGTGGAGGCCCGACCGATGACGCTGATTCAGCAAGTTCTCTGGGAATTTCGGATGGACTACATTGGACATCCATACTACGTGTCGGGGAACGCCATCCTACACGCCCTTGGCCAGCACCTCGATCCTGAGACCCACACAGCCCTATCAGCCAGTCATGGCGTGTTCGTTCCTGGTCAGTTTGGAACGTTCCCAGAAGAACACAGTCAGTCAGGCGTTCATCCGTGTCTCGGAGGGAGCTTGCCTCCCGTTGAGACCTACGGTGATCTATTCGTTCAGCGAGAGGCGATACAGCCGTGGTTACTGGACACTCGCGCCCGTGACGCATTGAACACACACGACCTCCGTATCCACGGTGGCCATCCGACGCTTTGTCACGAAACAATCATGGGCCGGAAAGAAGACCGCCGGAAAGAAAAACAAACGACAAAATGGTACGTCCATGCCTACCTCCATACCGATGACCCGGCGGTGCTCCCGCTCGGCGAAGAGGTGCTGGGAGGTCTTCAGTTCGGTGGCAAGCGCAACTATGGCTACGGTGAGGTCGAGTTGAAGGACACACAAATGGTCGACCTTGACCAACTGGACTACTCACAGCTCAAAGACAGAGAGACGTACCTCATCGATATCGTGACCCCGTTCGTCTTGGAATCTGAGTACCCTGAAACGAACGATAGATCAATTCCGTGGTGGTGGGCCGAAAATCGCGATGACGTACGAGTCCGCGAGGAGAAGATCCTCGAACAGCGCGAAGTATATCGACTCCAGACTGTCGACCACGGTCAGGTCGTAAAATATGTTGGAGACCGGCCGGTTGAAACTGCCAAGAATGGCCTCGTGAGAGTTGGTTCACACTCTCGATACGGCTTCGGAGAAATCCGCGTGAAACCACTTGTCGAACAATAATAAATCGTATGAGGAAGATAGAGAACGCTCAACAGTAGATTGACGAATGATGGTGGATCACCTGACAAACAAACGAGAGGAAGGCTAAATGAAGAAATCGTATTACCAGCAATTATGACGGTCGCGCGTCGGCAATCTCGCTCAGGAAGAATGCATAAAATATCGTCTGGAGACCCAACACAATCGCTGTAAACGCCACCAAAGACGCGAGGGTAAACGGTAGCGCGGCGAATCCAGTTCCAACCCACGTCGCAACGAGCGAGGCCGCATACAGCCCCCCACCGACCAACAGCCCAGTTCCGAGCAACGCCCCACGTTCGAGCGTGAGACGGCCTTCCAGGACGTTCGTCACCGGGTCGTCGACTCGACGGATCGGATCACTACCAACAGTCGAAAACAGACCGAGCGTGAAGATCTGATAACCCACAATAGTCAACAAACTCCCAGCGATCATCGAGTGAGTGCCTAGTGTGATCCCACCCAGACTAACCCCTGTATAGGCGATTCCCATTACAACGAATCCAAATATCCCAAGTCCAATTCCGGGTGCCGAAAACAGATAGCCCGGCGCATTCAACAACATAAATCGCACGTGCCGCCAGCCGTCTCTGAATGACTCCAGATTGGCCTCACCCTCCCGCTCGTGGTAGACGATCGGCACCTCGACGATCTCCAGATCACGCGCCCCGGCATCCATGATCATCTCGGAGGCAAACTCCATCCCATCGGTCTGGAGATCCATCCGTTCGTAGGCCTCCCGCGTAAAGATTCGAAAACCCGAATGAGAATCCGAGACACCGGCATCATAAAACAAATTCAAAAACGCTGTCAGGGCTGGATTCCCGAGGTACTGATGCAATGCTGGCATCGCACCAGGCTTGATTTCGCCGTCAAGTCGACTGCCCATGACCATATCCCCATCCTGGTCACGCAACGCCTCCAAGAGCCGCGGAATTTGCTCGAAGTCATAGGTCGTATCGGCATCGCCCATCACAATATACTCTCCACGCGTTTGTTCAAACGCAAACCGGTAGGCATACCCATACCCCTTCTGGTCGGGGTGGACGACAGTAGCGCCCATCTCACGAGCGATTTCAGGGGTCCGATCAGTCGAGGAGTCACTCACAATGATTTCGGTCGGCAGCTGTAACTCTTCTATGGCAGTCTTGATTCGGTCAATACATTCGGTGATTCCCGCTTCTTCATTGAGCGTCGGCATGACTACCGACAACACAGGCGGCTGTTGGCTATCCGAACCAACCAACAGCTCGTCGGCAGGGAGTTGCCTGTCGCTCGTGGAGCCGTTCGTTCGCGGAGACTGGGACTTGTGGTGTGTTTGTGTCGACATGGGGTATTGAATCAGCCACTGACGGCTTCGTAAGAATTAGTGGATGAATCATCACAGTCGACTACGTTTTGCTGGTTCATTATCCAACCAATAGCTATTACAGGTTACTTACTGAGAATGTTTAATATAACTTCCCCTTTGAATGACTAATTAAACGTGATACTCATGTATATGATTGTGTATAGTTAGTCGAAAATCGAGAACAGATACTCAGACCACGGTACCGAGCGGGCGACGACCGGAATACTTGATTGACCGCCCTTCGTCGACTGTATCTAATGATCGAAACGAGATCGACCAGACTCTTAGTCCTCATTTTCTTGGCAGGCACACTCTGTTTCCTGCTCCTGTGGGCTGGGACACTCGGAACTGATCCGGATCGGAATGCGTTCCCCGATGAAGATGACTTTGCCGTCGACTACGATGCCTACATCGGCGAACAAATCAAAACTAGTGGGACAGTAGTCAGTACAGATCCTATCGTGGTCGAGGTTATACCCGATGGCAGTATACCGATCACACTTACGCTGCAGTCAGTCGACAATGCAGACAGTATCAGTCCAGGCGCTGAAATAACGATATACGGCATATTGGAGCCGAATAACATAGTCAGCGTTACCGATACCACAGTTCGCCAGCCGTGGGAGTCCTACTATATGTATCTCGTCTCGTTCCTCGCCGGACTCTGGACACTGGGGCGGTTCCTCCGTCACTGGACTGTCGACCGCCAAACACTGTCGTTCACACCAGGGGACAATTGAATGCCAGATTTGCTCACCCACGCCCTCGTCGGCTACATCATCGCAACTGCGCTTGCATTCAACTATGAGTGGCTCACCCCGCCTTGGGTCACCATTGCCATGATGGGCACATTCATCCCAGATTTAACCAAAATCAAACTTGTCGTCCCGAGCTATCAAATCGAGCAGCTCCTTGGTGTCCCGTTTGATTGGTTCGGGCTCCACACTATCGGCGGCTCGGTCGTCTCGGTGCTAATTGGAACGGTTCTCGTTCCCCACGAGTACCGCAAGCGTGTCTTCGCACTGCTCGCCGTTGGCGCAGGCTCGCATCTCTTTTTGGACGCACTTCTCATCACCACATCAGGCAATATGTCACCAATGCTCTGGCCGATCACGGCTTACAGCTTTGCGATGCCCGAATTATTTCTCTCTAGTGACCGCTGGCCAGCGCTCGTTGCAGGCGCACTCGCAACAAGCGTCTGGTGGCTAAAGCACAGTCGCACACCCACGTGATGAGCAAGTTGATGACCAGAGTTCGTCTGTTTTTGATCCAGAATTGTATGTCGGGACCTGCACCAAGGCAACCAAGCCAAGAGTGACAATTAAGTCGCTTGCAGTCTAACAATGAATTAATATGGATGATGTCTCTGAGGTGAGTGAGCTATCAGTAGACACAGAGACCATAGAGTCCGTACTCGTCGACACTCCAGTCTCTGTTGCAGTCTTATACGGCTCATATGCGCGAGGAGAGGCAACTGAACACAGTGACATCGACCTTGCAGTGGTCTTCGACGAAACGCTCTCGTCGGTTGAGAGGACACGAGCCCGATTAGCACTCATCGAACGTCTTAGTGTACGCCTTGGAACCAACGCTGTGGACATAACGCCACTAACACGGGCACCACAGTCATTACGGCGCAAAATATATCAAGAGGGGATAGTTCTCTATGGCTCCGAAAAATCACTCCCACCCATTGATGAGGACTTACATAATCAGCAGACTCATACAGATCGAATGGCTGAGTTTGACGATGTACTCACAGATATTGAACGGATAGTATAGGATGGATTCACACACAGAGGCACGCATTTTGGAAAAGGCAGAATACATCCGAGAGTCACTTACTATCCTCGCAGAAACACGGGATGCCACCTCGTTTGAACTATATCAGAACAATCGTCGCCAACGAAACACTGTCGAACGTGAGTTTCAAACGAGTATCGAAGCCAGTATCGATATCGGATCTATGATCCTACGAGCAGAAGACAGAGCAGTCCCTAGTACTAATGCGGCCGTATTTCACACACTCTCTGAATGTGGAGTTCTCAGTGAACAGGTTAGTCATCGAATGAGTGAGGCAGCCGGGTTTCGAAACATACTCTCACACAAATATGGCGACGATATAAATAACCAAGATATATACAATTTTCTTCAGCATGATCTTCAATTATTCAGTAAATACCTTAGAGAAGTGCGGAATTATTTGGATTCAAAAGAATAATTCATCTCCACACAGCATCGACGACATTGATTATCCTAATGCTTCGAGCGTATCAAGCCGCGAGATCCGCCATGCCACTACCGAAGCCGAGACGGTCCCAACGACGGTCGCAATCCCAAAGCCAACGAACAGCATTTCAGTCGGAACCTGCACGAGGCCATCGAACCCGACGAGTGCTTCAGCAACACGATTCAGCACCTCGGCCAGTGGCGGTGTTAGCCCGACCCCAAGAATCCCACCAGCGACGCCCAACACCAGTCCTTGACCAGCGATTAGTCCGACGAGCGTCGACTGTGACATCCCAGTGGCTTGCAACGCAGCCAGTGTCTCTCGCTGTTGGTAGACAACAAGCCCCAACAGGTTCGTCGTCAGTGCCAACCCGGCAATAAACGCAAGGACAACCAACGTCACCCCACCGGCCAACACGAGTGCTTGGTTCTGCAATACGGCCTCTAACTGCTCTTGGTTGTTCCGAACCGTAAACTCCGGATATGCGGCCTGAATGCGCTGTTGGACAGCTGCAGTATCGGCACCGTCCTCAGTTGAAATCGTAATAAACGTCGCTGCATCAGTGCTCGTCGCCCCTGTGATAGTCTGTAACTCACTGAGCGGAATCGTCACCGTAGACGTGCCAAGAAATCTCGAAAACCGATCAGAGACCCCGACGACGGTGAACTCGTTTGCCCGAGCACTCGACAGCGTCCCACCAATATAGAGCGTATCACCGACCCCGACATCGAACTGCTCGGCTGTTTGTGAATCAATAACCACCTGATGTGTCATCGACCCGTTGTAGCTCCCTCCATTGTAGTGGCTATCAGAGCGTGGCAGTGTCTCACCTTCTGAGACGGGTACTGCACCACCGCTTGTGACTCCGGATCCGATGAGTGTCGAAAAGTCATCGCCCGATCGACTCACATACACGGTTTGGAACCCAAGCGGTACCGCTCCCCTCACCCCCTCGATTTGCTCCATCTCTGCTTCGACGGTATGGGAATCGTACAGCGTGTTTTCGAAGCCACCACTCGATGCTGAAATCCCAACCGGGCCACTACTCACCCACAGATCACGGTCGGCAGCATCCAGCTGTGTTTGCCCCGTTTCGAAGACGCCTGCGCCAACCCCCGCAAGTAGCGTCGTCGATAACACTGCCAATACGATCCCGATAATCGCAAACGTGGTCCGTAACCGATTGCGGGTGAGCTGTGCGAAGACAATGCCTACCGTCCCACGAGCCCGTCGAGCCCACCGCAAGGGGCTCATCGACCCACCTCCTTTGCCCGGCCGACACGAGACAGCAACACGGCCAGATACGGCAACGCAAGCAGGCCGATCACACCAGAAATCACGA
>Ga0207995_100094_pt1 | contig 36182 bp, 34 predicted proteins | sample AntDeeMetag022AM_FD_184759 | JGI IMG/M metagenome (GOLD analysis project Ga0207995, IMG submission 184759) | Saline lake microbial communities from Deep Lake, Antarctica - Antarctic Deep Lake Metagenome 022AM (SPAdes) (version 2) | ecosystem: Environmental > Aquatic > Non-marine Saline and... | reverse complement strand
AACCAGAACGCCCCGAACAGCCCGCCAGCGCCGACGATGGCTTGCTGATTGCTCTTTGCGCCTGCCGAGACGCCGACGGAGATACCGACGAACACCACACCCAGCAGCGCCGTCAACAGCGCGAACTGGATGTAGAGGGGGTAGCTTTGAAGGTTTTTCACTCCGCATCGTGTTGCCGTTACCTCCTTCAGTTGAACCGGCAGCCCTGGAAGAAAAGCTGACTAATCCAACTGCGCTGATACCTAGTCGCTTGATTGCTGACCGTCGTGTTCTCTGTTCGAACATTTCAATTCAGCATTTGTGGACAGATATTCATACTGTTTTGTATGATATGATTTAATATACTCTCACTGTGTCCTATGCCATTCATCCGTACGGTCGAGGGCACTCCCCCGGTGTTCTTGTACGCCGCTCTCGTACGTTGTCGTAGTGTTGTCACGCCTCCGCTCAGCCGCCGGGACGGCAAAGCGCGTGGTGTCGGTCGCCCGCCAGGAGGAGATCACCTTCCTCGCAGCGGCAGTTGCCTACTACGCGTTCCTCTCGCTTATCCCCGCCACAGTACTCGTGCTCGTCGTCGCCACGACGTTCGGCGGCGAACGGCTCGCGTCGGCCGTACTGGCGTCGACGAGCCAGTTCTTCACCGAGAGCGGGCAGACGGTGCTCGTCACTGCACTCACTGCCAGCGAGGGTCGCGGGGGCGCCACCGTCGCCGGGATCGTCTTCTTACTCTGGGGGACACTGAAAGTGTTCCGCGCCCTTGACACCGCCTTCGGCGAGGTCTACGGCACGGAGAAGCAGGACACGTTCCTCGACCAGCTGGTCGATTCGGTGGTGGTCGTCGTCAGCATCGGACTGACCATGGTGCTGATGTTTCTGATGGCGGGGCTGCTCGCCGCGCTCAACCTGGGACTGCTCGTCGAAGTGCTGGGCGTGCTCGTCCTGCCGGTCCTGCTGACGGCGGCGTTCATCCCCATCTTCTACCGTTTCCCGGACACCAGCGTCACCGTCCGGGAGGTGCTCCCCGGCGCCGTCGTCGCCGCCGTCGGCTGGACCGCCATGCAGGCGGTGTTCCAGGTCTACGCCACCATCGCGAGCACCTCAGCCTACGGCGTCATCGGCGGGGTGATCCTGCTCGTGACCTGGCTCTATATCGCCGGCGCCCTCATCATCCTCGGCGCAGTCGTCAACGTCGTGCTTACGGGGCACCGCGATCCGGGGTACGAACACGAAGGGGAGGAGCCCAATCGGCAGTTCCAAGAGGAGTGGGAGTCTGCATCGAAGCGTATGGAGGAGCGTGAACCGCGAGGTGCCCCCGACGTCAACGAACTGGCCGACGACGTTGAGGACCTCCGTGCCGAACTGGAGCGCTTCGAGAACGACGTCGAAGGCCGGACTGTGGACCGCCCGCAGCTCGAGTCCGACCTCAAGGCGTACGTCCGTTCACGGATGCGACAGGGGAAAGCCCGCGGCTGGGGGCCCTACCTGATACTGCTCTACGGAACCGCCATGAGTCTCGGCGCGTTCTACTGGCTCGAGGGCTGGGTGGCCGTCGCCGCGATGTTGGTCGCGTTCACCTCCTCGCTGGGCATCTACGTCATCTTCGTGCTGTTCGGTGGCGTCATCGCCGCCGGAACTACCGCCGCAGGCGTCGCTGACCGCCTTCGCTCCCGATGACTCACGGTTTTGGCGTGACGCAGGCGCTTGCAGGCCTGCCAGACTGGGTCGGCGTCCTCTTTGCAGTTATCACCCAACTGGGCGACGCCTGGTTCATCTTCGGGGCTGTCGCCCTGCTGTACTGGCTTGCCGACGAGCAGGTCGCGTCTGACCCCCGGCGAGCGGGCGCAACGCTCGTCGCGCTCGGGGTCTGTGCGCTCGTAACCACGATCGCGCTCAAGAGCTACTTCGGGGTCCACCGTCCGGTCGGCGCAGGTACTGCCATCCCACCGGAGTGGCTCCCCGCTGCGCTCCACACGCTCTACGAGAGCATCGCCACCGGCGACGGCTTTGGTTTCCCCAGCGGCCACGCGACGGGTGCCACCATCGCCTACGGTGGTGCCGCGCTGCTCTACGACCGGCTCTGGACCCAGCGAAAACGAATCGCCGTCGCGGCGGCCTTCATCGGCCTCATCGCCCTCTCGCGGCTGGTCATCGGTGTCCACCACCTGCCGGACGTGCTCGCAGGGATGGCCTTCGGCCTGGTCGTGCTGCTCGGGGTGCAACGGATCGCCGACGGCCGCCCCGACCGGGTGTTCCTCGTCGCCACCGGCATCGCTGTCGTCGCCCTGGGGGTTTCGCTCTGGAGCGGCCACGCCGGTGAAGCGACGAAGGCCGCCATCGGCATCGGCGGCGGCCTCGGCGGCTTCGCGGAGTGGCGGCGCCACGCCGACGCCGAGCGGGCACAGGTGACGCGCCGAGTCACACTCATCGTGCTGCCGCTCTTGGGGCTGCTCTGGGCAGGCGTCTACGCTGCGGAGTTGGCGCTGCCACTGTCGGCGCTCGGCTCTGCGGTCGCGGTGGGCGGCATCGTCGCGGTGCCGCGACTGGTCGCGGAGGGGACAGTCAAACGTGTTCTCAAACAGAACCGCGTCGTCTCACGAGAAACTGAGCGGTAGTCGCCAAAAACAAAAAAATCCGTCGGGTTGGCCGGCTCAGAACGTCTCGAGGTAGCGGTCGAGCTCCCACTGTGAGACGTCGATGCGGTACTCGTCGTACTCGGCGGTTTTGGCCTCGATGAACTTCTCGGCGACGTGCTCGCCCAGCGCGTCCATCACGAGGTTGTCGCCCTGGAGCGCGTCAATAGCCTCACCGAGGTTCGAGGGGAGCGTGGTGATGCCGTACTCCTCGCGTTTCTGCTCGTCGAACTCGTAGATGTTCTCGCGAACCGGGTCATCGCAGTCGAGTTCCTTCTCCATCCCGTCGAGGCCGGCGTGAATGAGCACCGCCAGCGCGAGATACGGGTTACACGAGGGGTCGGGAAAGCGCGCCTCGACGCGGGAGGCAGCTGGGACCCGGGCAGCTGGCTTGCGGATGAGCGCCGAGCGGTTGCGGTCGGACCAGGCGACGTAGACGGGCGCTTCGTAGCCCGGCACCAGTCGCTTGTAGCTGTTGACGGTGGGGTTGGTGACTGCGGCGAGTGCCTCGGCGTGTTCGAGAATGCCCGCGGTGAACTGCTTTGCTTCCTCGCTCAGGTCGAACTCGTCGTCACCGTCGTGGAAGGCGTTTTCGCCGTCCTCGGTGAACAGCGAGATGTGGGTGTGCATCCCCGAGCCGTTGATTTTCGGGATTGGCTTGGGCATGAACGTCGCGTGCAGCTCGTGCTGGGCGGCGATGGCCCGGACGACGGTGCGGAACGTCGCGACGTTGTCGGCGGTCGTGAGCGCGTCGTCGTACTCGAAGTTAATCTCGTGCTGGCCCTCTGCGACCTCGTGGTGAGACGCCTCGATATCGAAGCCCATCTCCTCCAGGCCGAAGATGATGTCACGGCGCACGTCGCTGGCGAGGTCCTTCGGCGCGAGGTCGAAGTAGCCGCCGGCGTCGTTGGTCTTAGTCGTCGCACGGCCGTCCTCATCCTCCTCGAAGAGGAAGAACTCCGGTTCGGGGGCTGCGTTGACCGTGTACCCCATCTCCTCGGCGCGCTCGAGTGCGGACTTCAGCACGTAGCGGGGGTCGCCCTCGAACGGCTCGCCCGTCGAGGTGTTGATGACGTCACAGATGAGGCGCGCGGAGCCGTCGCGCCACGGCAGCACGGCAAACGTCTTCGCATCGGGCTTGAGGCGCATGTCCGACTCCTGGATGCGGACGAACCCCTCGATGGAGGAGCCGTCGAAGTAGATTCCCTCAGTGAACGCTTTCTCCGCCTGCTCGGCCGGGATAGAGACGTTCTTGACCGTCCCCAGAATGTCGGTGAACTGGAGTCGCAGGAAATCGATCCCTTCGTCGTCGATGCGTTCAAGAACGTCTGCCTCCGTCTCGGTCAGCCCGCCGTCAGGAATTGGCTTATCCGTCATGCTCTATCGGGATTGAGAGACTGATAGTACAAGTAAGTACCCCTCTCGGCGAAGTTGTGGACGGAGTAAACGAAAGAATTGGATGTTCGTAAAATTCTTTAGCGGTGGCGCCGACGTTGCTGCCATGACGTACGAAAACCTCGATGCGCGGCTCATCAACGCACTACTGGACGACGGCCGTGCCAGCCTCCGTAGCCTGGGTGAGCAGCTCGATGTCTCGGTGACAACCGTCTCGAACCACCTCCGGGATCTGGAGGGCGAGGGGGTCATCGAGGGGTACACCCCGAAGGTGAACTACCAGAAACTCGGATACGATGTGACTGCGGTCCTCCAACTCAAAGTCGAGGGGAGCGCGCTCCCCGAGATAACCGACCGCCTCACGGAACTCCGCGGGATGATTTCCGTCTACGAGGTGACCGGCGACCACGACGTGGTTGCGGTGGCGAAGTTCGAGGACACCGACGACATGAACGAGCGCATCAAGCGCATCCTGGTCGACGACGACATCCGCGAGTCAAACACCTCTGTCGTGCTGAACGCGGTCGCGGAGAACCAGCAGTTCGACCTCAAAATCGACGAGGAGTGAGCGTCAACGACTGCGCGCTCGGCGGGTCACTCGGTTGCCCGAATTGCGTTTCGTGAGCGTTCTGCGTTCGAATTGTCGCGGTTCCCAGTCACCCTCTTAGTCGAAAATGAACGCGCCGTTCTCCTGGACGACCTCACCGTCGACCTCGATGACGGAGTCCTCGCTCATGTCCAAAATCATGTCGACGTGTTCGGCGCTGTCGTTGACCTCGTTGCCCTCGCCCACACACTGCGGGTAGGCGCTCCCGACGGCCATGTGGACCGTCTCATCCATCTTCTCGTCGAACAGCATGTTGGAGGTGAACCGGTCGATGGCGTCGTTCATCCCGATACCGAGTTCGCCGAGGTAGCGCGCCGCCTCGTCAGTCTCGAAGACACCCGTCAGGACGTCCTCGTTGCGGCCGGCTGAGAACGCCGTCACTCTCCCATTCTCGAACGTCACACGGGCGTCCTGCACCTCACGGCCCTGGCGGTACAGCGGCAGGTCAAAGTGGACAGTTCCCTCGACGCTGTCCTTCACGGGCGCGGTGAACACCTCACCGCCGGGGAGGTTGGCCTCCCCGTAGTCGTTGGCGGCGGTGTTGCCCTCGATACTCATCGTTACGTCAGTCTCCTTGCCCGCGCGGATGCGGACCTCACTTCCCTCGTTGAGGATGTCCACAAGGTTCGACTGCCGTTCGCGCTGGGCGTCCCAGTCGAGCGAGACGGCGTCGTAGACGAACTCCTCGTACTCCTCGGTGCTCATGCCCGCCAGCTGGGCGTAGCCCGAACTGGGGTGTTGAGTCAGACACCAGGTGGTGTCGAGTCGCGCCTTCTTTACGGGGTCGTGGGCGCGGTTGTAGGCGGCCGTCGTCTCGGGGTCGACGTCGGCCTTCTCGCTGGGGTTGGGCCCACTCCGAGCAATGATGGTCACGTCGGCGTTCTCGTAGAGCGCGAGTTCGTGGTCGGGTGTCTCGAACTCGTCGCTGTTCCGCAGGAACGCGCGCTCGGCGCGCTCGGAGTAGGTGAGGAAGAGGGGGTTGGCGCCTTTCTGGCCCAGCAGTTCGTGGAGGGCGACACCGAGATCCTCAGCGTTGCTCGGCAGGTAGACGATGACGTCGTCGCTAGCTTCCACACCGGCAGAATGTTCGACGATGGTCTCGGCGTGGTCGCGGATACGCGGGTCCATACTGTGGGGGTGTCGGGTCGGCTGCATACCGTTTTCGGAGTCGCCCCCGGAGTTATGATCCCTTGCGTCGAATCGTCGCCCGATGGACGCCGCGACCGCACGAGAGTCAGTGCTCGACCGGGCACACTCGCTCTCGCCGACGGATTTCGAACTCCTCTGTAAGGTCGTGCTCGGGGCGACGCTCCCGACTGCGACGCTCTCGGTAACCCCACGCTCCCGCGACGGCGGAATCGACGTTGAGGGACGGCTCAGAACTGACTGGGTCGCCGCGGATTTCGGGGTGCAGGCCAAGCGTCACGCACCCGACAACCGCGTCGGGAGCGATCGGGTGCACCGGCTCGGCGGCGCGCTGCTGGAAGGCGGCTACCACGTCGGGACGCTCGTCACCACAGCCTCGTTCACCAAGCCTGCTACTGACGCAGCCGAATCGCTCCCCATTCGCCTCGTCGACGGCGAGGCGCTTGCAACGACGATGGTCCAAGAGCAGCTTGGGGTCCGCGGCGAAACTGGCGAGTTCACACCAGATTCTCCGTTCTGGTCCGGGTTCGGCGAGACGGAACAGGTCGAAACGGGGAACGTCCCACTCGCCAGCAACCTCGCACGCGTTGAGGATACCCTCCGTGGTATGGTCCACACAGACGGCACGACTGATGCGCTCGAACGATGGCTGGCCGCGAACACGACACACGAGATGGACGAGCGACACGTCCGTATTAACGCCAACGGGTGCGTTATCCTGGGGCTCGCGAGGACCGAACCAGCTCCGGAAGGGCAGGACCGCTACGGGCCGACCGAACTCGGCGCTGAGTTTCTGCAGGCCATCGGGGAGCGGCGCGAACAGTTCCTCATCGAGCGTATCCGGTCAGTCGATATCGTCCAGGAAGTCCTCAGGGAACTCGACGCTGACGCCCCCCTAACCGTCGACGACATTGACGGCGTGCTTCACCAGACGACGGGGTTGAGTGAGAGCAGCATCCGGCGGCGTGGTTCGGCCGTTCGTTCGTGGCTGGAACGTTTGCCCGAAGTGGAGAGTGAGCGCCGCGGCCGGACGACCGTCTACCGGCGGGCTACGGGGGAGCGCTGAGCGCAAACTGGACACCCAGAACCGGGACTCTTTTTAAGTACCGGTCGGAAGCACTCTCCATATGTTCAAGGCCATCGTGAACGCGTCGACGCTCCGGGACTCACTCGACGCGGTGAGCGTGCTGGTCGACGAGTGCAAGATCCGCCTGAACGAGGAGGAACTCTCCATCCGTGCCGTCGACCCGGCAAACGTTGGGATGGTCGACCTCACCCTCGAGGCCGCCGCGTTCGAGTCCTACGAGGCCGACGGCGGCGTCATCGGCGTCAACCTCGACCGCCTCGAGGACATCGCCGGCATGGCCGAAAGCGACGACCTGGTTCACCTCAAACTCGATGAAGAGACCCGCAAGCTCCACATCGAAGTCGAGGGGCTCTCCTACACGCTGGCGCTCATCGACCCCGACTCCATCCGCCAGGAGCCGGACATTCCGGACCTCGACCTGCCCGCCGAGATCACGCTGGAGGGTGCCCAACTCAACCGCGGGATCAAGGCCGCAGACATGGTCTCTGACCACATCCGGCTGCGCGTCGACGAAGGCGACGAGACGTTCCACATCGAGGCCGAGGGCGACACCGACGACGTCGACCTGGAACTCACCTCTGAGGGCCTCATCGCGCTACAGGCTGGCCCCGCGGACTCGCTGTTCAGCCTCGACTACCTGAAAGACATGAACAAGGCCATCAACGCTGACGCGGAGGTCCGCGTGGAACTCGGCGAGGAGTTCCCAGTGAAGCTCCATTACGAGTTCGCCGAGGGGCTGGGGAACGTGACGTTCATGCTCGCCCCACGGATTCAGAGCGAGTAAGCGACGAGCAGCGAGCCACAGACCTCTTCTACCGCGCCCGTTGTGCCAGTAGCCCCAGCACGGGGAGGATGACCAGCGCGCCGACGATGAACGGCGACCAGTAGGTAGCGACGTAGAGCACCCCCATCAGCGGCGGCCCGACAGTCCGGCCGAGGCTGCCGGCACCCTGTGTGACCCCGAACGCGCTCCCTTGCCGGTCTGCGCTGGCTCCCGTCGAGACCAGCGTCGAGAGCGAGACGTTGAGCAGGCCGTTGCCCAGCGAGAGCACCGCGCCGGAGACGAGCAGCCACGCGAGTTCGGGGCTCACGACACTCACCCAGGGGAGCAACGCCCGGCCCAACTCTGGGGAGAACGGCAACATCCCGAGCGCCGCAGCCAGCAGCGCCGCCCCAGCGACGGCCAGGCGCGAGGGCGCAACCACCCTGCTCAGTCGCCCCACCAGTACCCCCTGATTCAGCGCGCCCAACACGCCAATATAGGTCAGGAACAGCGCCACCTCCGTCGTGCCGTAGCCGTAGATGTCCGCCGCGAAGGGGATGAACATAACCTGGACCCCCGAGAACGCCACGGAGGCGAGGAAGAACGCGATTACCAGCCCCCGGAGCTTCGGGTCGGCGAGCGCCTCGCGAAACGTGTCGAGCATCGACTTGCGTTCGACCGACCCCCGTCGGCGGTTCGGCTCCTCGAGATAGCGGAACGCCAGCATCATGGCCGAGAGCGAGAGCCCCGCAGCGAGGAAGCTCGGGAGCGAGTACTGCGTGGTCGGGACGAACTCAGGGAGCGCAGCGTCCGCCGCGGCGACGACCGGCCCGCTGGCGGCCAACCCACCCAGCGCGGGCCCGAAGATGAACCCGAGGCTGAAAGAGGCGCCGAGCAGGCCGAGCGCACCCGCACGGCGCTCCGGAGCGGTCACGTCGGCGATGTAAGCGTTCGCGGCAGCGATGTTGCCCCCCATCGCGCCGGCGAGCATCCGGGAGAGAAAGAGGACGGCGACACCCAGCGCGGTCCCGCCGACCGCACCCACCTCGCCCGCGACACCGAACACGGTCCAGGCGATACCGCCACCCAGCAGCGAGAGGAGGATGACCGGGCGCCGCCCGCGCTCGTCGGAGAGCCGGCCCAGTGTGGGCGCAGCGAGGAACTGCATCAACGAGTAGGAGGCTGCGAGAAGCCCGATAACGGCGTCGCTGACGGCGAAGCTCCGCACGTAGTAAGGGAGGATGGGGATGACGACGCCGAAGCCCAGCAGGTCGACGAAAACGATGCCGACCACGACGGCCAGCGCCCGTTTGGGCTGGCGGCTCTCGGCTGTCGCTCCCTCTGGAACGGCCATAGGGAGAGCGTGGTGCGATGGCTCCTAAGCCTGTGGGCTCAGGCGTGGCGGTCGATGACCCGCTTTGCAGCCTGGGCTTTCTCCTTCCAGCCGTAGCCCGCCTCGTAGACGTGGCGTTTGTTGTCGACCAGTTCGGCGGGGCTGGTCTCCTCAAACCCACCGCGGGCCCAGGTGCCCGACTTCTCGAGCCACTCGACGACGTTATCGCGAGTCTCGGCCCAGCTCAGCCCGACCATCTCGTACCACGCGACCATCGCGAACACCGCGTTGTCGTGGCAGCCGGGGAACGAGCCCCGTCGGTAGAGGGTTCGCATCGGCTCGGATGTGGGTTCAGAGACCTGTTCGCGGTACTCTTCGGCAGTCAGGAGTTCGAGCTGGCCGTTGGTGTCGGGCTGGATGCGGCCGGTCCGTCGGAGGTGTGAGAGCGCCTGCTCGTGGAGTCCGGTCCACTCGTCGACGGCGTCGCGGAGCGCGTCCTCCGCGTGAGCGCCCGCCGAGAGGACGGCGAGCTGGTCGACGTAGGCACGCTCGAGTTCCTGCCAACTCCGCCCCTCGAACCGGCAGCCGGCATCGTGGAGACTGCTGGTGGAGTGGCAGTCGGGACAGGGGTAGTCGAACCGCGGCACGAGCGGCGATTGGCCGGCGGCGCTCTTAGAACCCGCGGTCGGCCCTCAGAGTTCGGGCTCGATGTAGATGAGCTCGACACGGCTGTCGCCTTCCGTAAGGTTCGTCTCGATCTCGCCGATGACCTCGTCGACATCGCCAGTGACAAGCGTTGGGTCGAAGCTGACCTCGGCGGCCACCAGCGCACGCTGTGGGCCGAAGAAGACGCTCCGGAACGAGTCGACATGGGTGACGCCGGGATGGCTCGAGATGATGTTCTCGAGGTCGTTTTCGGCGTCCTTGGGGAGGCTCTCGCCCAGCAGCAGCCGTTTGTTCTCCCAGGCAAGCAACACCGCAAAGACCATCAGCAGGATGCCGATGAGACCGGCACTGACGGCGTCATAGATGCCGTCGCCGGTAATTCGGGTGAGCGTGATACCCACCAGCGCAATGGCGGCACCCCCCAGCGCGATGGCGTCCTCGGTGAACGCCGTCAGCGTCGTCACGTCGCTGGTCCGTCGGAACGCCTCGGGGATGTTGGGCCAGCCGAACTGCTCCATCTGCCGCCGCAGCTCCGCACGGGCCTTGATGAAGGCGTAGCTCTCAAAGAGGATGGCGCCAATCAGGATGACGACGTTGAGCCAGTAGGTCTCCATCGTCCCCCCCAGCACCGGGACGGTGAACATCCCCGCCTCGACCTGGCCGGCGTGCATCACGGCCTCGTAGCCGTGTTTTAGGCTCTCCCAGCCGGCGATACCGAACAGCAGCACCGAGACGAGGAAGGCATAGAAGAACTGGGCCTTCCCGTAGCCGAAGGGGTGGCCGCGGCTCGCCTCCTTTTTCGAGTAGCGGATGCCCACCAACAGAAACACTTGATTCCCCGTGTCGGAGACGGAGTGGAGCGTCTCGGAGAGCATCGAGGGGCTCCCCGTGAGCAGGAAGCCGACGAACTTGAGCACCGCAATCACACCGTTGGCGAACAGCGCCGCGAGAACGACGCCCGTGCTACCAGCCATGCCCGGAACAACTCCGGGAAGGGCCTTATCCGTGGGGGTTGTCGGGAGTGGTTCCACGAAGCCGCTCTACTTTTCCCCGGCGCATCCAGAGAGGCACCCGTGTTAGTCGTCCTCTCCGACACCCACCGAACGGACGGAACCGGCTTGGTTGGCGCGGCCGCAGAGGCTGTCGCCGACGCCGACGCAGTCGTCCACGCCGGCGACTTCACGAGCGAAGCAGTCGTCGAAAGTCTCCGAGAAGCCGCCGGCGATGCTGCCTTTACTGCAGTTCACGGCAACGCCGACTCCCCAGCAGTGACCGAACGGCTGCCGACCGAGACGACCGTGGAGTACGCCGGCATCCGCATCGCCCTTACACACCGAAACCGGAGCGAGGCAACCGGATTGGCGATATTCGGCCGCCAGCAGGGCGCCGACCTGGTCGTCTCTGGTCACACGCACCGCCCGAGCGTTGAGGAGCTGGAGCAACTCACGCTGCTGAATCCAGGGAGCCACGCCGACCCGCGCGGGGCAAAGCAGTCGTTCGCGGTGCTCGAACCGGACGGTGACGCACTTGCCGGGGAGCTCCGAACTGTCGACGGCGAACGATTCGCGACGTTCACCGTCAACACAGGTCGGGAGTGAAAACGGATGGAGGGGACGCCAGCGGGTACCCCTCTTTTTTCTGGGATTGATAAATCAGTGGCGTAGACACAAACAGCGCTTTGTGCCTTCAGAACTTCTCGAGCAGCGACCGGTAGAAGCCGTCCTCGGCGTCGCCAGCCAGCTTCTCGACGATGAGTTCAGGAGTCGAGCGCGCGAGATGGTTCTTCTTGGGCGAGCGGTCGACCCGAAGCTCCCCATCGACCAGTCCGACCGCCTCGATGCCGTCGACGGCCACCTCGAAGCTCGCCGCCTCGCGGATGCCGTCGGCCAAGTGAGAGACGAAAACGGCGCTCGCGTCCTGCGCGTGGAGTTCCTCCAGGATGCCGGCGATGATTTTGGCCGACGCACCGGGTTCGGTGATGGACTCGAGTTCGTCGACGAGGACAAGGCGGCCCGAGGCACCGTCGACGAGGTCGCCGAAATCCCGGAGCGTGCTCTCGAAGGCGCCAGCGTCGAGGGTCCCCTGGGACTTGGCGTAGTAGTGGAGCTCTGTAATCCGCCCGACGCAGGCGGACTCGGCTGGCACTGGTAGGCCCATGTGTGCCAGCACGACCACCAACCCGACCAAATCGAGCGTTGAGGTTTTCCCGCCAGAGTTCACGCCGGAGAGCAGGGTCACGCCGCCCACTTCGTAATCGACCGGGTCGACGGCCTCGAAGGGCACGTCCAGCAGCGGCGAGCGACCGCCCTCGATAGCGAAGCCGGAGCCGCCGAACTCCGGCATCGTGCAGGCGAAATCGCGGGTGAACCGCGAGACGGCCAGTTCGACGTCGAGTTCGAGCGCGTCGGCAACCATCGTCTCCACGGGCTCCCGGAGCTCACGAAGTGCTGCTGCGAGTTCGGTCTCCAGCCGGTTCGCACGCCGGTCCCGGTTAGCGGTTAGTTCGGTCCGTAACCGTGAGACGGCCTCCTCGTTGTGCTCCAGCGGGAACGAGGGGTCGCCGCCGAAAACGCGTTCGAGGAACTCCGCTTCGCCGGCGTCGAGGCGGAGGCTCTCGACGACGTGCTCGCGGGCCGCATCGACGGCGTCGTCGTAGTCGTCGGCAAGTTCGCGTGAGAGCAACGAGTCGACCCGGGCGCCCTGCTCGACCAGCGAGAGGAAGTCGGTTCCCTCGATGGTCACGTCTTTCTCACTGATGGCCTCCCGGAGGTGGTCGTTGGCGACAGATTCGGCGGTCCCAACCGCGGCGTCGAGGTCGTCGACGGCGACTGAGAGTCGTTCGAGTTCCTCGTCACCTACCACGCCGCCGTCCTCGTCGACGCGGTCGAGCGCGCTTCGGAGGGTTTCGAGGTCACAGGATGGGTCAGTGTGTGCGCTCTCGTGAACCGCGGCCGCGGCTAGCAGCCGTTCGCGGTTGGTCGCGAAGAACGCGAGCGTCCGCTCGGGGACCAGCTCCTCTGGACTCTCCAGTGCGTCGGGGAGCACCCGGATATCGCCGTCCACATCGATGCCAGCGAACTCGGCGTCGAGGACGTACACCGTCGAGTACGAGCGGCCGAGTTCACCAAGTTCGCGGCGCTCCTCGATGATTTCCACAGGGAGTTCGGGAACCGCGGCTTTCGCCTCGGCGTAGCGCTCGGCGTCCGTAGTGGCGATACACCGCTCCCGGACACGGATTCCGTCGACCGGTTCCAGCGGTTCGACGCCGGCAAGCGCCTCCAGCAGTTCAGGATCGGGGTCGCGTTCGACTGCCGCGGTGGCGAACGCCCGAACCTCTTCGATACGCGACTGCTGGGGGCTGGGGAACAGCGTCTCCAGTCGCTTCTGTCCGTAGGTCGTCACCGCGCGTTCCTGCAACAGTGAGAGCACGTCGTCGTAGATCTCGCGAGCGCGGTCGGTGGCCAGGAAGCCACCGTCGTCGCCGTGTTCGCGGCGGATTGCCGCGCGGGCGATTGCCGCCGCCCGCCCCTCGGAGATATCTGGGGCACGAGCGATAGTGGCAACGTCACCCTGGCGGAGCGCCGCCTCGGCGTCGTTGAGTTCGGCCAACGAGGCCGCTGTCTTCTCGCCCACCCCGGAGATGGCCGTAAACTCCATTCGCTCTCAGTACCCCGCCGGGTGGCAAAAGCGTGTGGTTCGTGTGCACTCTCGTTGGGAGCCGGCTGACCGTTGCCGGCTTCCACTCCCGACATCGCCGGCTGACCGTTGTCGGCTTCTACTCCAGACATCGCCGGCTGACCGTTGTCGGCTTCTACTCCAGACATCGCCGGCTGACCATCGCCGGCTTCCACTCCCGACACCGCCGGCTGACCGTTGCCGGCTTCTACTCCCGACGTGCTTTTCCCCACAGGTCAGGTAGCCTGACCATGAGCCTGGATGCGAAGCTATCGGCGGCCCGGGAGTCGCTGGCCGAGCGCGACGGGGTGCTGATTGCCTTCTCCGGCGGCGTCGACTCGAGCGTGGTCGCTGCGCTCGCCCACGAGGCGCTGGGCGACGACGCCGTCGCCTGTACGGCCAAAAGCGAGACGCTGCCGGATGCGGAACTGGCCGACGCCCGCCGCGTAGCCGAGGAGATTGGTATTCGCCACGAAATCGTGGAGTTCTCCGAACTTGACGACCCGCTGTTCGTCGAAAACGGGGACGACCGCTGTTACCACTGCCGGACGATGCGGCTGAGCCGGATGTACGAAGCCGCCGCCGACCTCGGCATCGAGACGGTGTGTGACGGCACGAACGCCGACGACACCGACGGTGGCCATCGCCCCGGTCTCGCCGCCGTCGAGGAGCTGAACGTCACCTCGCCGCTACTGGCACACGATCTCTCGAAAGAGGAGGTCCGGGCGGCCGCCGAGGAGTACGACCTCTCGGTCGCAGACAAACCCTCGATGGCCTGTCTCTCCTCGCGCATTCCAACTGGACTGGAAGTCACGGAGACGCGGCTCAGCCGCATCGAACAGGCCGAAGCACTGCTCCGAGAGTGGGGATTCTCGCAGTTCCGTGTCCGAGACCACGACGGACTGGCCCGCATCGAAGTCGGCGCCGACGAGCTGGCGGCCGCGCTGAATCCCGACTTCGCCGCCGCGGCGCGCGACCGCCTCACAGAGATCGGCTTCGACCACGTCACCCTGGACCTCGACGGCTACCGGACCGGGAGCGTGAGCCCAGAGGGAAATTCAGAGTCCGAGGATACGGACGAGCCGCTGGTCGAGGATGTGTTCGACGCGGAGTATCCTGTCGGAGAGTAACACCGCCTCGTCTTGCGAATATCCGTCGCGCTTATGTAGTAACCCGCCGTTTCATACACGACATGGGGGAGCTATGCAATCAGGCCGGAACTGCCGTGACGGCCTTTCTCGGCGTCACATTCGTCGTGTTCGGCGGCCACCGGCTCCAGTACGGGACTGGAACTGTCGAGGAACTAATCGCGTTGGCGCTCCTCGGCATCGCCGTCGTCGCCGGCTACCACTCGTTCACGATGCACTCTGGGCCGCGCGTGAACGCAGTCGGAAACACCGCGCTGTTCGTCGCCGGGGCGGCGGCCTACGGCGGTGGCGTCAACTTTGGTTTCAATCCCGCGCTGAGCGTTGGGCAGGCGCTGTTCGCCATCGCTGTCGGCTACTTCCTCGTCCGACTGATCTAACTGGCTAACAGGCGGCGCAGCTGCTCGCCGGTGGACTGCCGCGCTCCCGCCTCCCCACCGGCGTCGGTACTCACGACACGGTGGAGGTGGCCCCGGTCCACTACTTGAGTTCTCGGCTACCGTTCGACGTTCCGAAGGGCGACAGCAACGTCCTCGGGCGTTGCGCCAGGCGTGTTCTCGACGCGGTGGTCCGGGACGAGAATCGGGACCGGATTCCGACGCAACGCGGTTCGGAGGGTCTGGGCGTCGTCCTCGTCGTCCGGGTCAAGATTCGCCATGTGGGCGACTTGTCTTGCGGTTCCCGTCTCTCCGTAGGGAATCTGCTGCACTGCTTCGAGCACAGCCCGCTGGGCAGTGGGGACGGTGATGGCCGTCTCGACGTCTTGGAACTCGTCCTCGGCGCCGTCGAGGTAGTCGAACACCCGGTCGAGCACCGGGTGGTCCGCCTCGGCGTCGTTGGGGACCTCCGTTGGGAACGACACATCGATGACCTGCCCGCTGGCGATGGCGAGTTGGACGACGTGGCCGAGGACTGTGGACTCCCGGGCGTAGATGCCGGCATCTTCCATTTGGTTCGAGAACGCGCCTCGTGGCCTTGAAGCCGGCGGGCCCTGTCCGCTGTGCCTGCCGGTGGTTCCCGCTTCGACGAGCCACCGGGGGTCCCCCTGCCCGCTTGCTCAGTGCGGCCATCGGGGTCCCACTGTCCGCTTGCTCAGTGCGGCCATCGGGGTCACAAGTCTTATAGATGGACAAATTCATACAGTAGTGTACATAGATGACCACAGACGGACTGGCGCCCGCGGTGCGCTCCATCCTCGACGCCGCGGAAGCACGCTCCGGCGGTGACGAACGGGTCGCAGCCGACCCCCGGTCGCTGCCGGCGGCGTTCGCGGCCGCCGAGGCCGAGGGGCGGAACCCGGTCGTCGCCGAAGTGAAACCCACGAGCCCGACGACTGCGGGTGAGAACGATGCCGACCCCGTCGAACTGGCCCGGGCGATGGTCGACGGCGGCGCAGCGGCGTTGTCGGTGCTGACCGAACCTGAGCATTTTGGCGGCTCCGTCGAAAACTACCGTCGCGTGCGCGAGGCCGTGAACGTGCCCGTGCTGCGCAAGGATTTCCTCGTGAAGGAGTCCCAGTTAGACGCCGTCGAGGCCGACGTGGTGCTGCTCATCGCGCGATTTCTCGGAGACGACCTCGCGCCGATGCTTGAGGCAGCCCAGGACCGGGGCATGCAGGTGCTCGTCGAAGTCCACTCCGAGGCGGAGGTGGAGCGAGCACTCGCAGCCGGTGCGGAGATTATCGGCATCAACAACCGTGATTTGGGGAAGCTGGAAGTCGACCTCTCGACGTTCGAGGACGTTGCGCCCACGGTTCCGGACAAGGTGACGCTGCTCGCGGAGTCGGGAATCACGACGCCCGCAGACGCACGACGGATGCAGGATGCGGGCGCCGACGGCCTCCTCATCGGCACGGCTATCATGGACGGCGACCCACAGCACAACACGAGCGAGTTCGTCAACGCATGAGTTCTGATACAGGGAGTGACGACGGGAAGTTCGGGGAGTACGGTGGCCAGTACGTGCCCGAGGCGCTGATGCCGGCTATCGAGGAGCTATCTGACGCCTACCGGCGCTACGTACTGGAAAACGAAGACGGCTTCATGGACGAGTTCCGGAAGCGCCTGCGGGAGTTCGGCGGTCGACCCACGCCGCTCCAGCACGCTGAGCACCTCTCGGATCGCTACGACCGTGCGGTCTACCTCAAGCGCGAGGACCTGCTCCACGGCGGCGCCCACAAACTCAACAACGCCCTCGGCCAGGTGCTGCTGGCGAAGTATATGGGCAAGGAGCGCATTATCGCCGAGACCGGCGCCGGTCAGCACGGCACGGCGACGGCGATGGCGGCCGCCCACCTCGACATACCCTGCGAGATCTACATGGGCGAGACCGACATCAACCGCCAGCGACCCAACGTCTTCCGGATGCGCATCAACGGGGCGGAACTCAACCCCGTCACCGCGGGCCGGGGCACACTCAAAGAGGCCATCAGCGAGACGATGCGTGATTGGGCCACCAACGTCGCCGACACCCACTACGTCGTCGGCAGCGTCGTCGGCCCCGCACCGTTCCCCGCGATGGTCCGGGATTTCCAGTCGGTCATCAGCGAGGAGGTCCGCACCCAGAGCGAAGCCAAGTTCGGCGAACAGCCCGATTCCGTCGTCGCCTGCGCGGGCGGCGGCTCGAACACGATGGGCGCGTTCGCACACTATCGCAAGGACCACGACGTGAACCTCCTCGCAGTCGAGGCTGGCGGCTCCTCGCTGGCCGTCGACGAGGAGGAGGGCGTCGCACCCAACTCTGCGTCGCTCTCGACGGGCGGACAGGGCATCCTCCACGGCGCCCGCACGAAAGTGCTGCAGGATAGTTGGGGCCAGATTATGGAGTCCCACTCCGTCTCGGCAGGGCTGGACTACGCCGGCGTCGGGCCGGAGCTGGCCTACCTCGTCGACCAGGGCCGCGTCTCGGCGGTCACCGTCGACGACGACGCGGCGTTGGAGGCGTTCCACCGGTGCTCCCAACTCGAGGGCGTCATCCCGGCGCTCGAGAGCTCCCACGCACTGGCGTACCTCGAGGAGACGCTCGGCCCGGACGCCGAGGCCACCGACGAGGCCGTCGAAGAATTCGGCGAGACTATCGTCATCAACCTCTCGGGGCGCGGCGACAAGGACCTCGAGACGGTTATCGAGGAGACCGACAAACGAGACATCCCGAACGCGCCGGATATGAGCGAGTTCGCGGGGGGACTATGAGCCGGCTCCCCGAGGCGTTCGCCGACGACGACCCCGCGTTCATCCCCTATCTCGCGGTGGGCGACCCGGACATGGCTGCGTCCAAGCAGTACGTCGAGGCGCTTGTCGAGGGCGGTGCGGACTGCATCGAACTCGGCCTGCCGTTCTCGGAACCCATCGCCGAGGGGCCGACCATCCAGAAGGCGGTCGTCCGCTCGCTGGAGGGCGGTATCACGCCCGAGACCTACCTCGATTTCATCGAGGACCTCGACGTTGACGTGCCGCTGGTCTGTATGACCTACTACAACCTCCTCTTCCGCTACGGCGCCGAGGCCGGCACCACGGCAGGCGAGGGTGACTCCACCGCCCCAGGACCGCGGGGGTTCGTGAAGCGCGCTGCAGAAGTGGGCATCGACGGCTTCGTCATCCCTGACCTGCCCGCCGAGGAAGCTGAAGAACTCCGCGAGGCCTGTGACGAGTTCGGGCTGGACCTCGTGTTCATCGTCGCGCCCTCGACTACCGACAGCCGGCTCGAAACCATCCGCGACCGCGTCTCGGGCTACGTCTACGTGCAGGCCCGGCTGGGCGTGACGGGCGCGCAAGCCGACGTCTCTGACCAGACCGCCGAGAGCCTTGCCCGGATTTCGGACTGGGACGTCCCCAAAGCGGTCGGCTTCGGTATCTCTACAGGTGATCACGCCGCCCGAGTGATTGAGGCTGGCGCCGACGGCATCATCGTCGGCTCCGCACTCGTCGACATTATTGCGGAGGGGGCCGCAGAACAACGCTCGACCGCAGCCGTCGCCGCCGACCTGCGCGAGAAAGCCCGCGAACTCAAACAGGGTGCCGTCCGCGGCGGCAAACGCCGCCGAGTGACCGAGTCCGAGTAGTTTGGTAGTCGACACGAAATAGCGGAGAGACCGCCCGGGGACACAACCCCTTTGTGCTGCATGCGACGAACTGACAAACACAACGGCGGGGACACTGTGTCGCCGCACTCACCCACTCGTCCGGGCAACCGGACCTCCAACCAATGACCCGACAGACACCGACCGACGCTGGCAGAGCCGCACGACTTGACCGCCTCTCGACAGACGGGAATATCCTGATGGTGCCGATGGACCACGGCATCACCATGGGCGCCGTCCAAGGACTCGCAGACATCGAGTCCACCATCGACGCAGTCACCCGCGGCGGCGCCGACGCCGTCCTGACTCAGAAGGGGATCGCCCCGCGCGTCCACCCGAACAAGAACGATGCGGGCTACGTGATTCACCTGAACGCCTCCACCACTATTGGTCCGGACGAGGACGATAAACGCCTCTCGGGTACCGTGAAAGAGGCTGTGCAGGCCGGCGCCGACGCCGTCTCACTCCACCTCAACGTCGGCAATCAGTACGAACCCCGCCAAATCGAGCAGTTGGCGAACGTCACGAAGGAGGCCCGTGAGTACGGCATGCCCGTGCTGGCGATGACGTACGCTCGCGGCGAGGGTGTCGACAGCACCGACCCCGAGGCACTCGGCCACGCCGTCCGACTGGGCGAGGAACTCGGTGCAGACCTCGTGAAGACGGGCTACTCCGGCGACGCCGAGAGCTTCGAGCGCGTCGTCGAGTCCACTTCGCTTCCGGTGCTCATCGCCGGCGGCAGCAAGGGGACGAACCGCCAGACCGTCGAGATGGTCCGCGGCGCGATGGACGGCGGCGCAGCGGGCGTCTCGATGGGGCGGAGCATCTTCCAGCACGAGCGACCGGAGGCGATCGCGAGTGCGGTTTCGGCGGTTGTCCACCACGATGCGGGCGTCGATGCAGCGCTGGAAGCTGGCGGCTTCGAGGGCTGAAACCGCAAGAATTGCAGGGGGTGGCGAGGGCGACGATACTGACAGAATTAAGTTCGCGCCTCGAAAACCTCAGGGTATGCAAACGCTGCTTCTCAACAGCGAGGATGTCCACCACAACGCGGAGATGGCCGAGATTATTCCGGCCATCGAGCAGGCCTTCGCCGCCTACGAGCGCGGCGACGCTAAGATGCCGGCCAAATCCTACATCGATCTGCCCGAGTACAACGGCGACTTCCGGTCCATGCCGGCCTACCTCAAAACGGACGAGTGGGACGCCGCGGGCATCAAATGGGTCAACGTCCACACCGACAACGAGGAGCAGTTCGACCTGCCGACGGTGATGGGGACGATGATCTACTCCAACCCCGAGAACGCCCTCCCCCTCTCCATCATGGACGGCACCGAACTCACGATGCAGCGCACGGGCGCCGCCGCAGCCGTCGCGACCCACCGGCTCGCGATTCCCGACGCCTCCTCACTGGGTATCGTCGGCGCCGGCGTGCAGGCCTACAGTCAGCTCGAAGCTATCTCGGAGATTCGGGATATCGAGGAGGTCGTCGTCTCTGACCTCGACGACGCCCGTGTGAACCAGTTCATCGAGACGTTCGAGGACCGCTTCGACGTGCGCAAGGGCTCCATCAGCGACGCCGGGCACTGCGACGTGCTCTCGACGGTTACGCCCGTTCGTGAGCCAATTGTGGGCCCCGACGACGTGGGCGAACACACCCACATCAACGGCATGGGCGCCGACGCCGAAGGCAAACACGAGATCGCCGACGAGATTCTCCTGAACGCCAAACTCGTTATCGACGACTACACCCAGTGCACCCACTCCGGCGAGATCAACGTCCCGTTCAACAACGGCGTGCTCACCGACGACGACATTTACGGCGAAATCGGCGAGATTATCGTCGGGGAGAAGAAGGGCCGCACTGACCAGGACGGCGTCACCGTCTTCGACTCCACCGGCCTCGCGATTCAGGACGTGGCCGCCGCACGCGTCGTCTACGAGCACGCACAGGAACGCGACAACGGGACGCCGTTTGACCTCCTCGGGCTGGCGTAACGAAGCCACGGCACACGACCTGCCGCCGGCCTCCTGCCGGCGGCAACGGAGACGACACCATGGCTCGGTGCCCATTCTCGGCGCGTGAAACGACATCAGCGTCCGATTGCCCGAACAACTCATTATTTACCCCCCACTTACGAACCAGGTAGCAATGGCGCTCCCACCGATGTCGACGGGGATGCTACTGGTGTTCGGCATCATCGGCGTCGCACTCGTGCTGTTCGTGACCGAACGCATCCCCAGCGACATCACCGCCATTGCGGTGCTGGTCTCGTTGGTGATTCTCAAGCCGTGGACCGGAATCGGAGCCAGCGACGCCATCTCCGGATTCTCCAGTTCCGCGACGGTCACCATCGTTGCGATGTACATCCTGAGTGACGGCATCCAGCGAACGGGGCTCGTCCAACGACTCGGGGTCCACCTGGCACGGCTGACGAAGGGGAGCGAGAAGAAACTGCTCGGTGCGACCGTCGGGTCGACCGGCGTCGCCGCAGGGCTCATCAACAACACCCCCGTGGTCGCGGTGTTCATCCCGATGATTACAGGGCTCGCAGAGCGCAGCGGGATCTCCCCCTCGAAGCTGCTGTTGCCGCTTTCCTACGCCGCCATGCTTGGTGGGACCCTCACCCTCATCGGCACCTCGACGAACATTCTCGCGAGCGACCTGGCTGCACAGTTGCTCGGCCAGCAGCTCTCGATGTTCGAGTTCACCAAACTCGGCGTCATCGTGCTACTGGTGGGGATTCTCTATCTGCTGACGGTCGGGCGATGGCTCACACCGGCACGCATCGACCCGGCTGCCGACCTAACCGAGGAGTTCGACCTGGCAGACCACCTCGCCCGGCTTGTCGTGCGCGAGGACTCCCCGCTGGTGGGCCACTCAGTCCCGGACGCCGACGACCTACTCGACACCGACGCCGAGACCGAAGTCGACGTCCTCCAACTCGACCGCAACGGCGAAGCGTTCCTCGGGGTCGGGAGTGACCAGCAGGTGGAGGCCGGTGACGTGCTCACGGTTCGGGCCACGCTGCAGGCGACCAACCGGGCCGCCGAGCAGTTCGGGCTTCGCCAGCAGGCCCGCGAGGAGGTAACCGAAGAACACCTCGGCGACTCCGAGAGCGAGGGGACGCTGGTGGAAGCGGTCGTCCTCCCCGACTCCAGACTCGTGGGCGAGACGGTGGCTGAGACCAAACTCGACGAGCAGTTCGAGACGAGAGTGCTCGCAATCCGCCGGGGTGAGGAGGTCACGCGGGAGGGAGTGCGTGAGAAGACGATACAGTCCGGGGATACGCTCCTGCTTCAGACGACCCCCGGTGCCGTCGAGTATCTCGCGAACGAAGGCGACATCGTCATCACCCAGTTTTCCGAGACGCCGGTGACAGACAGTTCCGAAGCAGCCGAAGAAATCGCCCCACTGAGCCCGAAGACCCCTATCGCGATCGGCATTATGGCCGCCGTCATCGGCGTCGCCGCGCTGGACCTGCTCCCCATCGTCATCGCCGCACTCGGCGGTGTGGTGGCAATGGTGGTGACGGGCTGTCTGAAAGCGAACGAGGCCTACGACGCGGTGAGCTGGAACATCATCTTCCTGCTCGCGGGGGTCATCCCGCTCGGCCTGGCGATGCAGCGAACGGGTGGCGCGGAGTTCCTCGCGGGGCTGCTGGTCGCAAGCGCCGACGTGCTCCCCATACTGGCGGTGCTCGGCCTGTTCTACCTGCTCACGGGGCTGCTGGCGAACATCATCACACCCGTCGCGAGCGTGGTACTGATGATTCCTATCGCCGTCGACACCGCCGCCCGCATCGACGCCAACGGGCTGACGTTCCTGCTCGCGGTGATGTTTGCGGCCTCCAGCGCGTTCATGACCCCGATCGGCTACCAGACCAACCTGATGGTCTACGGCCCGGGCGGCTACAAATTCACGGATTACGTTCGCGTCGGCGCACCGCTACAGCTGCTGTTGACGGTTGTGACGACGCTCGGACTGGCCTTTTTCTGGGGGCTCAACTGACCAGCAAAAGAGCATCAAACTGACACAAAGCAGTTAAATAAGTTCCCGTCACACCGATTTGCGTACTCGGCAGACACGACGGCTTATCTCTCCCCAAAGCCCCAGGCGCGCTCCGAGCGTCAATCGTGCCCGAGTGCCGGACAGCATCGCCGTTCGACTAACGGCCACGGACACGCCTTGGTACACGTTCCCCACTTGCTGCCGGGGCCACCGCCCGTGCAGCCGCTTTTCACCGAACGAGCGACGGCGTTGAGCGTCGATGAGGTGAATACGGACGGAACGTGGCTGGTTGTACACAGCTACGACATAGGTTCCGTGGCCGCGCGACGGAGCGCGCGTCAGGTCACACAATCACGGCGTGGTTCTGTGCCCGTCGACACGAGGTCCACGGCTGGTCACTCGCCGTGATTGGCAAGCGCGCCGTGGCTGGTGTCACTCCAGGTGAATCGCCGGGCGGAACGGCACCGCGTTTCCGGCCCGGTCGGCGGGGTCGACCACATCTTCCTCATCCTCGGCGTACACCTCAACCGCAGCCTCGAACTCGCGGCCGAGGAACGGCGCGGCCTCCTCGTAGGCCGCGTGCTCGTCCATCGCCAGCAGGTCCGCGAGTTCGGACTCGTCGTAATCGCGTGCGAACTCCACGGCGTCCTGTGCGACCTGATTCACCTCGTTACCCTTCTCGCGGAGTTCGGGATCGCACATCACCTCGCTCATCACCGCACCCACGTCGGCGCCGACTTCCTGTACGGTCTCGTACACCTGCCGTTTCCAGTCGGCGGCGACGTAGACGCGGACCGTCTCGGGGTCCGTGTCGGTCACATCCGCGACTTCGTGGATGTCCCCGACCAGCGCCTCGACGCGGGCCTCCTGCAGTTCGAGCTCCGGCGCCTGCAGCTCCTCGTCAATCTCGGGCCACGGCGCCTCCTCCGCAGGGGTGCCGGTGAGCTCCTCATGGAGTTCGTTGGCGAGGAAGGGCACGAACGGTGCCAGGAGGCGTAGCCGCGTCTCCAGGACGTGTCGGAGCGTCAAGCGCGCGCCCGGACGGTCCAGCTCAGCACGGCGGCGGTACCACTTGAGGTGCTCATCAAAGCCGTAGAACGCCGTCTGCGTGGCGTTCCGGGTCTCCGAGCGCTCCATCGCCTCGGTCGCCGCCGAGACGGCGCTCTGCAGCTTCGAGAGCAGCCAACGGTCCACGTCGTTGATGGCCTCGGCGTCGCCCGCGTCGCCGTTGACGCCGGCTGCCTGTGCCGGCGACCCTTCCTCAATCAACTGCTGGCCACGGTTGTAGAACCGCCGCAGTTGATTGTGGACGCTCTCGACGGCCTCCTCACGCCAGTCGTAGTCCTGCCACGGCTCGGAGGCGTTCAGCAGGAAGAACCGAACCGTGTCGGCGCCGAACTCGTTGATGGCCTCGCCGGGCAGCACGACGTGACCCTTCGAGGAGGACATCTTCTGGCCCTCCAACAGCCCCATCCCCATCACGACGATGCCCTGTGGCCACTTCGGCTCGGGGAAGAACTCGGCGTGGTGGTAGAGGTAGAACGTTAGGTGGTTCGAAATCAGGTCGTTGCCCGAGAAGCGGTAGTCCACCGGGTACCAGTAGTCCCACTCCTCGCCCAGTTCCAGCGCGTGCTCATCGGGGTCCTCAACGGCGTCCTCGCCGTAGAACATCGCATCGAAGAACTCGGGGTCGAGGTCCTCGACGGGCACCTCCTGAATGTGTGGGGCGACCGTGTAGTAGGACATGTACAGCGTCGAGTCCGACAGCGGTTCGATGACGAACTCTTGGTCCCACGGCAGCCGGGTGCCCAGCCCGTAGTTGCGGATGCAGGGCCACTCGTTCAGCCAGTCGACCGTGTGGGTGTACTCGCCGCGCGTGTTCTCGGGGATGGCGTCCAGCCCCTTGATGACGCGCTTGGTTTTGGCCATCCAGTTCTCGTCGTTGTAGCGCAGGAACCAGGTGTCCTGATAGGCCACCTCCACGTCGCCGCCACAGCGGCAGATGACCTCCTCACTGAACTCCTGCATCGTGTCGAAGGCGTCGCCCTCGTGGTGTTGGCGGAAGCGCAGGCGCACGTCCTCGACGATTTCGCCAGCGAACTCGCCGTACTCGTCGGTGAGCACGCCCGAGTGGAACTCAGCGTTGTAGAGGTCGTTCGTCGCCTCCTCCAGTGCGGGGTCGTCACTCGACGTGATTCCGTGCTCCTCGACTACGGACTTCGCGGGAATCTCGCCGTAGCCCTCGATAGTCAGGATGGGGATGGGCTTGATACCCCGGACTGCCTCGGGGTCGATACCGTACTCGGCCAGGTCGTCAGCGCGCTCCTGCAGTTCCTGCAGCGCAATGTAGTCGTCCGGCGAGTGGGCCGGCACGGACATCACGACACCAGTCGCGTTGTCGGCGTCGACGAAGCCGGCGGGCAGCACCAGCACGTCGTCGCCGGTGATGGGGTTCTCGACGCTCGTGCCGACCAGATCAGCACCGGAGAACTCCGCCTCCACCTCGACCTCACGGTCCTGCAGCCGGAACTTCTCGGCGGCATCCTCGGAGATGACCCACTGCTCGCCGTCGACGCTCGCCCGGACGTAGGTAGCGTCGGGGTTGACGTAGGCGTTGGTGACCCCCCGGACTGTTTCGGGGCGGAGCGTCGCCATCGGAAAGATGACCGCGTCGCCTTCGTCCGACGCGCCTGCTCGGTCCGCGTCGCCTTCGTCCGACGCGCCTGCTCGGTCCGCGTCGCCTTCGTCCGACGCGTCTGCTCGGTCCGCGTCGCCTTCGTCCGACGCGCCTGCTCGGTCCGCGTCGCCTTCATCAGGCAACTCGCCACGGAACCGCACCAGCGTGTACTCCTGGAACTCAGCGTCCTCACCCTCCAGCAGGTCGTGGGTGGTGACGGGCTGTTCCTCGTTGGTGCAGTAGTTGACGGGGTGGAGTCCCTTCTCCAGCAGCCCCTTCTCCCGCAGGCGCTCATACTGCCAGCTGATGAACTTCGAGTAGCGCTCGTCGTTGGTGGTGAACTCCCGGCGCCAGTCGACGGAGAGCCCCAGTGACTGCATCCCTTTCTTGTAGTGTTCCTCGATGAAGTACTCCGCAAAGCCCATCGGCGTCTCCAGTTCCTTGAGGCGCTCCTCAGGGACGTTGTAAGTGTCTCGCAGCAGCGAGAGCTGCTCCTCCTCGCCCTTCTGGAGGCGTTCGACGGCGCCGACGATGGGCGTACCGGTGACGTGCCACGCCATGGGGAACAGGACGTTATCGCCCTGCTGGCGGCGGTAGCGCGCGTAGGCGTCCGGTACTGTGTACGTGCGGGCGTGACCGATGTGCATCCCGCCGCTCGGGTAGGGATAGGGGACGGTGACGAACGTCGTCTCGTCGTCGCCAGCGTCAGGCTGGTCGGACGGGTCGGCCTCGTAGCGGCCTTCATCCGCCCAGCGCTGCCGCCAGCGCTGCTCGATTGCCTGTGGCTCGTAGGTCATACGCGTTACTGCCGCTCCGACGGTAAAAATACCCTTCAGTTCCGGCCGGCACCACGACAGCCCAGTCAGCGGTCGAATCGGCCCAAAGCACCGTGTTGACCCCCCACACGCGACTCTTCGACCGAAGCGACTTTCCGTTGAAGCGACCTCTCAGCAGACAAGAATGGCGAGCGCCAGCGGATTCAACGGCACGACTGCCGCCCTCAGACGGTGGTTCCCCGAGTTCGCGTTCGGGCTCGGCGTCGTCTGTCTCCTGGGGATGGTGCCGGTCACCCTCGGTTCGCTCGCCGGCTATCTCTCGCTGGCGGCCGCGATACCCGTTCTGGGTGTCGTGATGGCCGTCGCAGTGTTCTCACTCGTTGCCGCCTGACCGCAGGACCAGCGGTCCGGCCCGGCGTTCTCCCACAACCACGAGCACCAGGAGCGACAGCGTCACGCCGCCGCGGAGTGGGAGGAGGAGTTCGTGCGTCGGGAGCAGTGTGCTCAAGAGGAGATTCGAGAGGACCGGGAGCGTCGTGAGCGCAAGGATACTCTCCCGCCGGCGGGCGTCGGCCAGTCGCGTCCGCGACCAGATCCGGTTCCGGAGCGCGGCGTCGCCGCCGATACCGCCGACGACCGGCGCGACGATAACCGAGAGGAAGAAAAACAGCATCGGGACGTTTCCCAATCGCTCGCCCAGCCAGAGCCAGCGCATCAGCGCGCCGACGCCGTTGACGGCGCGCCAGACGACCGTCGCACCCAGAAGCGCGGCGACGAGGCGTTGGCCGAGCAGTGACACGCCCCCGGCTTGGACGATAAGTGGCAAAACGCTGCCGGTGAGGGGAACTGTCTCGAAAAATCTGGTCGTCGGCTCCGGGTGGCGCTGCTCAGTCGATGTCGATGCGGTGTCCGCTCGACTCCGCAAGCGTGGGCAGCGTCACCGTCAGCACGCCGTTGGAGTAGGCCGCGCTGGCGCCCTCGGCGTCGACTTCGACCGGGAGGGAGATGCTGCGGCGGACGGTCCGGCTGGCGCGTTCGCGGTGGACGTAGCTGCGCTCTTCGTCCGTCTCCTCGGCATCGACCTGGTGGCTCGCGGCGATCGTGAGCTGGTCATCATCGACAGAGAGGTCGATTTCTTCGCGGTCGAACCCGGGGAGGTCCGCGACGACGACCAGTTCGTCGCCGTGGTCGCTCACGTCCACCTTCATGGTGCTCGACTGCATCGAGTCACTGCCCACGCCGTCGTCGAACCCCGCAAAGCGGTTCATTCGGTCGAAGAGGCGGTCGATGTCGTCAAACGTGTTTGTTCGCATTGTTCAGTCACCAACACAATAGAGGCGCGCTGAGTAGATAAAGACGGACGGAGCCGTGCTGTTCTAGCGCACAGGGAGCCAGAAGAATCAGCGGCCTGAGGCCGGAACAGCGCTCAGTTGACTTCGATGTCGACGCCGTCGTCCTCGGGGTCGCGCTTCGGGAGTTCGATAGTGAGCACACCGTTGTCGTAGCTCGCACTCGCCGCGGACTCATCGACGTCCGTGGGCAGCGTGACGGTTCGGCTTGTCGTCCGCGTCGTGCGTTCGCGTCGGTAGTAGTGAGCATCATCCTCGTCGCTCTCCGCTGACTCACTGTGCTCCGCAGCGATGGTGAGTTGGCGGTCTTTCACCGAGATGTCGATATCCGCGGGATCGAAGCCGGGGACGTCGGCGGAGACGACCAGTTGCTCGCCCATATCGGCTACGTCGACGTGGATGCCGTGACCGCCGGGCTGCTCGCCGAAATCCTCACTCATGTCCGCGAAGCCGGAGTTCAGCTGTTCGAAAAGCTCCTCGATGTCCTTGAACGGGTCTCGTCGTGGCATGGGTGAAAGAGTGGGTGGGAGATAGTTAAGATTGTTGCGGACGGTATCCGAGTGGACGACCGCCAGCGAGAGCGCAGACCGGAACCGAGCGCCGTACGCGCCGGGGGAACGACCGTTCTCGCCTGCAAGCGGCTTTTTCCCAGTACTTATTCAGGCACACTGGGTGGGTAGATAGATATGGGTTCCCGATTCAAGATCCTCTTCGTCGACGACGAACCGGGGCTAGCGGATCTCACTGCGACGTTTGTGGAACGCGAAGACGACCGCATCAGTACGGTGACGGCTACGAACGTTGAGGTAGGACTCGAACGACTTGCCGAGCACGACGTCGACTGCATCGTCTCGGACTACGATATGCCCCAGCAGAACGGGTTGAAGTTTCTCGGCAAGGTTCGGGACCGGTTCGGGAGCATCCCATTCATTCTCTACACCGGGAAAGGCTCCGAGGAAATCGCGAGTAAGGCGTTTAGCGCCGGGGCGAACGATTACTTCCAGAAAAAAGAGGGACCCGATCAGTACACCCTGCTCGCGAATATCATCACGAATCTCGTCGAGAAACACCACGCCGAGAGGGAGAAAGAGCGCAATCTGGAGGTGATGGAAACCGCCCAAGAGGGGCTCTCGATTGTCAGCAAAGATGGAACGTTCGAGTACGTCAATCAGGCGTACACGGACACGTTCGGCTACGACCAGTCCGAGCTAGTAGGTCGGTCGTGGTCGTTCCTCTACCCCGAGGAAGACGTGGAACACGTCAGATACGAGGTGATTCCGACGATCCCCGACGACGGGGTTTGGTCGGGCGAAACAACCTTCCTGCGAAGCGACGGGACGCGGATAATCGCCAATCACACGCTTGCACGCGCCCGAGGGGACCGGCTCATCTGCACGGTGCGGGACATCACGGAAGCGCTCGAACGAGAGGAGGAGCTTCAAGAGCGTCGCACGCTGCTTGATCTCTTCATTCAGAAGGTCGAAGAGTATGCGATTTTCACGCTGGACCCGGACGGCCACGTCACCACGTGGAACTCCGGAGCAGAACGTATCACCGGCTACGAGGCCGACGAAATCCTCGGAGAGCCGTTCTCGGTGTTCTTCACCGAATTCGACCGAGAGGAGGGCCTGCCGAATCGACTGCTCGCACGGGCAGAAGCCGAGGGAATCGCGACTCACGAGGGTCGGCGACGCAGAAAGGACGGGTCGACGTTCTGGGAGGACGTGACCATCTCCGCGATTCGCGACGACGAGGGGGCGCTCGTCGGCTTCGGGAATGTAGTGTACGATGCCACGAAAGAGCAGACCGACCAGCAGCGACAGCGGGCGACTGAACGGAAGATCAGACGGTTTCACGACACAACGCGTGCGCTTGTTGACGCCGACACGAAAGCGGACGTTTCCAAAATCGTCGTCGATGCGCTCCAGGACACACTCAACCTGCCGTTGGGTGGCTGCTGGCTCTACGATGCGGCTACGGAGACGTTGAAACCGGTCGCTGCGACCGCCCGCTCCGAGGAGCTGCTCGGCGGTCTCCCGACGTTCGAACGGGGCGATGCGCTCGCCTGGCAGGCGTTCGAGTCGGGCGAACCGATGACGTTCGACGACATCTCTGCACACCCGGACCGACACAACCCGGAGACGACGATCCGGAGCGAACTCATCCTGCCGTTAGAGAGCCATGGCGTACTCGTCATCGGGTCGACCGCCCCCAATGATTTCACCGAATCAGACAGCATCGTCGCGGAGATACTCGCAGAGAACACGAGCATGGCGCTCGACCGCGTCGAGCGACAGACGCAGTTGAACGAGGAACGCGCCTTCATCGAATCCGCCCTCGACCATCTCACAGATACGTTCTACGTGTTCTCGCCGGACGGGTCGCCGATCCGCTGGAACAGCCAGCTTCCGACGGTTACCGGCTACACGGACGAGGAAATTGCGGAGATGCATGTCCTCGATTTCTTCGAGGGGGACGACAAGGGACGGGTCGCCGACGCGGTCGAGAGGATACCCGAGGCCGGGGAAACCGAGGTGACGGCCGATGTCGTGACCAAGAACGGCGAGCGAATCCCCTACAAATTCACGGGGGCACGGCTCACCGATTCCGCGGGAGAGATCACCGGGCTGGTGGGTATCGGCCGGGACATCAGCGACCAGAAGGAGTGCGAGGCGGAGCTCGAACGCCGGAACGAACGGTTGGAGGAGCTGTCGTCGGTCCTCTCACATGACCTTCGGAGCCCGCTCAACGTCGCCCAGAGGAACCTGGAGATGGTCCAAGAGACAGGAGAAATGGACCGGCTGGAGTACGTCGAGCGGGCGCTGCAGCGCATGAACACGCTCATCGAGGACCTCCTGGTTCTCGCCCGGCAGGGGCGGGTGATCTCGACGACGACGGATATCCAGCTCGCGGCCGCCGCCGAACGGGCGTGGGAGCACGTCGAAAGCCGGGACGCGTCGTTGACGGTCACCACTGAGCGCACGCTCCTGGCAGACGAGACACGGCTGCTCCAACTGTTGGAGAACCTTCTGCGGAACGCCGTCGAGCACGGCTCGACTGGCAGTCAGACACAGTCTGACGACGCCGTGGAACACGGTTCCACGAGCAGTCGGCCATCGGTCGACGACGCCGTCGAGCACGGCTCGACTGGCAGTCAGACGCAGTCTGACGATGCCGTGGAACATGGTTCCACGAGCAGTCGGCCATCGACCGACGACGCCGTCGAGCACGGCGGGCCCGACGTCGCCGTCCGGATTGGCGACCTCCCGGACGGGTTCTACGTCGAAGATATGGGGCCGGGATTCCCCGAAACGGTTCGCGAGCAGTTCGAGAACGGCGACATCGTCGAGGGCCATCTCGGCCTCCGAATCGTCCGGACGATCAGCGATGCGCACGGCTGGGACATGCGACTCACTGAATCCGAAAACGGGGGGTCGCGGGTCGAGTTCCGCGTCGACGGAGCGAACGACGCGTAACCCGGCGGCGTCCGGGGGTCGCTGTCGAACCGGCGTGTTCAGGCGACGGTCTCAGTCGACCACATGTTCAGTGTCGTATGAGCCGAGGCGGCGGACCCATCCCTTCTCACAGACCGTCTCGATCTCCCCGAGTGCGGCCTGCGTTCGGGCCTCGTAGAGCCCTGCCTCGATGTCGAAGTGGAAGCAGTAATCCCCGAGTCGCCGGCCGCTGGGCCGGGACTCGACCCGCGAGAGGTTGATGTCGCGGTTCGCAAACGCCGAGAGGAGTTCGAGCAGCAGGCCCGGGTAGTTCGCGCCGGGGTAGACCACGAGGCTCGTCTTGCCGCCGGCGTCGGAGCGCTCGGTCGCCGGGGCGACGACGAGGAAGCGGGTGGCGTTGGAGTCGCGGTCCTGAATATTCTCTGCGATGCGCTCCAGCCCGTTTTCGGCGTTCGCCGGGTGTCCGATGGCCGCAACTGAGGCGTCTTCGCGTGCACGCTCGACGCCACGGGCCGTCGACGCCACGGCCTCACGTCTCACGTCGGGGTAGTGTTCGTTGAGATACTCCCGACACTGTGCAAGCGCCTGGGGGTGGCTGGCGACCGTCGAGAACTCCGGGCCCTGCGCCAGCAGCGCGTGACGGATGGGCGAGACCACCTCGCGGACAACGCTCACGTCGCGCTCGGCCAGCGCGTCCAGACTCTCGTCGACCGACCCCTCAATGCTGTTCTCCACCGGGACGACGCCACGGGAGAACTCCTCGTCGGCGACGGCGGCGACGATTTCGGTGACGGACTCGCGAAACGCCACGTCGTCGTCGCTCCCCGACCCGCCCTGAAGTTTCACGACCGCGCGTGCGGCCCGATGTGAGTAGGTGCCCGCCGGTCCCAGCGTGACTACCTGCATAGCCACTCGTTCGTGAGGGGGTGCGAAAAACGCGTCGCACCCGTGAGAGGAAACCACACGATCCGCTGTCACGGGACGGACTGGGGCTCCCCTCGCAGCTCCGGGACGTCGACGGCGCCGAGAACGCGGATTTCACCGATCTCGCCGAGGCGGTGCTCGGGGATTCGTTCATGGCCGCAGCGCCGTCGGGGCTCGACGCCGACGCCGCGGGCATCGAGTCCGTGTTCGAAGCGATGTGGGAGCTACTCGAGGTCGAGTTCGCCGCGGAGTTCGAACAGCGAATCAACGTCGTAGGTCGGCTCCGTGGAAAGCGTGCGCTCCTTGTTGAACGACCGCCGAACGAACGCCGAGTCGATGCCGGCGGCGTGGGCGACGTTCACGTCCGATTCGCGGTCCCCGACGTAGACCGCTTTCTCGGCGTTGAGATCTTCGAGTGCCTGTTCGAGATAGGTGGTGTCCGGCTTACAGCGGTCCAGCCCCTCGAAGGTGGGTTGGCGGCCGTAGTAGGTGTCGAAGCCGTCGAGGCCGAACTGTTCCAGCACGTGCTCGACCATCTCGTGTTGGTTGTTGGAGACGATGCCGAAGTTCAGGTCCGTGTCGGCGAGCGCCCGGGCGTCCTGATAGAGGTTCTTCTCGTGCCGGTCGATCGCAGTCTGCTGGTTCGCGGCGACGAGCTCCTCGCGCTTCCCCCACAGTTCTTCCAGGTCGGCATCGGCGCGTTCGGCCAGCGCGTGCCCGGTCTCGGAACGGACCTGCCGCGAAGAGCGAATCGTGCGGTGCTCCTCGTCGGAGGGGTCCTCCAAGCCGAACGCCTGCAGCGCAGCGGTGGCGGCGTCGTCGAACACCCAACTCGGGGTCCGCTCGACGAGGACGCCGTCCATATCGAAGAGGGCGGTATCGTACGTCATGCACTCTCTCGTGTGGCGGGAACCAAGAACCTTCTGTGGGACCGAACGGCACGTTCGCCGCCGGTAGCGGCCTCAGCGGTAGGCCGCGAACTCCTCGCCGAACAGGAGGAAGTAGCCCGTACCGACGACGCCGATGCCCGTCGCGATGGTGAACGCGAGCTCTGGGCTGACGAACTCCCAGAGAAAGCCACCGAGCGCGGCACTGGGGATGCCGACGGTGTTGCGAAGCAGGTAGTAGGTCCCCGTGACGCGGCCGCTGGAGCCGGCCTCGGCGGGCCCGACGATGAGTGCCTTATGCGAGGGCAGTCCCGCGAACCGGAGCCCCGAGAAGGCGAAGACGAGCACCATCACCCACTGGAGCGGGACCGTCCCCGCGAGCAGGTCGGGAGCGCCGATGAGCACCACCGGGAAGAGCGCGTAGACGGCGAAGCCAAGCGCAACCACCGGTTTGAGGCCGACCCACTCGGCGGCTTTCGACACCGGCACCATCGAGAGCAGCGCGACGAACATCTCCACACCTAGCAGATAACCGAAAAAGGCGGCTGGGGAGAGCGAGACGGCTCCAAAGATGGGCAGCGTCGCATCGAACCCCACCGCGTAGAACTGTGTGACGACGAGGACGAAGAAGACGTAGACCATCCCGTTGGCAAAGCGCACCAGCGTGTCACCCACCAGCAGCGGGCGGAGTTCGCTGGGCATTGCCCGGAGGTCCGCGCGGACCTGCGCCAGCCCCTCGAAGGAACTCCCCAGTGAGTCCTCACTCGCGTCATAGAGGACGTGCTGGGCGACGGTCCCGACGGCGCCGAAGACGACGGCGACCGCGAGCACGTACTGGAAGCTCACGGTGAATGCGGGGTGGAGGCCGATGAGCACCGCCGCGAGCACCGGCCCGACGAGGAATGCGCTCCGGCGGAACGTCTCAGTGCTGGCGAAGCCGGCAGCCAGTTTTGAGGGGGCGGTCGCCTGCTTCACGACGGCGAAGGTGGCCCCGAGCCCGAAGGATTTCCACGCCTGTGCGAGTAGCAGGCCGACGAAAATCCAGAGCCAGGGTTGGATGGTGAGGCCCACAACAGAGATCGGCCCGATTCCGGGCGCGACCACCCAAACGACGAAGCCGAGCGTCGACACCAAGCCGAACAGCGTCAGCGCGTTTCGCGAACCCAGTCGGTCGGAGAGCGCGCCACCCGGGTACGGATAGACCGCCGAGATGACGTTGCCGACGGTGCCGAACAGGCCGATAACGAACCCAGACGCCCCGAGTGCGACCAGATACTCCGGCAGAAAGCGATTGGTCATCTGGAAGCCGAGGCTGAACGCGAACATCGCCAGCGAGAGCACCAGCACATCCCGTTCCAGCGCGAAGAACTGCCGAAAGCCGTCCAGTGGGCCGGGAGCCTCCCCGTCGTCACTCACAGGTGACCGCCCCCGCGACACGGATTGGACATGGTGTGAGGCCGTGCGCTCCACGGAGATAGGTTTCGGGAATCGAGCCCACTTACTGGTCCGTACCGGCGAAGCCGCCTAGCGGGCCACCGCCAGCGCTGTTTCAGGCCAGAGGTTCGGAGTTTGGAAGAACTACAAACGAGAACCTGGGGATCCCGTGGTCGATTGGGGCGAGTTCCCGGCTCAAGCAGAGAGTTGAACGACTGATTCACTACATAGTCGCCTGCGGCCGAGATCAAACGGCGAAAACACCGGTCAACCGATAGCCGCTTCGCTCTTCACCGTCGACGAACGCGAGGGTGCGAACGCGTGGCTACCCCGGCTCGCGGAAGAACTCGGCGACAATCTCCGCGACCTCCACAGCTCGTACAACCGGCTTCCCGAACGTCGGTACCGATCGTCGCCTTCAGCGAGTAGTCCGTGAGCCGCCAGATGTTGTACAGCAGCACCGCAAAGACGAAGTTGAACAACCGGACTCGGTAGTCCGTTGAGACCATCATCGGCAGGAACTTCTTGATCGACTTGTACTCGTTCTCGATATCCCAGCGACGACTATACCGAGCGCAAAGCCCCTGCGCTGTGTCTGGGGAGCCGTCGGCGCGGTTCGTCATGAATACGGTGTAACGCCCATCGCGCCCCTGCGAGGGCATGCACATGAACTGGAACCTCATGACTCTTCTCGCCGTCGACGTACAGCGGCACGCCCGGCTCAACGCCGACGTCCGCGATCTCTGTAAGACTGACCACTGGACCACGTGGACAACCTCCGGTGGCGAGGTTGACTTCGTCGAATGGCGCTACGAATAGACGACATGGGAGTACACGTCACCGGAGTCCGACTGCTACCTATGGGACATCTACCACGACGGGATCGACTGGTCGGGAACCGACGCAAACTCCCGGGTCGTCACTGATTACTACAACGACACGTGGAGCTACGATTACAATCGAACCTGGGCCTACCACCGCACAAATATCAGCTGCGATCCGGACGGATCGATGACGTGGTGGACGGACCACTGGCCCGAAGGCGAAGATGCTGACTGGCTCCGCGTAGACGCCGGTCACTACACCTACGGCAACGTCTAACCGGTCCTAGCCCCCGAAGGTATTTACCGACGGACAGGGAAATTTTTCCTGTAATGAACACTAAACGTATCCGCCACCGGTTTGTTTCCAGACCCGTTCTCCTCCTCTTCGGAGTTTTCTTTGTCACCTCATTCCTGCCAGGAGTGTTCGCCCTTCCTGCGTATCTTGTACAAATTTTCCTCTACGATAGTATCTTTGGACTTGAGAATGTTGCATATCTCTTGGCAGAGGTCTTACCCATCTCACGGTTATTCCTCTGGGAAGTCGGCCGAGTCCTCACGTATTACCTCGCAGCCGTCGGAATTGTTTGGTTCGTCGATCAACTCCAATTCCGATTGCGGCGTGATGAACCCGTCCAAGCGTAGGTGAGTCTCATGGCTACGAAACGTTCATCTTCCCTTCGTTGTACGAGTATTTTATGAGGCTCCCCACTAAGGCTCTCCTCGTTGGACTTGTACTCCTAGCCGTCTCACATTTCTTCGCAATCACAACCGAGTCCCAGATCGCTGCGCAACTTTCGTGGCTTCTCATCTTCGCGGTTATTATATTAGCGCTGGTCGCACTCGTGTCTCGATATTCCACCGGATCAGATGTTTGAATATTCGTTGAGGCTACCTACCACTATTTTTCGTCCAATAACTTTCCACCTGAGAATCCAGGCACCACGAGGGCAACAGTCTAAAAGCTATCGAACGATGGAATGAATAGACGTCGTTTCAATAGCTACGATAGCTCAGTCATTCTGATCATGCAAGGAAGTAGTTAGAACAGTTTGAACGGCACTGTCTGCCTCTGTGGCATAGTGTCTTACAGTAAAAAATAGGCTATTCTACTGTAAATAGCTTAGCTAAAGTTGACACCCCTCCCGTCGTCGTACTCGGGGATGTACCCCCTCACTGCCAACGTAGGAATGAAGTATGTGTTTACCCCGAGGACTCGACGGATGGCACAGCGTGAGTCCGTGAAATCATCTCGTTGTCTCGGACAATGCGCTTGAGCTTCTCGTAGGGATTGCGTCCCTGCTGGCGCGATGTCGCCAGCA
>Ga0207995_100088_pt1 | contig 37045 bp, 44 predicted proteins | sample AntDeeMetag022AM_FD_184759 | JGI IMG/M metagenome (GOLD analysis project Ga0207995, IMG submission 184759) | Saline lake microbial communities from Deep Lake, Antarctica - Antarctic Deep Lake Metagenome 022AM (SPAdes) (version 2) | ecosystem: Environmental > Aquatic > Non-marine Saline and... | reverse complement strand
CGAACGGTTGACTCTCTCGGTAGCGAACCTCTCCGTCCTTGTTGTGGTCGGATTTCGCCTCTCGAATGGCTTGGTTCTGAATGGCCGAGTAGAGGTCGTTGTCAATACTGGCTGTGGTCACGGACTTGTCGAAGTCGTCGTTCTCCCATCCGTCGATACAGAATCGCTTGGTGTCACCGTAGAGGCGGGTAGCGCGTTGCCACTCCTTCCGCCGTGAGAGGGATGGATTGTGTAACTTCGTGGTGACACTCACCGTGACCATTACAGTTGTAATTATAGTTGGTTCCTTAAATATCTATTGGAATATCAGGCCGTGCGATCGACTGTGGTTTGTGTGGTTGATTGTCGGATTCATCCTGACCCTGAAGGGTCAGGCATTCTCCTCGAATCTCTGTAATTTCAGTATCGCTACGGTGGCGGAATTTTAAATAGTGGTGGGAACCAACCTGCGTACGCCTCCCAACGAAACACAGGCGGAGGCAGGTAACCATGAGTGAGTTGGAGACACACGCAGCGGAGATCGCCGAACAGTTCTCGGACCAGTTAGAGATACCCCAAGAAGACGTCGAGGAGCGCCTGTACACGCTCGTCGAGGAGTACCGCGTGCCCCTCGAAGAGGCACGCCGGAGCGTCGTCAGCCACTACCTCGAGGAAGCGGGCATGGAGCGCGACGAGCTCGGCCACGGAGACAACGAAGAGACCCTGCTGGGCGACATCGGCGAAGACGAACAGTGGGTCGACCTTCGCGTCACGGTCGCCGACCTCTGGGAGCCCGGCCACGACTCCATCGCACAGGTGGGGCTGGTGGGTGACGAGAGCGGGACGATGAAGTTCGTCGCCTTCGACACCTCCGACCTTCCGAAACTCGAGGAGGGGAAGAGCTACGCGCTCTCGAACGTCGTCACCGACGAGTACGAGGGAAGCTTCTCGGTGAAGCTCAACAAGACCACCGGGATCACAGAACTCGACGAGGTAATCGAAGTCGGCGACGACGCCGTCACCGTTGAGGGTGCGCTGGTGGACGTGCAGTCCGGGTCGGGGCTCATCAAGCGCTGCCCCGAGGAGGACTGCACCCGCGTACTCCAGAACGGCCGCTGTTCCGAGCACGGGCAAGTGGAGGGTGAGTTCGACCTCCGCATCAAGGCGGTGCTCGACGACGGCATGGATGTTCACGAGGTCATCTTCGACAAGGAGACCACCGAGGAACTGACCGGCATCGACCTCGATGAAGCCAAGCAGATGGCACAGGACGCCCTCGACACCACGGTGGTTGTCGAGGAGATGATCGGCGACCTGCTGGGCCAGTACTTCCGCGTGACGGGGCCGGTGTTCAGCCGGTTCGTGCTGGTCGACGAGTTCGAGCGCCTGAGCGAACCGGCCGATCCGGAAGCCGTGCTGATCAAAGCGAGGTCGATCTAGATGAGTTCCAACGACACCCCCATGCGCGAGGTCGCTCGCCGTGCCTTCGCCACCGAGTTCAACGACGCCAGTCACACCTTCAAAGAGTCCGACGACGAGCGCGCGCCGGCCTACCAGCTGCTCCCCACGGGGGAGAAGGCCAACCGCGTCTTCTTCGTTGGCACGCTGACCGAGAAGGAGGACATCGGCGACGACAACGAGTACTGGCGCGGCCGCATCGTCGACCCGACGGGGACGTTCTTCGTCTACGCCGGTCAGTACCAGCCCGAGGCTGCCTCCGCGCTGCGTGAGCTCGAACCGCCTGCCTACGTCGCGGTCGTCGGCAAACCCCGGACCTACGAGACCGACGACGGCAACGTCAACGTCTCGGTCCGTCCCGAATCCATCACCGTCGTGGACGCGGCGACCCGGGACCGCTGGGTCGTCGAGACGGCCGAGCGCACTATCGAGCGCGTCGCGGCCTTCGACGACGAGGGCAGCGAGGCGCAGGACGCCTCTGGCAGCCGGAGTTCCTCCGGCTACAACGAGTACGCCCGGATGGCCGCGGACCGCTACGACCTCGACCCACAGCAGTATCTCGACCACGCGGTTGAGGCACTCCAATCGATGGAGGGGGCCAAGAGTGCGGACGCCGACGAAACCGCGGAGACAGAGTCCGAGCCGACGCCGTAGTCGGCCATCGGTTTGCCGTTTTTCATTTTTGCTGGCAACCTAGCTACGGTGCTCCTTCGAGAGTGGGTAGTCGAGGAGCAACCAGCCAGCGCTCCCGCTCGCGAGTGAAATAAACAAAGAAATCCGCAGGACGTCGCTGACTTACAGTCGCGTCAGGTTCGTCGCGCGGGGGCCCTTGTCGGCCTGTTCGATGTCGAATTCGACTTCCTGTCCTTCTTCGAGATCTGGGCCGCCCACGTCTTCCATGTGGAAGAAGACGTCCTCGTCAGCGTCCTCAGAGTCGATGAAACCGTAACCGCCCGTGTCGTTGAAGAAATCAACCGTTCCAGTCGCCATTACAACCGACAAAACGTCGTCCTCCGGGATAACCTTTTCGCGATAGATTCCCCCACGATTGCGACCAACGCTTAAGAGGTGTGGGACAGAAGCAACTCCCAACATGGCCAAGAGCAAGACTATCTCGTTCCGCGTTGACGAGGACGCTTTCGAGGCGTTGCGCGCTATTGCGGAGGAGCGGGACCTCTCGTTGTCGGCGCTGTTCCGGGATTACGTCGACTCACTGGTGGCTCACGGCGGGCAGGTGGATGTGGTACCCGCTGGCGCCGTCGACGAAAACGCGCAGTTCCCGCCAACCGAGGAGGTGCCGAAGAGCTTCATCCGGGAGCACGAGCGCCTGGAGTTGGAGGCCGACCACCTCCGCGAACAGGTGGAGGAGCACAAACGATATCTGGATTATCTGCAGGGAGAGTTGGCGGAGGGTGAGGAGGACGTCATCCATCTCGAGGAACTCGATAGTGACTGGTCGTTCCGCCTGGGTTAGCCTGACAGCGCCTGTTTTGCGTTCCGAGCCTTCCGCGCCATCTCCTGGTCGCCTTCGACGTCTGCGAGTGACTCGACGGCCTCCAGCCGCCGGATTGCTTGGTCGAGAAACGAGAGGATGTCACCTGAGTAGGCATACAGCATGTACTCGGCGGTCATCGTGTTCACAATCGCGTCTGGACTCATCCCCTGGGCCCGGAGTTCGAGCACGTACTTGATGAACTTCCGCTCGGGGTGGCCACAGTAGGGGTTGTTGTCGCAGCCGCAGTCGAGGAAGTCCTCGGCGAAGTCGAGCACCTTGTCACGGGTCGCCTCGTCGAGCTTCTCGATGCCGTCACCGGTGAACAGCAGGTCCATCGTCGCCCCCTTGAACGCCCCCTTTGGGATGGAGGTCTCCAGCTGGGAGGCCAGCTGGCGATGGTTCTTCACGTAGATCTTGTCGGTGATGGCCACTACCGGTGGCTACGCGAGTCGGGGAAATAAGCCTCCTGTTCCGTCGCGGTCTGCTTGGCAGTGCCACAGCGCCGGCCGTGTCGTAACGTATTTCCCTCAAACCGTGGTATGACGAGATGTGTCCGGGCTGGGGTAGTGGTATCCTTCTGCCTTGTGGGGGCTGAGACGCGGGTTCAATTCCCGCGCCCGGACCTTCTCGCTGCGAACAACGTTCGTGAGCAGCGTGTGGTGTGTCGCGCGGGAATTGAAGCAGGGAGTGTCGCGAGCGAAGCGAGCAGAACGACCGTGGTTCAATTCCCGCGCCCGGACTGTACTCTCCTCGCGCCCGGACCATTTGCCTCTGAGCAATCACCCTCAAAAACCGCTACGTCAATCCTTGACCGAACTCAAAAAACCACCCAAACCCCCACTCACCGACTGAACGGCGTCACACCCGGCCCCAGCGAATCGTTGGACTGCGCGCCGCTGGACTGGATGATGTCGAAGGCGGTCATCAGGTCGGTCCGGGAGATAATCCCGCAGAGGTCGCCGTTGGCGTCGACGACCGCCAGCCGCCCAATGCTGTTCTCCTGCATCGTCTGGAGCGCTTCAAGCGCGTCACTCTGGGGCGTCACAGTGATGATTTCGGTCGTCATCACGTCATCGACGCGCATCGCATCGTGTTCGACCTCGTTGACCTCTTGAGCATCGCCAAGCGTCACCATACCGACGAGGCGGCCGTTCTTCACCACTGGATAGCCGGTGTGGCGCTCGCGGAACATTCGCTGGATGAGTTGGGCGACCGAATCGTCCGGTGCGACGGTGTGGAGGCTCTCCTTGCTGGTCATCACGTCACTGACGATGACGCCGCGGAACGCTGCCCGCATCACCGTCTGCTGGGCCTCACCCGCCGCACCCATGTAGATGAAGAACGCGAGCGCGAGCAGGTAGAGGTTGAAGTTGAACAGGCCGAAGAGGCCGAGCAGGATGGCGAACCCCTTCCCTACCTCGGCGGCAATTTGGGTCGCTCGGGCGTACGGTCGGGTGCGGGCGAGCAACGCACGCAGCACGCGGCCGCCGTCCATCGGGAACCCCGGCAGCATGTTGAACACCGCGAGCACGATGTTCATCAGCGCGAGATAGCCCAGCAGGAACGCGAGTGCGGGCTGGCTCCCCGGCACGACGCTGAACGCGGCGAACGCAACGATGCCGAGTGCGACACTGACCGCCGGCCCGGCAAGGGCGACCTGCAGTTCGATTTTCCAGTCCTCGGGCATCTCGGCGAAGCGGGCGACGCCACCGAGCAGCCAGAGTGTGATGGAGTCGATCTCGTAGCCGTAATGCATCGCGACCAGCGAGTGGCCGAACTCGTGGAGAAGCACGCAGGTGAACAGCCCGATTGCGGCCACCGCCCCCAGTGCAAAGGGGGTCAGTCCGCCGGTGAGTGGGGCCGGGTCAATCCCCGCGCCGAAGGTGGTGTTGAGCAGCTCAGTGGTGATGGTCTCAACGTCGCTGCCGATCAGGTAGGCGAAAATTGGCAGTATCAGGAGGAACGTGGCGTCAAGTCGGATCGGGATCCCGAACACCGTCCCGATACGAATACCCTTCATGCGCAGGCGTTCGGGCGCATGGGTCAAAAAGGGGGCCCTCACAGCCCCGACTGTTTTAGGTGGAGGCGGTCCCAGAGACGGGTATGAGTGAACCACAGCAGCAGCCGGTCCTGAAGCGCGCCGCCGATATCGCGTACGAGTCGGTCGACGCTGCAGAGGGGATGGAGCAGGGCGTCCTGCTCGACGAGTCCGACGGCGCACCGAACTTCGCCATCCGGCGGTTCGTGCTGGACCCTGGCGCGTCAGTCCCCCGACACACCAATGCGGTCGAACACGAACAGTACGTGTTGGAGGGCGAGTACACCGTCGGAATCTCGGAGGCGTCGGAGACGCCTCTAGCAGACGGCGAAGCCGTCGACGACGGTGCGGAGTACACGGTTTCAGCGGGTGATACCCTGCTAATCCCTGCGGACGTCGTTCATTGGTACCGAAACGACGGCGACGAACAAGGGGCGTTCATCTGTGGGGTGCCAAACGGCGACGACGAGATACAGCTCGCAGAGTGAGAACTCCGTTCGAAGCCGTCAGTCCGCGGCCACGACGGCGTTGACGCTTCGGCTGTCCAGGGGCCGGCGCGTAATCGTCGTCGCACAGTCCGGACAGGAGAGCGCCAGTCGCTCGCCAAACTCCGTATCCGTCGCTGTTTCGGTCCAATCGCCGTCAGGTGGGCTCTCGTGACTGCAGACGGCACAGAACAACACCGCCTTTGGGCGGGTGGAGGAACTCATTACCGAGTTTACGCATTGGGGATGTGTAAAGCTGCTGTGAGGGTGGCTGCCAGTCGCACAGGGGAGCCGCTCACACGGTCGTCCCCGCCGCGCACCGTATCCCTGAAATACCCGCTCGTCGTAGGCATCACCGTGTCACAGCAGGTCGTCCGCGTCGGGACGCTGTTCCTCCACGAAGCCGGTGACGACTTCTTGGTCGTCGTCGTCCGAGACGGCTCCCGGGTGTTCCGCGGGAAACTCGAACTCAAGGAGACCGACGCCGGCCCCCGGCCGCGACGGTTCCTCCAGACGGGCGATTCGGGGGAGGAACCGCTCCGCCCCGAGGAGTTCGTCGAACTCGCCCGCAGCGCCACCCGCATCCGTATCTCCCAACAGACCTCCGAGGGGGGTCGCACGCGCCTGCAGGAGATGCTCGAAGGCTACCAGCAAGAGGCGTTGGTGGTCAGGACCTGCCGCTACTGCGCCAACGCAAGCCGGTACTCCCCCATCACGGAGGAAACAGCCATCACCGCCGACCGCGACCACATTTGTCAGGACTGCGCCGTCGAGGAACTGGAGCGCGAACTCGCCTTCAAAGGGCAGTTCACTGGGGCCGCACAGGACCGCCTCGAGGAGCTCCTGCTCGATGTCGGGGACTTAGACCGTATCGTCGACCTGCTCTCGGGAAACCTCGACCCCGACCTCACCCAGTTCGACACCATCTCTGCGACCAATGACGAGGTGGACCCGTTCCCGACCACCGACCTCGACCTCCACCCGTGGCTTCAGTCTGACATCGAAGGTCGCTTCGAGAATTTGCTTCCCGTCCAGAGCCTGGCGGTCGAGAACGGCCTCTTCGACGGCGACGACCAGTTGGTCGTCTCCGCGACGGCGACGGGGAAAACCCTCGTCGGCGAGCTCGCGGGCGTCGACCGCGCGCTAAAGGGCGAGGGGAAGATGCTCTTTCTCGTCCCGCTGGTCGCGCTGGCCAACCAGAAACACGAGGACTTCAAAGCGCGCTACGGCGACGAACTCGACGTGACGCTCCGCGTCGGCGGCTCTCGCGTCACCGGTTCGGGTGCGAAGTTCGATCCCAACGCCGACATCATCGTCGGCACCTACGAGGGGATCGACCACGGGCTCCGAACGAGGAAGGATATGGGCGACATCGGAACCGTCGTCATCGACGAGATTCACAGCCTGAAGGAAGGCGAGCGGGGCCACCGCCTCGACGGGATGATCTCCCGGCTCAAACACTTCTGCGAGCAGCGGGAGAAATCCCGGAGCGGCTACGGTGGCGCCCAGTACATCTACCTCTCGGCGACGGTGGGCAACCCCAAGTGGCTCTCCAAGCGCCTGCGGGCCACCCTCATTGAGTTCGAAGAGCGACCCGTCCCCATCGAACGCCACGTCACCTTCGCTGACGGGCGGGAGAAACTGCGTATCGAGAACCGACTCGTCAAGCGGGAGTTCGACACCAAATCCTCGAAAGGCTACCGTGGGCAGACCATCATCTTCACCAACTCACGGCGGCGCTGTCACGAGATTTCACGCAAACTTGAGTACGACTCCGCACCCTACCACGCCGGCCTCGACTACGGCAAGCGCAAGCAGGTCGAGCGTCGGTTCGGCAACCAGGACCTCTCGGCGGTCGTCACCACCGCAGCCCTCGCGGCAGGGGTGGATTTCCCCGCCTCACAGGTCATCTTCGACACCCTGGCCATGGGAATCGAGTGGCTCTCTGTCCAGGAGTTCTCCCAGATGCTTGGCCGGGCTGGCCGGCCCGACTACCACGACAAGGGGACGGTGTATCTCCTCATTGAGCCGGACTGCTCCTACCACGGCTCGATGGAGGCCACCGAGGACGAAATCGCGTTCAAGCTCCTCAAAGGCGAGATGGAGGACGTCTCCACCATCTACGACGAGGCCGCAGCCGCCGAGGAGACGCTGGCGAACGTCGTCGTCGCGGGGAAACTCGCCAAGCGACTGAACGACCGGATGCTCGGCGACATACCCACCAAACACGCGATTGGCAAACTGCTCGAGTGGGGGTTCATCGACGGCTTCGAGCCGACGCCGCTGGGCCGGGCGGTGACAAGCCACTTCCTCTCACCCGACGACGCCTTCCGCATCCTCGAGGGGATTCGGAACGACAGCACGCCCTACGAGCTCCTCGCAGAGCTCGAACTCGCGGACCAGGAGCTGTAACGCCCCGACGGCGTTCGGCCGGGATACCGTACCCTTTTGCCCAACCGTACTGATTCCTGCCGTGTGGTAACGCTAACGCCGGGCATCGCCTTAGTCGCGCTCATCGTGGTCGCGGCGCTGGTGCTGTTCGCCACCGAACCCGTCCCGGTGGACATCACGGCACTCGGCATCATGGTGACCCTGATGCTCGTGGAGCCAACGAGCGCCCTGCTCGCTGACGCGGGCCTCATCGCAGATCAGATCACCATGATTCGTCCTGAGCAGGGGCTCTCTGGCTTCGCCAGCCCAGCGACCATCACCGTCCTCGCGATGTTCATCCTGAGCGAGGGGGTACGCCGAACCGGTATTGTCCAGACGCTGGGCTCGTTCATCGCCACGGCGACCGGTGACAGCGAGAGCAAGCAGCTGGGTGCCATCATCGGCGTCGTCTCACCGATCTCCGGCTTCATCAACAACACCGCCGCCGTCGCCATCCTGCTGCCGATGGTCGTCGACGTGGCCGACCGTGGCAACACGTCGCCGTCGAAGCTGCTGCTGCCGCTCTCTTATGCCTCGATGTTCGGCGGGACGCTAACGCTCATCGGCACCTCGACGAACATTCTCGCGAGCGACGTGGCCGCGCGGCTGGCGCTCCAGTATCCGGACACTGACCTCCACGCGATGACGATGTTCGAGTTCACCGGGCTGGGCATCATTGTCTCTATCGTCGGCGTCGTCTACCTGATGACGCTCGGGCGCTGGCTCACGCCGGCACGCATCGAGCCTCGGGGCGACCTCACCGAGGAGTTCGGCGTGGCCGACTACCTCGCCGAGGTGACCGTGCGGGAGGACTCCCCCATGATCGGCCGGAAGGTGGGGAACGCGCTCGTCGACTCGGAGCTCGACGTGGACATCCTCCAGCTCATCCGCGACGACGAGGTGTTCCTCGAGCCGCTCAACTCCAAGCAGATCCAGGCGGGGGATATCTTCGCGGTGCGCACCGACCGGGACACGCTGCTCTCCCTGCTCGACATGGAGGGGCTGGATCTCCTGCCGGACGTGACCGTTGACGAGGCGGAGCTGGAGCAGGCTGAGGGCGGCCACAACCTGGTCGAGGTCGTCATCGCACCGGGCTCCTCGCTTGTGGGCGAATCACTGGTCTCGACAGGGTTCCGCCAGCGTTACGACGCGACGGTGCTCGCACTCCGGCGAGGTCGAGAACTGGTGCGACGCCGCATGGACCAGATACCCCTCAAGGTGGGTGACACGCTGCTGGTGCAAGCGACAACTGACTCTATCGAGCGGCTGGAAGCCAACCGCAACTTCATCGTCGCCAGCGAGGTCGAGCGCCACGACTGGCGCGAGAGCAAGACGTGGCTCGCCATCGGCATCGTCGCCGCTGCCGTCGGGCTTGCGGGCGCGGGCATCCTCCCCATCGTCGTCTCGGCGCTGGCTGGCTCGTTCGCGATGGTCGTCACCGGCTGCCTGAAGCCCGGCGAACTGTACGACGCGGTGCAGTGGGACGTGATCATCCTGCTTGCAGGGGTTATCCCGCTGGGCATCGCACTGGAGCAGACCGGGGCTGCCTCGCTGCTGGCCCAGGCAGTCGTCGCCTCCGCGGATTTCCTCCCGACAGTGGGCGTGCTTGCACTGTTCTACCTCGTCACCGCGCTGCTGACCAACGTCATCAGCAACAACGCGAGTGTCGTACTGATGATTCCCGTCGCCGTCGAGGCGGCCCAGTCAATCGGCGCCAGTGCCTTCGCGTTCCTGCTGGCGGTGATGTTCGCGGCGAGTACGGCGTTCATGACGCCGGTGGGCTATCAGACCAACCTCTTTGTCTACGGGCCCGGTGGCTATCGGTTCACGGACTATCTCCGGGTGGGTGGCCCGCTCCAGCTCCTGCTGATGGGTGTGACCACGGTGGGTATCACCGTGCTGTTCGGTCTCACGCCCTGAGCCGGCTTGCGAAACGCTTTACCCCACGAGTCGCGGATGAAGGAGTACGGGATCGTGGGTTAGCCTGGTATACTTCGGGCCTTGGGTGCCCGTGACCCCGGTTCGAATCCGGGCGATCCCATACCGGCCATACGTGCTGCGGAAGTTCTTGCCGCTATCGGGCTTCGACTCGAGCTACGCGACGACGGCCAGCGACCGATCGGTTGTGACGTCGACAGCCTTCCAATCTGTGACTTCTGCGACTGTTTCATCGAGATAAATCGAGCAGCCGTGCGCGGCGCTGTACGACCGGTGTGTGCGCTGTGGGACGGAGACCGACGCCCCGGCACGGGGGGTTGCGTGACCCGCTTTCGAGAACGATGTCGTTCGAGAAGAGACGGAGAGTCGAACCCAGTACGTGAGATGATCGTAAGCAATACAGTACGAGACCAACCCGTTTGAAAGCGTGTTGTCGGAGCTTACGATTGCTCTCGTACTATTTCTAGACACGATTCGATGAATTCGATGAGGTTTTGACCGGCTTCTCGCGAAACGCTGAGAAGAATCGTTTCTGATTCTGAATACGGAAGCTGAATCACACACGCATTCTCGTGATAGTGGATAAGGGCGCGTCGTTCGCCTACCGGTTTGCCTGCAAGTCCAGGCGATAGAAACGGATCTTTGAGGCGGAAGGTGTCCACAACCTCCGTGTAGGCTTCTTTTGTGTATCCCTGTTGGAGATCGTCATTGAGATATTTAATTTCGTGATTGTCTCCCTTGATGATGACTACTGTCCGAAGACCGTCGCCGACGCGGTCATACACGTACTCTGTGAGTTGCTCTGCTGCCTCTTCGACCATACTCCGCGGTTTGGTTCGCAGAGCCATAAATTGTTTCTACGCTACTCTCGATTCATCTCCGATTCGGCTTTGTTGAAAGCCGCAGAAACAGACAGGAACACCGCGCTGCATATATCGAGATGTATGCAGCACGGCGTTCGGGATGCGAAGGACCAGTCAGGGCCTGCTCACGTCACAAGTGGGAGGGGACCGAGCCGTTGCATGTCGAACTTCGGGCTGGCTGAAGCCATTCGTTCGAGGTCGGCCTCTGTTGGACCGTGGTATTCGGGAATCGTCCGCGTCGCTGCGGGAGCGAAGATTGCCAGAACGTGGAGTGGGTCATCGCCGACGACGCGAAACCCGTGCGGGTGAGTTGCCGGGACGAATCCCGTCTGCCCTCAGTCAGCCGGTGCGGTTGCCGGTCCACGTACAGCGTCATCTCCCCGTTGAGGACGGAGAACAGTTCGTTCGGTGGGTGCGTGTGAAGGGTATGTTCGTCGCTCGGCGGAGCGTCTATCTCGGTGACGGTGAGGGCACCGCCCGTCGAAGTACCGTCCGCCACGATACTGACGACTGCCTCGAGAAACAGGAAATGTTCACTCGATTCTTCGTCGAAGCTGTATCGTTCAGTTCCTCACCGGATATATATCTGACCGGTAGAGACTACTGTGTGATGATAGTTAACACATTACAATTGTGTACTCGATGAGAAATTCGCGCCCTCGGTGATGAACGGCCGTCACACTGCACGATACCCATGCTGGCCCCACAGATTCTCACAACTTGACTACACGTTTGAGTTCTGGGTCGGCATCAAGGATGGCAGACAGGTATGGGACTCTCTGGGCGAAATCGTCTACCGGTTCGACGAGGTGCTGCTCCGGGTCGTACTGGATGACTCCGGTGGATTCCAACTTCGGGAGGTGCACGTGGTGCAGTGAGATTTGGACCGGTGTACGCAGTTCCTCGGAAATCTCTGTCACCGGTATCTCGTGGGTATAGTTGACAATCGTCTCCGCGAGATCGTTCACCGTCAACGGCCCCTGGGCTTCTGCGAGTACCGCGAGGATGACCCGGCGATGTTGGTTCTGACACAGATCAAGGACGGTATCGAACGACAGAGCCTCGGTCATTACATGGTCTTGAGAACCCGACCCCTTCACCTTCGCTTTTGTCTATCCAAATCGTTTATATGCTGTTACCGGGGTGGGGGTGTGAGGGCGGACAGCGTGTTCCCGAGGATATGGTTAATCCCGCGCCGAAGGCGAGAGGCGACGGCCTGCTGTGTAATGCCGAGTTCCTGGCCGAGTTCCTCCATCGTGACCTCGCGCGGAGATTCAAAGTAACCACGATCGTAAGCCAGTACGAGTGCCTCCTGTTGGGTCTCCGTGAGCGCCGCCTCGGTGGCTGTTTCGATCGTTGTGAGTGCGTGCAACTCCGTGAGGGTGATCGGAATGCCCAACTCTCGACAACGGGTTTGGAACTCCGAGATGCTGCTTCGATTTTCCCCACGGATCTTGAACGTCCACTGCTGGTTCGTCCCAACAGCTTCGGTGAGTACGATGTTCGTCTCCGTCAACGTCGTTAGCACGTCGTCATAATCAGTTACCCACTCGACACGCAACAAGTACTCATCCGCGACGGAATCGACGAGCTTGATATTCTTCACGCCCGGATGGGCCTCAAACGCACTCTCAATGTCTTCAACTGCTGTGCCCCGGACCCAGAAGTACGGAATTATCACACCACCGGAGTGAACAACCCGCTCCAGTTCGATTTTCACTCCTGGCAGTTGGTTGAACACCGTTCCCAAGGGGAATTGGTCGGATGGAACCGTGAACGTCGCCTCAGTAGCCATTGGTTCAGTTACGGCGCCCCTCTCGTATATACTACCGTGTGGAAAGGCAACCGGGACCGGAACGATCCGACGGCCCATATTCGACCGCACCTGGGTTGCTGCATATTGCACACGCTATTCAGCACGACTACTGGAACGTACTCGGAAGCTGTCAGAAATGACATGTCACATACAGATGGAACATTCAATAGATGATTTTCGCTCATTGCAGGTCGTAAGACACGAAACACCGTTTGGTTGGTGGGCGAATCGATAGAAGCTGTAACCAGTCAGTAGGTCACGACTTCGAGGCCTTCGACATCCCGGAACGCAGAATCGTTCGAGAGTATCAGCTCGTTGAGTTTTTCGCCACGTCGGAGTTCATCTGTTCCCCGTTCAGTTCATCAGCCCGCCGAGTTACTTCTGGCGAGAGGTCGACAGTCGAGCGGCTGGCAATCAGTCGTTCGTAGCGCGCAGCTTCTCTCCTTTCGCCTTCAACGGCGCGTTCCCGATGCCGGTGTACATCTCCTAGACGACTGCCGTCGGAACGCGAGCCGGAAAAGTCGGTCAGGGAGTAGCCGCCGACGAGCAGATCCAGCGTCTCGGCTAGCGTTTACCCCTCCCGATTCTCGGATTTCACCCGGGCGTACAGGTCGTCACTTACCCGGCTGTGTCGTCCCCACACCCGCTCATTTACGTCGTTGACCGAAGAATCCGGCGCTGGTGTACCCAAACTCGGCGTCCCACCCCGCCCGCACGGCCTCTGGCGGCCTCGGCGCCGGCGGCGGACCTCACAACGCTCCTGAATCAGGCGGTCGTTATCGTCTGATCAGCATTCGCACGACGAGCTGGAGCACGTGCACGAACACACCGGCCACAGCGACGTAGAGGCCAACAGCCTGCATCGACGCCGTCCGGCCGCGGTTCTCACGAATCTCCCACATCTCGTAACCGAGCCGGAACAGAAAGCCGAGGAAGATGCAGACGAAGCCGAGCAGCAGCACCACCTGCACGAAACTCCCGACCAGGATGGCGACGAGGCCGGCGAGGAAGGCGTACGTCGACCACGTCCCGTAGTGGTCGAACTGCGTGCCCGAGCGCGCGTAGATGTACGTCCCGATAGCGGCGGTCATGAGCACCGTAATCCCGCCGGTGATGGCGAGGGCAGTACCACGAGCTCCGACTTGGAGGTAGGCGAGGATGCCGCCGCCGAACAGCCCGAAGGCGAGTTCGAGGACGACGACCCCAGCCATCGCCAGCCCTATCGAGTTCTGCTTGAACCCCTTTTCGGCGACGATTTCTCCGGCGGCGATGAACAGGCCGTACACCAGCGCCCCGACGATGGGGATGGAGAACAGCAGTTGGTTCAGCCCCGCAAGCGGCGAGGCGGCGACGGCGTACATCACCAACACGTTCAGCAGCATCAGCCCGGCAGCGCCACCGATAGCCTGCCACTCGCGGGTCGCGAGAAGGAATCCACGGTCGGTCGAGGTCTCGTAGCTCATACGTACTGATGTCTACAAACGCGGAAAAGCGTTATCGCCGAGCAGGACGGTTCGGGCAGCGGGCGCCCGCGAACCTGATAGGAAGCAGGAAGAATCATTAGTCGCGGCCTGCCAGCGTTCCACATGACCACGTCCGTCACTGCACGCACGTTCGACGACGCACTCCGGGGCTGTATCGACGAGGAGTTCCCCGGGATGGCGCCGATTCAGGCGTTCCCGCTGGATACGGAGGCTGCCGCGACCTCTCAAGGGCCGCCAGAGTGTGAGTACCGCGTCCCTATCGGCCCGCCGGGGGCGACCGAGGGCGAGGAGGAACGTATCGCCATTGTCGAAGCCGAACACCTCGAGGCGGACGACGAGGTGGCGTGGACGTTCACCTACAAGCGTGTCGAAGAATCCGGGGACTGAGCGTTTTCCCCACCCGTGGTCGACCGACCCTGACCTCTTGTAGCAGGGGGGAACAACACTCGGTATGCGCCTGCTGACGAGACCGAGAAAAACGCAGGAGGGAATCGGCTTGGGTCCCCAACAACAACGCTTAAGCGTCGGCTGGACTTTCCTTCGCCAACAATGAGTGCCATCGAGGACGTCCACGAGGAGCTCGATGCGGACGTCACCTCCGAGGAGTTCGCGGAGATGGTGGCGGAGAAAGTCGAGGAGATGGGCGGGCTGGCTGACGACGAGACGGCGGCGATGCTGGTCGCCCACGAACTCGAGGACGAGGGCGGGGAAGTCGAAGGCATCGCTGACATCGAACCAGGGATGGACGAGGTGAAGTTCGTCGCCAAAATCATCTCCATTGGCGAACGCCGCACGTTCGAGCGCGACGGCGACCAAGAGGACGGCCAGGTCGTCAACGCCGAAGTCGCCGACGAAACGGGCCGTATCCGACTCTCGCTCTGGGACGAGATGGCCGAGGGAGCGATCGAGACCCTCGAGGAGGGCGAGGTGCTTCGCATTGCGGGCCGCCCGAAAGAGGGCTACAACGGCGTGGAGGTCTCGGCGGACAAGGCTGAGGTCGAACCTGGAATGGAAATCGAGGTATCGCTCTCGGACAGCTACACCGTCGAAGCGCTCTCGATGGGGCTCTCGGACGTCACCCTCGTTGGCGAACTGCTCGATGTGGACGACGACTACCGGACGTTCGACCGTGATGACGGCTCAGAAGGCCGTGTCGCCAACGTCGCGATCGGCGATGAGACCGGCCGAATCCGGGTCACGCTCTGGGACGAGGGGACCGACCTGCTCGAGGTACTCGATGCCGGCGAGGTCGTCGAAGTCGTCGACGGCTACGTGCGCGAACGCGAGGGTGACCTCGAACTCCACGTCGGCTCCCGTGGGACCATCGAGGAAGTCGACGAGGACGTCCAGTTCGTCCCCGACACGAGCGACATCGCGGACGTGGAGATGGGCGACACTGTCGATATCGCGGGGGGCATCATCGAGACCGACGAGAAGCGCACCTTCGACCGCGACGACGGTTCGCAGGGGCAGGTCCGCAACGTCAGGGTGCGGGACGAAACCGGCGACATCCGGGTCGCGCTCTGGGGCGGGAAAGCCGACCGCGATATCGAACTCGCCGACCGCGTCGCGTTCACCGACGTGGAGATTCAGGACGGTTGGCAGGACGAACTCGAGGCGTCCGCTGGCTGGCAGTCGACCGTGAGCCTGCTGGAAGGGACAGCCGACGTCTCGGGTGGCGACAGCGGGAGTGAGGGCGGTCAGCAGGAGAAAACACCGGCTGGACAGGGAGGCCTCTCCTCATTCGGTGGCGACGGCGACGACGACACCCCGACGAGCACACCAGCGACGGGCGGGGAAACCGTCGATGGAGACGAAGCCGAGTTCACTGGAACGGTGGTGCAGTCCGGCAGCCCCGTCGTGCTCGACAACGGCGAGGAGACCCGGAGCGTCGAGACCAGTGAGAGCCTCACGCTGGGCCAGGAGGTGACGGTGCGGGGCGTCGAACACGACGGCCGCATCGACGCCGACGAGGTCTTCTGAGCGCGAATGAACGGCTCGCCGCTGTGGGGCGAACGCGAGGGGAAGCACTTACTTTTCGGCGGTGGCTGTTCGTGACCGATGGATAGCTCTGCAGTCGCGTCGGCACTCGACCGGACCGACCGCACGGTCCGGGCGGTTGCCGGCATCGTCTTCCTCGGCCTCTTCGCCCGACTCGTCTTCCTCGGGCAGCGGGTCGCCCACTACGACGAGGGCCGCGTCGCCTACTGGGCGCTCGACTATCTGGAGACCGGATCGATCCGCTACCGCTACATCGTCCACGGGCCGTTCGCCCAGTACGTCAACGCGCGAATCTTCGACCTCTTCGGCGCGACCGACTTCACGATGCGGCTGTTCGTTGCGCTGGTCGGCGCATCGCTGCCGCTGCTCGCGTTGCTGTTCCGTGACCGGCTGCGGGACAGTGAGGTCCTCGCCATGGCGGCGCTGCTGGCGTTCAACCCCGTTTTGCTCTACTACTCGCGGTTTTACCGCAGTACGCTGCTGGTCGCGGCGTTCATGACCGCCGGGTTCGGCTTCGCGCTCCGTGCATACGACCGGAACAAGCCCGTACTACTCTACCCGGCGTTCGGCCTGGCGGCGCTGGGCGTTGCCTCGAAGGAGAACGCCGTGGTCTATCTGCTCTGCTGGCTGGGCGCCGGCGCGCTGTTGCTGGATTTCTCGTTGATGCATCCGAAAAACGCCCGTACGGGAGTGGCGGCCGTCGGCAGGCGGCTCCGTCCGCTCGTGGTGGCAGTCCAGGGGCCGAACCCGTCGAAGGACGTGCTGGCGTGGGGCGGCATCTCGCTTCTCTCGCTGTTGGTGTTCGCCTACGCGGCGGTATCGGGCTGGCTGCTCATCGCGACGTTTGCCCTCCTCATCGGGTTCATCGCGGGCGTCTTCCTGGCTGAGGAACTGTTCCCCCGTCGACTCGTGTTCCCCTGGGGCGAGGCGCTGCTGGGCGGTGTCGCGCTCTTCTTCGTCGTTTCGCTCTACTTCTACGCGCCACGGTCGCCAGGTCCTGCGGTCGGCCTCTGGGACGCGGTGTTCGACCCGACGCAGTTCCCGACGTTGCTCGACCGGACGTGGGCCGACATCGACGCCGGCCTCCGCTACTGGTTCGGCGGGAGCACCGACCCCGGCTGCGGGAAGGACAACCTCATCGAGGGCTACCTCTGCTACCTCGAGCACTCGCTGGGTGTGCTCGCGGACTTCGCCGCGGTGACGGTGGTCTTCTCGGTGTCCGGCTTCGCCGTCGCGCGCTACGCTGGCACGCGGCCGCGCCCGCTAGTGATGTTCGCGGGCTACTGGGGCTTCGTCAGCATCTTCGGCTACCCCCTTGGAACCGACATCCGCGCCGGCTGGATTATGGTGAACGCGCTGGTCCCGCTCACCATCCCTGCTGGCGTCGGCCTCGCGCTCGTGGGCTCGTGGGGGCGAGAGACGCTGTTGAACGAAGACCACGTCGGCACCGCGCTGACGGCGGTCATCTTCCTGCTCGTGGCGGGGTTGATCGTCGGGCCGGCGGTGTCGGGGGTCTACCTGAACCCGACCAGCGACGACAACTCGATGGTCCAGTACGCCCAGCCCCAACAGGACCTCCGGGGGACACTCGACGATATCGCCGCCATCGCCGCCGACCACGACGGCACTGACGTGCTGTTCTACGGCGACACGCTGGTCGCCGAACCGGGGACTGGCGGCGAGCCGAGACCGGAGTGTTTGCGACTGTTACAGGGGCTGCCGTTGCACTGGTACACCGCGGCCGACGACTGGGAGGCTCAATGTGCCTACAACGAGACGGCGCTCGACCAGCAGTTGAGCGAGGACCGGCCGGCGGTCATCATCGCCCACAGCCAGCGCGAGGCGCAACTCGACAACCGCCTCGAGGGGTACGACAAGCGATTCCACTATCTCCGCACCATCGGCCGAGAACTGGTGATCTATGTGGATGAGGATGCGCTCGTGGGGGCAGCGCGATGACGGACGCCGCGGACCGCCTCCTCGCCGGCGCGGCAGCCTACAACGTCGCCGAGTTTCGGGTCGCAGAGACGGTCTGGGTGGCTGGGCCGGGACCGCTCTTTTCGGGACTCGCCGCGCTGGCCGACGCCGTCGCCAGCGGCCGTGCAGGCGAGTGGACGGCCGCGACCGCCGCGGCCGAGCGCGCCCGAGAGCTGCTTGCTGCGGCCGACCCCGCGGGAATCAGCCGGCCGCCGTTGGGGCGGTGGCTCGACACCTTCCTTGCCGACCCGGAGTCAGTCGAACGTGGCCGCCCGCCGGCGGTGCTCGTCGACGGCGAGCGACGCGTGCCGGGGACGCTCCCGCTGAGCGCTGCGGGACTGGCTGCGGAAGCGCTCGCAACCGCCAGCGAGTACGACGATGCTGTGATTACGGACGCCGTCATGTTTGCGGGGCGGGAGTCACAGCCCGAGCAGTCGACCTACGCGACGTTCCTGCGGGATTTCGTGGGCAACCCAGACCGTCGACCGGTGGTGTACGAACGGCTTTCGGGACTGGTCGAGCGGGATCAGCGGAAAGAACGGGACGTGTCGGGGCTGTTCGACGGCGAGGGGTGAGTACACAGCAACGGCGTAGTCTCCTCGGCCGCGTGACGGAGCACGCGGCGGGTCGTTCGCCGTCGCTGGCTTACTCTTTTGGTTCGGCTTCAAAGGTGAACTCTGCAGAGTTGTCCACCGGTTCGTAGCCGAGCACTTCTTTCGCGCGCGTGATGGAGTAGTACTTCCGGTCGTTGTCGGAGATCCCGTAGACGATTTCGTAGCCGTAGTCGGCCACAAGACAGCGGTCGAACAGGTGGGCACAGTCACGGTGAGAGAGCCACATCGCCTGCCCGCGCTCGTACTCCTTCGGCGGATGGCTCTCGGTGAGGTTGCCGATGCGCACACAGGCCACCGAGAGGTCGTGGTGGTCGTGGTAGAAGCGACCGAGCGTCTCGCCGCTGGCTTTTGAGACGCCGTAGAGGTTCGAGGGCCGGGGGAGTTCGGTGCCGTCGAGGCGGAACTCGTCGTCCTTGCGGTACATCTCCGGCGTTCGGTCGTCCTCTTCGTAGGCGCCGACAGCGTGGTTCGAGGAGGCGAACACCACCTTCTCCACGCCGGCGTCGACGGCTGCGCGGAACACCGTCTGGGTGCCGTCGATGTTGTTGGCAAGTAGCGAGTCCCAGGGCGCGTTCGGGCGCGGGTCGCCCGCGAGGTGGATGACCGCGCGACAGCCGCGGACAGCGTCAGCGACCGCCTCCCTGTCGGTCACGTCGGCGACCACGGTCTCGGACTCGGGGACCCCGTGGCGACGCTCCTCGGGGATCGGTTCCCGATCGAGGAGCCGCCACTCGTCGGCGTCGGCCAGCCGGGAGAGGATGGCTTGACCGACGCGGCCGCCAGCACCCGTCAACAGGACCGGCTCGTCCATTCGGTTGTGTATGTGGTGAGGGTCGGTAAATACGGTGCGGTTCGGCGGGTTCTGTTCGCCCGACACGACTTTCCCGAGTGGCGACCCACCATCAATCATGTCCGACCCGACCGACGCCCAGCAGGCCAGTTTCGAGGCCGGCATCAAGTTCGGCTCGCTCTACCACCAGTTCGCCGGCACCCCCGTCTCGCCCGACTCCACACGCAGTCTGGAACGGGCGATGGAGGAAGCCATCGAGAACCAACCCTACTGCGAGGAGGTTTCTGTGACCATCCTCGACGACCGGGTCGCCGACGACCTCGAGCACGAGAACGGGTATACGGAGCTCTCGGGCCACCTGATGGAGGTCGAGATGACCATCGACTACGAAGGCGTGATCGCCCGCACGCGGATGGAGATGGAGGACGGCTACCCGCTGATGAAGCTGGTCGCCGTCGACGGGTAGGCGGCGGGGCGAAACTGGTCGAGCCATCGGGGCGAAACGCCGGAGAGAACGCGCAGGAATCTGGTTTTCACTTCCGCCCCGTGGCGACCCTTTTACCCCGAGGGAGTGCAATTCACCCCCATGAGCCAGACCACGTTCGACGAGGACGACCTGTTCGGCGAGGCGGCGGCGGAGATGCGTTCAGAGGTCGAAGAGCATCTCGACGCCGCTCGGGAGGCGCTCCCGACGGCCGACGCCATCTGGGAGGTCGAGGCCGAGAACACGCTCGGCGTGCTGAACTCGCTGCGCTCGGCGCTCGACACCGGCGACGCGGCCGAACAGCTCCGACAGGCGAAAAAGCAGTACGTGATGGGCGAGCGCGCCGACGCCTTTGAGGATGCCGAGGACCTGGAGGCCGATATCGACGACCTCGAGGACCTCCTCGAGGAGATTGAGGACGCCCACGAGGACGTTGGCGAGCTCGCTGGAACGCTGCCCGGCCTGCGCTCGGAGCTACAGGAGGCCGAGGCCGGCGCCGACGAGGAAGCGGACGACGAGGACGACGAGGAAGAAGAGGAGTAGCTACTTCGTCGCCAGTGCGTCGAGCAGTTCCACCAACCCCTCGCTCGCCAGGTCCAGTAGCTCCGCCCCGCGGTCGGCGTCGCCCTCGGCCGGATCGCCGACAACACCGTTCTCTGTGAACTGATCGCTGTCGTAGGCCAGATTCACCCCCGAGACCCACTCACCCCAGCGGTCGCTGCCGCCCTCCTGTGCCGCCTCGATACGGTCCTCACGAACGAGGTCGGGGTTAGTGTGGCGCAGCATCGCCGTTTCCAGCGGGCCAGCGTGGCCCATCTCGCTGCTGTGCTCTCCCACCGAATCGAACCACGTGAACGGTGCGGTGTAGGCGGTTCCATCCCGGGTGAGCTGGGCGCTCACTTCCCTGAGCGCGTCGACGTTGCCGCCGTGGCCGTTGACCAGCACAACCCGGTCGAAACCGTGGTGGGCGAGGCTCTCAACGGTCTCGCGGACGTAGCTGCGGAAGGTATCGGGCGACACCCAGAGCGTGCCATCGAACGCGCGGTGTTCCTTACTGATGCCGACCGTCATCGGCGGGCCGACGACGACCGGTACGCCGTGCTCGTCCTCGTAGCGCTCGGCACCCGCCGCAGCGACGGTTTCAGCGTTCAGGGTGTCGGTTCCGAGCGGGGCGTGTGGGCCGTGGCCCTCCGTCGACCCGACGGGCAGGAGTGCGAGGCGGGTGTCGGCGTCCCGGAGGTCAGTCCACGTGGCGTCGGCGAGCTTCATGGCCGAGCATGGGCCAGCCCTCGCTTGTAGGCTGCGGTGAACGGCGAAAAAGAACCTTTGGGGTTAGTCGTCGTCCATGTCTACGTCCGCTTCGGCGTGGCGCTGCTGGGCGCGCTGGATGAACTCCTCTGGGAGCTCGTCGATTTCGCCAGCCTGGACGCCCCAGAGGTGGGCGTAGAGGCCGTCCTCACTGATGAGCTCCTCGTGGCTGCCACGCTCGACGATCTGGCCGTCCTCGAGGACGATGATCTTGTCCGCGTCCTTGATGGTGGAGAGGCGGTGCGCGATGGCGAAGGTGGTGCGGTCCGCAGTCAGCTTGTCGATGGAGCGCTGGATGAGCATCTCCGTCTCCGTGTCCACGTCGGAGGTCGCCTCGTCGAGGATGAGGATTTTGGGGTCTTTCAGAACCGCCCGCGCGATGGAGAGGCGCTGGCGCTGACCGCCGGAGAGCTTGACCCCACGCTCGCCGATTTCGGTCTCGTAGCCCTCGGGGAGGTTCATGATGAACTCGTGGGCCTCGGCGGCCTTTGCGGCCTCGACGACCTGTTCGTGGTCGGCGCCGAAGGTGCCGTACTCGATGTTGTCCGAGACCGTCCCGTAGAACATGAACGTGTCCTGGGAGACGTAGCCCAGCTTCTTCCGGAGCGAAGGGATGGTCACGTCGCGGATGTCCTGCTGGTCGATGCGGATGGCGCCGTCGTCCACGTCGTACATCCGCAGCAGGAGTTTGAGCACGGTGGACTTCCCGGCCCCGGTCGGGCCGACGAGTGCAACGGTGCCGCCACCGTCGACTTCGAAGTTGATGTCCTTCACGATGGTCTCGTCGTCGTAGCCAAAGCTCACGTCGTCGTACTCGACGCGGCCATCTGTGACCTCGAGATCATCGGCGTCGGGGTCCTCGACGATACGCGAGGGGGTGTCCATCAGCCCGAACAGGCGAGCGCTGGAGGCGCGGGCCCGCTGGTACATGTTGATGATGGAGCCGAACTGCGCCATCGGCCAGATGAACCGCTGGGTGTAGAGGATGAACGACGTGAACGTCCCGACGCCCAGCGTCTCACCGTTTGTGAGCCACAGGGGGGCCTCGCCGAGCACCCATAGGCCGCCGGCCATGAACGTGAGGACGAAGCCGGCACCCGCGATGACCCGCAGCGCGGGGAAGAACTTGATTCGGGTGTTAATGGCGTCCCAGTTGGCATCGTAGTACTCCATCGACACGTCGTCGACGCGGTCGGACTCGAAGCTCTCCGTGTTGAACGTCTTGATGACCTTGATGCCGCCCAGGTTGTTCTCGAGACGGCTGTTGAGGTGGCCGACGGTCTTGCGCACGTCGGCGTATTTGGGCTGGATGACGTCGATGAACTTCCAGGTGGTGATGGCGATGATGGGGATGGGCAGCAGCGTCACCAGCGCGAGCCGGGGGTTGAGCCAGAGGAGGATGCCCGCGATGCCGACCACCATCACCCCGAGACGGAACGCGGAGTTCATCCCGTCGTTGAGGAACCGCTCGAGGCGGTTCACGTCGTTCGAGAGGATGGACATCATCTCCCCGGTCTGCTTCTCCGCGAAGAAGTCCATGTTTAGCCGCTGCATCTTGTCGTAGGTGTCGGTACGGACGCTGTGCTGGATGCTCTGTGCGAAGGAGTTCCAGCCGTAGTTCCTGACCCAGTGGAACGCCGACCCGCCGAAGAAGGAGAAGGCGATGATGCCGATGGTGAACCAGAACTGCCCCTCCACGGTGTTCGGGAGCCACGACTGGGGAACGATGGGGAGGTCGAACTCCCGTTGGCCCAGAAAGATGGCGTCGATTGCGATACCCAGAAGCAGCGGCGGGAGCAGGTCGAGGACACGGGCCGCGACGCTGCCGAAGAAGCCGAGACTGAAGTAGCGCGCGTTTCGCGCGCCGTACTTCTCGAACAACCGCTTCATGGGGTTTTCCGTCTTCTGTCGGATGTCCTCGAACGGATCATCCTCATCAGAAGGGTGTGACATTGAACCGATAGACGCAACGGCCCTCAAAAACACTTACGAATCGAAACACCAGAATTCCCGTCCGAGCGCCGGACTCGCGGCCGTCTCTCTCAGTTCCGCTGCTCCCGTGAGTGGGTTGTGCTGGGGTGTTTTGTCTCCCACCCTAAAGCGGGCGTTCCTCGACACTCGGGTCCACACCGGCTGCCTCAAGGTCGCGGCGGATGCGCGCCCGCAGTGGGTCCGGCACCGTATCCCGGCCGACGGGAACAGCGGTCTCTCCGTCCCCCTTCACCTTCCAGTAGAGCACACAGTCACTCGGCGCGTAGTACTCGATGCTGTAGCGGTCGCCGTCGCCCTGATAATGTACTCGGGCAGCGAACTCCTCGGTGGTCCACCCCTCCAGCTCACCGAGCGCTTCGATTTCATCAGTCATAGATTGGGGTCGGACTGCTCAGCCCTCGACCGTACGGTGTTGTCCGGGTATCTGGATGGTGTCACCGACCTCAATCCCTGTGCGGTTGGTGAAGCTGTAGGGAAGCTCGATGACGTACTTGCCGCGGCCGGCATAGCCCTGCAGCTTCTCGTCATCGTCGGGGAGTTCGGCGTGGTGAATGGTCGTGATGGTGCCGTCGGCGGCGACGAAGACGATGTCGATGGGGAACGCCATCTCGCGCATCACGTAGGTGTGGTTGCCCTCGCTCGGGTGGACGAACAACATCCCCTCGTTGGGGCCGAGGGAGTTGGTGTCGCTGAGCCCGGTGTCGCGCTCCGGGAGCGTATCAGAAACGGCCACGTCAGCGCTCGCGAGCGTGGTGCCGTTCTCGTCGGCAAAGGTGACGGTCGTCCGCTCGTCGTTGCTGCTCTCGACGGCGTAGGCGGCGCCGGCGACGACGAGGGCGACGACAGCGAGGAGGGCGAGGCGACGACGGTCGAACACAACAGAGTCAGGGGTTGGAGGGTGCTAAGGGTTCCGACGAGAGCGAAATCGTTATTCGCGAGGGGGCCGCTTTTCGTGATACGGGCTCGTGGTCTAGTTGGCTATGACGTCTCCTTTACATGGAGAAGGTCGGTGGTTCAAATCCGCCCGAGCCCACTCGAACCGGCGAGCGGAGCGAGCCGTGTTCGATGCTCGTGAGGGCGGTTTTGAACCCAGAGAACGAGCGACCGCGAGTTCTCGTGGTTCAAATCCGCCGACGCCACACAGACACCGCTGGCTCATCGTTTCGCTCCTCGCAGTTGCGGCGTCAGACGTGTGCTTGGGCGGCTTGACTCCAGAGGTGATGGTCCCGCAGGATATTTCCTCTGACAGTATTTTCGAGGACGAGTCGTAACGGTTCAGACGGTAGTATGTGTGATCGTCGCTTTCTGGTTCACCTCTACCTGGTTGTGGGGTTGTACCACGTCGATCACAGCGTGACTGTGGACGGTAATGGTGTAGCCCTCGTGTGAGAAGGTGAGTTCGACGGTGTCAACACCCGGGTCTCGCACGCGAAAGATGGCATTCAGTGCGTCTGGATCTATTGAATAGAAAAGTGGTTTAATCTTGACCGGGTCAGTCTCCATCACTTCCGACAACATGGCGACGACGGCCTCGGTCGTTGTGTGTTCGTCCTGGTCGTAGTGAGCTCGGTAGCGTCCGACCCGTTCGTTAAACTCGAATTGAGACAGTTGGATACCCGCACGTGTTCCAGGCATTACTCTTAGTTATCGATACGTAACGAGCATAAACGATACTACTGATTATACCGTACCATTATATACTTCCTTTTATGGACCCTGCCCGAGTATTATATTCGAGAGCCAAACTGCTGGGTGTTGTGGTACCGTGTACGTCGAATAGAGTTTGTTTGAATCGAAAATCGCCAGACTGCACGACATCTAGTTCTCTGAGGTATGGTACCGTTCTCGTAGGTTAACCACTAATCACCATATTCGGTACCAGGTCCAACATCCGACGATGTTGTACTTTCTACGAACCCGCTCCTCCCCTCCCTACCGCTCGCGTCGGCAGGGAGTGAATCAACAGAGCGGGTGGTTGTAACTGTTTCTGCCCGACTTCACCACGCGCTCCTCCCCTCCCTACTCACTCGCTTCGCTCACTCCTTGAGGATAGTGCGGAACCGGAGGTTCCGCTGACCATGCGAACGGCGAAGCCGTGAGCAGAAGGGGACTCCGCGCTACCGTTCAGTTGAACCCCGCAACACCCTACGAGCGCTGTTCGCGCAACTCCTCCGCCCGTAGTTCGCCCTTCGCGTGCCACGTCCGCGGCCGGCACCCCACGAAGATGGCTGCGGCGGCGACTAGCGCGACCGTCAGCGCGACGGCCGTTCCAGGAATCATCCCAACCGCGGCGCTCTCGGGGAACGGTTCGGGCGAGAACGCCGTGATTCGGACGAGCCACGCGCCGAACAGGACTGCCGCCAGCGGGAGATACACCCGGCGGAGACGGTGGGCAATCGCTTCTTCGGCGCTGATTTTCAGCGTCGGCACTCGGTAATCTCGGCTCAGGCGTTCGCGCCAGTCCTTGGTGACGACGCCTGCGGAGGGGTCGAGCCCGGGTGCCCAGACGTTCTCCTGCAGTGTACGGACACGGGAGCGCCAGATCTCGTAGCCGCGGTAGCGGCGGGCCTCGATAGTGAGGAACACGCCGAGGGTGCCAACGCCGATGAGCAGGATGTAGTGGGGGTTGTCCGGGCTCGAGAACGCCCAGGTGATGATGGCGGCCATCACCAACACCGCCCAGTTGGTGGTGCGGTCGAGGCGTTCGCGCCAGAGCTTCATCCGGTGGACCTCGCCCCGGTAGAGGTGCGCCATCGCGGAGCTCGGCCCCATCTCGGTGTCGAGCAGTCCCTTGCCCACGTCACTCGGGGCCGGATCGGGTTCCTCCGCCTCGACGGTATCAGCCATCGTTAGGCTGCCAGTTCGTCCAGCACGCGCTCGAAGCGCTCGCGAACGTCGTCGGCGACGGCGTCGAGTTCGGGGTTGTCGACCACCGACAGCAGCTTCCCCGGGTCGACGGCGCTCACGCCCACGTTGCCCCCGTCGGTTTCGTAGACGATGACGTTGCAGGGCAGCAGCGCACCGAGTCGGAGCTCTTCTTCGAGGGCCTGCTTTGCGAACGCCGGGTTACAGGCACCGAGAATCCGGTACTGTCGAAACTCCACATCCAGCTTCTCGGCGAACGCCGCCTGAATGTCGATGTCACAGAGGACGCCGAACTCCTCGTCAGCCAGCGCAGCCTCAGTCCGTGCGACGACGTCGTCGAACGCGCCGTCGACCGTCTCGTCAAGAGTATAGGGCATACTGCACAATACTGGACCGACAGTAATAGGTGTTGTGCTACTCAGACCAGGAGCTGTACGTCGGCCTCCGCCATATCCTGTACTGCGGTGGCAGCGCCAACACCGACGGTTACGCCGTCGTAGAACTCACTCTCATCGTAGCCCAGTAGGTCAATCGTCATCTGACAGGCCTGTAGCTCAACACCCATGTCGAGGGAGGTCTCGATGAGCTCCTCGATGGTCGCGGTGTCGTTCTCCTCGATACGGCGTTCCATCAGCTTCGTCGTCATACGGTCCATCCCCGGGAGCGCCGCGACGAGATTCGGAACCGGCATCGAGGGGTTGCCAACCGAACTCAGTTTGAGGTCGGAGGCGTTCTCCTCGTGGAGAATTTCCAGCCCCCAGAAGGTGTGAAACACCGTCACGTCGAAGCCGAAGGCTGCCGCGGTGCTCGCGAGGATGAGCGGCGGGTAGGCCATATCGAGCGTGCCTTTGGTGGCGACAATCGCCATCTTCGGTGGCGTATCGTCGTCCTCGGTGGCTGCGAGTTGGTCCGCAAGTTCATCGATGCGGGCGGCCAGCTCCTCGCGGGATGGCGCCTCGACGGTTTCGGGGGCTGCAGCCGACTCGGCTGCTGACTCGTCGGCGCTCATTGGGCTATCTTGCGCACGTAGTGGGTGTAGACCGACTCACCCTCCTCCTGCTCGATGAGTTCGACACCCGGCATGGTCTCGGCCCATCCGGCCATATCGCTCATGCTGCCAGGGTCTGTCGCGAGCACTTCGAGCACATCGTCGACCTCGAGCTCGTCGATTGCCTGCTTGGACTTGACGACCGGCATCGGGCAGTTCTCGCCTTTCACGTCGAGCGTTTCGGTGGGGTTTGGCGTCATGTTTGAACTCGCTGCACAATACCGTGCCCGAATGGAAAAGGGTGTTGGTAGTAAATTCATAACTGCACATGACTATTTGGCCACACCCAGTCGGAAAAAGAGCTAAAACAGTATATTACGGGATTTGAACACGTATTTCGGTTCTCTTCTCATTTTGATATTGTGCAATTCTTGAAATTCTATCCGAACACTTTTCAGCGGGAGTCACATACGAAGCGCTACGATGACTGACCAGGGAACGTCGACGATGGCTCCAGAAGTCGAACCGGCGGCGCTCTACCAGCGGTTGCTCGACGGCGAGGGAGCGTTTCTGCTGGACGTGCGTGCAGCCCCGGAGTATGAGGAGTGGCGAATCGAGGCAGCGAACGTCGAAACCGTCCACCACCCGTACTTCGATCTGCTCGACGGAATTACGGCAGAACTGGACGAAGCCCTCCCAAGCGACCGGACCATCACGGTCCTCTGTGGGAAGGGTGGCTCCAGTGAACTGGTGGCCGAACATCTCCGAGCGGCCGGCTACGATGCCGAACACCTGGCGGACGGGATGAAGGGGTGGGCCCGCGTCTACCGTCGGAGCGAACTCCTGGTAGCCGGGAGTCTCAGAGCGTTTCAGTATCACCGTCCGTCCAGTGGCTGTCTCGCCTACCTCTTCGTCGACGGGGAGGAAGCCGCTGTCGTCGACCCACTCCGCGCGTTCACCGAGCGCTACGTCGCGGACGCGGCCGAGCTCGGGGCGGAACTACGCTACGCGCTGGACACCCACATCCACGCGGACCACGTCTCCGGCATCCGCGAACTGGCCGACAAAACTGGTGCGACACCGGTGCTCCCGGCTGCTGCCGCGGCCCGCGGGGTCGAATACGATATCGACTACGAGACAGTTGTGGACGGCGAGACGCTCGAAATCGGCGACACGGTGGTTGAGGCGGTGCACACGCCGGGCCACACGACAGGAATGACCGCCTACACCGCCGCGGAGCTGCTACTCACCGGTGACGGGCTCTTCCTCGAGAGCGTCGCGCGACCAGACCTTGAGGACCCCAAGGCGGCTCGTGACGCCGCCAGAACGCTCTATGACAGCCTCCACGAACGAGTGCTCAGACGGGATGGCGACACGCTGGTCGCGCCCGCCCACGTCGGCGATGCGGCCGAGCCATCTGCTGATGGGTACACCGCACGACTGGCAGCGCTGGTGGCGCGTCTCGACGCCTTTTCACTCGACCGGGACGCGTTCGTCGACACCGTCGTCGAGGGGATGCCGCCGCAGCCGGCTAACTTCGAGACCATCATCGCGACGAATCTCGGTGAGCAGGACACTGATGCGGAAGCGGCGTTCGAGCTGGAACTGGGGCCGAACAACTGCGCGGCGAACTGATGCTCGGGTTCCTTGCAGAGCTCTCGGGACTGTTCCCCCGTGGGGTGTTGCCGTACTTGGTCGGTGGGCTGCTCGTTGGCCTCGGGACGGCGACCATCTACCTCTCGACGGGAATCATCGCCGGAGCGAGCACGTTCCTCGACTCCACACTGACGTACGCCTCGTCGCTTCCGCGGTTCGAGCGATTCGACTACATCCGCTCGCGCGGGTGGCGGCTTGTCTTCACTGCCGGCATCGTCAGCGGCGCGGCTGTCTGGGGACTCCTGCTCGACCCCGGAGCGTGGACCACTGCCGTCCAACCGTGGCGGCTGCTGGTGGGTGGGATTCTCGTCGGCGTCGGGACGCGGCTCGGGAAGGGGTGTACCTCCGGCCACGGCGTCTGTGGCGTTGGCTCGCTCTCGAACACCTCGTTCGCGAACGTGGTGACGTTCCTGAGCGTCGCTGTCGGCACCGCACAGGTCGTCCAGGCACTGGGGATCTCACCATGAGCGAGGCGGCCGACACGGGGGATCGAAGCGCACTGTTCCTGCCGGTTATCTACCTCGGCGGGGCGATCTTCGGCCTCGGCCTCGCGGTGAGTGGGATGGCCCGCCCGGAGGTGGTGCTGGATTTCCTTCAGTTTGAGGATTTCGGCCTGCTGTTCGTGCTGGGCGGCGCGGCGACGGTTTCCGGGCTGGCGTTCACGCTTGCGACCGGTCGCCTGTCGGCCGCCCCGCTGACCGGGCGTGCGTACACGCGACGAATCAAATCGTTCGACAGCAACGTCCTCGCCGGCGGCGCGGTGTTCGGTGTTGGCTGGGGGCTCTCCGGAATCTGTCCGGGCGCCGCGTACGCCAGCCTCGGCGTCGGGAACCTCCCGATCCTCTGGGCGATTGGCGGGATGTTCATCGGGGCGTACGGCCACGGGTTCTTCCGAGCCGCCGTGAGCGACTGAGCTAGTCATGCTCGGTTCGGTACGAACTGCCCCGTTCGGTTGCCAGCCTCGTTCGCCTCAGTCCAGCGTAACCCGTTTCCTCAAGCGGGTCCGCGCGCTGACGCCAAGTCGCTCGAGCCGGAGAGTATTGTACTCGGGTACGAACCCTTTTGTCGCTGAACGCGTTATCTACGGCTGAGAATGCCGAACTCGATGAAGGAGATGCTCCAGTCGGATATGGAGTGTGAGGGGCTGTTGGAGTGTTTCCACGACCTCAAGCAGATCGACAAGGCGGTGTTCCGCCTGCTCACCGACGCCGAGGAGCCGCTGACCGTCGACGAGATTGCCGCGGGCGTCGATCGGGAACGGTCGACTGCCTACCGGTCGATCCAGCGCCTGCTCTCGGCGGGGTTCCTCCGAAAGGACCAGGTCAACTACGAGCAGGGTGGCTACCACCACGTCTACGCCCCGCGGGACGCCGAGGAGATCACCCGAGAGCTCCAGCGGATGCTGAACGACTGGTACGCCGAGATGGGCCAGCTTGTCAGCGAGTTCGGCGAGAAGTATGCCGACGGCCCGGACCACTCGGCTGAAGCTGAAGGCTGAGGAGGACGACTGCGGGCCGCGTCCGGACATTCCGACGAAATTCACCCGATAGACCTTTTGGCGATGCTCCCATCGTGAGGGACAGATATCCAGTATGAACACGAAGGTACTCGTCGGCGTCATCGCAGTACTCGTCGTCTCCGGGGGCGCAGCCGGGGCATTCGCTCTCGGGGTCATCCCTGACTCTGGCGGCACCAGCGACAACAGCGGTGGTGGCGGCGATGCCACGGCCACCGAGACCTACGAGTCGACGGTCGTCGTCGATGACACCGGTACCGAGGGTGCGTCGACCACCGACTCCCAGGAGCCGTTCGAGTTCGTCATCGACAAGATCGAGAAATGCGGTGACACCTGCCGCAACGTCACCGCCACGATCACGAACAACCAGGACACCGTGGCGACCGGTGTAACAGTACGGTCGGAGATTTACACGGGCGAGAACTACGACAACCAGATTTGGCGAGGGGCCTCGGACGCCGGCGAGCTCGACGCTGGCGAGTCCTACACCGACAAGAAACAGGTCAATCTGGGGTACAGCGATGCGTACGCAGTCCAGCAGAACGACGGGGAGATCCTGATCAAGACCTTCGTGGTCACTGACGACGCGACGTACGTGTTCAAAGACGAACGAGACGTACTCTAACGCCGGCGGTCGGTTTTCGTAATCCTTAATGCCCGAACGGGTCTCGATTGGACTGCGCCGCCTTAGCTCAGATTGGGAGAGCACTCGACTGAAGATCGAGCTGTCCCCCGTTCAAATCGGGGAGGCGGCATACTTCTCCGGCCGACAACGAACGAGCGTCGCGAGTGAGCCGTCGGCCGGGAATCTGCACACTCGAGCCGATTTGAGCAGACGAGTCGCAGCCCCGGAACGGCGAGCGGAGCGAGCCGCACGCCCGGAACGTCTCGGCGAGTTCAAATCGGGGAGGCGGCATTATACTCAGAGTTCAAATGGCTGCGGCGCTGTGGACACGATAATTCCGGTGTTTTTGTCCCTTGTTCCGTCGAACGTCAGTCGATACTCGGTTTATCGTCTACCCGTCGGACCAGACTGTGACGAACAAGAAGGAGGAACGCACACAGCTGTGCTCGTCGGCGAGTCTCAGTGAAATGGAACGACACGTTGTAGTGGTCGGTCCACGCCGCAACTGTTCCCGTGACCTGATTTGGATGAATGTCCCGCCACGCCATACACCGTGATTACAGAGAAGGGTCTCCCACGATGTCTCGACGACGACGGGGAGGGGCTGTACCCACTGGACTGCCCGCTGTGACTTCCTCCCCACCCTACTCGCTCACCGCTGACGCGGTTCGCTCCTTGAGGGAGGGGCTTCCTGTTTCCACGACGCGCTTTGCAGGAACCGAATGGGTTCCCGTAGGGAGCGCAGTCTCCGCAGGCGTTGATTCGGGACAGCCCGTCCCTACTTGCTTCAGTCCGCGTACCAAGATGTTGTAGGCCGCGTTCCAGTCCCTGTCCGCCGTGAAACCGCACGACGGACAGGAGTGTTCACGAACCCACAACGGCTTGTCCGTTGAAACACCGCAGGACGCGCACTCTTTGGTCGTTCCGCGCGGATTCACGGCGACGAAGTGCGCCCCCTCACGCTCGCACTTGTACTCCAACATTCGGAGGAACGTCCCCCACGCCGACCCTGCACGGTTCCGCGAGTTGCCCGGCAGTTCGACCAAGCCTTTCGCGTCCAAGTCCTCGACAGCCACGAGGTCGTACTCCCGAGCGTAGTGGTTCGAGAGTTTGTGCAGGAAGTCTCGGCGCTTCCGTTGCAGGTCGGCGTGGCGCTTGGCGACGACACGCTGTTGCTTGCGGTAGTTCGCCGAGCCGTGCTCTTTCTGGGAGAGTTTGCGTTGCTCGCGTTCCAGCCGCTCGCGTTCGTCGGACAGGTCGGGGCGTTCGACGGCGGTGCCGTCGGTGTCGTGGGTGTACTTTACGATACCCACGTCGATCCCGACGCACTTCTTGAGCGTCTTGGGTTTCGGTGGTGCGTCGTTCCCGGTTTCGATTCCGAGGACAGCGAACCATTCGCCGGTTGGTTCCTGCTTGACGACGACCTCTTTGGTCGTGGCGTCGTCGGGAACGTCGCAGTGGTAGACCATCGGAATATCGCCGATCTTGGAAAGAGAAAGTACAGCGCAGCCACTCGTGTTTTTGAGTTCGAAGCCGGTTTGACTGTACTTGACCGAGCGATATTCCTGTGGGGCCTTCCACTTGAGTTTGCCGACGCGATGCCCGTTGTCCTTCCGCCCTTTCAGCGTTGAAAGGTTGTCGTACAGCCGTTGTACGACCTTCTGTAGCACCTTCGAGTGGACCTGTTTGAGTTCGGTCCACTCGCGTTTGAGGTCGGGAAGGATCGACTGCTCGGAATAGGCGGACGTACCGCCCTCTCGGTTGAGCCGGTGGAGGAAGTGGTTGTAGACCTGTCGGCAGGTATCGACAGTCACGCTAACCGGTCGTGGAGTTCGTCGGTCGGATTGAGCCGATACCTGTAGTTGTAGCGCATGACCTACTCGCCTGAATCAGCGTCGGGTTCGGAAACGCGGACGACCTTTACGTCCGCTCCAATCCACCGTTTCGGGACGAGGACGTGCGCGCCGTTTCCGACCGGGCGAACGTCTCGGTCGAGGACTTCGTAGCCCTCGATTTCGTGCCGATCCATTAACTATATATATATACTCAGTTGTAACATAAAAGTATCGATAACGTGAGCCTGCGGGCCTGCTGTAGAACAGTCCAAAAAACTCGTGCGGCGCTGTATCCCCTCCCTACTCACTCGCTTCGCTCGTTCGTTGAGGAAGGGCCTTAGCGCCTCAATTCAGGTAATCGCATCGTCAGCCCAATCGGCCACCGTCTCCGTTCCAGTAGTGCCAGTCGTCGACCGCTTCTCTGGTATCACTGTCCACGTCGAGTACTTCGAGCTGTGACAACGGGACGCCAAATTCTCGATCCATCCACTCCACGAGGACGAACATCTCACTGCTGCTGACTACTTCGTCGGTCATTCCAACGACCGGTACTTCCTCGTCCTCTCTTAGTGGAGAGATGGTTCGCTCCTCGATACACCGCGCCTGAAACGGGAAGGACATCTTGCGTTCGAGGTAGTAGCACCAACCGATTGCCTGCTCGTCCGCCGTGTAAGCATCGACAATAGCCTCGTTTCGAATGCGTTCGTCTCGCTCTTCATCCTTGTCGCGGCTCATGGCCGTTTCTCCCTGACAATCGCAGCTGTGTCGGTCGACGTGGTCACGTCGCCGACCGCAAGAATCTCGTCAATGTCCCCTGGCTCGTATATTTCTTTGACGATGCAGTAGTAATGAGATGGCGTGCCGAAGTCGTAGACCAAGCTGAGTCTGTCTCCTTCCCAGAGCCCGGCACGCTCGGCGACATCTGCAACTGTCATCTCGCTCGCTTTCGTGTACGACCGGTCACCCGCTTGCTCGTACTGGTGGTCGGGAAGGACGTTGAGACTGGAATCCAGGTACTCGTCTTCGAGCCCGTACATGCGGAGGTGGAAGTCATCGAGCGTCGTGAATCGACAGACGAGCCTGTCCAGTTCTGCCATCGTCGTCTCTGGTTTGACAGCGATATCGTACCACTCGTCTCGCGCACGGCCTTTCTGCTTCCATCGGAGCCGATACCCGACAGTACCAATCCGCTCGGATATGTCGTCACCAGCCCGCTCCTGCTCTTTCCCGACGGCTCCCCTCGTGTTCGACCAGCAATACGAGCAGATTTCGTCCGGCGCATCACCCTCGAAGCCACCTTTGTCGATATCGTGACACTCCACGAACACCGAAAACGGGACTCGTTGGAAATGGTAGTCACGGTACCCCCGACTACACATCTTCTCGCCCGGCGCGCTGGGGCCGAGAAAGAAGCGACTCTCGTCCTCCGACTTGCTCGCATTCATGTCGATGATATGCGCCACTGTCCCATTCCTGATTTCGATCACGAATCGGTCTGTTGTTTCGGTCATGTTTTACAGGACGATATCGGTGAACTCCCAGTCGTCGGATAACTGTCGGACGAGCCCACAGTCGACGACGACGGACTCCAGTCGGTCCCGAACCGCGGAGTCCCAGTCGAAGCCGTCCTCGTGGAACTTGGGATAGAGGGTCTCCCAGTCCCAGCTATCACTCGAATCAGGGTAGTAGCCACGGTCGATTCCACCGACGATCTGGAGTAGCTGTGCAGGGTCCGAGACGATATCCGCGGCAAACAGGTCTTCGAGGAGTGTCGTCGCGGCGTGTGTGTCCCCAGGATGGCGATGGAACGGCATCAGGTGGCGCAGGCTCGACAGCGTCTCGAAACTTTCACCGCAGTCCTCGCAGGTGTGGGGCATCGTGGTCAGTCGTCCCTACATCTTCGACTGCAATCAAAACCCGGCATCGTCGAGTTCCCGAGACAGTCGTCAGCAATCTATTCGTATCGCTCCTCAAGGTTGTCGAGTTCGCGGCGGAACTGGTGGTTGTTGAGTCCAGGTTCCGCCGTTGCCCGCGCTTCCAATACGCCGGCGTAGGTGTCGAACTCCTCCGGACTCGGGTCGGTCGCAAGGACGCAGTCGGCGTAGCCGTCGATGGCTGTCTGGATGGTCTGTGCGTAGTGGTCGTAGGCCCCGCTGACCCAGTTGTACTTCTCGTCGACTTCCTCGAACACCGCCCGATATACCGTCGCAGCGGCCAGATACCGGTCCCGGTCGCGGTACTGCTTGGCTATTTCGAAGAACAGGGAGAAGTCGATAGCGTCGTACACACTCGGATCGGCGTGTTGTTCGAACAGTTGCGCGATCTCCTCACGGTACTCCTCAACCGATCTGTGCTCGTCGCCGAACTGTGCGAGAAATTGCTCGCGTAACTCTGCGTGGTCGGCGAGTGCATCACGGACGAATCCACGCAAGTCGTCGACTGACACGTCATCGAGGACCGCTTCAACGCGCTCGCTCTCGTCCTGTGGCGGATCGGCCGCGATATCCAGTAGCACTGCGACGACGTGTTTGCAGTCGCCGCCACCGTCGTACGGACAGATACACTTTGTGTCGATGCTCCGCCCACCGAACTCGATAGTCACGTCATACAGTTTCGACCCGCTGACAGCCGCGGTAACGAGGTCGTCGAACCGGTCGAGACGCTGAATCCGTCCCTCATCGCGGTAGGTTTCCCCGCGTTCGAACACTGCATCGGTACTCCGATTCCGGATCGTCTTCTTGTCGACGTTCATGTCTCATCCTTCGACTCGGGAGTACCATCTGATTTGGGTGTGGAACTGTCACCCTGCCTGTTCGGATCCGCCAGTGCCATCGTCAGCGTCGCCGCGAGGCGTTTGTCGAGCGGATCGTTCGCCTGCCCACGGTGGGGCGACTGGATACACGCCGGACAGCCATCCGAACACCCGCAATCGGCTAGCAGTTCCCACGTGTGTTGGAAGAGTTCCTCGATGTATTCGTATCCGTTACGGGCCAGTCCGACACCACCGCGGTAGCTGTCGTAGATGAACAGTGCACTCGTCTCTGCCTGTGGATGCTCAGCCGTCGAGACATTCCCGACGTCACGTCGGTCACAGAGGATGACGAGTGGGAACGTGGCGACGAGAGCGTGTTGGACGGCGTGAAGTCCACCTTCAACGACCCGGACATCGTCTGCATTAGTCGTTCGAGCCCCGGTGGGAGCGTCACGTACAATGCACGAGTCGACAGCGTCGTTTCGGACAGATCGAGCGACTCCTCGCTCATAATCTCACCTGTTCGGTGGTCGCGTCGCTGGAATCCGGTGACCTGCTTTCGCCGGGTCACGTCCGCAAAGTGACGGTAACGTCGTCGCGCGTCGCCAGTGGTTTGGTTGCGATGTCTTCCTCGATAGTCATCGACTCGTCGAACTGGACGCGAGTTTGGTGGTCACTCTCCGTCGGAGCGAGCCATGCCACGTCGCGGTCAAGGTCGAGGGACTGGACCTCGTAACTTTGACCCTGGTGGTGGTAGATTGCACCCGGATGAACGTCACGAAGCGCGGCGTTGAGGGGCAATTCCCCGAGTTCGCCCGACTGGCCGCCCCGAACCCGGAGGACGACGGTGCGGTCGGTGATGGTTCGAAGTTCTCGCTCGTAGGGGTTTACTGTCCGTCCGCTGGCCGTGCGTCGCCATTCGAGCCCATCAGCGGTCTGTCGTCGGGTCAGTTCGCCGTCTTCTGTGAGCGCGCTGACGATGTCGGGGAACGACGGGCCGAAATACCGTTCGTCGACGGTTCGGAGCGGTCGTTCGATGGCCGCGGCGTGTGCGTGCAGTCGTAAGAGGTGGGGGTTCGCCGGGTCCGCAACGGCGCGTTCGGGTGTCCCCTCAAAGAGTTCTCGGGGGTGCTTGATGACGTACTGGTCGAGTTGATCCTCGCTGGCGACGAGTGCGACGAGACTCGGGTCAGTCCCACGCCCAGCGCGGCCGGCTCGCTGGAACGTCGACATTTGCGTCCCCGGGTAGCCGTCCAACAACACGGCGTCGAGACTCCCGATGTCGACGCCGAGTTCGAGTGCGCTGGCACTCCAGACGCCCGTACACTCGTCGTTGTGGAGCGCCGTCTCGATGGCTCCACGCCGATCATCGCGGAGTCCCGCGTGGTAAGCTGTGACGCTCTCCGCGAGAGTGTTTTTGCCCCGCTCGGCAAGCGTGTCGCTGCTGATGGTTGCGTAGCGTTCTGCGGTCTGTCTGGCACGCGTGAACTACCCCACCCTACTCAGCCACTGCTGTGGCTTCGTTGAGGGTGGGGCTTCCTGATTCTATGACGTTGTCAGACTGCGTCTGACAGCCCACCAGACGTAGTCTGGTGAACGCGCTTTGCAGACACCGAAGTGGTGTCCGTAGGGAGCGAAGTCTCCACAGGCGTTGAT